>Ga0079224_100017728_pt1 | contig 10046 bp, 9 predicted proteins | sample Stecom2015_FD_80414 | JGI IMG/M metagenome (GOLD analysis project Ga0079224, IMG submission 80414) | Agricultural soil microbial communities from Utah to study Nitrogen management - Steer compost 2015 | ecosystem: Environmental > Terrestrial > Soil > Agricultural land | place: USA: Utah... | reverse complement strand
GGCGCGCACGGTATCGCCGTCCAGGGCGTGCACCGACTTCTTCGCCAGGAAATCCGCGGCGATGTCCTGCACGTACTCCCCGTTGTACGCGGCCTCGGGCCAGCCGGGCTCGCCGGGCTTCAGCCCGCGTGCGCGCGCCTGAACCGAGAGCGCGAGGTTATGGATCTGCACGCCGGCGTCGTTGTAGTAGAACTCGCGGCTCACCTCGTAGCCCTGAGAATGCAGCAACGCCGCCAGCGCGTCGCCCAACGCCGCTTGTCGCCCGTGCCCTACGTGCAATGGACCGGTCGGATTCGCCGAAACGAACTCGACGACCGTGCGCTCGCCGCCGCCGCGTGTGCTGTAGCCGTACGTCGGACCGAGGTCGTAGATGCGCGTCAGCTCTTGCTGATACGCCCGCGGAGAAAGATGGAAATTGATGAACCCCGGGCCGGCGATCTCGGTGCGTGCGACGAACTCGCTTTCGGGCAGCGCATCCACGATCGCCTGCGCGAGCTGTCGCGGGCTGCGGCGCGCAGGCTTCGCGAGCTGTAGCGCGATGTTGCTTGCGAAATCGCCATGAGCGCTGTCGCGCGTGCGTTCCAGGGCGGCTGTAGGTTGGATGTCCGCAGGCAAGACGTCGGGCGACAGCGTGGTCAGCGCTGCCTGCAGGAGGCGTTCGAGCTGTGATTTCACTGGGGCGAGGGCGGCGGAAAAGATGGTAAGTCTAGTATGAAAGAAGCGGATAGCGGATAGCGGATAGCGGATTGTCAGAGACGTTGCGACGCTTTCATCGTTCGTGAGCGGCCGAGTGAGCCGGAGAACGAGTCACGTCTCAGAACAATTCGGCCGCATCCACATCCACCGACCAGCGCACTCGCCTGGCCGGATCGAGGGCTTCGATACGAGGGAGCCAGGCGCCGAGGAACCTCTGCAAGGGAGCGTGCGAGTCGGCTTGTAGGAGAAGCTGGGCCCGATGCAGTCCGGCGCGGCGCTCCATCGGCGCCGGCGCCGGTCCGAGCAGGCGCACGCCGCCTCGGTCGCAGTCGTCCGCAAGGCGGTGCGCGGCCTTCAGGAAACTCATCGCGGCGCCGGGACGACTCGCCTCGGCGCGCAATAACGCGATGCGCGCATAGGGCGGCCAGCCGCTCTGGCGCCGCTCGTTCAGCGCCCCCTCGGCGAAGGCCTCGTAACCGCCCGTGAGCAGGAGTGAAAGCAGGGGATGGTCTGGATACTCGGTCTGGATCAGCACTTCTCCGGGACGTTCGGCGCGCCCAGCGCGCCCGGCTACTTGCACGATCGTCTGAGCAAGCCGCTCGCTCGCTCGGAAGTCGGCGCTGAACAAGCCTTGGTCGGCGTTCAGTACGACTACCAGTGTGACGTTCGGAAAATCGTGCCCCTTGGTCAGCATCTGTGTGCCGACGAGAATGCGGATTTCGTTGTTCCTGACGCGCTCGAGCAGCGATTCGAGCTCGCCCTTGCGCCGGATGCTGTCGCGGTCGATGCGCGCGAGCGGCGCGTCGGGGAACTGCTGGCGCAGCGTCTCTTCGATGCGCTGCGTACCCTGGCCGACCGGTTTTGCGGCGGCTTGGCAGTTCGGACACTGAGCGATGGGCGCCTGCTCGACGCCGCAGTGATGACATATCAGGCGCCCGCCGCCGCTGTGCACGGTAAGGTGCGCATCACAGCGCCGGCACTGCGCCGCCCAGCCGCACGCCGGGCAGAAGAGCACCGGGGCGTACCCGCGCCGGTTCAAGAACAACATCACCTGACCTTCCGCGTCCAGATGGCGGCGGATCGCGAGCAGGGCGGGTGTGGCGAGGCCATGCGTCTGGGCGCTCTTGCGCAGATCGATGAGAACGACGCGCGGCGGCCGTGCGCGGCCGGCGCGCTGTGGGAGGCGGGACAGCCATTGCGGTTGGCGCTGCGCCCTCTCGAGCGCCTCGAGCGACGGGGTCGCCGAGCCGAGGACGATGGGAATGCCGAGGCGCTGTGCGCGCACGATCGCGAGATCGCGCGCCGAGTAGCGGAACCCGTCCTGTTGCTTGAAGGAGGGATCGTGCTCCTCGTCGACGATAATGAGCCCCGGTTGCGTGAGCGGCATGAACACGGCCGAGCGCGTGCCGATCACGATGCGCGCCTGACCGCTGCGCGCCGCGCGCCACGCGGCGAGACGCTCGTGATCCGACAGGCCGGAATGCGCTACCGCGAGCGGCGCCGTGAAGCGCGCCTTGAAACGGGCGATGAGCTGGGGAGTCAGCGCAATCTCCGGGGCCAGCACCAGGGCCTGCGCGCCGCGCGCCAGCACGCGTGCAATCGCGTTCAGGTAGACCTCGGTCTTGCCGCTGCCGGTCACACCATGCAGCAGGTGACAGGCGAAGCCGTTCAGTGAGCCGGATATGCGCTCGAGAGCCGCCTGTTGCGCGTCGTTGAGCGGCGGTCCGTCCTGCGGCGCGCACGGCCCGGCCGGGGCGGGCGGCGACGCGACGGCGCGCTGGCGCTCGACATAGCCGCGCGATTCCAGTGTGCGCAGCGCAGCTGAGGCGTCTTTCACCGTCTGGGCGATCGTGTCCGTCCCGAGCGAGCCTTGTTCTGCAGACGCAAGCAACTCCACGATGCGGCGCAGGCGCACTGCGCGAGCGGCCAGCTGGCCCAGAGCCGCTTCACGCCCCAGAGGTGTGAGCGCCCAGCGAAGCTCCGTGGCTTCGACCGATCTTCCGGCCCGCAGCGCAGCCGGCAGTGCGCCGGCGATGACTTCGCCGATCGGACTTCGGTAATACTCGGCCGCCCACACCAGCAGGCTCAACAGCGCGGGATCGAGAACCGGGTGGGCGTCGAGAACGTCCAACGCCTGGCGAAGCTGCGCGGCAGGCACATCGCTGCGCTCGGCGCACGACACGACCACCCCGACGGTCCGGCGGCGGCCGAACGGCACGAGCACCCGCATGCCCGGGGCGGCCGCCCCTGAATCCGGGGCGCGGTAGTCGAACAGCCGCCTGAGCGGCGCATCGACCGCCACTTTGATGATCATGCGGCTGCGCCCCCCGGACGGCGCGTCAACCCGCCCGCCGGCCGCGCGTTATGCAAATACTTGTGTAGTCCTGGATTGACGCCGCAGAACGCATGCATTCGTCTGATACTCTCGCCGCGCTTTGTCGACCCATGATGCAACGCTGGGACGCCGACTCTCCGGCGTCCCTGGAGGACGTCACTCTGGATCAGGCTCGCGCGCTGGATCGCTTTCTGTCGGGGGTGGAGAAGCGCGCCTATCGCATCGCCCGCATCGCCGTGCGCAACGACGATGATGCGCTGGATATCGTACAGGACGCGATGCTGCAGCTCGCGCGGCATTACAGCGCCCGCCCGAGCGAGCAGTGGCGTCCGCTCTTCTATCGGATTCTGCAGAACCGGATCGGGGATTGGCGGCGGCGCAGCAAGTTCCGCTCGCGCTTCCTCGCCTGGCTGCCGGCGTCCGGCGAGGCCGGAGAGCGTGATCCGGTCAGGGACTTGGTGGAATCGGCGCCCGATGGCGCGCCGACGCCGGCGCAGCACATCGTGGTCGATGAGGCCATGCGCACGCTCGAGGAAGCGCTGGCCGCGCTGCCGCACCGTCAGCAGCAGGCTTTCATGCTGCGCAATTTCGAGGGGCTGAACGTCGCGCAGACCGCCAGCGCAATGGGCTGCAGCGAAGGCAGCGTCAAGACGCACTACTCGCGCGCGGTCCACGCGTTGCGCGCCAGGTTGGGAGAAGTGTGGTGAACGAGTACGACGCACAAGACTGCGGCGCTCTCGAAGAGCGCACGCGCGCGCTGTTCGAACACAGCGTCGCGGACCTCGATGCGCGCACGCGCTCGCGTCTGACACAGGCGCGTTACGCCGCTCTGGAGGAGTTGCGCCGGCGGCGTCCACGCCCGGCGCGCTGGTTGCTCGCGCCGAGCGGCGGCCTGCTGGCGGCCGCGATCCTGGCGGTGTTCCTGGGCGGGCGGCCGGGCTCGGACCCGGCTGTATTCGAGGATCTGGACGTGGTGACCGGCCCCGAGGACATCGAGCTGCTGCAGGACGTCGAGTTCTATGCCTGGCTGGCGCAGCACCCGACCGCAGCTCAGCCGGGCGGCGGCTGAAACCGGAGACGGGACCCACATGAGTCGCCTCATGGCCGCTTTCCTGACAGCGTTGACCCTGTTGCTCGGCGCGCCGGCGCTCGCCTGGGCGCACGACGATCACCAGGGCGTGCGCTGGGAGGAGCTTTCGCCGGAACAGCGCGAGTTGCTGAAGGAGCTCGCGCCGCGTTGGAACGAGCTTCCCAAGGGCCGCCAGGAGGCGATAGCGCGCAGCTCGAAGCGTTGGCTGTCCACGCCGCCTGAGCAGCGTGCGTCGCTGCAACGACGCATGGAGCGTTGGCGATCGCTCGACAGCGAGGAGCGCCGGCAGGTCCGCCGCCGCATGCAGCAGTTCCACCAGTTGCAGCCCGAGGAGCAGGAGCGCATCCGCCGTACTTACAAGCGCTTTCAGCAGCTCGAGCCGCACGAGCGCAAGCGTCTGCGCCGCGAGTTCAGGGATCTGCCGCCGGAAGAGCGCCGGCGCTGGCTGGAGCGCATGCTCGAGGAGTGCGAGCAATCCGGTCCGAAGACCGACGCCCACTGAGGTTACGTAAGCCGTACGCCTTCGATTTCGACCAACAGCTCCGCTCGGCAGACGTCGGCCGCAAATATCATCAACGGCGTGTGCGGCTGCGACTGTCGGATCCTGCGCTCGATCTCGGCGGCGTACTCCGGGCGACGCAAGTAGACCTTGAACAGCAGCCTCGATCCGTCGTCCGACGTCTGTGAGATCAGCGCCTCCAGATTGCGCAGCGTTTCCTCGAGTTGCGCGTCAGCGTTCTCCTCGTGCAGCGACGCATGGCCGACGATGCTGGCCGTGCCGGAGATCAGCATTGCGCCGTCCGCGGTGCGCGTCGCGCGCGAAAACGTCGGACTCGCCGGGCCGTACGTGCGCGGGTAACGCCAGGCGCTGACTTGCCTTGGGTTCTCGATGGGCGCCCCCGCCTCGAGCGCCGCCATCCAGAACACCTGCAGCTGGCCGGTGCGGCTTTGTCGGCCGATGGCCGTGGCTGCGGGGAATCCGCCTACGAAGGCGCCGTCGACGCCCAGCGTGCGACCCACGCAGAACTGCCGATATCGCTCCTGGTCGCCGTCGCCCTCGTTGATGGCGTCGAGGTAATTCCAGATGCGCAGCAGATGCGGGAACGAGCTGGTGCGCTGAAAACGCACCAGCTCCTGGTAGGCGCGCCTGGTCGCGTCGTGTACGCCGCCGTGCGCGTGTTCATCCAGCTCAATCGCCGCGAACAGGAAGCCGTCGTCGTGCGCGTAACGCACCAGACCATCGGTTCCGGTGCGCACCGCGCCGTTGGCGAGCCATGCTTCGATCGTAGGTGAGCCGTTCAACGGCGTCAGACGCACGTCTATCGTGAAAGGCGCCGGACTTGGGCGAGGGGCTTCCCCGAAGCGCACGGCGGCAAGCACGCCGTCGAGCTCGTCCGCCGTGCGCCGATACTCGATCCGGATGCGCGGCTGGGCGGCCGCCGGTCCGGGCGGGCTCGTCCGATTGGCTTTTTCGGCGCCGGAGGTGTGGCTCGGGAGCTGGTCGGTCGGCATCGTCTCGATCGTAGGGCAGGCGCCGCATGCTTGCGGCGCGAGCGGATGATACACGCCGCCATCCGCCCGATGGCGCCGCGCCGCCCGCGGCGCATGAGCCAGGAGGGTTTGGGCATGGGCGCGCGGTATTGGGCGTTGCCCGCGACGCGCCGGACATCCACAATGCGCGCCCCGGCGCAACAGCTCCGCCCATCGTGCATGGGCCCAGAAGCGGGCGGCCGCCGAGGATGTCATCGGGAGAGTTCATGCCAGTCCAGATCGCCGTGCTCAAAGAAACCCGGCCGCACGAGCGGCGGGTCGCCCTGGTTCCTGCCGTGGCGGACAAGCTCGTCAAGCTCGGTGCGCAGATTCGCATGCAGTCCGGGGCGGGCGAAGCGATCAAGCTTCCGGACAGCGCTTTCAAGAACGTGAGCTTCGAGCCGGACGCACAGGCGCTGGTGCGTGATGCGGACGTCGTGTTGAGCGTGCAGCCGCCGCCGCCGGCGGTCGTGCAGGCGATGAAGGAAGGCGCGATCCTGGTCTCCTTCGTTTACGCGCATCGCGAGATCGAGCTGACGAAGCTGCTGCGCGAGCGGAAGATCACATGCTTTGCGATGGAGCTCGTGCCGCGCATCACGCGTGCGCAGGCCATGGACGCGCTCTCGAGTCAGGCGACGCTGGCCGGCTATTACGCCGTGCTCCTCGGCGCGACGCACCTGGCGCGGATTCTGCCCATGATGACCACGGCGGTCGGCTCGATCCGGCCGGCGCGCGCGCTCGTGATGGGGCTCGGGGTCGCCGGGTTGCAGGCGCTGGCGACCGCGCGGCGTCTGGGCGCCATGACCGAGGGTTATGACGTGCGTCCCGAGACGCGCGAGCAGGCCGAATCGCTTGGCGCACGGTTCGTGGACACCGGCGTGGACGCACGCGGCGCGGGCGGCTATGCCCGCGAGCTCACAGAGGAAGAGAAGGAGAAGATCGCCAGCGTTGTGACGCGGCACATTCAGCAGGCCGATCTGATCATCACGACCGCCGCGGTGCCAGGCCGGCCTGCGCCGAAGCTCATCAGCAAGGCTCAGGTCGACGGGATGAAAGCCGGCAGCGTGATCGTCGATCTGGCCGCCGAAGGCGGCGGCAACTGCGAGTACACGCAGCCTGGTGAGACAGTGCAGGTGGGGCAAGTGACGATCGTTGGGCCGCTGAACGTCCCGAGCATGCTTGGCGAGCACGCGAGCGAGCTGTACGCCAAGAATCAGCTCAATCTGATCGAGCTGTTTCTGAAGGACCAGGCGATCACCCTGGATTTCAGCGACGAGGTCCTGGCGAAGACCGTGCTTACACATGCGGGCGAGATCAAGAACGAGGCCGCAAAGCAGGCCGTGGAAGCTGCAGGTTTGGGAAGCTCTGATTAACTACTGCTCTGACGGCTCAGCTGAAGACATGCCCGCAATGCAAGGCGTTTCGAGCGGCTCGAGATCACAGAAACAGAGTAAACCAGAGACTCCTTAACAGGCGCCTCATCCTTTCTCCTCGCAGCGGACGACTGGACGCACGATCCAAGGCATCGAGAGTAGATTCATGGAACCAGCGACGATTCTGACGGGCTTCGTGGCCCTGTACATTTTCATGCTCGCGGCCTTCACGGGCTACGAGATCATCGGCCGCGTGCCGGCGATCCTGCACACGCCGCTCATGTCGGGCTCCAATTTCGTGCACGGCATCGTCGTGGTCGGCGCGATTTACGCGCTGCTCAACGCTACGTCTACGGCCGAGCAGGTGATCGGTTTCCTGGGCGTGCTGCTCGGCGCAGGCAACGCGGCTGGCGGTTACGTCGTGACCGAGCGAATGCTCGAGATGTTCAAGCCGAGCGCCAAGCCGGCGGCGAAGGCCGCCGGCAGGCAGAAGAGTGAGACGGCGGCGGGCGGAGCGTGAGCGGCATGAACATCGATTTCCAGTTCGTCATCGACGCCAGCTATATCGCCGCGGCGTTCTTGTTCATCTTTGGTTTGAAGCGCATGTCCTCGCCGGTGACGGCGCGCTCGGGCATCCTGGTCGCGGGAGTGGGCATGCTGGTCGCCACGCTGGCGAGCTTCCTGTACGTGTTCGGCGTGAACGAGGCGGCGCAACCGCATCTGAATACGAACATCACACTCGCTGCGATTGCGCTGGCGGTCGGCGCCGGTTGGGCATGGTGGAGCGGCAAGCGCGTCGCGATGACCGCCATGCCGCAGATGGTCGCTCTGTACAACGGCATGGGCGGCGGCGCGGCTGCGGCGATCGCGGCGGTGGAGTTGCTGCGCACCGGCGCGGTGCACCAGTTCGTGCCGCTGACGCTCGCGGTGTTGGGTGCGCTGATCGGCTCGGTTGCATTGTCGGGATCGCTGATTGCGTGGGCGAAGCTCGACGGCCGCATCGAGAAGACCTGGCGCATTTCCGGCCAGCAGGCGTTCAACGGGCTGGTGTTCCTCATCACCCTGGCGCTCGGCGCGTACATCGTGTTCGTCGCGCACGGACATGCGCATCCGGTAGTCGTAGCGGCGTTCTTCGCCGGCGCGCTGGTGTTCGGGGTGCTCATGACCATGCCGATCGGCGGCGCCGACATGCCGGTGGTCATCTCCCTGTACAACGCGTTCACCGGCCTCGCCGTGGGCTTCGAAGGCTATGTGCTGCAGAATCCGGCGCTGATGATCGCCGGCATGGTGGTCGGCTCCGCCGGCGCCTTGCTTACGCTGCTGATGGCCAAGGCCATGAACCGCAGCGTCTCGAACGTGATCTTCAGCAACTTCGGCGCGACCGGCGCGGCCGGGGAAGGGGAGATCAAGGGCAGCATGAAGCCGGCCGAGCCGGGCGATGCGGCGATCAACATGCGTTACGCCTCCAAGGTCATCATCGCGCCGGGCTACGGCCTGGCCGTCGCCCAGGCGCAGCACAAGCTTTACGAATTCGTGAAGCTCCTGACCGACGCCGGGGTGGAAGTGAAGTTCGCCATTCACCCGGTCGCCGGGCGCATGCCAGGACACATGAACGTGCTGCTCGCCGAGGCGGGCGTACCGTACGACATGATCTTCGACCTGGAAGACATCAACGAGGAGTTCCGTGAGGCCGATGTGGCGGTGGTCATCGGCGCGAACGACACGGTGAACCCGGCGGCCCGCACCAACAAGTCGAGCCCGATCTATGGCATGCCGATCCTCAACGTGGATCAGGCCAAACAGGTCTACGTGATCAAGCGCGGCCAGGGCAAAGGCTATTCGGGCGTGGAGAACGAGCTGTTCTTCGCCGACAACACCAACATGGTGTACGGAGATGCGCAGAAAGTGCTGGTGGCGATGATTCAGGCGGTGAAGTCGTTGGAAAGCTAGTCAACGGCAAGCGCCATCCGATCAGAGCGGCCGCGTCGCAAGCCCTTGCCTTGCGGCCGCTTCATATCGCTCGGGCGGCAGCCTCCGCGCTTGATCAGCGTTCACCCGGGTGCGGCGGCGACTGGCGACTCCTGACTGGCCCGAGGCGCCGTGACGGTCGGGCGTCGAAGTCAGGGAATCGGGCGGACCAGCCCGCTGGGGTTAGCGCTGGCGACGAGCATCCTCCGACGAGTCACGAGCCAACCTGCTTATCGTCTCCAAAACGCCACACCTCGCCATTGAATATTTCCACACCCGTCGCGTATCTTACGGCTCGCCTGTACCGAAGGTCGGGTAGCGCTGCATCCGGCCAGCAGCCATCGAGTCGTGCATTTGTACAACTTGAGCCAAGAGATCCTGCGCACGGATGTGTCGGGAATGCCCCTGGAGTGGATCGACTACCGGGATGCGGTCAGGCTTTACCATACGGATCAGGTGGCTTACGCGTGCGGCTCGCGTCTATATCGGCTTTATGGCGGCACGAACGCGCGCTCGGGCCGTCGCACCGTGGTGGAAGTCAACTCGATCATCGCCACCGTCGGGCACACCCACAATCCGGGCAACCTGCGCCACGACTACACCCCGCCGCTCAACAATCAAACGCTGTTCAAGCGTGATGCGCATCTGTGCATGTATTGCGGGATGCGCTTCCCGAGCGGCCAGCTCTCGCGCGATCACATCCGCCCTCTCAGTCAGGGCGGGCGCGACAGCTGGATGAACGTCGTCACCGCCTGTAGACGCTGCAACAACGTAAAGGCGTCCAAGACGCCCGAGCAGGCCGGCTTGCAGCTTATCGCTGTGCCTTTTACTCCCACTTACGCCGAGTACATCTATCTCAAAGGTCGGCGAGTGCTGGCGGACCAGATGGAGTATCTGCTCGCGCACTTCCCGCGCTCCAGCCCGCTGCATGCGCGATTGAAGCTGCAATCATGAGGAGGAGAGGCGGTTAGCGGTTGGCGATTAGCGGTTAGTAGCTGCGCCAGGCTCGAGGGCGACGAACGTCCACGCCTCGCTTCAACTAACCGCTAACCGC
>Ga0079224_100017727_pt1 | contig 10046 bp, 8 predicted proteins | sample Stecom2015_FD_80414 | JGI IMG/M metagenome (GOLD analysis project Ga0079224, IMG submission 80414) | Agricultural soil microbial communities from Utah to study Nitrogen management - Steer compost 2015 | ecosystem: Environmental > Terrestrial > Soil > Agricultural land | place: USA: Utah... | reverse complement strand
GGAGGCCGCGCTGGCCGGCGTCGCCGCGCTCCGCGAGCAACGCCACACGCCCTGCCTGGTGGAGCTCCTCGACGGACCCAGCATCACGGCGATCCAGGAGTTCGGCGACTACGGCTTCCCGGCCGGTGCCGGCGGGCTCCTGCTCGTCCAGTCCGACCGCATCGGGCACGCCCAGGAGGACGTGCAGGCGTATGCCGAGGCACTCTCGGCCGCCGGCGCGACCGACGTCGCGGTGGCGGACGACGTCGCTGAGGCGGAGCTGCTGCTGCAGGGACGGCGCGTGCTCAATCCGGCGCTGGAGGCACGCGGACCGCGGATCATCGAGGACGTTTGCGTACCGGTCGCGCGGCTCGGCGACCTGGTGCGCGCGGTGCACGAGATCGCCGAACGACAGGGGCTGGAGGCGACCTGCAGCGGACACGCAGGAGACGGCAACCTGCACCCCTGCTTCTTCTTCGACAAGGACGACCCCACCCAGGTCTCGGCGGCCCGGGCGGCGTTCGGCGAGGTCGTCGAGGCGGCGTGGGCCCTCGGCGGCACCCTCACCGGTGAGCACGGTGTCGGCGCGCTCAAGGCACCGTGGCTCGAGGGCGAGCTCGGCGCGGCCGAGGTCGCTCGGCAACGGTCCCTGAAGGCGCTGTTCGACCCGCTCGGCATCATGAACCCAGGCCGCATCTTCGGCTGAGCTGTCGATCTGGCGCGCACTCGTACGTCATGGTGGTGAGGCCGCCCCGCGGCCCGGAAACCGGAGGACCCGATGAGCCGTTACCTGATCCTGCTGCCCGCACCCGAGGCCGAGTGGGCACAGCTGCCGCCCGAGGCCCACGAGGAGGGTATGGCGTCCCACCAGCAGTTCCATCAGGACCTGTCCGCCGGGGGTCACGAGATCCTGGTCGCCGGACCGCTCGAGCCCTCTGCCCAGGCCACCTCGCTCCGACCGGACGGCAACGGCGGGACGCTGGTCACCGACGGGCCGTTCACCGAGTCGGTGGAGCAGATCGTCGGGTTCTACCTCATCGACAGCCAGGACGAGGCCGACCTGCGCAGGATCTGCGAGCGCTTCTCCTCCCGGGGCGAGCTGATCGAGTTCCGCAAGATGGCCGAGTAGGAGCCAGAAAACCGGGTTCGGCGCGACCCGCCGCGGATGGGACAATGCCGCACATGACCACTGACGCCACCCGCACCACCAACCTCAGCCCGGTGACCCTGCCGGACAAGCCGTCTGTGGACGGCCTGGAGGAGAAGTGGGCGGGCGTATGGCGTGAGCAGGACACCTACGCCTTCGACCGGGAGGCGGCGCTGGCGGCTCCGCGCGAGCAGATCTTCGCCATCGACACCCCGCCCCCGACGGCGAGCGGCAGCCTGCACATCGGGCACGTGTTCGGCTACACGCAGGCGGACTGCCTGGCCCGCTACCAGCGGATGACCGGCAAGCACGTCTTCTACCCGATCGGCTGGGACGACAACGGCCTGCCCACCGAGCGCCGGGTGCAGAACTACTACGGCGTGCGCGGTGACGCCAGCCTCCCCTACGACCCCGGCTTCACGGCGCCGCAGCAGGGCGGGGACAACAAGTCCTCCAAGTCCGCCCAGCAGGTGCCGATCGGTCGCGCCAACTTCATCGAGCTCTGCGAGGAGCTCACCGTCCTGGACGAGAAGGCGTTCGAGGACACCTTCCGCCGCCTCGGCCTGAGCCTGGACTGGAACGTGCAGTACCGCACCATCGACGAGCGGTCCCGCGCCGTGGCGCAGCAGGCGTTCCTGCGCAACCTGCGCCGCGGGGAGGCCTACCAGTCGGAGGCGCCCGGCCTGTGGGACATCACGTTCCAGACCGCGGTGGCCCAGGCCGAGCTGGAGGCGCGCGACTACCCCGGCCACTACCACCGGGTGGCGTTCCACCGGGGCACGGCGGGCGAGCCGGTGTATATCGAGACGACCCGTCCGGAGCTGATCCCCTCGGTGGTCGCCCTGATCGCCCACCCCGACGACGAGCGGTATGCCGACCTGTTCGGTTCCACGGTCCGCTCGCCGCTGTTCGGGGTCGAGATCCCGGTCCTGGCCCACACGATGGTCGAGATGGACAAGGGCGCGGGCATCGCGATGTGCTGCACGTTCGGTGACCTCACGGACGTCATCTGGTGGCGCGAGCTCTCCCTGCCGACCCGGTCGGTCATCACCCGGAACGGACGGCTCCAGTCCGAGACGCCCGAGTGGCTGGTCGGTGGCCCGGGAGAGGCCCTGTATGCCGAGGGGCTGGCCGGCAGGACCACGTTCAGTGCCCGCGCGGCGGTCGTCGAGGCGCTGGTCGCCTCCGGCGACCTGGACGGCGAACCGAAGCCGACCCAGCGCAAGGCGAACTTCTACGAGAAGGGCGACAAGCCGCTGGAGATCGTCACCAGCCGGCAGTGGTACATCCGCAACGGCGGCAAGGACGCGGACCTGCGGGCCACGCTCGTGGACCGCGGGGACCAGATCGACTTCCACCCCTCGTTCATGCGCTCGCGCTACAAGAACTGGGTCGAGGGGCTGAATGGTGACTGGCTGATCAGCCGGCAGCGCTTCTTCGGCGTGCAGTTCCCGGTCTGGTACGCCGTCGGCGCCGACGGTGAGACCGACTACGACACGGTGCTGACGCCCCAGGAGTCGCAGCTGCCGATCGACCCGGTGACCGACGTGCCGGAGGGTTACGACGAGTCACAGCGTGACCAGCCGGGAGGCTTCACCGCGGACACCGACATCATGGACACCTGGGCGACGTCGTCGCTGTCCCCGCAGATCGCGGCGGGCTGGCCGGTCGCGGAGCACCCGGCCGGGCAGATGGGCAACGACCCGGAACTCTTCGCCAAGATCTTCCCGTTCGACATGCGGCCGCAGGGGCACGACATCATCCGGACCTGGCTGTTCGCGACCGCGGTCCGGGCGCACTTCGAGCACGACTCGGTCCCGTGGACCAACGCCTACATCAACGGCTGGATCCTCGACCCGGACCGCAAGAAGATGTCCAAGTCCAAGGGCAACGCGACCACCCCGCTGGGCATCCTTGAGCAGAACGGCACCGACGCGGTGCGCTACTGGGCGGCCGCGGCCCGCCCCGGCGTGGACACCGTCGACGACGCCTCCCAGATGAAGGTCGGCCGTCGGCTGGCGATCAAGATCCTCAACGCCAGCAAGTTCGCGCTCGGCATGGGCGCGCACGACCTGCCGGAAGGCGCGCAGCACGAGGCGGAGGACGTGGCCACGCTCGTGGGCCGGGTCAGCGAACCCCTCGACCGCGCCATGCTCGCTGGCCTGGTGCAGGTGATCGACACCGCGACGCGGGCCTACGAGGGCTACGACTACTCCAAGGCACTCGACGTCACGGAGTCGTTCTTCTGGACGTTCTGCGACGACTACCTCGAGCTGGTGAAGGAGCGGGCCTACGGCTCCGACGCGTCGCTCGACCGGGCCGCCGTCGAGTCCGCCCGGGCGGCCCTGCAGGTCGCCCTCGATGTCCTGCTGCGGCTGCTGGCGCCCGTGGTGTGCTTCGCGACGGAGGAGGTCTGGTCCTGGTGGCACACCGACTCCGTCCACGTGCAGCCCTGGCCGTCGGTGGACGAGATCGCCGCCGGAGCGCAGGACGCCGACCCGCGGATGCTCGACATCGTCGGGCAGGCGCTGGCCGGGGTGCGTCGCGCCAAGTCGGAGGCCAAGGTCGGGATGCGCACCGAGGTGTCCGCGACGGCGATGAACGGCCCGGACGCGGACCTCGCGTTCGTCCGCCAGGCGGAGACGGACCTCCGCTCCGCCGGCAAGGTCGTCGGTGACATCGCATACGCCAGCGGAGAAGTGTTCAGCGTGTCCGGCACCACCCTCGTCGAGGCCTCCGCCGTCTAGCGAAGGTGATGGGCGTGGGAGACGCGAGTCCGCACCCCCGGGTCACGTAGGGTCTTCCCATGCATCGGGGCAAGGTGATCGCCGCCGCTGCCGCGTCAGCATTCGTCCTGATCATGCTGTTCTGGGGCAGTGGCGCCGGCACTAGCGTGCTGCACTCCCCCTCCGGCCGGCCGGGCGATCCGGTGACCGCAGAGTTCCCGACTCCCCCGCCCGACCAGGTCACCACCACCGCCGCGCCCCCCGAGCAGATGCCGACGTCGCTGCCCGCCCTGGACTGGCTCATGATCGGCATCGCCATGGTGGCGCTGGCGATCGTCATCAAGATCCTGCACTGGCTGCTCAGCCGCGAGTGGGAGCAGTCCGAGGCGCCGGAGGAGGACGAGGAGGTCGATGACCTCGGCCGGCTGCTCCAGGCCACGTCGGAGGACACGCGAGCTGCAGCCCTGAGGGAGGGCGAGCCGCGCAACGTCGTGGTGCGCTGCTGGGTGACGCTCGAGGACGCGGCTGCCTCCTCCGGCCTGGCGCGCGACCCGGCCGAGACCTCCGCCGAGTTCACCCGTCGCTTCCTGGGCACCTGGGACGTCGATGAGGAACTCACGCAGGAGCTCGCCGAGCTCTACCGCGAGGCACGCTTCTCCCGCCATCCGGTCGCGCGGCGCACGGGTGAGCGCGCGGTGGAGCTGGTCGGGAGCATCCATAGCCAGCTCCGCCGGGCTCGGCCCGCTGAGGAGCAGCTCGCGCACCCGTCGCCGACGGACGGCAGCGGGGACGTCTCATGATCCCCCTGACCGTCACACCCGTGCGCCGCCGCCGCTTCGACCGGCCGCTGCGAGCGGCAGTCGCCTTCGTGGTCACCATGGGTGTGGGGGCGCTGCTCTGGTATATCAACGTCCTGCGCACCGACGTCGTGACGGCGCTGGTCCTCGCGTTCGCCGTCGGCTCAGTCGTGACGTTGCTGACCTGGGTGATGTCCGAGGAGAGCCCCCGTCTGGCACGCGCCTACTGGTTCCCCGCGATGCGCGAGGAGTCGGTGCGGCCCACGGCACTGGACTACCGGCTGCTCCGGCTCCGGCGCGACCTGCGCGACACCGTCGAGCGCAGCGACCGCCACGACGAGATCTTCCCCGTGCTCCGTGACCTGGCGGCCGAGCGCCTCCAGACCAACCACGGCATCGACCTGGGTGCCGATCCAAAGGCGGCGGAGGCCGTCATGCACCCGGACCTCGTGAAGTATCTGTCCAAACCACCGACGGGCACGCAGAAGCGCAGCAAGCGCGAGCTGTCCCGAGCACTCGACCGAATCGAGGAACTGTGAGCGACCAGTCCACCACCCCGTTGACCGTTGCGGAGGTCTCAGCCCGAGTGGCGGCCGTCCTCGACCAGGTCGAGACCGCGGTCGTCGGCAAGCGACAGGCCCTGACCCTGGTGCTGTGCGGCATCCTCGCTCGCGGTCACGTCCTGCTGGAGGACTTCCCCGGGCTGGGCAAGACCCTGGCGGCGCGCTCGTTCGCCCAGAGCCTCGGGCTCGACTTCACCCGCGCCCAGTTCACCCCTGACCTGCTGCCGGCGGACCTCACCGGTGCCTTCGTGTTTGACCAGAAGGTCGGCGAGTTCGAGTTCCGCAGGGGTCCGCTCTTCACCGGCCTGCTCCTCGCGGACGAGATCAACCGCACGCCACCCAAGACCCAGTCGGCGCTCCTCGAGGCGATGCAGGAGCACCAGGTCACGGTCGAGGGGGAGACCTTCCTGCTGGCCGAGCCCTTCCACGTGCTCGCCACCGCGAACCCCGTCGAGTACGAAGGCACCTACCCGCTCCCCGAGGCCCAGCTGGACCGCTTCCTGATGCGGGTCTCGTTCGGCTACCCCACCGAGGACGAGGAGTATGACGTGCTGCGCCGCCGCGTGGCCCGCCAGCAGGAGGACCAGCACCTGGCACCGGTCACCGACGCGGCAGGCCTGCTGGCCATGCAGCTGGCCATCGAGACCGTGCCGGTCGAGGAGGACATCAGCCGCTACTGCGTCGCGCTGGCGTCCGCGACGCGCCGACACCGTGCCGTTCAGGTTGGCGCCTCACCGCGAGGCTCGTTGGCGCTGATGCTGACGGCCCGGGCGCACGCCGTGGTGAACCAGCGGGACTACATCACCCCCGAGGACGTGAAGGCGGTGGCCCATGCGGTGCTGGACCACCGCATCTCCATCAAGCCCGAGCTGTGGATGTCCGACCTGGGCGGTGCCGGGGTCGTGGACGCCGTCCTGGCCGAGACCCCGGTGCCCAGCGCGCGGCAGGTCACCGGCGGGTCGGTCACGGCTGGTGGTGGCCAGTCCGGCAGACCTGCGCAGCGGGCATGACGGCCCACCGGTCCTCGGCGCAGACCCACCCGGACAACCGGTGGGCGGTGACCCATGCTCACGCCCGTGCCGTGCTGGTCGCGTCGGTGGCGGCGCTCGGCGGCCTGCTGGTGCAGCGCCCCGACCTGCTGCTGCTCGGGGCGCCCATGGCCATGGTGGCGCTCTGGTCGGCGATGACCCGTCCGTCCGCGGTCCCGGCCACCCGCCTGGTGGTCCCGGAGAGCCACCTCCGAGAGGGCCAGTGGGGTCGGGCGGTCGTCGGGGTCGAGATGACCGAGCACACCGAGCTGGTCTCGACCTCGCTGATCCAGGGCGCGCACGTGGAGAGCTCCCCCAAGCACGGGGCACGAGTCCGGCTCGTCAGCGACGAGGACCGCGAGCGCCCGGAGCTGCACCTCATCACGCCGGTCAAACCGGACCGGTGGGGGGTGCGCCGGATCGGCCCCGGACTCGTCGGCGCCACGAGCCCGTGGGGCGGCTTCCGCTGGGGACCTGTGCCGCTCGAACCGGTGCGCGTGAAGGCGCTGCCCGACCCGGCGGTCTTCGACACGGGTGCACCTGCACCGCACCCGCTGGGGCTGGTCGGACTCCACCGCTCCCGCTTCCCCGGCGAGGGCAGCGAGTTCAACACGATCCGCCCCTTCCAGTGGGGCGACCGGCTCAAGCGCATCCACTGGGCCCGGTCGTTGCGCAGCAACGAGCTGCACGTCACCTCCAGCTACGCCGACCAGGACACCCACGTCGCGATCATCCTGGACGCCCACTACGACCTCGGCACGTCGCGCGCGAGCGAGGGGCAGTCGAGCTCGCTGGACTACTCGGTGCGGGCGGCAGCCGCGATCTCCGAGTACTTCCTGCACCAGGGCGACCGCGTCAGCCTCCAGGTGCTCTCCGCCCGCACCCCGCTGCGGATGCGGGCCGGCACCGGCCGCCGCCACAGCCGACGCATCCTGGACGCGCTCTCTCTGGTGCAGGCCCAGCCGCAGGACGAGATCGACCCGCGACGACTGCGCCGTGGACTCGGCCCGGGGTCACTCGTGGTGATCATCTCGGCACTGGTGGCGCCGACCGTGCTCGCCCAGGCGGCACTGCTGAGCCGCAGCGGCCTGCAGGTCGTGGTCATCGACGCGCTGGTCGACGACGTCGCGCCACCCGGGGAATCCGACGAGGTCGCTCGTCTCGGCTGGCGCATCCGGTTGCTGGAGCGCGAGGCAGAGGTGCGCCGGGTGCGGGCCGAGGGCGTTCCGGTCGTGCCCTGGCGGGGCCCTGGCAGTCTTGACCAGGTGCTCCGCAGCATGGCGCGGCACCGCCACGGGGCGGCGCGATGAACCCGTTCGGCGACCTGCTCGAGGACCTGCGCTCGGCAAGCCAGCACCAGTGGGCGCTCCGCGCGAGCGTCCTGCTGGCGACGCTGGCCTTCGCCCTCCTCCTCGTGCTGGCGGGCGAGTCGACACCGTGGTCCTTGGTGATCCTCGGTGGGCTGGGCTTCCTGTGCTTCCTGAACCCGCACAGCGTCATCCCCGGCGCGGTGATGCTCTACTGCCTGGCCGTCTGGTGGGCCGGTGTGCCGGACCCGTTCAACCCGTTGGCGCTGCCAGCGGCACTCTGCCTGCTCGTGCTACACACAGCGTGCGCGCTGGCCGCCGCGGTGCCGGCCCAGGCGGAGCTTCCTAAGGCGCTCTTCGGGCAGTATGCCGTGCGCCTGGCGGTGCTCTCCGGTGCCACCACGGTCGCCTCACTGGTGGCGTGGGTCATGGTGGAGCTGGACCCGCCGGGCGGGCTCGTCGCTCTCCTCGCCGGCCTCGTCGCCCTCGGTGTGGCGCTCGGGGTGCACTACTGGATGGTCACCACCCGACCCGGGGAACCCGGCACCTGACCCGCCGGCCCGGCTGCTGACGCAGTGCTTACGCGCTCTCCTTGCGGGCCTGGCGCTTGCGACCCGGCGCGGGGCGCCGCACGATCGTCGGGTTGACGTTGTCCAGGACGACCTCACGGGTCACCTCGACGCGGGTGATGTCGTCCTCGCTCGGCACGTCGAACATCACCGGGAGGAGCACCTCCTCGAGGATGGCCCGCAGCCCGCGGGCACCGGTGCCGCGCAGCAGTGCCTGCTCCGCGATGGCCTCGATAGCGTCGTCGGTGAACTCCAGCTCGACACTGTCGATCTCGAACATCCGCTTGTACTGCTTGACCAGAGCGTTGCGCGGCTCGGTGAGGATGTTGGTGAGCGCCCCGACATCGAGCGGCGACACGGTCGTGATGACCGGCAGGCGCCCGATGAACTCGGGGATCAGCCCGAACTTCATCAGGTCCTCGGGCAGCACGTCCTCGTAACGCTCCCCGGACTCCTTGGCGGAGTGCAGCTCGGCACCGAAACCCAGACCCTGCTTGCCGGCCCGCGCCTCGATGATCTTCTCCAGACCGGCGAACGCCCCGCCGACGATGAACAGCACGTTGGAGGTGTCGATCTGGATGAACTCCTGGTGCGGGTGCTTGCGGCCGCCCTGAGGGGGCACGGAGGCCGTGGTGCCCTCCAGGATCTTGAGCAGCGCCTGCTGGACCCCCTCGCCGGAGACGTCGCGGGTGATGGACGGGTTCTCCGACTTGCGCGAGATCTTGTCGATCTCGTCGATGTAGATGATGCCGCTCTCGGCCTTCTTGACGTCGAAGTCGGCGGCCTGGATGAGCTTCAGCAGGATGTTCTCGACATCCTCACCGACATAGCCGGCCTCGGTCAGGGCGGTGGCGTCCGCGATGGCGAACGGCACGTTCAGCATCCGGGCGAGCGTCTGCGCCAGGTAGGTCTTCCCGCAGCCGGTGGGGCCGATCAGCAGGATGTTGGACTTGGCGATCTCGACGGCGTCCTCGCCCTTGCGTCCCTGCCCTGCCTGGACCCGCTTGTAGTGGTTGTAGACCGCCACGGAGAGCGCACGCTTGGCGGTGTCCTGCCCCACGACATACTGCTCGAGGAAGTCGAAGATCTCCCGCGGCTTGGGCAGGGTGCCCAGGCCGAGGTCGCCGGACTCGGCGAGCTCCTCCTCCATGATCTCGTTGCACAGGTCGATGCACTCGTCGCAGATGTACACCCCCGGGCCGGCGATCAGCTTGATGACCTGCTTCTGGCTCTTTCCGCAGAAGGAGCACTTCAGCACGTCGCTGGTCTCTCCCATGCGAGCCACGGCGCATCCTCTCGATCGATAGCAGGGCCCCCTCTCGGTGCCCTGACCCGACGCTACCCCGAGTGACGGGGTCCGCGTAGTCCATTTGGGCCCTGCGCGTCGCGCTCAGCAGGCTGTCCGCTGACAGCGCAACGTCCCAGGGGTGAGCTCTTAGAGCACAGCCTGAAGGAACTGCTTGGTCCGCGGGTGCTCCGGCTCGCTGAAGATCTTCGAGGGGTGTCCCTCCTCGATGATCCGGCCGCCGTCGAACATCAGCACCCGCTGCGACACGTCGTGGGCGAACTGCATCTCGTGGGTGACGATCAGCATGGTGATGTCCGTCGACTTGGCCACGTCGCGCAGGACCCCGAGGACGTCACCGACCAGCTCGGGGTCGAGCGCGGAGGTCACCTCGTCCAGCAGGAGGATCTCTGGCTCCATCGCCATGGCGCGCGCGATCGCCACCCGCTGCTGCTGCCCACCGGACAGTTGCATGGGGTGCGCGTTCTCCCGGTCGGCCAGCCCCACCTTGTCCAGCAGCTCGAGTGCCTTGGTCCGGGCCTCCTCCTTCGACTGGCCCAGCACGTGCACCGGCGCCTCGATGATGTTCTCCATCACCGACATGTTCGGGAAGAGGTTGAACTGCTGGAAGACCATGCCGATCCG
>Ga0079224_100017726_pt1 | contig 10046 bp, 7 predicted proteins | sample Stecom2015_FD_80414 | JGI IMG/M metagenome (GOLD analysis project Ga0079224, IMG submission 80414) | Agricultural soil microbial communities from Utah to study Nitrogen management - Steer compost 2015 | ecosystem: Environmental > Terrestrial > Soil > Agricultural land | place: USA: Utah... | reverse complement strand
GGCCGGGGGCCTGGGGGGCGACTGCCGCCGAACAACTGGGAGTCCCGGTTCGGCGGCCCCGCCTGGACCCGGGTGCCGGACGGCCAGTGGTACCTGCACCTGTTCGCCCCGCAGCAGCCGGACCTGAACTGGCACCACCCGCAGGTGCGGGAGGAGTTCCGCGAGGTGCTGCGCTTCTGGGGACGACGGGGGGTGGACGGGTTCCGCATCGACTCGGCCGCCGCCCTGGTCAAGGATCCTCGCCTGCCGGACGTGGTCGGGGGCGCCGAGTGCGAGGGGCTGGACGATTTCGCGGCCAACCCCGACCACCCGTTCCTGGACCGCCCGGAGGTGCACGAGATCTACCGGGACTGGAACCGGGTGTTCGCCGAGTTCTCGCCGCCGCTGATGGCGGTGGGCGAGACGTGGGTGGGGAAGGACCGGCGGGCCGCCTACCTGCGGGAGGGCGAGCTGCAGCAGGTGTTCAACTTCGAATTCCCGCGGGTCCGCTGGCACGCCGGCGAATACCGCCGGGTGATCGAGGAGACGGTGGGGACGGCCTGGTCGGTGGGCGCGGCACCCACCTGGATGCTGGGCAGCCACGACGCGATGCGGCAGGTGTCCTTGCTCGGGCTGCCGCCCGAGGTGAACCCCACGGTGTGGTTGGCCGAGAACGGGCAGCGGCCGCCAGCCGACCTGCGCACCGGGACCCGCCGGGCCCGCGCGGCCGCGCTGCTGGAACTGGCCCTGCCCGGCTCGGTGTACCTCTACCAGGGGGAGGAGTTGGGGCTGCCGGAGGTCACCGGGCTCGCCGAGCAGGTGCTGACCGATCCGGTGCACCGCCACCGCGGGCACAAGGACAAGGGACGCGACGGTTGCCGGGTGCCGCTGCCGTGGACCCGGCACGGCCCTTCGTGCGGGTTCTCCGCGGTCGCGGGCTGGCTGCCGCAGCCGCCCGGGTGGGGGCGGTACGCGGTGTCGGTGCAGCGCGACGACCCGGGCTCGACCCTGCGGCTGTACCGGGCGGCGCTGCGGCTGCGCCGGGAGTTCACCGGTGCCGGTTTCGCGTGGTCCGAGGAGTGCGACCGCGGGGACGTGGTGGCGTTCCGCCGGGACCGGGTGCTGGTCGTGGTCAACACCGGCCGGGTGGCGGTGCCGCTGCCGGCCGGGGAGGTGGTGCTGGCCAGCCAGCCGCTGGGCGGCGGGTGCTTGCCGCCCGACGCGGCCGTGTGGCTGCGGCTCAGCTGACCGGGTCCGCGGTCCGGTTGAGCCGGGAGTTGCGGCGGCCGTAGCCGAAGTACACCGCCAGGCCGATCGCGCTCCAGATCGCGAAGGTCAACCAGGTGACCTCGTCCAAACCGGCGACCAGGTAGGCGCACAGGGCCAGCCCGAGCAGCGGGACCACGGGCATCAGCGGGGTGCGGAAGCTGCGCGGCAGGTCGGGGCGGGTGCGCCGCAGCACCACCACGCCGATGTTGACCAGGCCGAACGCGACCAGGGTGCCGATGCTGGTGGCTTCGGCGAGCTGGCTGAGCGGCACCACCGCGGCCAGCACGGCCACCAGGCCGCCGACCAGGGCGGTGTTGCGGGCCGGCACCGCGCGGTGGTTGACCTGGGACAGCACGCGGGGCATCAGCCCGTCGCGGGACATCGACACCAGGATCCGGGTTTGCCCGTACAGCACGGTGAGCACCACGGAGGCGATCGCGATCACGGCGCCGGCCGCCAGCACGACCGCCGGCCATTCGGAGCTGGTGACCAGGCGCAGCGCGGTGGCCAGGGAGGCGTCCGAGTCGCCGAGGACCTTCGGGCCGACCGCCCCGGTGGCCGCGAACGCCACCAGCACGTACACGGCGGTGACGATGGCCAACGACAGGATGATCGCCCGCGGCAGGTCGCGGCGCGGGTTGCGGGCTTCTTCCCCGGCGGTGGAGGCGGCGTCGAAACCGATGAACGAGAAGAACACCGCGGAGGCGCCGATGGAGATCCCGGTGATCCCGTTGGGGGCGAAGGGCGCCATGTTGTCGGAGCGGAACGCGGTGAGCGCCACGACCACGAAGAACACCAGCACCGCGATCTTGAGCAGGGTGGTGATCACGGTGGCCCGGGCGCTCTCCCGCACGCCCATCAGCAGCACCGCGGTGGCCAGCAGCACCACCAGGGCGGCCGGGATGTTGACGATCCCGCCTTCCCCGGGCGGGGCGGCCAGCGCGTCGGGGATGGTCACCCCGATGGTGCCGCGGAAGAACTCGTTGAGGTAGGCGCCCCAGCCGACGGCCACCGCGGCCACCGAGACGCCGTACTCCAGCAGCAGGCACCACCCGCACACCCAGGCGATGAGCTCGCCGAGGGTGGCGTAGGTGTAGGAGTAGGCCGAGCCGGACACCGGCACGCTGCCGGCCAGTTCGGCGTAGGACAGCGCGGAGCACAGGGCGGCGACCCCGGCGATGACGAAGGAGATCACCACTGCCGGGCCGGCCACCGGGGCCGCGTCTGCCAGTACCACGAAGATTCCGGTTCCCAGGGTGGCGCCGATGGAGAGCGCCACCAGCGGCCACAGGCCCAGGGCGCGGCGGAGCGCGGTGTTCGAACCGTCCTGGGTGATCTGCTCGACCGGTTTGGTGCGCATCAGGCTGCGGGCATACGTCACGGCCGGTAACCGTATCTCAGCCTGTGGAATGTTCCTTCTGGCCCCTGGGCGTGCGGCCGGGCGGGGCGGGTGCGGCGCGTCGATCGGCATCCGTACCCTGTGGCGGGTGCGACTCGTCATTGCCCGCTGCCAGGTGGACTACGTAGGACGGCTGACTGCGCACCTGCCGATGGCGCAGCGGCTGTTGCTGATCAAAGCGGACGGTTCGGTGTCGGTGCACTCCGACGACCGCGCTTACAAGCCGCTGAACTGGATGAGCCCCCCGTGCTGGCTCATCGAGGACACCGGGGTGTGGACGGTGCAGAACAAGGCCGGTGAAAAACTGGTGATCACCATCGAGGAGGTTCTGCACGACTCCAAGCACGAGCTGGGCCCGGAGCCCGGTCTGGTCAAGGACGGTGTCGAAGCGCACCTGCAGGAGCTGCTCGCCGAGCACGTCACCACCCTCGGGGAGGGCTGGTCGCTGGTGCGGCGGGAGTACCCGACCGCGATCGGCCCGGTGGACCTGCTGTGCCGGGACGCCGAGGGGCGCAGCGTTGCGGTGGAGGTCAAGCGCCGCGGTGAGATCGACGGGGTGGAGCAGTTGACCAGGTACCTGGAGCTGCTGAACCGGGATCCGCTGCTGGCGCCGGTCAGCGGGGTGTTCGCCGCGCAGCAGATCAAGCCGCAGGCGCGGACGCTGGCCGAGGACCGGGGCATTCGCTGCGTGGTGTTGGACTACGACGCGCTGCGGGGGATCGAGCCGGACGAGTACCGGTTGTTCTGACCGCCGCTGCTGCGCTGGGGAGGTGCGCGTGCCGGGGGTGCACGACGTGGTGGTCGTCGGCGGTGGGCAGGCCGGGTTGGCCGCCGGGTACTTCCTGCGCCGCAGCGGACTGGACTTCGTGATCCTGGACGACCAGGACGCGCCGGGCGGGGCGTGGCAGCACTACTGGCCGTCGCTGCAGTTGTTCTCCCCGGCCGAGCACAGCCCTCTGCCGGGGTGGTGGATGCCGCGGCAGCCGGGGCGGGAGTTCCCCGACACGGGGCACGTGGTGGACTACCTGACCCGCTACGAGCGCCGCTACCGGCTGCCGGTGCGGCGCCCGGTGCGGGTCGACGGCGTGCACGACGCGGGGCCGCACCTGCTGGTCAGCGCCGGTGAGCGGAGCTGGTCGGCGCGCGTGGTCATCAGCGCGACCGGGACGTGGAGCGCCCCGCACGTGCCGGTGGTGCCGGGGGTGTTCGGCGGTCGGCAACTGCACACCGCCGACTACCGGGGGCCGGAGGAGTTCGTGGGCGAGCGCGTGGTGGTCGTCGGTGGGGGCAATTCGGCGGCCCAGATCTTGGCCGAAGTGTCCACCGTGGCCGAGACGACGTGGGTGACGCGGCGTCCGCCCCGGTTCATGCCCGACGGCGTGGACGGTCGGGTGCTGTTCGACGTGGCGACGCGGCGGGAGGCGGCTCGGCGGGCGGGGTTGCCGGACACCGGTGGCCCGCGGCAGTTGGGCGACATCGTGGTGGTCGACGCCGTGCGGGAGGCCCGGGAGCGCGGCGTGCTGCGGGCGCGCCCCATGTTCGACCGGCTCACCGAGCGCGGGGTGGCGTGGGCTGGTGCTCCGGAGCTCGACTGCGACGTGATCATCTGGTGCACCGGGTTCCGGCCCGCGCTGCAGCACCTGGCGCCGCTGGGGTTGGGGGACAGGGTCGAGGTCGACGGCACCCGCAGCGTGCGGGAGCCCCGGCTGCACCTGTTGTTGGGCTACGGCGATTGGACGGGGTGGGCTTCGGCGACGCTGATCGGTGCTGGGCGGGCCGCCAAGCGGGCCGTCGCGCGGATCGTCGAGCAGCTCTCCGGTGGCGCTGCGGCCGGGTGACGCGCGGGGTGCTGCTGTGCCGTCCCCGGGCTCGGTGACGGGGTTGCGGGCAGTGGTCGAGCGGTGCCGGTCCGTGGTGGACGCGGCCCGTTCCCGCTGTCCGGCGAAGTCGGTTTTGTCGTCTTAGTGTTGGACCTCAACGAATTGGTATCGGTCCTCGTGCCCCGTTCACCCTGTGCGGTACTGTCCGATTGCGCCACATCGGTGGTGATTTCCGTTTGAAGTTGTTGGTTCTGGAGGTGGGGTAGCAGTGCGGCTAGCCCAGGGACAGCTTCTTGACGCCAACGCAGTGGACTACGCGCTGCTGGCCGTCTACTTCGCATTCGTGCTCGGCATCGGTTACCTGGCGCGGCGCTCGGTCTCCACCAGTCTGGATTTCTTCCTCTCCGGACGAGCCCTACCGGCTTGGGTGACGGGCCTGGCGTTCATCGCCGCCAACCTCGGTGCCATCGAAATCATCGGCATGTCGGCGAACGGAGCCCAGTACGGCATGCCGACCATGCACTACTTCTGGATCGGCGCAGTCCCCGCGATGCTGTTCCTCGGCGTCGTGATGATGCCGTTCTACTACGGCTCCAAAGTGCGCAGCGTCCCCGAATTCATGCTGCGCCGCTTCGGCAGGGCAGCCCACCTGGTGAACGGCATCAGCTTCGCCGTCGCGCAGATCCTCATCGCCGGAATCAACCTGTACCTGCTGGCCAGCATCGTCAACGCGCTGCTCGGCTGGCCGCTGTGGGTGTCGGTGCTGCTGGCCGCGGCGATCGTGCTCTCCTACGCCGCGCTCGGCGGCCTGTCCGCGGCGATCTACAACGAGGTGCTGCAGTTCTTCGTCATCGTCGCCGCGTTCCTGCCGCTCACCGTGCTCGGGCTGATCAAGGTCGGCGGCATCGGCGGCCTGGTCGACAAGGTCACCGCCAGCCCGGGCGGCGCTGAACAGCTCAGCGCCTGGCCGGGCAACGAGCTGACCGGGTTCAGCAGCAACTTCCTCAGCGTCCTGGGCCTGGTGTTCGGTCTCGGCTTCGTGCTCTCGTTCGGCTACTGGACCACGAACTTCGTGGAAGTGCAGCGGGCGATGGCCTCCAAGTCCATGTCGGCCGCGCAGCGCACCCCGATCATCGGCGCCTTCCCGAAGCTGTTCGTCCCGTTCATCGTGGTCATCCCGGGCATGATCGCGGCGGTCACCATCCCGGAACTGGCGTCCTTCAAAGCCACCGGGCAAGGCGACGTGGACTACAACGACGCCATCCTGCTGATGATGCGGGACCTGCTGCCCAACGGCATCCTCGGCGTCGCCCTCGCCGGTCTGCTGGCCTCCTTCATGGCCGGCATGGCGGCGAACCTGAGCTCGTTCAACACCGTGTTCACCTACGACATCTGGCAGAGCTACATCGTCCGCAACCGCCCGGACGACTACTACCTGCGGATGGGTCGGTGGGTCACGGTCGGTGCCACCGCCGCCGCAGTCGGCACCGCGTTCATCGCCGCCGGCTACGAGAACCTGATGGACTACCTGCAGCAGCTGTTCTCGTTCTTCAACGCGCCGCTGTTCGCCACGTTCATCCTCGGTATGTTCTGGAAGCGCATGACGCCCGCGGCCGGTTGGTCCGGCCTGGTGCTGGGCACGGTGGCCGCGGTGACCGTGTTCAGCCTCAACGAGGCGGGCGTGCTGGACCTGCCCGGCCAGGGGGCCAGCTTCCTCGGCGCCGGCGCCGCGTTCGTGGTCGACGTCCTGGTGAGCGTGGTGGTCAGCATGGCCACCCGGCCGAAACCCGAAAGCGAACTGGTCGGCCTGGTCTACTCGCTCACCCCGCGGGAGAACCTGCGCGCCTCCACCAGCGGTGAGGACGCCGGTTGGTACCGCCGCCCGGGCCTGTTGGCCGGGATCGCACTGGTGATCACGATCGTGCTCAACATCGTCTTCGGCTGATTGAGGAGACACCATGACTGAGAATCGCCGGGCGCGCACCGCTGGTGCTTTCGACGTTCGCACGGTTATCGGGATGCTGTTCCTGGTCTACGGCGTGGTGCTGCTGGCCACCGGTCTGGTGCAGTCGGCGGAGGCGATCGAGAAAGCCGCCGGCGTCAACATCAACCTGTGGTCCGGGATCGGGATGGTCGTCGTGTCCGCCCTGTTCTTCCTGTGGGCGAGACTGCGACCGATCATCGTGCCGGAATCGCCCCAACCCTCCGACCAATGACCTGACCGGCGCCCCCGCCCCAGCGGTGGGGGCGCTTTTTCACGCGCGGATGTCCTTCCACTCGACCGCTCGACACCGCAGGTGGTCTTGCGCCACCCCGCAGCGGCGGGGCCCCAGCGCACCGGGCCGACCGGGGCGAGGGGCGGCGGGCCCGGTGCCGCGGCCCGCCGATGTGGATCGGTAAACCGTGCCAGCGACCCGCAAGATCTCGTAGGCTGCGCGATAACAACGACCAATGTAAATATGGGGAGGCCGGCCATGACCCAGACCGCCAATGGCAGCGTCGAAAGTGCCACCGAGGCCGCAGCTGAGATCGAAACCTTCGAATCGATCGACCCCCGGACCGGTGAGGTCGTAGGGCGGCACCTGATCCACGACGCCGCAGCGGTCGAAGCCGCGGTGCGCGAGGCCCGGCAAGCCCAGGCCAGTTGGGCGGACCTCGGCTTCACCGGGCGCAAACGCCGGCTCGACGCGTGGCGCAAACTGCTGGTGCGGCGTCTCGACGAGCTGGCCACGTTGATCTGCGCGGAGACCGGGAAGCCCTTAGACGACGCCCGCCTGGAGCTGGTGCTCGTGGTGGACCACCTGCACTGGGCGGCGGCCAACGCCGAGAAGGTGCTGCGCCGGCGCAAGGTCCCCTCCGGGCTGCTGATGGCCAACCACCAGTCCAGCGTCGAGTACGTGCCGCTCGGCGTCGTCGGTGTCATCGGCCCCTGGAACTACCCGGCGTTCACCCCGATGGGCTCGATCGCCTACGCACTGGCCGCCGGCAACGCCGTGGTGTTCAAACCCAGCGAACTCACCCCCGGAGTGGGCGAGTGGCTCGCCTCCTCCTTCGCCGAAGCCGTGCCCGAGCACCCGGTCTTCAAGGTCGTCACGGGGTTCGGGGAGACCGGTGCCGCGCTGTGCAAGGCCGGGGTGGACAAGGTCGCCTTCACCGGCTCCACCGCCACCGCCAAGCGGGTGATGGCCACCTGCGCCGAGAGCCTCACCCCGGTGCTGCTGGAATGCGGTGGCAAGGACGCGCTGATCGTCGACTCCGACGCCGACCTGACCGCCGCCGCCGAAGCCGCCGTGTGGGGTGCGATGGCCAACGCCGGGCAGACCTGCATCGGCGTGGAACGGGTGTACGTGGTCGACTCCGTGGCCGACGAGTTCCTGAAGCGGGTCACCGACCTCGCCGGCAAGCTCCGCCCGGGTGGCGAACCGCAGGCCGCCTTCGGCCCGATCACCATGGCTTCCCAGGTCGACATCATCCGCAACCACCTGGAGGACGCCCTCGAACAGGGCGGCAAGGCGCTGGTCGGCGGACGGCACTCGGTGCGCCCGCCGTTCGTCGAACCGGTGGTGCTCACCGACGTGCCGGAGGACTCGCCCGCGGTCACCGAAGAAACGTTCGGCCCCACGATCGTGGTGCAGCGGGTATCTGATGTGGACGAAGCCATCGCCCGCGCCAACAACACCCGCTACGGGCTGGGCGGCACCGTGTTCTCCCGCTCCCGGGGCATGGAACTGGCCCGCCGGCTGCGCACCGGCATGGTCGCGGTCAACTCGGTGATCGCCTTCGCCGCGGTGCCGGCGTTGCCGTTCGGCGGGGTCGGCGACTCCGGGTTCGGTCGCATCCACGGGGCCGAAGGACTGCGCGAATTCGCCCGCCCGCAGGCCATCGCGCGGGCCCGGTTCTCGCTGCCGATCAACCCGATGACCTTCACCCGCTCCCGAGGAACCGTGCGCACCCTGGTGCGGATGGTGCGGCTGCTGCGCGGCCGCTGACCCCGGCCTCACCGCCCGTCACCCCGTCGCGTGGACGGCGGGAAGGCACCGCAGCGGTCGCGGGCCGGCCGCCACGACCACCGGCCGCCGGGTGCGGCGTCGGCCTGACCGCTGCGGTGAAGCGGCCACCACCGGCAGGAAGGTTCCCTCTTGCGCTGTTGGAGGCAGAAAGGTTCCCTTGCTGTCAGTGGCTGCTGGAACGCGAAAAGCACGCCGAAGGCCGGATGGGCCAGGATGGCGGTGCCAGCGCAACGTGGTGAACGGGCAGGGAGGCCTCGTGAAGAAGATCATCAACGATCCGGCGAACGTGGTCGTCGAATCATTGCGCGGGCTGGCCGCGGCCCATCCAGATCTCGTCCGGGTGCAGACCGAGCCGGACGTGGTGGTCCGCGCGGACGCCCCGGTCCAGGGCAAGGTGGCGGTGATCTCCGGCGGTGGTTCCGGGCACGAACCCATGCACGCCGGCTACGTGGGCCAGGGAATGCTCAGCGCGGCAGTGCCCGGAGCGGTGTTCACCTCCCCCACACCGGACGCGGTGCAGGCCGCCATCAACGAGACCAACGGCGGTGCCGGGGCCCTGTTGATCGTCAAGAACTACACCGGCGATGTGCTGAACTTCGAAACCGCGGCTGAGCTGGCGGGGGCCGATGGCATCGACGTGCGCAGCGTGGTCGTGGACGACGACGTCGCGGTCCAGGACTCCACGCACACGGCGGGCCGGCGCGGGGTCGGCGGCACCGTGCTCGCCGAGAAGATCGTCGGTGCGGCCGCCGAGCGCGGCGCCGACCTGGACACCTGCGAGCGGTTGGCCCGCAAGGTCGTTTCGCAGGTGCGGTCCATGGGCATGGCGCTCACCGCGCCCACCGTGCCGCACGTCTGGGAACCCAGTTTCGAACTGGGCCCGCAGGAAATGGAGATCGGCATCGGCATCCACGGGGAGCCGGGGCGGGAACGCGTCGCGCTGACCGACGCCGACGGTATTGTGCAGCGGTTGCTGGACCCGATCCTGTCGGACCTGCCGTTCGAATCCGGTGACCGGGTGCTGTTGTTCACCAACTCGATGGGCGGTACGCCGCTGCTGGAGCTCTACCTGGCGCACGGCATCGCCGAACGCAAGCTGGCTGATCGGGGTATTCAAGTGCAGCGCAGGCTGGTCGGTCCCTACATCACCAGTCTGGAAATGCAGGGCATCAGCTTGACGCTGCTCAAACTGGACGACGAGCTCACCGAGCTGTGGGATGCGCCGGTGCGCACTCCCGCGCTGTGCTGGTGACAAGGAGAACTCGATGGCTTGCAGTACACAGGACGTGATCGCCGCGGTGCGCGCCGGGGCAGAAGCTGTTGCCGCGCACCGGGAAGAGCTCAACCAGCTGGACCGGGCGATCGGCGATGCCGACCACGGCGAGAACTTGGACCGCGGTTTCCAAGCAGTGGTGTCCAAACTGGGCGGTGCAGCTGATGAAACCCCGGCATCGGTGCTCAAAATGACCGCCACGGTGCTGATTTCCACGGTTGGTGGTGCGGCGGGCCCGCTGTACGGGACCGCGTTCTTGCGGGCTGCCACCGCTGTGGGGAGCGCTGGCGAACTGG
>Ga0079224_100017725_pt1 | contig 10046 bp, 9 predicted proteins | sample Stecom2015_FD_80414 | JGI IMG/M metagenome (GOLD analysis project Ga0079224, IMG submission 80414) | Agricultural soil microbial communities from Utah to study Nitrogen management - Steer compost 2015 | ecosystem: Environmental > Terrestrial > Soil > Agricultural land | place: USA: Utah... | reverse complement strand
CCACGGCCACCGTCGAGCGGGGCGAGGCGATGAGCGCCCGCACCGAGCGCATGCGTGCGGTGGAAAGCTTCCTGCGCCGGCGCCTGGCGGGATCGCAGCCGATGTCCTTTGCCCAGGATCCGGCCACCGGGGATGCGCTGCGCTTCATCGGCGAAGCCGACCGCATCCGCTTCGTCGCCGACCTGCCGAGCTATCTCGGCCGCGGTGGCCCGCACCTGCACGACATCGCGGTGTACGGCCAGGGCGAGGACGCGGCGCTGGCGGTGTCGTTCGCGATGGTGCTGGCCGGCGAGACCGTCGAAGAGGACCAGCCGCGCCCGCCCGAACCCCTGGTCGAAGGCCTCACCGACCTGCGCATCCACTACCGCGGACTCGACCCGGACGGCGGGCTGACGGACTGGCTGGAGGCCTGGGACAGCCATGACACGCTGCCGCTGCAGGTGTCGATCGAGATCGAAAGCGACGATGGCGGTGCCTGGCCGCCGCTGGTGGTCGCGTTGCCGCAGGCCGGCGGCACGCCGCAGCTGGGCAGCGGCCGCGCGCGCCTCCGGCCGCCGTCGCGCGTCGGCCGGCCGGGCATGCGTCCGGGGCGGCCGGACGTGCGCCCGGGGCGGCCGGGCGAAGGTGGCCGCGGCCGCATGCGTCCACCCCCGGTGCGGCGCTGATGCGCGCGCAGCGGGGCGCGGCCCTGGTCCTGGTGATGTGGCTGGTGGCGCTGCTGACGGCGCTGGTCGGCGCCTATGCGGCGAGCTCGCGCATCGAATACATGCAGGGGCGCGGCCTGCACGGCGGCGTGGTCGCCGGGTCCGCCGCGCGCGCCGGGCTGGAGTACGCCCTGGTCCGGCTGCAGTCGCATGACGCCGAATACGCCTGGCTGCCCGACAGCCGTCCGTACCGCTGGACCTACGGCGCCGCCGAGGTCGAAATCCGGATCGTCGACGAGTCCGGCAAGCTCGATCTCAATGCCGTCGATGCGCCCCTGCTTTCGTCCCTGTTCCAGGTGCTGGGCGCGGACATCGCCGACGCGGACGCGGTCGCGGCCGCGATCGTGGACTGGCGGGACAGCGACGATCTCACCCAGCCGCTGGGCGGCGCCGAGGACCCGCAGTACGCGGCGGCCGGGCTGCCCTATGGCGCCAAGGACGCGCCCTTCGAGACCGTGGCCGAGGTCGAGCAGGTGCTGGGCATGGACCGCGCGCTGTTCACCGCCGCCGCGCCGCACCTCACCGTGTTCAGCGGCCTGCCGCAGCCCGACCAGCGCTTCGCCGCCAGCGAAGTGCTGCAGGCGCTGGGTGTCGATCCACAGCTGGTCCAGCTCCAGCGCGAAGCCGGGCAGGCGGTCACGCCCGATCTCGTAGGCGGTGGCACCGGAACGTATAGTATCGACAGCCGCGCGAGGCTGGCCGATGGCCGCCAGGCCGTGCTTCGTGCGGTGGTCCGCGTGGGTGGAGGAAACTTGCCCGGTTCGGCATACCTGCCGCTGCAATGGGAAGAAGGAGCCACGCCGCGCTGATGGCCGCCGCAGAAGACACCGCCGTTCGAACTCCCCGCCAGCAGGCGCTCGGTCGCCTGGGCGGCTCGCTGCGCCCGCGCGCCTCCGCCTCCTGGCGCTGGTGGACGCAGGCGCTCGCCGCCTGGCTGCCGCTGCGCCTGCGCGAACTCTTCGGGCTTGCCCGCGAGCGCCTGCTGCTGCAGGTGGCCGGCGACGGCCTGCGCCTGTCCATCGACGGCGGCACTGGCGTGCGCAGCCTTGGCGAGCTGCCGGCCCTGCCCGCCGACGGCATGGACGACCCGCTGGCCTCGCTGCTGGCGCAGCGCGTGGCCAAGCTGCCACGCTGGCTGCTGCTGCCGGCGGGCTCCGCCCTGCGCCGCGCGATGCCGCTGCCGGCCGCCGCGGCCGACCGCCTGCACGAAGTCCTGGGCTTCGAGATCGAGCGCCAGACCCCGTTCCCGGCCGCCGACGTGGAGTACGACGCACGCCTGCTCGGCCGTCGCGCCGACGGCCAGCTCGATGCCGAACTGGTGGTGGTCCCGCGGCACGTGCTCGAGGCGCAGCTGTCCGCGCTCGGGCCGCTGGCCGGCACGCTGACCGGGGTCGACGTCGACGCCGGAGGCGGGGACGGCCTGGGCGTGAACCTGCTTCCCGGGGCGCGCCGCCATCGCCGCGTCGACCCTTGGATGGGCTGGAACCTGGCCTTGGGCCTGGTGGCGGTGGTCGCCATCGCGGCCGGACTCTGGCAGGTGCTCGACAACCGCCGTGCCGCCGCCGACGTCTTCGAGGCCGAGGTCGAGCAGGCCGCGACCCGTGCCCGCGGCGCTTCGGCCCAGCGCCAGGCCCTGGTCGACCTGGTCGAAGGCATGGCCTTCCTCGAGACCACCCGCGCCGCGCGGCCGACGACGGTGGAAGTCATGGATGAACTGGCCCGGCGCCTGCCCGATTCGACCTACCTGGAAAAGCTGTCCATCGAGGACACGCGGATCCTGCTGATCGGCCTGAGCAACGAGGCACCGTCGCTGGTGCAGCGGCTGGAAGGCTCGCCGCTGTGGCGCTCGCCGGCGCTGGCCGGTGCCCTGCAGCCCGATCCGCGCAGCGGCCGCGACCGCTTCACCCTGACCGCCGAGCTGGTGGTCGCGCAGGCTTCGGCCGCGCCGGACAGGGAGGCCGCCGATGCGCGCAATCCCTGACCGCGACCGCTGGCTGGCGCTGGCGATCCTGGCCGGCGTGCTCGCCGTCGCCTACCTGGTGCTGCTGCACCCCTGGTGGACCGCGCCGATGCTCGAAGTCGGCAGCCGCATCGACGCCCTGCAGCAGCGCGACCTGCGCGTGCGCATGGAGCTGGCCCAGGCCCCGCGGGTGCAGGAGCGCCTGGCCGAAGTACAGGAGCTGGCCGACCGCGTGCCGGGCTTCATGGAGGAGCGCAGCACCGAGCTCGCCACGGCCGCGCTGATCGCGCGCCTGGAAACGGCGGTGCTCGATGCCAGCCCCGGCAACCGCAGCTGTGCCATCCGCAACCGCTCGCCGATGACCGAGTCGCGTCAGCGCGGCCGCTTCCCGCGCGCCGTGGTCCAGGTGCGCCTGCACTGCGGCAACCCGGAGCTGGCGGCGGTGCTGCATTCGCTGGAGGGCGGTTCGCCCAGGCTGTTCGTCGACAATCTCAACGTGCTCGCGCCGCGGCAGGTGTTCGGTCGCCGCGCCGGCGGGGGCGCGCAGGGCGCCGGCCTGGACATCACCTTCGACCTGTACGGCTACCTGCGGCCGGCCCCGGTGGCCCCGGCGGGAGGCGCCAATGCGCGCTGATACGCCGGGCGCGCGCACCTGGCTGCTCGGCGCCGTGGCGCTGTGGGCGCTGGCGACGTGGATGCTGGGCCTGTTCGGGCTGGGCGGGCGCATCGACCGCCTGCCGCCGGATCCGTCGCTGGTCCAGGCGCTGCCGGCCGTCGCGCCGCCCGGCGAGGACCGTCTGGGTCCGCTGGCGGGGTATACCGAATTCGGCGACAGGCCGCTGTTCACCACCGACCGCCGTCCGCAGCCCTTCGTCATCAATCCGGAGGACGACGCGGTGGCGGCCGAGTTCGAGTACGTGCTCACCAGCGTCCTGCTTGTGCCCGGACTCGAGGTCGCGATCCTGCAGCCGGTCGACGGCGGCGAATCCGTGCGCGTGAAGGTCGGCGAGACGGCCGAGGCCGCACCCGGCTGGCACCTGTCCTCGCTGTCGCCGCGCGGTGCCGTGTTCGACGGCCCCGAAGGCCAGCGCACGCTGGAGCTGCGCGTCTTCGATGGCGTCGGCGGCGCCGCGCCCACGCCGATGGCGACGCCCGGCGAGCGCCAGGCCCGACGGAGCCAGCCCGGGCAGGTGCCGGCGCAGGGGCGGGCGGCAGGAGGCCAGCCCGCGGCCCCGCCCCCGGGCAGGAGCAGCGAGCGCGCGGAGGGAGTGGGCACGGCAACGGCAGGCTCCGCGATGCCCGCCGAGGACGACGCGCCCGCGCCCGGACAGCCGCCGGCGGACGCGGACGCGGAGGCCCCCGCCGTGGCCGACGAACAGGTCGATGCGATCCGCAGGCGCATCGAGGCGCGACGCGCACGCCTGCGCGAAAACGCCCAGCAGGGCGAGTAGCCGCCCCATGGATTCCCTAGAATGCCCGAGATGATCCCGACCATGACCCTCAAGACGGCGTTTGCCGCATTCCTGGCCACCCTGCTGGCCGCCTGCGCTTCGGTGCCGGCGCCGGAGGTGCGCCGCGCCGCGGAAATGCCCATGCCGGTGATCCAGGTCGACGGCGTCGCCCGCGGCGTGGCCGGCACCGACGGCATCGCGGAAGAACCGCTTGACGACGGGCCGCGCGCGGTGAAGCACCGTGGCGATGGCCGCGTGATCAACGAATCGCTGGCGGCCTCGCCGCCGCCCAACCTGTCCGCCGCCAGCGGCGAGGCCACGTTCAACTTCGAAGGCGAATCGCTGCACGCCGTGGTCAAGGTGATCCTGGGCGACATGCTCGGCCAGAACTACGTGGTCGCGCCGGGCGTGCAGGGCACGGTCACTCTGGCGACGCCGAAGACGGTCAGTCCGGCGCAGGCCCTGAGCCTGCTGGAGATGGTTCTGGGCTGGAACAACGCCCGCATGGTCTGGTCCGACGGCCGCTACAACATCGTGCCGATGGAGGGCGCCGTGTCCAGCGGGGCGGTCCCCGTGCGCACCGGCAACGCCTCCGGCGCGCGCGGCTTCGAGTCGCGCGTGGTGCCGCTGCAGTACATCTCGGCGACGGAGATGGCCAAGGTCCTCGAGCCGTATGCGCGTCCCGATGCCATCGTCAACGCCGACGCCGGGCGCAACGTCATCACCATTTCCGGGACCCGCCAGGAGCTGCAGAACTACCTGCGCACGATCGAGATCTTCGATGTCGACTGGCTGTCGGGCATGTCGGTGGGCGTGTTCCCGCTGGTGGCCGGCCGCGCCGCGGACGTGGTGTCCGACCTGGAGAAGGTGTTCGGGGCCGAGAGCGAGTCGCCGGTCGCGGGCATGTTCCGCTTCATGCCGCTGGAAGGGGCCAACTCTGTGCTGGTGATCACGGCGCAGCCGGCCTACCTCGACCAGATCGAGCAGTGGATCAACCGCATCGACGGTGCCGGCGGCGGCGTCCAGCTGTTCTCCTACGAGCTCAAGTACGTCACCGCGAAGGACCTGGCCGAACAGCTGGCCCAGGTCTATGGCGGCAGCAACCGGAGCGGTGCCGGCACGGGCCGCCGCGGCGGCGCCTCGCTGATGCCGGGCCTTGAGCAGAGCGAATTCAGCGACGGCGGCAGGGACCGCGGCATGGGCAGCAGCGGCATCGGGCGCGACGGGTCCGGTGGCGGCCTCGGCGGCGGTTCGCTGTCGCTTGGCGAGCGCCAGGGCGGCGATGCCTCGGTGGTCCTCGAGGTCGACGGCAGTGAAGTCGGCGTGGCCGCCGTCGACGAGACCAATACCCTGCTGGTGCGCTCCACCGGGCAGGCCTGGCGCTCGATCCGGGAGGTCATCGAACGCCTCGACGTGGTCCCGCTGCAGGTGCACATCGAGGCGCAGGTGGTGCAGGTCACGCTCAGCGGCAGGCTCTCCTATGGCGTCAGCTGGTTCCTGGAACAGGGAATGACCGACAACGGCATCGGGCCCTTCCCGGCGCCCGGCGCGGGCGGCCCCAGCCGCTGGAGCACGCTCGGCGGCAGCATCGGCGGCGAGGGGGGCAACGGGCTCGTCTGGTCGCTGGTCAAGAACGACGCCGCCGCGATCATCAACGCCCTGGACCAGGTGTCGGACGTGCAGATGCTGCAGACGCCCTCGGTGCTGGTGCGCAACAACTACGAGGCCACGCTCAACGTCGGCGACCGCATTCCGATCTCGTCGGTGACGGTGAACCCCGGCCTCGGCGGCGATGCCTCGTACAGCCAGGTGCAGTACCTGGACACCGGCACCATCCTCAAGGTGCGCCCGCGCGTGACCCGCGACGGCACCGTGTTCCTGGACATCGTCCAGGAGGTCAGCAGCCCGCAGGGCGAGCCCGACGACAACGGCAACGTGCGCATCAACACCAACCGCCTGAAAACCAATGCGGTCGTGCAGAGCGGTGACACGGTCTTCCTCGCCGGCCTGATCACCGATGACACCAGCCGCGGCTCGAGCGGCCTGCCCGGCCTGAGCAGGATCCCGATCATCGGCGGCCTGTTCGGCCAGCAGAACTCGAGCACCACCCGTAGCGAGATCGTCGTGCTGATCACCCCGACCCTGGTGCGCAACCAGCAGGACGCGCGCAACCTGACCGACGAATACGGCCGTCGCTTCCGCGCGATGGAGCCGCTGTACAGGACCACCGACTGAGCATGGCCGGCGGGGAGGGCGCCGGCATGCCCGAGCTCCCGGTGGTGCTGCTGCCGGTCGCGGTCGACGACGTGGCGCTCGATGCCTGCCTGGGCGCGCTCGATGCGGGTACGCCCGCGGGCACCCGGGTCTGGCTGGCCGATGACGCACAGGCCGGACCGCGTGCGCTGGCGATCATCGAGCGCTGGCTCGAGCGCACGCCGCTGCGCGCCGAGTACACCTGCCGGCAGCGGCGGCTGGGCGAGGTCGCACACCTGGACCAGGCGCTGGCGGCCTGCGGCGACGCCGACGTGATCGTGCTCGCGCCCGACGCCGTGCCCGCTCCCGGCTGGGTGCGGCAGCTGGCCGCCTGCGCCGCGCGCGACGGCGCCATCGCCACGGCCACGCCCTGGTGCAATGCCGGCGAGAGCGCGGCCTGGCCCGACTGCGGCGAGGTCTCGCCGCGGCCCGATGCCGGCGCGCTCGAGCGCCTGGCGCGCGCCGCCGAAGGCATGTCGCCCGTGCATCCCGAGCTGCCGGCCGCGGTCGACCACGCCGTCTACATCCGCGGCCGCGCCCGCGCTAAGGCCGGCGGCCTCGACGCCGCCAGCTACGGCTCCTGGTACGCGGCGCTGATCGACCTGTCGCTGCGCATGGCCGGGCTGGGCTGGCGCAATGCGCTGTGCGAAACCGCGTTCGTGGCGCGCGGCGGCGAAGGTGGCCCGGCCGACGGCGACCTCGATGCGCTCGGCGCGCGCTGGCCCGCCTGGCACGCGCGGCTGGCCGGGTTCCTCATGCACGACCCGATCGCGAACCGCCGGCAGGAACTCACGCATCGCCTGGCCGAAGTCGACCCGCCCTCGCAGCACGAGCTGTTCGCGCCGTGACCGGGCAGGGCGTCGCGGCCGTGGTCGTCAGCCACGAGAGCCAGGCCAGTATCGAAGCCTGCCTGGCCCGCCTGCGCGCGGCCACGGGCATCGCCGAGATCCGCGTCGTCGACAACGCATCGACCGACCACACGGTGGCCGTGGTCCAGCGCCACGCCCTGGAGGATGCGCGCCTGCGCTTCATCGCCAACCCCGACAACCCCGGCTTCGCCACCGCCTGCAACCAGGGCGCGGCCGACAGCTCGGCGCCCTGGCTGGCCTTCGTCAATCCCGACTGCATGGTCGAGGCGGACACCTTCGAAGCACTGCTGCGCCATGCCGGCACCCTGGGCGGGGAGGTGCTGCTGGGCGCCGACCTGGTGGACGGGGACGGCACGCGCGACGGCGCCGCGCGGCGCAACGATCCCGACTTCGCCGCCATGCTGCGCGGCCCGCTCAGCGCCGGCCGCGGCCGGCTGCTGGACGTGGCCGTGGACGAGGCCGTCGCGCTGCAGCCGGTGGAGGCCCTGTCGGGCGCGCTCATGCTGATGCCGCGCGCGCTGTTCGATCGCATCGGCGGATTCGATGCCGGCTACCGCCTGCATGCCGAGGACCTCGACCTCTGCCGTCGCGCGCGCATGGCCGGCGCGACGGTGGCGGTCGCCAACGACGTGCGCGTGCTGCACCTGCGCGGCGTGTCCTCGCGCTCGCGGCCGTTCTTCGTCGAATGGCACAAGCACCGCGGCCTGTGGCGCTATTTCAGCCGCTTCGAGGCGCCCGCGCGCGGGCCGCTGCTGCGCGCGGGCGTGTGGCTGGCGGTGTGGGCGCGGTGGCTCGCGCGCCAGCCGCGCATCCTGGCGCAGGTGCTGCGCGACGGCGCGGGCTGAGCCGCCGTCGGCCGTCAGCGCGCGGGGATTTCGACGCGCTGCGGATCGACCATGCTGCCGGCGGCCGGCGTGACCACGACCACGCCCGGCTCGAGCGCGCTGATCGTGGCATCGCCGACGAGTTTCGTGCCGACCGAGAATTCCGCCACCTGGCGCCATTCGCCGTCGACCTGCCGCAGCACGTAGCCGCTGCGATCGTAGTAGTTGCCGCCGCCGCCACCGCAGTCCTGCATGTTGTAGAGCAGCAGCGCCTCGTCGCCGGGCTGGCCGTCGAGGTCGAGCATGAACAGCCGTTCGGTCTCGGGATAGGCCTCGCAGCCGCGCTCGGCGCCGGTGGCGTCGACGATGCGGCGGGCCGCGTCGCGCAGTTCCGGCGTGGCCGGACGGCCGTCGGCGCGGATCTTCGACAGCGCCGCGCCGCTGAAGTCGAAGTACTGCGTGTCCTCGGCATCGCTGCCCGTGGTCGCGATGACTTCGTCGGTGGCCGGTTCGGCGGTGGCCGTGGCATCACCGGTACCGGCGATGTAGTCCGTGCCGGCCGCGGGGGCCTCGGTGGCGGGCGGGTCCGTCGAGGCCGCTGGCTCTGCAGGCTTGCCGCATGCCGCGAGGGCAAGGACAAGGGCCGTAGCGAGGGGGGCGTGGTTCATCGGCATCCATCCAGTGGCGGGGCGGGGGCCCCGGTGGCGGCAGGATATCGATGCTGCGTGATGCCGGCGGCAAACCCGCTCCCCCGCTGCGCGGAGACTTCCCGCAGGCGGGGAGGGAGCAGGGACCTAGCGGTGCGGGTTGAGCGTGTCGCGCAGCTCGCAAGCCGCGCGGGCCGCGGCTTCGGCGTAGTCGTCGCCGGAGGATGCGTACAGGATCGCGCGCGACGAGCTGACCATCAGCCCGCTGCCGTCGGCGCTGCGCGCGTTGCGCACCACGGCTTCCGCGTCGCCGCCCTGGGCGCCCACGCCGGGCACCAGCAGCGGCATGTCGCCGACGATGGCGCGGACCTCGCGCAGCTGCTCCGGCCAGGTGGCGCCAACCACCAGCGCGACGTTGCCGTTGCCGTTCCACTCGCCCGCGGCCTTCGCGGCCACGTGTTGGTACAGCGGCCGCCCGTCGACCACCAGGTCCTGCAGGTCGGCCGCACCCGGATTGGAGGTGCGGCAGAGGATCACCACGCCGCGGTCGGTGCGCTCGAGGTAGGGCTGCAGCGAATCGCCGCCGAGGTAGGGGTTGGCGGTCACCGCATCGGCACCGTAGCGGTCGAAGGCCTCGATCGCATAGCGCTGCGCGGTCGAGCCGATGTCGCCGCGCTTCGCATCCAGGATCACCGGAATCCCCGGGTGTGCCGCGTGGATGTGCGCGATCAGCCGCTCCAGCGCGCGTTCCGCGCCCAGCGCCGCGAAGTGCGCGATCTGCGGCTTGAACGCGCAGGCGAACTCCGCGGTCGCATCGGCGATGTCGCGGCAGAACGCGAACACCGCATCGTCATCACCCGCGAACCGCGCCGGGAACTTCGCCGGCTCCGGATCCAGGCCCACGCACACCAGCGACCCCGAGACTTCCCACCGCTGCCTGAGTGCCTGCATGAACGTCATGGGACTTCCTTTTTTTGCCACGGATTTACGCGGATAAGGGCGGATTTGCACGGATAGGGCAAAGGCTTTTTGCCACGGATTACGCGGATGGCGCGGATTGACGCGGATCTTGCCGGGGCAAGATTGTTGCAGGAAGCCCATTGCAGCGAGAAATGCCTGTGCCGGGCGTGCCGTCGGCACTGGCCTCGGCCCGATCCGCGAAAATCCGCGTAATCCGTGGCCAAAAAGCCCTTCGCTTTTCCTGCTCTTCCCGCTTTGTCCGCGTAGATCCGTGGCAGAAGTCTTTCCTGTTACTTGAGCGCCTTGAACCGCAGCCGGTGCGGACCGGCGTCGTCGCCCAGGCGGCGCTTCTTGTCTTCCTCGTACTCGCGGTAGTTG
>Ga0079224_100017722_pt1 | contig 10047 bp, 8 predicted proteins | sample Stecom2015_FD_80414 | JGI IMG/M metagenome (GOLD analysis project Ga0079224, IMG submission 80414) | Agricultural soil microbial communities from Utah to study Nitrogen management - Steer compost 2015 | ecosystem: Environmental > Terrestrial > Soil > Agricultural land | place: USA: Utah... | reverse complement strand
CCCGAATACGGCACCGACGTCGCCATCGCGGGCGCTGCGAAGGACGCCGTCCTCGAGTGCCCGAACCGCTTCGTTGATCATCCCGAGAGCGAGCCGCTCCTGGATCTCTTCGGGGGGAATCGTGCGGGCGGCAGGAGAGCCGATCAGCGCATAGACCGACTCGTCCGGATCCCCCTTCTCTCCTTTCTCGTAGCGATAGAAGCCTCTCCCGTTCTTCCTGCCCTTGCGGTCGTCGTCGATCAGGCGATCCAGCACCCTGCTCGGCTGGAGGCGCTCACCGAAGGCGTCGGCCAGGATGCGGCCCGACTTGGCGGCGACGTCGAGGCCGACCTCGTCGTAGAGCGTGATCGGTCCCACCGGGAATCCCCACGCCACCATCGCCTGATCGATCTCATCGATGCGCACCCCCTGCTCGAGCAGCAGCGCTGCCTCGTTCATGTAGGGGCCGAGGATGCGGTTCACGTAGAAGCCCGGAGCGTCGTTGACGATGATGGGCGTTTTCCCGATCCGCTTCGAGTACGCGTGGCTGGTCGCGGTTACGGACGGATCGGTCAGCGGCGTGACGATGATCTCGACCAGCGGCATCTTCTCGACCGGAGAGAAGAAGTGCAGGCCGATCACCCGGTCCTTCCGCTCCGCCGCCTCCGCAATGGTCGCGATCGGGATGGTGGACGTGTTGGAGGCGAGGATCGTCTCGGGACCGGATGCCGCCTCGATCTCGCGGACGACGCGATGCTTCAGCTCGACGTCCTCGAACACGGCTTCGATCACGAGATCGGTCCCGCGAAAGCCGGTGTACTCGGCGGTACCCTCGACCCGGTCGAGGATCCGGACGACCTCGAAATCCTTCAGCCGGCGCCGTTCCGCCCGCTTGCGCAGGCTCTTCTGGGTGGAGGCGACGCCGCGGGCGACTGCATCCCAGGAGACATCTTTCAGTCGGACGCGCATTCCGTTCTCGGCCGTCACCGTGGCGATGCCGGCACCCATGAAACCCGCCCCCACGATCGCCACGCGGTCGACGTCGGAGGCCTTCGCGCCCTCCGGCAGCATCGGATCGTTCTTGGCGGCCGTGGATGCGAGGAAGAGGTGGGTGAGGCTCTTCGACTCGGGCGAGACGGCCAGCTCGCCGAAGGCGCGAGCTTCGAGGGTCAATGCCTCGGAGATCGGGAGGTCCAGCCCTTCCTCGACCACGTCGAGGATTCGTAGGGGAGCTGGGAAGAGTCCGTGGGTCTTCGCGAGCACGCCTTCGCGTGCCTTGCGGAGGATCAGCCCCCGCAGTCCGGGCAGGTTCTCGGGCCACTGGGGAGAGCCACGCGGACGACCCGCCCTGACCGAGAGGCGGCGTTCCGCCAGCTCGAGGGCCGCCTTCTTCGCGCGATCCACCAGGATCGGCGCGGGCACCACCTCGTCCACCAGGCCGATCTTCCGCGCTCGGCGACCGTCCAGCTGCTTCCCGGTGAGCATGAGGTCGAGAGCGGCGCGGAGGCCGACGAGGCGGGGGAGCCTCTGCGTCCCTCCGGCACCGGGCAGCAGTCCGAGCTGCACCTCGGGGAGTCCGAGCTTCGTCTTCGGCGAGTCGCTGGCGATCCGGTAGGCGCAGGCGAGGGCGACTTCCAGGCCGCCTCCCAGAGCGGCGCCGTCGATCGCGGCGATGACGGGGATGGGCAGCTTCTCGAGCCGCTCGAGCAGCTGGTGCCCCTCACGGGCGAGGGCTTCTCCGTCGGCGGCCGTCTCCAGCCCCCTCAACTGCTCCACGTCGGCGCCAGCGATCCAGACGCCAGGCTTCCCGGAGGTGAGCACCGCTGCCCGCGCGCCGTGCTCGCCCCGCTCCAGCTCCGCGATGAGCTCGCGCATCTCCTCAACGACCTGCGTCGAGAGCACGTTCACGGCTCGACCCGGCAGATCGATGCGAAGGACCGCGACCTCGTCCACCAGCTCGAGCGTGACGGCCCTACCGAGCGTCTTCTCGGTTCCGTCCAGTGTAGTCATCGATGACGTCCGCGTCGGGTGCGGAAGCTCGCCCGGCCGGCGGAGGAGTGCCCCTCGCCGGCGGAAAGTTACGCGCGAATGCGCATCGGCAGGGTCGCGGCAGGATATGGGCCAGGGTCACTTGAGCTCCCGGGGCGCCTCACAGCGCACCTTGGTCGGTCCTCTCCGGAGGGTGAGGTAGTCGACCACGGTGACGACGCCGGGTACCAGCTGCGCGTTCCGGATGGCGCACTCCCACGCGCCCATACCGGACACACTACCGTACAGGCGAACGACACCTCCGTCGACCTCCACCCGTAGTTCCGAAGGTTGGAGGGCGGGCTCGCCCCGGAGGCGGGTCTGTACGTCCGCCAGGATGCGAGCGTCGTTGCTCCGATCCACCACCGGCGGCGGTCGCCGCAGACTCGAACACGCGACTACCGTGGTAAGCAGGAGCGCCACGCCCATCATGCGAAAGGTGAACCCTGTCAATGCTCGGAAGAGGTCCATTCACCATACCTCGGGAGGATTCGACCGCGAACCGGAGCGGCGGAGCCTTCCGGGCGTGGCGGTAAAGAAGAACCGATCGGCGGAATTTGCAAGCGGAAGGCCACCTAGCGATTGGGAGCCGCCCTCCCCCGCACCCGTTCGGCCGGATACCTTTGTGTTCCATGCGTCGATATCTGAACCTCACCCGGACCCACAGCTACTCGCTGCTCTTCTCGCTGCCTCTCCTCGCCCTCTACGAGGTGGGAGCGATCTACATCTCGCGCGCGGAAGGCTCCAACCTGCGCAATGGCGCGGACGTCCTGCTGCGCACGCTCCTCTCCGTCGGAGGATTCAGCGGGACGGCTGCGCTCACGTTGCTCGTCATCGCGCTCGCGGGATTGCTGATCGTCCTCGAGCGCCGTCGTAAGGCGATCCCGCTGCGACTGCCGAACTTCCTGGGGATGGCGTTCGAGAGTGTCGTCTATGCGCTTCTGCTCGGAATCGTCGTCGGTACCGCGACGCAATGGCTCATCCAGGGATTCCGGTTGGCGGTCGTACAGGGCGGATTCGCGTCCCTCTCTCTCGCCGAGGCACTCGTCCTCTCCCTGGGGGCGGGCCTCTACGAGGAGATCGTCTTCAGAGTCGTGTTGGTCGGCGGATTGTTCGGCGTGCTGCACGCAAGCGGGCTCAGCCGCGGCCAGGCGGGGATCGTTTCCATCATCGCCGCCGCGCTGGTCTTCTCCGGCTTCCACTACATCGGGCCTTACGGCGATTCCTGGCAGCTGGCTTCCTTCCTGTTCCGCTTCCTGGCGGGGGTGGCGTTCAGCGCGCTCTTCCTGCTCCGCGGGTTCGGCATCACTGCGTGGACGCACGCGCTCTACGACGTCTTCCTGGTGCTGGCGGTCGCATGAAGGAGAGTGTCACCCCTGAGCGGATCGACGGTTATCACCTGCCGGGACTCGCAGCCCCCCGCGTCACCTCCTGGTCGTTCGGCGGAGGCGTCGTCCCCGCGATCGAACTGCGGGCGCCACTGCTCAATCCGGCGCTCATCGGTCGGCTGGTGGACAACCTGCTCGAAGCCCGCGAGCAGCATCTCCAGGCGAGGCCTGTGCTGGAGATCGTTCGCGCCATCGGTGCGGTCGCGGAGCGTCTCCTCGACACGCACGACCCCCTGCGCCGGAAAGCAGTGCTCGCGCTCCGGGGGGTCACCGGCATGTCCGCGCCGATGGCCGAGCTGATCCTCGATGGAATGGCGACGGACTGGCGGGAGCCTGCACTCGCCAGGCTTCTCGAGGTCGAGTTCGGAAGTCCCGCGGCGCTCGACACCTTCGTCCCGCGCGCCGGATCCGCCGCACGCACCCGCGTGTACGGACCCGAGCTCACGGTGCACGTCTTCAGCGGGAACGTTCCGGGGGTGTCGGTGACGTCGATGATCCGGTCGCTGCTGCTGAAATCGGCGGCGCTCGGGAAGACCGCGGCGGGAGAGCCGGTACTCGCGCCGCTCTTTGCGCGGGCGCTCGCGGAGCAGGACCCCGGCATCGGAGCGTGCCTCGCCGTCACTTACTGGGCCGGCGGCGACGAGAGCCTGGAGGCGGCGGCGCTCGCCCGAGCGGACGCGGTGATCGCATACGGTGGAAGCGAGGCGGTCGAGTCGCTGCGCAGGAGGGTACCGGAAGGAGCGCGCTTCATCGGGTACGGACACCGGGCCTCCTTCGGGGTGATCGCCCGCGAGGCGCTCCACTCGGCCGGCGCGGCGGAGCTAGCCCACGCCGCGGCGCTCGCGGTCGCCACGTTCGATCAACAGGGGTGCGTTTCACCCCACCTCTTCTACGTCGAGGAAGGGGGAGAGACGACGGCACGCGAGTGGGCGGAGCTGCTCGCCGCGGCCATGGGCGCGCTCGAGGAAACCCTCCCCCGCGGCGTCCTCGCTCCGGGTGAGTCCGCCGCCATCCGGCAGGCACGTGCCGAGGCGGAGTTCGGCCAGCTCGCCGGTCGCGGTCACGAGCTGCACGCCTCCCCGGCCACGACCGCCTGGACCGTGATCTTCGATCCCGAGCCGGGCTTCACGCCCTCCTGTCTCAACCGTCTCGTGCGGGTCAAATCCGTCGCAACGCTGGACGATATCGCGGAGCAGGTGAGACCCCTCTCCAGCGTGCTCCAGACGGTGGGCGTCGCGGGGCCCGACGAGCGGATCGTTCGACTCGCGGAGCAGCTCGGCCGCTTCGGCGCGAGCCGGATCAGCCCGATCGCCAGCATGGCCTGGCCACCACCCCAGTGGCATCATGACGGCCGACCTCCGCTCGCGGATCTCGCCCGCTGGTGTGATCTCGGCTGACGCCTCCAGATGGCACCCCTCTTGCTCGATCGCGGGGTTCAGACCCGCCACCTCGAAATGCTCGTACGCGCCCATGCGATACCGCGTTACAGCCCGTCGGCCTCGCCGCTCCTGGAGGGCGTACTCCACCCGGGACGGCGCTCGGATCGAGCAGGTCGTCCGCGCCGGCAGATTGCCCGTGTGCCCAGCGTGCGGTGAACTGCTCGAGGCACAACCCGGCAGCCGACTTTCGCCCTGTGTCGTCCTCGATGCCACCGCGTACGACCTCGCCTGCCGGCCATGTCGTCGCTTCTGGTGCGTGGTCCGACACACCCCGAGGTCGCTCCGGTTGATCCGGATGCGGCGTTTCGTTGCCGCGGTGCGGGCGGTGGAGCCGAGCCCGGCGTCCACCGAGGTCGTCGGTACGATGGCTACCGGCGACATCACACCCATACCCTGACGGAGATGGCACTGCACCTCTTCCCGACGCCAGTAGAGTGCAAGAACTGCGGGACGGTCGTGGACGACCCTTCCGCGGATCACTGCCCGAACTGCGGCAAGCTGCTGATGGAACGCCGGACGCCGAGCCGGCTGGCGGGCGTCGAGCGCAAGTACGAGAACCTGCGCCTCCTGCTCGGCTTCGTCCGGTTCATGGGGATCGCGACGGGGCTCGTTGGAGTCCTGCTCTTCATCTTCGCGGACGACACCTTCCCCCTGGTCGGCAGGGTGCTGACGGTGCTCGGCTCGCTGCTGATCGGCACGGGGTTGTTCGTGGTTGCGGCGCTCATCGAGATCGTCGCGGACCTGGAAGAGAACAGCCGCGCCAGCTTCCGGATCCAGCAGACCTTGCTGGAGGAAGCACGCGCGGCCCGGACGACGGGAACGCAGGGACCATGATGCAGGGGTGGGTCGCAGCGGCGGACCGTCGGGTTCGACGGCTGCGAGGGTTACTATCGACGTCGCTGTTAGTGCTCGGGGTGCCCGGCATCGCGAGCGCCCAGCACGCCCACCCGCCCCTCCAGGCCGAGGCGGAGAGCATCGTCGCCCAGGCGGGTGGCGAGTGGGGGGTCGTGGCGTACTCCATCACCTCGGGTAAGCCGCTCATCTCCATCAACGGCTCGATGCCCCTGGTGCCGGCGTCGAACAACAAGGTGTTCACGGCCATCTGGGCGCTGGACGTGCTGGGGCCCGACTACCGTTTCCCCACGGACCTGCTGATCGACGGCTCCGTCGAAGGAGGCGTGCTGCGAGGCGACGTCATCATCCGGGGCTCGGGAGATCCCGCCTTCGGCTACCCACCCCGACTCGGCTTCGACGTCTTCGTGGAGGAACCGCTCACACCGCTGCGGAAGATGGCCCGGCGCCTGGCGGCTGCGGGCGTTCGGGTGATCGAGGGTTCCGTGATCGGTGACCCTACCGTTTTCGATTCGCTCCTCGTTGGACCCGCCTGGCCGAACGATACGGGTGGCGGGGCTGCCCAGTACGCGCCCCGGGTCAGCGGCCTGCCCTTCCAGCGCAACATGATCTGGGTGGAGGCGGGCGTGGCGGATGGCAGCCCGCAGGCGCGGCTCGATCCTCCCGTCCCGGAGATTCCCCTCGTAGCCACGCTGCGGAACGGGGGAGGGCGGGCCCTCGCGGTTCGTCGCGCGCACGAAGATACGATCCGGATCAGTGGTGCCGTCTCGGGAGGAGGTCTCCAACGATACGGAGTGGGGGTGAAGGACCCGGCCGTCCTCACCATCGGTGCGTTCCGGCATGCGCTCCAGGAGCTCGGGATCGAGGTTCGAGGAGGGCTGGCGATCGGGCCGACACCGGCTGGCGCCAGACTGCTGCACCGGCACTTCTCCATCCCACTGTCCATGATGATCCCTTTCCTGAATCAACACTCCGACAACTTCTTCGCGGAGCACCTGTGGAAGGCCGCGGCGGCGAAGGCAATCGGGGAAGGGAATTACGTGCTCGGCGGGCCCGCGGCGGCGCTGCACTTCATCCGGAAGGCCGGGGTGCCACCGGGTGAGATGTATCAGTTCGACGGTTCCGGCCTATCGAGTTACAGCCGCGCAAGCGCGAACGCGCTGGTCCGGGCGCTGGTCTACGCCCACGAGCAGCCGTACTCCGAGCTCTGACACCGCACGCTCGCCGTGGCGGGCGATCGCCACGGTACGATGAGCCGGCTGTATCGCAACACGCCCGCAGAGGGGAACCTGCACGCGAAGACCGGCTACATCAGGCGCGTTCGCACCCTCTCCGGGTACGTGACCGCAATGAATGGTGAGCTGATCGCCTTCTCCTTCCTGTACAACGGTCCGAACACGAACGGCGCACGGTCGGTCCAGGAGCAGCTGGGAGTGCTCCTCGCCGAGTACGGCGGTGCGGCGAACTGAGAGCAGCCTTGCCGGAGTCCGCCCGCAATTCCGATCTGGAAGCGCTCCTCCTGGCGGTGATCCGTCGGGGGGCAGGCGCTTCCCTCCCGGCCTCCGAGTTCGACGCGCTCGCGCGGGCCGTCTTCACGCACCAGTTCGCGTGTAACCCGATCTACCGCGCGTACTGCGAAGCGCGCGGGAAGACGCCCACGTCCCTTGACGGATGGGAAGACGTGCCCGCCGTACCTACTGACGCGTTCAAGGCCGCTCCGCTGAGCTGCGGCGACCCGGCCGCCGCGGAGGTGGTCTTCCGCACGAGCGGTACGACGCGCGGTAGTGAGCGCCGTGGCACCCACTACATGCTGGACACGTCGCTCTACCGTGCCGCCCTTCGCGCCGGCTTCCGGACCTACCTCCTCCCGGAGGGCAGGCCGATGCGGATCTGTTCGCTCGTTCCCAGCTTCTCCGAGGTCCCGGACTCGTCACTCTCCTTCATGATCGACGACCTGGTGCGGGCGGTGGGCGCCGCGGGCAGCACGTTCGTACTGCGCGAGGGGGAGCTTGACGTCGCCGGGTTCGTCGCGATCGCGAGGGAGGCCGCCACCCACGGCGAGCCGATTCTGGTCGCGGGTACCTCCTTCGCATTCGTGCACCTGCTCGATGCACTCGCCGCCGATTCGACGCGCATCGCCCTCCCCGCGGGCAGTCGGGTGATGGACACCGGCGGCTTCAAGGGAAGGTCCCGCACGATCGAGAAAGCGGAGCTCTACCGGATGATCGAGGAAGGGCTTGGCGTCCCGGCAACGCACATCGTCAACGAGTACGGGATGACCGAGATGAGCTCCCAGTTCTACGATGGTGTCGCGGGCCGGGCAGCCCCCGCGGGTGCGCCACGCCGCCACGCGTTGCCGCCCTGGGTGCGCTCCGTGGCGGTCGATCCGGAGACACTCGAGCCACTCCCCGCAGGCTCCCCCGGCGTGCTGCGCCACGTGGACCTGGCCAACCTGCACTCGGTGATGGCCCTCCAGACAGCGGATCTGGGGACGGTTACGGACGAGGGGGTGGAGCTGCGGGGTCGCGCGGAGGGAGCGGAGGCGCGGGGGTGCTCGATCGCGATGGACGAGCTTCTGGAGGTGATGCGGCGAGGGTGAGTCCGTCGCAACCGTCAGGTGGTGGCGGAGGAAGCGCGCTCGAGGGCAAGGGAGGCAATCAGTGACTCGACGAGCGCCAGGCTCGGTTGCCGCCGCGTCTCTCCCGCTTCGTCCGTGTACACTCCCGCTACCCCCGGGTCGTACCGGCCGTCGAGGCGCCGCCCCGCCCAGGAATCCACGATCGACTCCGGGAGGCTCGCCGACACTTCCACGAGCACTTCGCCACCTTCCCGCTCCTCGCGCTCGACCGGTAGCCCTTCGAGGAGGGCGGACTCCCTGGCGATCTTCGCCGCTTCCCGCCGCAGGACCAGCGTTACCCGGACCTCGCGATCGTCGGCTTCCGGGTCCGGCAAGGAATAGAGCACATGAACGTGCGCGCGCTCCGCCTGCGGCAGCACGAACTCCTTGGCGTCGAGCAGGTGCGCCGCGATGTACTTGAGGACGTCCGCCTCCGCGTAGCCTCGAGACCTGACGTCGCGGCGGAGCTTCCAGCGGAAGAGCAGTTCCGGCTCGGGCTGGAGGAAGACGGCCAGATCGTAGAGGTTCTGGAGTTCGCGGGTGGGAAATCCCAGCAGCCCGCGCACCAGCACGATCTCCCGGGCGGGGATCGTTCGAATCGGTCCGAAGGTCCCATCCGCGTGACTGTAGCTCCGGTTCCGGATCGGCCGTCGCTGGCGGAGGAGCCGGAGATGCTCCTGCATGAGGGCGAGGTTGTGCACCATCGGGTTCAGCGAGGTGACCCCCCGCTGCGCCCGCTCTTCACGCGTGAACCGATGGTAATCGTCCAGCCGGACGTCGGTGATGCGCTCGGGGCCGAGGATCTGGGCGACGGCGTCCGCTACCGTGTTCTTCCCGCTCCCGGAGTCCCCGATGATGCCGATGACGAGCGCCGGCGGGAGGTCCGGAGCGGGCTCGTCCGCCGGGAGACCGTCCGCGGGTCGCCAGAGGTTCGGGACATCCAGCGGCTCCCTCGCCGTTGCGCGCACCTCATCCGGCTGGGGGTCCGTCATTTACACTCGAACCAGTTCTCGCCCATTCCAGTCTCGACGAGGAGCGGCACGCGGAGCTCGGCCGCACCCTCCATGAGCTCGCGGACGAGCAGCAGGGTGCGTTCGGCCTCGTCACGGGGTGCCTCGAAGAGCAGCTCGTCGTGCACCTGCAGCAGCATCCGCGCCGGACTGCCCGTCTCCTCCAGCGCCCGGTGGATATTGATCATCGCGATCTTGATGAGGTCCGCGGCCGTTCCCTGGATCGGCGCGTTCGTCGCGACTCGCTCCCCGAACGACCGCATGTTGAAGTTCTTCGCGCGGATCTCGGGGATGTACCTCCGTCTGCCCGTCAACGTTTCCACGTACCCGCGCTCCCGCGCCAGCTCCACCTGCTGGTCGAGGTACGCCCGGACTCCCGGAAAACGCTCGAAGTACCGATCGATGAACTCCTTCGCCTCGGCCGTCGATACCCCCAGCTGTTGGGCGAGCGAGAAGGGGCCGATGCCGTAGATCACCGCGAAGTTCACCGTCTTCGCCCTGTCCCGCATCACCTTCGTCACCTGGTCCGGCTCGACCCCGAAGACCAGCGCCGCGGTCTGGCGGTGGATGTCGATCCCCGCCCGGAACGCCTCCACGAACGCCTCGTCCTGCGAGTAGTGCGCGAGGATGCGTAGCTCGATCTGAGAGTAGTCGGCGGAGAGGAAGACATAGCCGTCAGCCGGAATGAAGCCCCGACGGATGGCCGCGCCGTTCTCCGTACGGATGGGGATGTT
>Ga0079224_100017721_pt1 | contig 10047 bp, 10 predicted proteins | sample Stecom2015_FD_80414 | JGI IMG/M metagenome (GOLD analysis project Ga0079224, IMG submission 80414) | Agricultural soil microbial communities from Utah to study Nitrogen management - Steer compost 2015 | ecosystem: Environmental > Terrestrial > Soil > Agricultural land | place: USA: Utah... | reverse complement strand
GAACTACGCCTTGTCGAGCCGCTTCGTCTGGGGCCGGTTCCGCTAGCGCCAGCTGTCGAGCCAGGTGTAGCGCAGGAAGTCCGTGCCTTCGTCGAGCGGAGCGGCGCTGTAGATCGGCCAGAAATAGGCGAACAGGCCGCAGGCAGCGGCGAGCACCGCGATGGAGCCCCAGCGCCACCGATTACCGCGCTGCCACAGGGCGTCGAGCGCCATCGCCAGGCCGGCCATCAGAAAGCAGCTCGGCAGCAGATAGTGGTAGTAGAACTGCACCGGCTTGGGTGCGACGATCCACATCCCGAAGCTGACCGCATAGAGAACGAAGACCGCCAACGCGTCCCACCGCCGGCGCGCGACGCCGATCCAAGCGCACCACAGCATCGCCGGCACGCCGATGAGCATGGTCAGGGGATTTCCCACCAGCAGCACGCCGCGCTGGGCGCCGTCGACGACCTCGTAGAGATACCAGATCGCCCGCCAGTTCCCGAGCCAGTGATACCACCGGCTCATGTAAGTGTGCGGTTCCACCACCTGCTCCTGCAGCTCGAGCATGTGGCGGTTCCATTCCACGAGGCCCCACGGCGTCGTCGGCTGCCCGGCGTAGAGGAAGTACGGCCAGAAGGACGCCGCATAGACAATGAGCGGCACGATTCCGAGCCACAGTGCTGCTTCGACCAGGGTCATTCCGGGCACGGGAGCGCCGCGGTGCGCGGTCAGGAAGCTCCACCCCGCGACCCGCGCACGCACGGCGAGGAAGGCGAGACCCGGCAGGACCGCGAGGGGCAGCACGTTCCACTTGGATGCCATCGCCAGTCCCAGCGCCGCGCCGCCGACCGCGAGCCGCCAGCGCGCGGTTTCCGGCTCACGCACGGCTCCCGCGCACATCCACAGCGTCACCAGTGTGAAGCTGGCCATGAACACGTCGAGCATCGCGATGCGCGACTGGATCAGCAGGTGCGGCGCGGTCGCCAGCAGGATGCCGAAGGCGATCGTCGCGAAGCGCGAGCCGGTTGCGAACCATAGCGCCCGCATGCCGGCGAACAGCCCGAGGACGCCGTACAGCGCCGGCATTATCCGCCAGCCGAGCGGCCTGTCGCCGAACAGCGCGATGCCGAGAGCGAGGATTTCCTTGCCGAGCGGTGGATGCTCGGGATTGAGTGGCCGCGACATCTCGAGGATTGCCCTCGCCGCCGGGAGATAGTGAACCTCGTCGAAGTACGGTTTCGACGGGATGGTCAGCCGTACCAGGCAAAGCCCGAGGAATGCCAGCGAGACGGCCACGGTCAAGCCGATCGGATCCCTCGGACGGTGCGGCGGGTGCGGGGCCGACGGGCTCATCGTCGCGGGCCCTTAAGCAGGGGCCCCTGGTGGCGCAAGCACCCGCTTTTTCGTTGCGCCCCGGCCCGCGCGAGTCCTAGACGCGGCGCACGATGAAGAAGACTACCGGCACCGATCGCGCGATCACCTCGAACTGGCGCCCGCAGACCCGCGCTGTGCGCGCGGGAACCTGGCGTTCGGAACAGGGCGAGACCAGCGAGGCGATATTCCTGACCTCGGGCTACGTCTACGACGATGCTGAGACAGCCGCAGCGCGCTTCCGCGGCGAGGTCCAGGGCATGACCTATTCGCGGCTGCAGAACCCGACCGTGGCCATGCTGGAGGAACGCATCGCCTCGCTCGAGGGCGCCGAAGCCTGCCGTGTCCAGGCGAGCGGGATGGCGGCGATGACCGTCGCGCTACTGTGCCAGCTGAGCCAGGGCGATCACGTCGTCGCCGGGCGTGCCGCGTTCGGTTCGTGCCGCTGGATCCTCGACAACCTGTTCCCGCGCTTCGGCATCACGACAACCACGATCGACGCGCGCGACAACCAGGCCTGGGTCGATGCGATCAAGCCGAACACGAAGGTGTTCTTCTTCGAGACTCCGGCCAACCCGACGATGGACGTCGTCGACCTCGAGTTCGTGTGCGGCCTCGCGCGCGAACGGGGCATCACCACGGTGGTGGACAACGCCTTCGCCACGCCGGCACTGCAGCGGCCACTCGAGTTCGGTGCCGACGTCGTCGCCTATTCGGCGACAAAGCTGATGGATGGGCAAGGCCGCGTGCTCGCGGGGGCGGTGTGCGGGACAAGGGAGTTCATCAACGAGAAGCTGCTGGCTATGCAGCGCCACACGGGGCCCAATCTCTCGCCGTTCAACGCCTGGGTTGTACTCAAGGGCCTAGAGACGCTCGACTTGCGTGCGCGCCACCAGAGCGAGAGTGCGCTGAAGGTTGCGCAATTCCTCGAAGGTCGGGTTCCGCGGATCAACTTCCCCGGCCTGCAGAGCCATCCGCAACACGCGCTGGCGATGAAGCAGATGGACGCCTGCGGTCCGATCTTCTCGTTCGAGGTCGAGAACCGCGAGCAGGCCTTCGCCGTGCTCAACGCGCTTGAGCTGATAGACATCTCGAACAACATCGGGGATTCGCGCACTCTGATGTGCCACAACGCCTCGACCACGCACTATTCGGTCACCGCCGAAGCGCGTGAGGAGATGGGCGTGACCGAAGGCATGCTCCGCATCAATGTCGGTCTCGAGGATCCCGAGGACCTGATCGAAGATCTCGACCAGGCGCTCGCCCGCGCGGGACTCTGACGGGGTACCGATCGCTACCGTTGCCGCAGCGCGGCAGGGCCCGTCTGACGCGACGAGGCTCGCACAGCTGAATAAACTGCGCGCAACTCGCCGCAGGGCCTTTGCCCGATCTCTCCGATCGGGTTACCGTGCAGCCATGCAAGGAGTCCTCGCGAACCTGTTTCAGCACGCGGCGATGACTGCCGGCGTGACGGTGCGCGTGGCGGTCAACTACATGCCCGACCAGTCGCGGGCCGAAGCGCGGCGCTGGTTCTGGGTCTATCACATCCGCATCGAGAACCACCGCGAAGACACGATCAAGCTGCAGACGCGGCATTGGCGGATCACCGATTCGCGAGGGATGGTGAACCTCGTCGACGGGGAAGGGGTCGTCGGAGAGTCCCCGGTGCTTGCTCCGGGACAGACCCACGACTACGTGTCGGGGTGCGAACTGATGACCAATCACGGTTCGATGGAAGGGCACTATACCTTCGTGCGCGAGGACGGGACCCCGTTCGAGGTCGCCATTCCCTTCTTCCCGCTGTCGGCCCCCGCGCGCACCGAGGGCTGAGTCGCCTCACCGGCGCCAGACCGGCGGCGGCCCGGCCTGCTCACGCCTCGTGGCCCGCCAGACCTGGGGAGAGACTCCGAACGAGCCCGCGAACCAGCGCGTGAACGAGCTCGGCGAGGAATAGCCGAGCATCGCCGCCACCGAAGTCACCGGCCGCGTGGAGCCGGCGAGGTAGGCGGTCGCCAGTTCCTGGCGGACGCTGGTGAGCAGTTCGGCGAACTGCAACCCTTCCTCGTCGAGCCGGCGCTGCAGGCTCCGCGCGCTCATGCCCAGTTGCGCCGCGACCTGGTCGACGGTTGCCCGGCCGCTGGGCAACAACTGGCTGATCGTGCGCCGCACGCGGTCGCCGAGTTTTTCCGGACCGCTGTCGAGCGGCAGGAGGTTCAGAAGATAGCGTGCGTGCCGCGCCATCGCCGCGTCCGCCAGCGGGTTCGGAATCAGCATCGAATCGGTCGCGCACGAGAAGCCGTTGAAGCCGGCCTCGAACTCTACGGGTGCGGGGAAGACCCGGCGCCATACCGACAAGTCCTGCGGCGCCCGGTGCACGAGATGGACGCAGGCAGGCTTCCACCGATTGCCTGAAGCGCCGGAAAGGACGCGAAAGCCCATGCCGACGACAAGGTCGATGCCTTGTTCGTTCCACACGTCCGGCAGGAGGTCCAGCTTGATGAGGGTTGTGTCATCCTCTTCCTCCATCGCGATCGTGACCACGTCGTTGAAGTGGCGCTGGAACGCGATCGAGGCGCGCATGACCGCGCGCAGGTGCGGCAGGCGTTCGAGCAGCAGGCTGACCGGGCCGAGACTGGCGAACGTGCGGCGTTCGGCCATGAGCAGACCGAAACTTTCGCAGCCCGCCTCTGCAGCCGAGCGCTCGAGCAGTCGCATAACGGCGGAGGCGGGAACGCGGTTCTCGGCATGATCGAGGGTTTCGAGCGAAATGCCGGCCTGCCGCAGCATGCGGCGACCATCGAGGCCGGCAAAGGTCGCCACCTCCAGGTAGTTGGCCAGCGTAGCTGCCCTCATCTGATGCATCGGCGGCTCCTCGGCGCCAAGCGGAAGGCTTTGTCGTATTCTCTGGTCGGCGACCTGTCTCTCGGGGTTTTGACTGAGAAACATAGGTGAAAATAGTGCCGATTGCGAAATCTTTGACGCGATTCGTCAAGCGCGGTCGACCCAGCAACCCTAGCAGCGCGCGCCTTCGAGCGCGCCTCGCCATCAGGATTCGCAGGGCCGTTCAACGAGGATCTGAGATCGTGGAGAACGCACCCCCGACGCCGGGCGAGCTCCGGGCGCTGGCCCATCAGCTTATGGCCTGGGCCAACCAGATGGCTTCTCGTCCCGCGGCCGCTTACGCGATGCCGGCCGGCGAGGACTCGCGCGAGCTCGTGCTGTCCTTCGCCATGGCCACACGGGAGGTTCGCCGGCGCCGGGCGGAGATCTTTCCGCAGCTGCAGTTGCGCGAACCAATGTGGGACGTGCTGCTTGAACTGTTCATCCAGCAGGAACGTGGCCACCGTGTAACGCTGGATCACCTGATCCTTACGGGCGAGCTCGAGGTTGCCGTGCTCCGGCACGCCGTGACCGTACTCGTGACTACCGGCCTGGTCGATCGCACGATCGACCTGTTCGACAAGCGTATCATGTGGCTGACGCTTTCCGAAGCCGGGTACGATGCCATGATCGAGCATTTCACGGGAGCGGTCGACTTTCTCCGGCCGATCAGCGAACCCCTGCCCGAACTCGCTGCGCGGGCGTTCCGCTAGCCTTCAGGGGCTCGCGGGCTGATCGTTGTCACCTCCGTCGACGAGCATGATCAGCGAGATCAAAGCGACGACGCCGATCACGGCGATCACGGGTCCTGACCCTGGATAGCCGGCCAGTTCCTCGCTCTCGGCGACGCCCGCTGCAGTTCGCGGAGCCGCGAACGCCGGCTGCGCGACGACGAGCATTGCGGCAACGCCGGCCAGCAAGGTCTCGAAGCGGTTCATGATCCTGGTCTCCGGATGGTGAGCGCAATGCCGCCTGCTATGCATCGCTGCGAACCCGGTTCCACCCCGAAGGGACGAACCGCACCTCGACCGGGATCGGTCGCTCCAGGTCGTAGCTCGGCGACATGTTGCCGCCTGACGCATGCACGCCTAAACGCGTCGCGCCATGAAGCGCACGCACCTGCCCCTCAACGCCCTGCGCGTGTTCGACGCCGCCGCGCGGCACTTGAGCTTCACCCGCGCGGCCGACGAGCTTGCCGTAACCCCCGCGGCGGTGGGGCAGCAGATCCGCGCGCTCGAGGACGTGCTCGGCGTGGTGCTGTTCCGGCGCACGAGCAAGGGCCTCGAGCTGACCGACGAGGCCCAGGCGGGGCTCGACGCGCTGCGCGAAGGCTTCCTGCGGTTCGAGGAATCGGTTCAGGCGATGCAGGCTGGGCAGGCCAGCCACTCCTACACAATCGCGGTGCCACGCGAATTCTACAGCCAGTGGCTCGCGCCGCGTCTGGCAAGCTTTCGCGCATCGCGGCCCGAAATCCGTTTCCAGCTGATCGCCGACGAGGACGCCGACTTCACCGAGGCGAATCTCGACGTCGCGGTCCGTCTGATCGAAGGCCCCGGCGATCTGGAAGGCGTCCAGCTCGCCCCTGCCAGCCGTGTGCTGGTCGCGGCTCCCGGCGGCGCCGACGGATGGATCGCCTGGCCAGGCCATCCGGGCCTCGGGGAGGCCTCGGGTGAGGAGGTGCTGCTCCAGGTCGGAAACGCCGGACAGGCGCTGAGCTCGGCGCTCGCAGGGCTGGGCAAGGCGGTCATGCCGCTGCCGCTGGTCGAGGAGTCGCTTGCCGACGGGCGCCTCGTCGCACTCTCGCCACCGGAAGAGAGTCGCAGCGCCTACTGGCTCGTGGCGCCGCGTCCACAGTGGCGACAGAAGAAGGTCAAGGCGCTGGTCGAGCACCTGACGAGCGGCTAAGATCGCGTCGTCCTGAAGGAGGGGGGAAATGTCGCATTCCGATTTTCGCTGGGGCGCCTGCCTCGCCCTGGCGCTGGCGGCTGCCTCGCCTGCCGCCGCGCAGGAGACTCTCGAAGTCGGAGGCATTGTTTCAGGCGAGGTGGCTTCGGCGAGCGAGCCGGTCACGATTTCGCTGCGCACCGGGCCCGGGCAAACCGTCCAGCTCGATGCCATCCCTGCTCCTCGCGCCTCCGACGGGCTCGACCTCGTCATGAGGGTCTACGATGCCGATGGAGATCTGGTTGGCGAGGATGACGACAGCGGCGGCGCCCTCAACCCGCGCGTGACGGTGACCAGCGAAGCGGGCGGCCTCTACCGCGTCGAAGTAGGGGCGCTGGGCACGGGGGGCGGGTTCACCCTGCTCGCGCGCGAGAGCGTGTTCGTGCCTGAAGTGACGACCCCGCTGACCTTGTCCGGCGGTCGCGCCGAACGGCGCGTGGCGTTTCCGGACGATTCCGACTCGCTGTTCACGTTCACCGCGCGCCGCGGCGAATTCTACTCGATCACGCTCGTCGCCGAAGAGGACGACGAGGAAAATGGCCTGGCCGACCCCGTGCTGGAACTGTTCCAGGGTGAGGGCACGGGGCGGAATTCGATCGCGTCCGACGACGACGGCGGCGGCAACCTGAACTCCCGCATCATCACCGAGATGCCGGCTGACGGTGTTTACACCGTACGTGTCTCGAGCCTTTCGGGCGCGGGCGGCGCTCGCCTTGCAGTGGCCAGGATTACTCCGCGATCCGCGCCGGTCGCCAATCTCCCGTACGGGCAGGCCGCAGCGGTGAGCTTCGATGAGGACTCCCCGCTGTTGATCGGCGATACCTCGCGCCCGATGGGACCCTACGCGATGTTCCGCCTGCCCCCGTCCCCGGCACCCTCGGCGCTGGCACGCAGTGGCGACACAATCGTCATCACCGCGAAGAGCGAGGATGTCGATCCCTGGCTCGAGATCGGGATCGACACCCCCCTGGGTTTCGCCGTGCTGCTCTCCAACGACGACTACGAAGGTCTGAACTCGCGCCTGGAATTCGACCCGTCAGAGTTCACCGGTTCCGATGCCGCGGAATGGTGGGGCAAGCTCCGCATCCGCGTCTCGGCGCCCTCGGGCAGCACGGGCGAGATCGAGGTCGCCGCGGAACGCAGGCCCAGGTAGTGCGCCTACGGCGGCGTCGACGAACGCCTCGGAGCCCCGCTCGCTGGCCCTTCTCGGCGAACGCGACGCGCCGTCCGATCCGGTTGCCAATCCCGGCCGTTAGGATAGGGACGGTCAATGCACAGGATTCTCGTACTCGCAGGTGCCGTCCTGGCGGCATGCACGCCGACCCCGGCCTTGTCGCAGGACAACTCACAGGACGGCCAGCCCGGCATGGGCGAGGCGCGCGAGGGCTTCGAGCACCTGACCGACGGCGAGCCGCGCCGTCGCCCGGGCGAGGCGATCAGACGCGACCGATTCGATGAGGCGGTCGAGAAGATGTTCGCCGCTGCCGACCGCGATCGTGACGGCACCGTGACGCTGGAGGAACTCCGTACGGCCATCGAGAGCCGCAAGGCGGCCGCGATCCGCGGACGCTTTGCCTCGATCGACGCCGACCGTAACGAGTCGATCAGCTTCCTCGAATTCGACAGGTGGCAGCGCGGCCTCGGCTCGATCGTCCTGTCAGATGAGGGCGCAGCCGCCGCGAGCGAGGCGGTCGTGTCGGAGGACATCGGGCCCGAACCAATGCGCGGCCCCGGCGGCATGGTGCTCGCCCGCCTGGTCGCCCCGCTCAATGCGACACTGCTCGCCGCCGCCAACACCAACTACGATGCCGGCGCCTCGCTCGCCGAGATCCTCTCCTACGAAGGGAAGCGGTTCGAGGCCGCCGATGCGAACGCCGACGGTTGGGTTACCGACGACGAATGCGGGCGGCCCCAGCCGGCTGAAGCGAGCCGCACTGCGCGGGCCAGCGCCGAGGCGAACGTCATGCGGGCTCGAGGGTGCGTGTTCGCGCGCGGTGGTCTGGCCTGTCGACCATCAAAGGCGCATATTTGCCGGCGATGACTCTCACGCATCGCCAGGCGCTGGAACGCATCCGTCACGGCCGAGGCTTCATCGCCGCGATCGACCAGTCGGGCGGCTCGACTCCGAAGACGCTGACCGGATACGGCCTCGCGCCTGACTCCTGGTCCGACGAGGAAACCATGTTCGCTCTCGTCCACGAGATGCGGGAGCGCATCATGAGCTCGGCATCGTTCTCCGGCGAGAGGCTGATCGGCGCGATCCTGTTCGAGCGGACGATGGACGGATCGGTCGGCGGGACGCCGGTCCCAGACTTCCTCCGGGCGAAGGGCATCGTGCCGTTCGTCAAGATCGACCAGGGCCTCGAGACTGAACGTGACGGCGCTCAGCTGATGAAGCCGATCGCCGGGCTCGACGCGCTGCTTGCGGGGGCGAAGGGGCTCGGCGTGTTCGGCACCAAGGCGCGTTCGTTCATCCGCCGGGCCAGCCCTTCTGGCATCGCCGCGGTCGTCAGGCAGCAGTTCGATCTTGCCGAGCGTGTCGCGGCCGCAGGGCTCCTGCCGATCCTCGAGCCGGAGTACGACATCGCGGCTCCCGATCGCGCGGCAGGCGAGGCGATCCTGCTCGACGAGATCCTCGCCAGCCTCGCGCGCCTTCCTGATGAGCGCCTCGTCATGCTCAAGCTGTCGATCCCGGTCGAGGACGATTTCTACCGCGAGCTCATTGGGCATCCACGGGTCGCCCGGGTTGCGGCGCTGTCGGGCGGCTACTCGCGCCGCGAGGCCTGTGAAAGGCTGGCCCGCAACCCGGGCATGATCGCCAGCTTCAGCCGCGCTCTGCTGTCGGACCTGCGAGTGACCATGAGCGATGCGGAATTCGATGCGGCGCTCGCCGAAGCGATCGACGAGATCTATCGCGCCAGCGCCTGAACCTGTTCGTACAGCCGGGTGATGTCGACCGGCCGCGCGAGATCGGTGCCCGGGGTGAGGATCGCCGCGGTGCCCGCCGCGATGCCGAAGCGAAACGCGTCCTCGACTTTGCGCCCGCTGGCGAGCGCGTGCACCATCCCCGCGAGAAAGCTGTCGCCCGCGCCGACCGCGCTCGCGACTTCGACTTCGATCGCGGGCAGGCGCAGTGTGCCGCCGGCGTTGGCCAGCAGGGCGCCGTCGCGGCCCATCGTCACAGCCACGTTCACGGCCTCGCCGCGGCCCACGATCGCCAGCGCGGCCTCGGCAATCTCTTCGTCCGAGGCCAGCTCCCGCCCGGTCAGTGCGCGCAGCTCGCCGATGCTCGGCTTGACGAGGAACACGTTGCCCCCGGCGAGGCCTTCGGACAGCCCGGTGCCGGAGCTGTCGAGCACGAAGCGAATCCCGCGCTCGTTCGCCTGCCGGGCCACGCGGGCGTAGAAGTCGCCCGGTACGCCGCGCGGCAGCGAACCGCTGGCGACGATGTAATCGCACTCGGCCTCGGCGAGGGCGTCGAGGCATTGTTGCCACTCCTCCGGGGAGACTTCGGGCCCGTCGGTAACGAAGCGGTACTCCCGCCCGCTCTCGGTCTCGAACACGGTCGTGCTGACCCGCGTCTCGCCCTCGATCGGGATCTTGCGGCGGACGAGCAGGTGCAGGTCGAGCAGGCCGTCGAGCGCCACACCGGTCGGACCGCCGGAGAGATAATAGCAGCGCGCGATGCCGCCGAGCCGCACGAACACGCGCGCCACGTTGATCCCGCCGCCACCGGGCGCGTGGCGTTCGTCGCGGCCGCGCATCTTGTGGGTGTGGAACACCTTGTCGACCGCGAACGACACGTCGAGCGTCGGGTTGAGCGTCAGTGTCGCGATGTTCATCATGGCTGGGGTCTCGCGCGATTGCCGG
>Ga0079224_100017720_pt1 | contig 10047 bp, 8 predicted proteins | sample Stecom2015_FD_80414 | JGI IMG/M metagenome (GOLD analysis project Ga0079224, IMG submission 80414) | Agricultural soil microbial communities from Utah to study Nitrogen management - Steer compost 2015 | ecosystem: Environmental > Terrestrial > Soil > Agricultural land | place: USA: Utah... | reverse complement strand
GGTAAGGAGTAGCTGTGACCCGGGCCAAGCCGACCACCCGTGCACGTTTCGGCGGGACCGGGGCGGGAATGCCCGAAGGAATGAACGGATCGAGGAGGTGGGCGATCGTGGCGGACAACAGCGGCGGCGAGCCGCGACACAACGGCGCGGTGCGCGAGGACGACGGCGCGGTGCGCGAGAACGACGGCGCGGTGCGCGAGAACGACGGTGCGGTGCGCGTGGACGGCGGTGCGGGTTCGGAGAGCGCAGGAGCCGGCGGTGACCACGCGCGGCCGACCCGGCGGGTGGTGATCGTCGGCAGCGGATTCGCCGGGTTCACCTGCGCGCGGCGGCTGTGCCGGACCCTGGCCCGCCGCGGCGAGCGGGACGTGGAGATCGTGCTGGTCACCCCCAACGACTACATGCTCTACACCCCGCTGCTGCCGGATGTGGCGGGCGGGCTCATCGACCCACGGTTCGTGGTGATCTCGCTGGCCGACTCGCTGCCGAAGGTGCGGCTCGTGGTGGCCACCGCCGAATCGGTCGACCTGGCGAACAAGACGGTCACCGTCACCAGCCCGCACCACGCGCCGCGCGAATTGTCCTACGACAAGCTGGTTCTCACCCCGGGCTCGGTCACCCGGCTGTTCGACGTGCCCGGCCTGGCCGAGCACGCGCGCGGACTCAAGACTGTCGCCGAGGCGTTGTACCTGCGCGAGCAGTTGCTGCGGCAGCTGGAGCTGGCCGACCACGAGGACGATCCCGAGGTGCGCCGGGCGCGCCGCACCGTCGTGGTGGTCGGGGCGTCCTACGCAGGCACCGAACTGATCGCGCAGTTGCGCGCGCTGGCCGACACCTACGCCGACCGCCGCGGCGTCGACCGTTCCGAGATCCGCTTCCTGCTGCTCGACACCGCCGAGCGGGTCATGCCCGAGGTGGGGGAGAAGCTCGGCGACAAGGTGCTCGAGGTGCTGCGCGCACGCGGTGTCGAGATCAGGCTGGAGACCACGCTCTCGGAGTTGACCGAGGACCACGTGGTGCTCACCGACGGCACCGTCGTGCCCACCCACACCGTGGCCTGGGTGACCGGCGTGACCGGCGCGCCGGTGCTGTCCACCCTCGACCTGCCGATGGAACGGGGCCGCCTGGTCGTCGACGAGTACCTGCGCGTGCCCGGCCACCCCGACGTGTTCGCCGCGGGGGACGCCGCCGCGGTGCCCGACCTGACCGCGCCGGGACAGATCACCCCGCCCACCGCCCAGCACGCCGGGCGACAGGGCAGGACGCTGGCGCGCAATGTCGCGGCCGCGCTCGGCGTCGGCGCCGCCGCGCCCTACAAACACAAGGACATGGGCCTGGTCGTGGACCTCGGGCCCGGATTCGCGGTCGCCAACCCGCTGGGGATCCGGCTGGCGGGCCTGCCCGCCAAGATCGTGGCCCGCGCTTATCACACCTACGCCGTGCCGCGCGGGGTCAACCGCTGGGCCATCACGCTGACCTATCTGACCAACGCCGTCACCCCGCGTCCGCTGTCCATGCTGGGACTGGTGAGCCCCGAGGAGGCCAGTTTCGGCGTCAGTGAGGGCATACCCGCCGACCGCTGACGCGCGTGCGAACAGCTCGCCCCCGGCCGGTCGCCCGAGAGTATCGGCGGTCGGCCCGAAAGTAATCGGCGCGGGGGCCGAAAGTAATCGAATGGAAAGATCAGACCAGGAAGTTTGGTCTTCCGGTACAGTGGTACGCGGTTCAGGTATCGCTCCGTCGATGCGGCCGGAGCGATTCTCATCGTTGTATGAGTTACCAGGAACGGGTAGGCAAGAGATGGACGACACCACCGCGCGTAGCCGAGAACCGAAAGACACCGACCGGGTGATCTGGCCCGATCCCAGCCCGCTGGCCGATTGGTGGGCCGATGTCATGGGCACTGCGACCGTCGCCCGGAATCCGAAGACCTCGGGCTCGGCATCGCAGCGCTGACCCTCCGGGTCGGTTCCCGCCCGGTCGAGATCCGGGCATACGAACACCGAACGGCCCCTGTACCCGCGATGGGTACAGGGGCCGTTCGCCGTCGTTCACCGGTGTTCGGCCGACCGGTGTGGCGGCGTCACCCGATCAGCGGGGCGCCATGCGGATCGCGCCGTCGAGGCGGATGGTCTCGCCGTTGAGCATCGGGTTCTCCACGATGTGGCGGGCCAGCGCGCCGTACTCCGACGGATCGCCGAGACGCGAGGGGTGCGGCACCTGCGCGCCGAGCGAGGCGATGGCCTCGTCGGGCAGGGTGGCGAACAGCGGGGTGTGGAACAGGCCGGGCGCGATGGTCAGCACGCGGATCTTCAGGTCGGCCAGGTCGCGGGCGATCGGCAGGGTCATGCCGACGATGCCGCCCTTGGAGGCCGAGTACGCCGCCTGGCCGATCTGGCCGTCGAAGGCCGCGACCGAGGCGGTGTTGATGATGACGCCGCGCTCCTCGCCCACCGGATCGGTGGCGGCGATGCGCTCGGCGGCCAGCCGGATCACGTTGAACGTGCCGATCAGGTTGACGTTGATGATCTTGGTGAAGTCGGGCAGCGGGAAGGCGCCCTTCTTCGACACTGTCTTGATCGCGTTGCCGATGCCGGCGCAGTTCACCGCGATTCGCAGGTCACCGAGCTCCTGGGCGGCGTCGAGGGCCACCTTGACCTGATCCTCGTTCGTGACGTCGGCCGCGACGAACTCCACGCCGTCACCCAGTTCCTTGGCAACCGCCTCGCCGTTGGACGAAGGCAGGTCGATGATGACCGCCTTGCCGCCGTTGGCGTGCAGCTCCTTCACCGTGGCCAGGCCGAGGCCGGAGGCGCCGCCGGTGACCACCGCTACGGTGTTCTCGATCCGCATCTGTGCAATCCCTTCTGCGTTTCCGGTCGTGGCGACCGGATCCGTGCGCTGCCGCGGGCGGCACCTCGCGGTGCGTGCGGCGTCCGTAATATAGCGAGCCGGTTGCCCTTAAGTAAACCGTCGTTCTCATGATTTCCGGCCTCCGACAGCGCCGCGCCGGGTCAGAGCGGCGCCTGGCTCCACCACAGGTCGTACAGATCCTGGCCGGTGTGACCGTCCCAGCTCGCCTCCAGCACGATCCACTCCCGGTCGGGATCGTCGAACATCACCGTCAACAGACCGGTGCCGACCTCGGTATAGGTGACCCAGCGGACCCGCCCCGAGCTCCGGCCGCGCTGCCAGGTCTCCTCCCGGGTGGTCGCGTTGTCGATCAGGGTCTCGTAGGTGGACTCCCGGCGCGGATCGCCGAGGCGGAACGACCAGGCGTACCAGTCGACGCCGTTGTCCTGCTCGCACTCCAGCGCCGGGGCGCCGCCGTTGTTCACCACGTCCAGACTCGTGCAGCGGGCGCCCTGGAATCCGGTGCCGGACGGGCTCTGGGGGACCAGCCCGGGCAGCAGCGCGGCCAGCGCGCCGTCGCGGCCCCAGGCCGGGTTCGTCAGGAGAGTCGACGATGGCGTGGCCGGGACTCGTGATGTCGACGGGGAGCCGGTGGTGGTCGAGGCGGTCGGTGGCGTCGGGGTGGCGACGACCGGGTCGTCCGAACGGGCGCCCGCGCGGGCGACGAGCGCGACCGCAACCACCGCGATGATCGCGATCAGGCCGAGCGCGCCCGCCGCCGCCAGGATGGGAGCGCTCGGTCGGCGCGGGGGCGTCGATGTCGCGCCGTTCGGAGGTGAGCCGTGCGGTGCCGGGTCGAGTGCTGCCCGGCCGCCGGACGACGGGCCGTGCGGTGCCGGGCGGCCGGACGGCGAAGTGCCGGGTGGCGTCGGGCCGTGCGGCGGCCGGGCGTGCGGCGGCCGGGCGGGGGGTGGCTGGGCGGCGGGTGGCTGGGCGGTGGGCGGCCACCCCGCCGCGGGAGAGGTGGCGTGATCCGGCACATCGGCGCGCAGCGCCGCCCGGGCGGCAGCCGCCATGGTGGCGCAGTCGGGATAGCGGTCGCGAGGGTCCTTGGCCAACGCGGTGCGGACCACCTCGTCCAGCCCCGGGGGCAGGCCGGGAACCGCGTCCGAGGGACGTGGCGGCGGGGTGTGGAGGTGTGCCTGGAGGACCTCACCCGGGGTGGGGCCCGGGAAAGGCAGTGTGCCGGTGAGCATCTGGTAGAAGGTCACGCCGAGGGCGTAGATGTCGCAGCGGTGGTCGGGCTCGCGACCGTCGATCTGTTCGGGGGCGACATAGGCGAGGGTGGCGGTGAGCTGGCCCGCGGCGGTGAGGTGCGGGTCGTCGTGGCTGCGGGCGATGCCGAAGTCGGCGACGAAGACGTGGTCGCCGCCGTCGCCGTCTTCGGTGACCAGCAGATTGGCCGGCTTGACGTCGCGGTGCAGCAGGCCGCGCCGGTGGGCGGCGTCGAGTCCGGCGGCGGCCTGGGTGAGGATGCCGACCGCCCGCCGCGGCGACATGCCGCCACGGATCAGGTGCGCCACGTCCGACCCGTCCACATAGCGCATGGCGATCCACAACAACTCGCCCTCGACGCCGCGGTCGTAGATCTCCACCACGTTCGGATGGTCCAGGCGCACGGTCATCTCGGCTTCGCGCTCGAAACGCGCGCGGTACTCCGGGTCCCGGCCGGCCTCGGCGTCGAGCACCTTCAACGCGACCGAGCGCGGCAGGCGGGGGTGACGGGCGAGATGGACGGTGCCCATGCCGCCTTCGCCGAGCTTGCGCTCGATGCGGTACCCGGCGAACACCGTCCCCGGTGCCAGCGCCATGTCGTAGCTCCTCGTCGATCGGACCGGCTCGCGCCCGCGAGCCCGGTGAGCGGGTCAGATGGGGGCCGAGCGCCACCAGCGGTCGTAGACGTCCCGGCCGCCCGCGCCGCCGCTGGCCGAGACGACGCAGAACGAGCGGTCCGGGTCGTCGAAGGAGACGTCGAGCAGGCCGAACCCGGCGATGCTGTCGCTGCCCCAGCGCACCTTCCCGGTCCCCGACGGGCGGGTCCAGCGCTCCTCGCGCACGCCGGTCAGCCCGGTGACGTCCGAGCGGTACCCGAGCGGACCCCGCGTCGGATCGCAGTGGATGTTGACGTGGATTCCGTCGTCGGAGGCGGCCGGGCAGTGCAGCCACTCACCCAGGTCGTCGTTGAGCGCGCACCGCATGCCCTGATAACCCGTGCCGGTCGGCTCCGCGGGCAGCAGATCGGGGAAGGCCTCGACGATGTAGGCGGCCGGGCCCCAGGCCGAGGACACCGGCGCGACGGTGGTCGATGGCGCCTCGGTGGATCGCGCGGTCGTGCCCGCCGCCGAGGTGACGGTCGTGCCGGGACCCGCGGTCGGGCGGCCGCCGTTCTCCCGGACGAGGACGGCCGCGATGGCGGCCGAGAGGAGCAGCAGCACAACGCATCCCGCGATCAGCAGCGCACGGGCCGTGCGTGCGGCCGGAGTCGTGACATAGGTGCCCCGGTTCCCGGGGGATGATGTGAGGCCGTGCGGGGCTGTGCCCGGACCGCCGGCGGCGGGCGCGGTGGAGATTCCCTGTGCGGGTGTGTGACCGGTCGGCGCGGGTGGTGCCGAGGGGGACGTCGTCGGGGGAGTCGCCGCCGGTGGATGTCCCGGCGTCGGTCCCGGATCGGCGCGCGGCGCGTCGACGGCGGCGAGCGCCGCCTCGGCGAGCGCGCCGCAGGACTCGTAGCGCTGGGCGGGGACCTTGGCCAGGGCGCGGGCGATGACCGGGTCGAAGGGCGCAAGGGCGGGATCGGTGTGGGAGGGGACCGGCGGGCGCTCGTAGAGATGGGCGTGCATGGCGGCCGCGTGCGAGGGTCTGACGAAAGGCGCCGAGCCGGTGAGCATCTCGTAGAGGGTGCAGCCGAGGGCGTAGACGTCGCTGCGATGGTCGAGCGGGGCCCCGGTGAACAGTTCGGGGGCGGCGTAGGCGAAACTGGCCAGGACCGAGTTGGTGGTGGTGTCGGCGATCCCGAGCGGGCGGGCGATGCCGAAGTCGGCCAGGCGCACCGAGTCCGAGCCGTCGTCGGCGCGGGCGACCATGATGTTGGCCGGTTTGACGTCGCGGTGCAGCAGCCCGCGCCGGTGCGCGGCGTCCAGTCCGCGCGCGGCGGCCGCCACGATCCGCACGGCACGGGCGGGCGGCAGCTCGGACCGGCCGCGCCGCACCAGTTCCCCGGCGTCGACCCCGTCCACGTAGCGCATGGCGATCCACAGCAGATCGCCCTCCTCGCCGCGGTCGTAGACGGCCACCACATTCGGATGTTCCAGGCGGGCGGCGAGTTCGGCCTCGCGCTCGAACCTGGCGCGGAAGCCCGGCTCGCGGGCGAGCCGGGGATCGAGCACCTTGATCGCGTCCCGGCGCGGCAGCCGGGGGTGCTCGGCCAGGTAGACGGTGCCCATGCCGCCCGCGCCGAGCCTGCGCAGGATGCGGTACCCGGCGAATTCGTCTCCTGGTTGCAGCGACGGCACAGCCCCGGCCTCCTCCCGGTCGCAGGATACGCGTGTGCCCGCTCACCGTACGCCCGGCCCGGCCGGGGCGGCGAGCCCGAGGGTGCCCGAACTGTCCGAATCAGGGGGTGGCCGATCCGAATCCGTCGCGGGCACAGGCGGTTCTACACTTGGCGCGTGCGTCTGCGTCGGCTCTTCGCCCTGTGTGTGTTCGTTCTGCTCGCTCCGCTGTCGGTGACGGCCTGCACCGTCGATGGTCCCGGTTCCACGGCCGAGTGCCATGTCGACGGCTGCACCATCACCTTCACCCGCGGCGTCGATGCCGAGGCCAGCGTGCTCGGCATCGATGTGGAGCTGGTCTCCGTCGACGGGAACATGGTCACCCTGGGGGTGGCGGGCAAGAACGTGCTGGTGCCGATCGGGGAGACGGAATCGGCGCAGGGCTTCGACATCGCCGTCACCGAGGTCACCGCGGACCAGGTGGTGGTGCGCATCTCCACCGGTATCATCACCACCGAATAGGCGGCCCGTCCGGGCGCCCGCGGCGGGCGGCGGCCCTCAGCCCGCGAACCCGTCGCCGATGCCGAAGTCGCGCGCCAGATCGGCCAGCACCGCGTCGAACAGCGCGTCCGGGTCGCGCACCGGCAGCGGGTAGTTCCCGAAGACCTCGAGCGTGACGTGGCCGTACAGCCGCGCCCACAGCGTGATCATCAGGTAGGTCAGGCCGAGACCGAGCTTGTCGGCGGGGAAGTGCTCACCGGTCCCGGCCAGCATTGCCAGCAGTTCGCCGCGATAGCGGATCAGGTCGTCGCGCACGCCCGCCGGGACGGATTCGGCCGCGGGCAGTGCCGGGTCGTAGCCGGTGAGCAGTCTGCCCGCGGCGGCGAGGAACACCCGGCCGAACGGCTCTTCGTAGGGTCGAGGCCCGTCGGTGCGCGCGCGGTGCGGGGAGGCGAACACCAGGGTGAACTCGTTGGCGTGCGCCAGCGCCCAGCGCCGGAAGCCACGGCAGATGGCGAACAGCTGGAGCAGACCGTCCTCGCCGGGCACCTCGGCGGCCTCGGCCGCCAGCCGCTCGGCCAGGTCGAGGCAGATCTCGGTGCGCAGGGCGTCGGTGAGTTCCTCGTGCGAGGCGTAGTGCCGGTAGAGCGCGGGCGCGGTGACGCCGAGTTCACGGGCGATCGCCCGCAGCGTCATCGCCTCCGGCCCGGCCTCGGTCAGCAGCTTCCTGGCCACCCGCCGGATGTCGGCCTCGGCGACCGAGGGCAGCCGGCCGCGCCGGGCAGGTCGTTGCCCGCCCGGCGCGGCTCGCTGCCCGGCCGCCGCCGCGCCGGCGGCGGCGGTGGCGTCAGGCATAGGCGACCTGCCAGCTCTTGATGCCGTTGAGCCAGCCCGAGCGCAGCCGGACCGGTTCGGAGACCTGGCGCAGGTTCGGCATGACGTCGGCGATGGCGTTGAAGATCAGGTCCAGTTGCAGCCTGGCCAGGTTCGCGCCGACGCAGTAGTGCGTGCCGGTGCCGCCGAAGCCGACGTGCGGGTTCGGGTTGCGGGTGATGTCGAAGCTGTGCGGGTCGGTGAAGTGGTCCTCGTCGAAGTTGGCCGAGGAGTAGAACAGGCCGACGCGCTGGCCCTCGCGGATCGCCTGCCCGCCGATCTCGGTGTCGTGCTTGGCGGTGCGCTGGAAGGCGACCACCGGGGTGGCCCAGCGCACGATCTCGTCGGGCGCGGTGCGCGGCCGCTCGGCCTTGTACAGCTCCCACTGCTCGGGGAAGTCGACGAAGGCCTTCATGCCGTGCGTGGTGGCGTTGCGGGTGGTCTCGTTGCCCGCCACCGAGAGCATGATGACGAACCAGGCGAATTCCTCCGAGCCGAGACCCTCGCCGTCGATGTCGGCCGAGAGCAGGGTGCTCACGATGTCCTCGGCCGGGCAGGCGCGGCGCTGCTCGGCCAGATTCCAGGCATAGCCCATCATCTCGGCGGTGGCGACCATGTGGTTGCCGTCGAACTCGGGGTCGTCGTAGCCCATCATCTGGTTGGACCAGTCGAACAACTTGCCCCTGTCCTCCTGCGGAACGCCGAGCAGTTCGGCGATCGCCTGCAGTGGCAGCTCGGCGGCCACCTGCTGGACGAAGTCGCCGCCACCGGTCTTCGCGGCCTCGTGCACGATCCGCTCGGCTCGCTCGTGCAGGGCGTCGCGCAGCGACTGCACCGCGCGCGGGGTGAAGCCGCGGGAGATGATGCGGCGCAGCCTGTCGTGCACCGGCGGGTCGGTGTTGATCATCATGGCCCGCTGGATGTCGATCTGGTCGCGGGTGATGTCGCCGTTGAACCGGATGACAGCGGTGTTCTCGTTGCTCGACCAGGTGTCGGGGTTCTTGGAGATCTCCTTGATGTGGTCGAGCTTGCTCACCACCCAGTAGCCCCCGTCGTCGAAGCCGCTGGTGCCGTCGGGCTGGTCGACCCACCAGACGGGGGCGGTGCGGCGTAGCTCGGCCCACTCCTCGACCGGGAGTCGGGTGGCGAGCAGATCGGGATCGGTGAAGTCGAAATCGTGCGACAGCGACGGCGCGGACACGGCTACCTCCTGGGGCTGTTGGCTCATGCCGACGGCTCTGTCGGGCCGAGGGCTCATTCGGAGTGAACCACACCACAGCCTACTTTGTGAACAGTATTTAGTAAAAGGTGTTCAGTCACTTTTCCTCGCGGTGTGCCAGGAATTCGCGGTGGCCGCCCGGGGTGGTCGGACGTAGTATCGAAGTTGAAAGTTAGGGTTGCCGAAACTTAGAATCCGGTCGTATGAAGCTCGGTGAGATCGAGCCCGGTGAGATGAGGCCGGGCCGCAGGGAGCCCGTGCTCGGTCGATCCGTCGCGCGGGCGCGCTCGCTGTCGGCGGTGCTGCTGGCCTGTGTGCTCGCCGTCGCGTCGGCGGCGTGCGGGACCGCCGACGGTGACGACGATCCGCGCCCCACCGTGCTGACCACCTTCACCGTGCTCGCCGATGTGGCGGCCGATGTCGCGGGCGAGCATCTGCGGGTGGAGTCCATCACCAAGGCAGGCGCCGAGATCCATGGCTACGAGCCGACCCCCGGCGACATCAAGAAGGCGTCCAGAGCCGACCTGATCCTGGACAACGGGCTGAACCTGGAAGCCTGGTTCGAGCAGTTCCTCGACCAGGTCGACGTGCCGCGCGCGGTGGTGAGCGAGGGGGTCGAACCCATCGACATCACCGGCGACGCCTACGCGGGCAAACCCAACCCGCACGCCTGGATGTCCCCGCTGAACGTGCGCGTGTACGTCGACGACATGGTGCGCGCCTTCGCCGAGCTCGATCCGGCGCACGCCGAGGACTTCCGCGCCAACGGCGAGCGCTACCAGGCCGAGCTGGACGCCGTGCACCGCGAACTGGTCGACGCGCTCGCGTCGCTGCCCGAACACCAGCGCGCCCTGGTGACCTGTGAGGGCGCGTTCTCCTACCTGGCCAGGGACGCCGGCCTGACCGAGAAGTACATCTGGCCGGTCAACGCCGAGCAACAGGCCACCCCGCAGCAGATCACCTCGGCCATCGACTTCGTTCGCACCCGCTCGGTGCCCGCGGTGTTCTGCGAGTCCACCGTCTCCGACGCGCCGATGCGGCGGGTGGTCG
>Ga0079224_100017719_pt1 | contig 10047 bp, 7 predicted proteins | sample Stecom2015_FD_80414 | JGI IMG/M metagenome (GOLD analysis project Ga0079224, IMG submission 80414) | Agricultural soil microbial communities from Utah to study Nitrogen management - Steer compost 2015 | ecosystem: Environmental > Terrestrial > Soil > Agricultural land | place: USA: Utah... | reverse complement strand
GCACTGGGCGACGCCTGTGACACCGACTGGTATAACATGCGCGGCATCGGCATCTCTGGCTTCAAACAGAAAAACGGCATCTACCACCTGCACGGTAACTGCACTTTTCTGCCCGATGGCGCGGCGAGCTGCCCGGTGATCGCCCGGTTCGACCCGGCCAGCTTCACACCGGAAACCATGCCTGTGGAAGTGACCACCGTAAACGCTGGCACATGGAGCGTGTGGATTTACTTCCTCTACAGCAAAAACGGCGTGGATGTGTATCAGGTGAATGTCTACCTCACCAATCCACCGCAGCCCGACAGCCTGATCGATGATCGGCTGGAAATTCACGTGCGCGGCAGCTCGTGGCAGTGGTATCAGCGTGGGGGCACAAAGCAGTACAACGGCATCTGAGGCTGCTGTACCTCTCCCTTCCCTATTATCACAAATGGCCGGGGTTCACTGCCCCGGCCTGTTCTTTTCTGAGCGCCAGTCACTCAGCACTACACCTGCGGCAGCGCAGCCAGCGCCTGATCGATCTCAGCCTGCGGATATTCGTAATCAGTCAGTTCCCCGGCGAAGTAGGCATCATAGGCCGACATATCGAAATGCCCATGCCCACACAGATTGAACAGAATCACGCGGCTGTCGCCGGCTTCCTTCGCGGCTCGTGCCTCGCGGATAGCCCCGGCGATCCCATGTGCCGCTTCCGGCGCTGGTATGATGCCTTCGGCGCGGGCAAAGGTGACCGCCGCCTCAAACGTCTCCAACTGCGGGATAGCGGCAGCTTCCATCAGACCCTGATCGTATAACTCGCAGATGATACTCGCCATACCATGATAGCGCAGGCCGCCGGCGTGCAGGGGAGCCGGAACAAAATCATGGCCGAGCGTGTACATTTTGACCAACGGCGTCATGCCGGCGGTGTCGCCAAAGTCGTATGTGTATTTGCCACGTGTCAGGCTGGGACAGGCTGCCGGCTCCACGCCAATCAGCCGGGTCTTTTTGCCCGCCGTCAGATTCTGGTGCAGGAATGGCAGGCTGATACCGGCGAAGTTGCTGCCCCCACCAATGGGCGCGATCACCACATCAGGATATTCCCCGGCCATTTCCATCTGCTTCAGACATTCCTGCCCGATAACCGTCTGGTGCATCAGCACGTGGTTGAGCACCGAACCAAGCGCATACTTATACTTGCCACCGCTGGTCGCTGCCGCCTCGACCGCCTCGCTGATCGCAATCCCAAGCGACCCCGTGCTGTCCGGGTTCTTGCCCAGAATCATGCGCCCTGCCTGCGTCTTGTCACTGGGGCTGGGGGTGACCTCCGCCCCAAAGCTCTGCATTATGGCGCGGCGGTAGGGCTTCTGCTGGTAACTGATTTTGACCATATAGACGTGGCATTCCAGATCGAAAAAATTGCACGCCTGAGCCAAGGCCGTACCCCACTGGCCGGCGCCGGTTTCGGTGGTCAGGCCCACAGCGCCTTCCTGCTTGTTGTAATACGCCTGCGGAGTCGCCGTGTTGAGCTTGTGGCTGCCGCTTGGTGACACGCCTTCATACTTGTAGTAAATATGCGCGGTAGTATCGAGTGCCTTTTCCAGACGCCGGGCGCGCAGCAGCGGGGTGGGCCGCCACAGCTTGTAGATATCGCGCACCTCGTCAGGGATGTCGATGTAGCGATCCTGGCTGACTTCCTGCATGATGAGTGCCATCGGAAACAGCGGGGCCAGATCGTCCGGCCCGACAGGCTGCTTCGTGCCGGGGTGCAGCACCGGCGGCAGGGGGCGGGGCAGATCAGCCTGAACATTGTACCATTGGTGCGGAATCTCGGATTGGGGCAGGTCGAAGCGCACGACATCGCTGCTCATCAGTAAACTCCTGTTCGATGAGGTTTTTTGGATAGACTGGCGGTAGTGTAGCGAGTCCGCCGCCGTCGTGCTACCGAAATCTGCTCAACCCGCGAATACCACCCGGAAACGTTCGCAAACGACGGGCATTGTTTCGCTGAACTCACGCCCGATAGCTGACAGGGTGCGCGTGAAGAACCGCCGATGCGCTTCACGCCAGTAGGCCAGCGAACGATCTCCCTCGCCTTCATCAGCCGCGAACTGCGCATCCACTGCGTTGAACGGAAGCGTGTGGATTTCCACCGTTTCGATAATGCACAGCGGCCTGGCGTCGCCTGACAGAATGATGCTCAAGTCGCCCGGCCTGGAAACCGCTTGCCCCTCGCTTTCGTATTCCCACAGCGCCGATGCGGTGGCGGTCTTGATACCCTGCAACACCAACCGCGCCAGTTCGTCAGCAAGCGATTCGTTATCGCCAAAGCTCCAGGCAGTGTAAGCCGCGGTCCGATGAGGATGTTCCTCTGGCAGCGTATCGAGGTAACGCTGCCAGAACTGGGCAATCGGCGTTTCGCTCATGATGGATACCTGTTCAGGGCACGGCGTACCGTGCCCATCCGGTTACGGCTCCAAATAATACACGTTCTGCCAGCCTTCGACTGTCCAGCCGACGATGCCGCCATATTCGACCTGCCACCAGGTCTGCTGGAAACTGCTTGGGCCGCAAATCGGACCGTTCAGGATGCGGAAGACCGCGCCTTCAGGAATCTGGCCCAGAATCGTTTCGCTTTCGATGCCGTTGCGGATACTGTTTGGCCCGCCGCCAATCGTTACTCGCGCCTGCGAAAGCCCGGCCAGTCGCGCGGGTGGCGACCCGGCGCAGATACGCGGCGCATTGTTCCCGGTGGCCGGTTCAAGCCAGTACACTGCGCCACGACCTTCCGCTGTCCAGCCGACTGTGCCGTGATATTCCACCTGATACCACGTAAGCTGCTGCACGCTGGGGCCGCAAACGGGGCCGAACAGAATATTGAACACCGCACCACCGGGCATGGTCGCCAGCACCGTGCCGCTTTCCGGCGTCAGGCGAATGCTGCTGCCGCTTCCCGGCGTGACTCGCCCCTGAACCTGCCCCACCAGCCTCGAAGCTGGCGACCCGGCGCACTGGCCAGTCTGGGGAATCGGTTCGAGCCAGTAGGTACTGCCCTGGCCCTCGGCTGTCCAGCCGACGATACCCGACCAGCTCACCTGCCACCACGCTGTATTTTCCGCGCAGAACGGGCCATTAGCGATCCAGAACTGTTCGCCGGCTGGAATCTGGCCCAACACCTGAGCATTGAAACCCGGATGGCTGCGGATGCGGTTAGGCAGATTGGGGATGGTGGTCACGCGCCCCGTCGCCCCCGCTGTCAGGCGCGATGGCAGAAAACCGGGGCAGCCTGCCGGCCCGCTGTAAATTGGTTCCGTCCAGTAGGTGCTGCTGCCTTCGCCTTCGGCTGTCCAGCCTATCATGCTGCTGTAATTGACCCGCCACCACCAGCGGCCATCATTGCCGCACTGCGGCCCGGCCAGCACAGCAAACTGACCACCGCCGGGAATCTGCCCGATCACCTGGCTGTTCGATGCTGTGCCCGGCGCACTGCGCAGCAGGTTCGGCAGGCCGGGTGTCACGCGCCCCTGTCCCCCAACAGTCAGGCGATTGGGCAGCGCGCAGGCCGGTTGAGGTGGCGGAGGCGGGGGCGGGGGGCCGCCGGACAGAGGCTCCAGCCAGTAAGTATAACCGTCCCCTTCGGCTGTCCAGCCCACCATGCTGCTGGAATTCACCTGCCACCACAGGATGCCGCCTTCGCAGAACGGCCCGCCAATAACCGAAAACGCCCCCCCTGCCGGAATCTGCCCGGTCACCGGCGCGTTAAAACCCGGGTAACTGCGGACGCGGTTGGGCAGGCTGGGCACAAGGGTCACACGTCCGGTTCCGCCAACGGTGAGTCTGCCGGGTTGATTACATACCTGCACATCTGCCGGGCTGGCCTCAAGCTGGCTGGCAAGAGCCAGTGACAGCAGAAACCCAACCAGCAGCACAAGCTGAACTTTACGCTGAGTCATGATCGTCGATTCCTCCTGAACTACGTCCATTATAGGGTTATCGGACGATTCAGGCATCCGCCCTAAGGCGGAACATCTGCTTAAAGCAGGTTTTAACCGGACGCAAACTGAAAATGAGCAGCAGGAAATTCCCGTTTACCAACCGGCAAATTGAGAAATTTACCACAAGCGTGGAAATCTGGCGCCGGCACAGGCACAATAAAAAAGTTCAGCGTCGAGTTTATGTGGACTGGCATCCTGAAACCCGACGCTGAATAGAGATTGTTCCTGTTGGAATCCTACGACGGATTCCCCTTTTGTGCAAGGAGGCACGATGCGCATTGTTGTATATCTGAGCCTTGTTTTAATGCTGCTGGGCGTGTCGTTCGCACCGGTAGCTGCTCAGGACGAGGTACTGACCGTTTATTCGGGCCGTGGCGAAAGCCTGATCGGGCCGATTCTGCAACGCTTTACGCAGGATACCGGCATTCAGGTGCAGGTGCTCTATGGGGACACCGCCTCTGTTGCCAACCAGATACTTGAAGAAGGCGATAACAGCCCGGCAGATGTGTATATCGCGCAGGATGCCGGGGCGCTGGGCGCGCTGGCGAAGGCCGGACGGCTGGCCGTGCTGCCAAACGACATCATGGAGCGCGTAGAAAATCCGACCTATAAATCGCCGGATAATCTGTGGGTGGGTCTGAGCGCCCGCGCCCGCGTACTGGTCTATAACCCCGATTCGCTGGCCGCAGCCGGTCTGGAACTCCCGGCTTCGATGCTTGACCTGACCAATCCGGAATGGCGCGGGCTGGTTGGCTGGGCGCCCACCAATGCATCTTTTCAGGCGCATATCACCGCGATGCGGGTGCTGCTCGGTGACGAGACCGCGCAGGAATGGCTGGCAGGTATGGTTGCCAACGAGGCGGTAGCTTACAGCGGCAACTCTCAGGTGGTTGAGGCGGTAATTAACGGCGAAGTCCCGGTGGGACTGGTCAATCATTACTACCTGCATCGCTTCCTGGCCGAAGACCCGACCATCACGACAACCAACTATCATTTCCCGGATGGCGACATCGGCGCGCTGGTGAACATTGCCGGGGCAGGTGTGCTCAACACCAGCGACCAGCCCGGGCTGGCGCAGCGGTTGATCCTGTACCTGCTGGGCAAAGATGCGCAGACTTATTTTGCAGTCGAGACTTACGAATATCCGCTGGTGGCCGGGGTTGAACCAAGCGGCGAACTGACGCCCCTGAGCGCGATTGAAGTCCCGGACATCGACCTGAGCAATCTCGACGATCTTGAGACGACTCTGGAGATGATCGAGGCCAGCGGTGCGCTGGATCGGTAAGCATTTTTCGCTGCGTGAGGGAGGGTTCGGTCTCCCTCATGCAGGGTTGGCAAACAAACGTGATGAACATCACGGGTTGATATGGCAATTATCACAAATGGAACATTGGTCATATAACGTATGGTTATATGACGCTAGATTCGGTTCAGGTTGACAACACAGATCGAGCGTTTCATGCAGAAAACAACCTTCCTTCCCCGTGCAGCAGCACAGAAACTCAGCAGCCCGTTTGAACGACTGCCCCGGCTGCGGCGATCCTCGCTGTTACAGCTATTTGGCATAGTCGTCGCATTGGGGATGCTGCTGCCGCTGGCCTACCTGCTGCTGCGAGCAGCGGGGGCCGGTCAGGAAGGCATCGACTACCTGCTGCGCCAACGCACCGTCGAGATCGTCCTCAACAGCCTGGTCCTGGTCGTCACCGTGACGGCAGCCAGTGTGCTGATCGGTGTGCCACTGGCGTGGCTGACTGCGCGCACTGATCTGCCCTACCGGCGGGCGTGGCTGGTATTGGGCCTGCTGACAATGGTGATTCCATCATATCTCAGCGCGGTGACCTATGTAGCCATGTTCGGGCCGAAGGGGATGCTGCAAGGCTGGCTGGAGGTAACAGCAGGTGTCGAGCGACTACCGGATATTCGCGGCTGGTTTGGTGCATGGCTGTCAATCACCATGATAACCTATCCGTTTGTGGTGCTGCCGGTGCGCGCGGCGCTGCTCAATGCCGACCCGGCACTGGAAGAGGCAGCCCGCAGCATGGGCTTCAACCGCTGGCAGGTGTTCCGCCGGGTTACCCTGCCGCAGCTTCGCCCGGCGCTGGCTGCCGGCTGTCTGGTCACGGCGCTGTATACCCTCAGCGATTTCGGCGCGGTAGCGATCATGCGCTACAACGCCTTTACCCGTGCCATCTATCTGCAATATACCAGCTCGTTCAACCGCGAACGGGCCGCGCTGCTGGCACTCGTGCTGATTGCGCTCACGCTGGTGCTGATCTATCTGGAACGGCGCTCGGCGGCCAGACATCATAATTACCGTATTGGCACAGGAACACGACGGCAGTTGAAGATCATCCGTCTGGGCCGCTGGCGCTGGCTGGCGCTGACCTTCTGCGGGATACTGGTCACCATTGGCGTTATCGTCCCGGTTGGGGTGCTGGTCGCCTGGCAGACCGGGCGTGTGATGGTCGACTCGATGCCGGTCGATATGAGCGAACTGACCGCCACTACGGTGTCGATCAGCGCGCTGGCGGCGGTGGTGGTTGCGCTGGCGGCTATCCCACTGGCCCTGATGTCAGCGCGCTCCAGCGGGCGGTTCAATCGCTGGCTGGTCAATTTGTCTTATACGGGGAATGTCCTGCCGGGTATCGTCATTGCGCTGGCCCTGGTGTTCTTTGCTGCCAATTACCTGCCGGCGTGGTATCAGACGATGCCCATACTCATCGCCGGCTACGCCATCCGGTTCCTGCCGCTCAGCCTCGGCGCAACCCGCAGCGCCCTGACTCAGATCAACCCCCGGCTGGAAGAAGCGGCCCGCAGTCTGGGGCTGAACCGCTGGCAGGTCACGCTGCGCATCACGGTTCCACTGGCGCGGGCAGGGATTATCGCCGGCGCAGCACTGGTCTTTCTGAGCGTCATGAAAGAACTGCCGACCACCCTGCTGCTGGCCCCGATTGGCCTGCGCACACTGGCAACCCGCATCTGGTCAGTACATACCGAAGCCATGTTTGTGCTGATCGGAGGACCGGGGCTGCTGCTGATGGCCACTTCGGCGCTGGGTCTGGCGATCATCCTCTGGCGCGACCAGCAGTATCAGAATGCCGACGCATCGGTGCGGCCGGCCGCACCTCTACTGCAACCTATTGTTTATCGTTCACGGCGGGTGAAAGCCTGGTGTCTGGCCGTACTGCCCCAGTTGCTGAGACTGTAAAATCGCCGGTTCGCCAGTGGCGCGCGGTGGCGCTGCCGGCCGAACACGGAGGCTGGAGCTTCTGGCTGGAGCCGATTCTGCTTGGCCTGCTGCTGGCTCCTACAATCGCCGGATTGTGGCTGGCGCTGGCTTCATTCGGGGTTTTCCTGAGCCGTCAGCCGTTCAAAATCGCCTGGGCAGATCGCCAGCGTGGCCGGCGCTTTCAGCGTACTCGTCTGGCTGAACGCTTCCTCGTAATCTACGGGGCAGTCACCCTGCTGGCACTGGCCGCCGCCGTGACTGCGGCGCAGACTGTGGACATGCTGCTGCCGCTGCTCGCCGTTGCACCGCTGGTTATCGTGCAGCTTTATTTTGACCTGCGCCACGAAAGCCGTCACTGGCTGCCGGAAACACTGGGGCCGGTTATCCTGGCGGCCACAGCAGCGAGCATTGCGCTGGCTGGCGGCTGGTCACTGGTTCCGGCGCTGGCGCTTTCAGGAATCATGGTCAGCCGCGCTGTGCCCACCGTGTTCTATGTTCGTGCCCGGCTGCGGCTGGAAAAGGGCCAGCCGGTCAGTTCCGCGCTTTCGACCCTGCTCCACGTGCTGGCTGTTTTCGCCGTCCTCGGGCTGATGCTGGCACAGCTTGCCCCGGCGCTGTCGGTGCTGGCCGCGCTGATCCTGCTGGCGCGCGCGGTGTACGGCCTGTCATCCTTCCGCCGCCCGGCCCAGCCCAAACATATCGGTATTCAGGAGATTGTTTTTGGGCTGGTGACTGTTACAATGGCGGTGATAGGCTTCCGCCTGTCCTGAATTGATAAGTCCTGACTTGTTATCGGGCGTGATTCGCAGCGCCCATATAATGGCAGTTCCAGTAGTAACCGCCCAATGACCTACGCACTCCAATGTACCGGCCTGAGCAAAGCGTTCGGCGATGTGACGGCTCTGAACAACTTCAATCTGACGATCCGACCCGGCCAGCTTGTGGCGCTGCTTGGCCCCAGCGGCTGTGGCAAGACCACGACTCTGCGGTTAGTCGCCGGGTTTGAGGAGCCGGATCAGGGTGAAATTCGCATCAATGGGCAGATCGTCGCGGCGGACGGTGTTTTTGTCGAGCCGGAGGCGCGGCGCATCGGCATGGTGTTTCAGGATTATGCGCTCTTCCCTCACCTGAATGTCGCTGACAACATTGCCTTTGGCCTGCGCGGCAGCAAGCACGAGAAAGCGCAGCGTGTCGAAACCATGCTGGAACTGGTCGGGCTGGCCGGTTCCGGCAAACGGATGCCCTACGAGCTTTCCGGCGGGCAGCAGCAGCGGGTCGCGCTGGCGCGGGCGCTGGCCCCGGAACCGGCCATCGTCCTGCTGGATGAGCCGTTCTCGAATCTCGACACGGCGCTGCGGGCACAGGTGCGCGCCGATGTACGCGCCATCCTGCAGGCAGCGGGGACAACAACCATCTTCGTCACCCACGATCAGGAAGAAGCCCTCAGCCTCGCGGATGAAGTCGCCATCGTACTGAACGGCCATGTCGCGCAGGTGGCTGAACCGCAGTATCTGTATCGCCACCCGGTCAGCAAGGCAGTAGCCGCCTTTGTCGGCGAATCCAATTTCCTGCCCGGCGAAGCGGACGGCAGCATAGTCAACTGCGCGCTGGGCCAACTGCCGCTGATCGGTGCAGCCCACGGCCCGGTTGATGTCCTGATCCGGCCTGAGGCGCTGCGCCTGATCGACACATCGGACGGCAGTGCGCGTGTCCTCTGGCGCGAGTTCTACGGGCACGACCAGCGCATCGGAGTGCAGTTAGCGGATGGCACATCCCTGGTTGTTCGCGCCGATTCCGAGCAGGTGTTTACACCCGGCCAACTTACGGCTATCCGGGTTACCGGACCGGTACAGGCATTTCCCACATAATCGCATTTCCGGGTACAATGTGGATTATTCAGTGGGAACGCCTGAAATCCATGTTTATATCACAACGTTTTTTGTCGTTCATCCTCCCACCGGCTGTGCTGATGTTTGTCCTGTTCGCCGGCCTGACTCCGCTGTCGGCAGCGATGGGGCGCGCACTGCCAAAGGCAGGCGTTCTGGCTTTTTCGACACCTGCCGACCCGCGTACTGAATGGCATATCATCCTGTTGGATGTGCGCACACGCATCGCGCACACCATTGGTCGCTATGGCTGGCGCATCGCGCTGCCGCTGGAATGGTCGCCGGATGGTTCGCGCCTCGCCTTTGCCACGGTCAACACGCCCAGCGACATCTTCATTCATGATATTTACGCGGGTACAACAACCAATGTCACCCGCTCGTTTGCCGACGACCGCTATCCCACCTGGTCGCCCGATGGCAGTTCCCTGCTGTTCTTCAGCAATCTCAACGGCCAGTTCGAAATTTATCGCGTTCAGCCTGATGGCACGAATTTGACCCGGCTTACCCAGGATGAGGGGATTTTGCCGGCTTTCTCGCCGGATGGCGCTCATATTCTGTTCACCGCAACAGCCCGCCGCAATCTGTACCTGATGAACGCGGATGGCAGCAATACCCGTCCCGTCACCCAGGGGCCGCGTAATGATCGCAACGGAGTCTGGTCGCCAGATGGCACGAAGATCGGGTTTGTCGGTCTGCCACGCGGAACCGGCCATTACATTTTTATCATGGATGCCACCTGCATGGATCAATCTGACTGCGAGCCGCATCTGCTGGTTCCGGGTTTTCGCTTTCAGGGGATGCCGCAGTGGTCGCCGGATGGCCGCTGGCTGGCCTTTGTCGGTCAGCGCCCTACGGACCGGTCCGACAGCATCTACGTGATGGACCTGCTGCACACTGCCGAGCCGCGCCGGCTGGTATCGGACGTATTTTATGCCTATGCAGAACGCTGGTCGATGTG
>Ga0079224_100017718_pt1 | contig 10047 bp, 9 predicted proteins | sample Stecom2015_FD_80414 | JGI IMG/M metagenome (GOLD analysis project Ga0079224, IMG submission 80414) | Agricultural soil microbial communities from Utah to study Nitrogen management - Steer compost 2015 | ecosystem: Environmental > Terrestrial > Soil > Agricultural land | place: USA: Utah... | reverse complement strand
CGGACACCTCCCGTCCCGCCGATTCGGCCTCCTGCTCGGCCGGTTCGATCCAGGGCCACTTGTCGGTCCAGGTGCGCTGGACGACGGGGACGCCCTCCCAGTCGAGCCGGACGAAGGCGTCCGTCTCGCCGAGCGTCTGCTCGGCCTTCTCGGTGTCGGAGAGCGCCACCGTGTCGTAGGCGGTGGCGGCCAGCGAGGCGCCCAGCAGCGGGAGCCCCAGCAGGACGATCGACAGGGCCGAGCGGCCCTTGTAGCGCAGTGCCTCGCGGCGGGCGATGCGGAAGGCGAGTCGGAGGCCGGAGAGCATCACTCGGCTCCTTCGAGCAGGGACTCGGGCTCGGCGAGCGGCGAGGACGAGTCCACGATCCGCCCGTCGCGCAGGAACACGACCCGGTCGGCCCAGCCGGCGTGGCGGGCGTCGTGGGTGACCAGGAGCCCGGCGGCGCCCTCGTCGCAGCGCCTGCGCAGGAGCTTGAGGACCTCCTCGCCGGTGGTCGAGTCGAGCGCGCCCGTGGGCTCGTCGGCCAGCACCAGGCGCCGCTCGCCGATCAGGGCCCGGGCGATGGCGACGCGTTGCGCCTGCCCGCCGGAGATCTCGTCGGGGAAGCGGTCGGCGATCTTCGGTTCGAGGCCGACTTCTTCGAGAGCGGCGAGGGCGGCCCTGCGGGCCTTGGAGACGCCGGTGCCGTCCAGTTCGAGCGGCAGGGCCGCGTTCTCGGCGGCGGTGAGGCTCGGCACCAGGTTGTAGTCCTGGAAGACGTAGCCGACGTGGCGGCGGCGGAGCGAGGCCAGCTTCTTCTTGGAGAGCGTCGAGAGGGCGGTGCCCTCGACGTACACCTCGCCGGCGGTGGGGGCGTCGAGGCCGCCGGCGAGGTTGAGCAGGGTGGACTTGCCTGAGCCGGAGGGGCCCATGATGGCCACCAGTTCACCGGAGGCGATGGTCAGGTCGGCGTCGGCGAGCGCGTGGACGGCGTTCTCGCCCTCGCCGTGGACACGGCTCACGTCTCGCAGTTCCAGGACGGTCATGGTGGGAATGCCTACCGCTTCTCTTCGACGGGGAGGGAGGGTTCAACGCTGTCTTCGTAGTGTCCGAAAGGGGAGGGTGCCGGGAGTTCGGCGCGGGCGACGACGGCCTCGGTGTGGTCGAGCCAGCGGACCTCGGCCTCGGCTTTGAAGATCATCGACTCCAGGACGAGCTTCCACGCGAGGTCGGCCTCCTCGTCGGCTTTGAGCCTGGTGTACTCCTGCAGGGTCCGCAGGGTGGCCGCGCGCTGGCGCTGGATGACGTCGGCGACGTCGACGCCGGGCGTGGTGACGGCCAGCGCGAGCTTGATCGTCAGCTCGTCGCGGGGGCGGTCGGCGGCTCTGATGGGGGAGGCGAACCAGCCCGCCAGGTGGCGCCTGCCCGCCTCGGTGATGCGGTAGGGGCGCTGCCCGGACTCGTTCTCGGGCAGCGCCTCGACCATCTCGTCGCGTTCGAGGCGCGAGAGGGTGGTGTAGACCTGGCCGATGTTGAGCGGCCAGGTGGAGCCGGTGGCGCTCTCGAAGGCGGCTCGCAGCTGATAGCCGTAGGCGGGCCCGCGCTCGAGCAGCGCGAGCAGGCTGTGTTTGACACTCATATGGCACCTCGCATGGTTGTGAGAGATACCGAGTATCGCATATTCAGTATGTGGATATCTACCCGGTAGGCAGTCTCACTCCTCGGGCCTCCCCGGCCACGGCTCGGCCGCCGACGCGCCCACCGCGATCCTCCAGCGCGCCAGCGCCTTCGCGCAGTCCATGAACATGTTCAGACAGATCTCCCGCTCGGCGGGCTCCTCGGAGGCCACGCCCGCGCGCCACGTGGTGGCCAGGCGCTCCTCGACCTCGAGCAGCAGCGCCTGGGCCGTCTCGGCGTCGTCGACCGGGCCCGTCTCGTAGGAGGCGTGGGCCGGAGCGGCCTCCAGTCCGTGGCCGTCGTAGAAGTCGAGCAGGGCGTCGCGCCGCTCCCGGTGCTCGGCCTCCAGGGACTCGGCGAGGTCTCGGACGGCGCCGTCCAGATGCACGGCGGCGGTCCCGTAGGCGTAGATCGCGGCGTATTCGCCGGCGAGCCCGGCGTCGACGGCGCTCATGCGATCACCGCCGCGTGGGCCGCGCGGCTGGCGGCGATCTCGCCGAACAGCACCGCGTAGTCGCCGGTGGTCGTCAGGCAGGCCTCGCGGGCCTCCTCGCAGGCCGCGGCCTCGGCCTCGGCCAGTGCCGCCGCGTCGGCGAGGGGTGCTTCGGGCTCGCCCTCCCCGATCGTACTGGGAAGGAGCAGTCGTTCCAGGGTCGCGGCGTGGGCGAGGTGGTCGGCGGCGATGTCGGGGTAGCCCAGCGCTTCGGCGTCCCGGGAGAGGGATCGGGCCCGCCGCAGCGCCGCGGTGAGGTCGTCGTCTGAATCTATGATCTTGGCAGGAGTCTCGGTGCATCCGGCCGCTGCGAGAGCGGCCGCACCGACGAGGAGTCCGCGTCGGGTCGTGAACACCCCACCAGTTTCGCAGGCATGCTTTCGTTTCTGCGGCGGGGCGGATAATCTCGGCGAAATAAACCGAGGGAGAAGGAGCGTCGATGGCGTCGAAGCAGCAAGCCGAAGTGGAGGCGATCGTCGCCCCGGCGGTGGCCAAGGCCGGGTTCGACCTGGAGGACCTGACCGTCACCAAGGCCGGCAGGAGGTTGTTGGTGCGCGTGCTGGTCGACGCCGACGGAGGTGTGAGCCTCGACGATGTGGCGGTCGTCTCGAAGGCGGTCGCGAAGGCCCTGGACTCGGACGACGGCACGGGAGGGCCCTTCGCCGGTGCTGCCTATACCCTGGAAGTGTCTTCTCCGGGGGTGGACCGTCCGCTTACCGAGCCCCGTCACTGGCGGCGTAATATTGGGCGCTTGGCGGCCGTGCACATCGGGGAGGAGCCCGTCATCGGGCGAGTCGTGGCCGTCAGCGAGCGGGGGATTGAACTAGAGGTCGACGGCGAGAGTCGTTCGGCCACCTATGCCGAGTTGGGGCCCGGCAAGGTGCAGATCGAGCTCAAGTAGGCATCCGAGGATGCGGGGCTCGCGCGCACGAGGGCTCTGGCGAGGACAACTCAAGACTTTAAGGAGAACGGGTGCACATCGACCTGGCAGCGCTGCGGTCATTGGAACGCGAGCGCGACATCCCTTTCGAGACAATCCTCGGCGCGATCGAATCGGCGCTGCTGACCGCCTACAAGCACACTCCGGGCGCCGATGAGCGCGCCCGTGTGGTCGTCGACCGCAGCTCGGGCGACGCCACCGTCCTCGCGCCGGTGCTGAACGAGGAGGGGGAGATCGTCTCCGAGCGGGACGACACCCCCGAGGGCTTCGGCCGCATCGCCGCCCAGACCGCCAAGCAGGTCATCCTCCAGCGGCTGCGCGAGGCCGCCGACGAGGTGAACTACGGCGAGTACTCGGGCAAGGAGGGCGACATCGTCACCGGCGTCGTCCAGGCGCACGGCGAGCGCAACGAGCGCGGCATCATCACCGTGGACCTTGGGAAGATCGAGGCGACGCTGCCGCTCAACGAGCAGGTCCCCGGAGAGTCCTACGACCACGGCAAGCGGATCCGCGCCATCGTCATCCAGGTGAACCGGACCGCTCGCGGCCCCCAGGTGACGCTCTCGCGCACCCATCCCGCGCTGGTCAAGAAGCTGTTCGCCTTCGAGGTGCCCGAGATCGACGAGGGCGCGGTGGAGATTCCCGCCATAGCCCGTGAGGCCGGTCACCGTTCCAAGATCGCGGTGCGCGCCACAACGAAGGACGTCAATGCCAAGGGCGCCTGCATCGGCCCGATGGGCTCGCGCGTCCGGGCGGTCATGAGCGAACTGGGCGGGGAGAAGATCGACATCGTCGACTGGGACGCCGACCCCGCCAGGTTCGTGGCCAACGCCCTCTCGCCTGCGAAGACGCTTTCCGTGCGCGTGGTCGACGAGGCCACCCGCTCCACCGAGGTCGTCGTCCCGGACTACCAGCTGTCGCTGGCGATCGGCCGCGAGGGCCAGAACGCGCGGCTCGCCGCGCGCCTGACCGGGTGGCGCATCGACATCAAATCGGATGCGCACGTGGCGGGTGGGGCCAAGGAGGAGACGGGCCCGGCCGGTGGCGGCCGCTAGTCTTGGAGGTAGACTGAACAACGGATCGCAACGCAACGCGCCGACAATCCGCACCTGTGTGGGATGTCGGGAACGCGCCGAGGCTTCCGAGCTGCTGCGCGTCGTCGTTCACCGCTCCGAGGGTTCCGTGACTCGCCTGATTCCGGACCCGAAACGCCGCCTCAGCGGTCGCGGAGCCCATGTGCACCACGATTTGAACTGCCTTGACCAGGCAGTTCGCAGGCGTGCGTTCCCTCGCTCCCTCAGAATAGAGGGACCGGTGGACGCCTCTGCGGTGCGAACCCATGTCGAGTCGGAGCCGGCCGAAAGACCGACTCCCGCACACGAAGCAGGTAGAGACCGAATGAAGACCACGCGATGAAGTTCCTCCGATGAACTGGTTGCAAGTGGAGAGATGAGGTCGGCGGGCGCTGCCCGTGCGACCTCGAAGTGAGGAGAGCAGTGGCAGGTAAGCCCCGCGTACACGAACTCGCGAAGGAATTGGGGACGACGAGCAAGGAAGTGCTCGCCAAACTCAGTGACATGGGAGAGTTCGTGAAGTCAGCGTCGAGCACGGTCGAGGCGCCCGTGGCGCGTCGACTGCGCCAGCAGTACGCCGACGGGAAGGGCGCTCCGGCGGCGCAGGAGGCCAAACCGGCCGAACCGGCGCAGGAGACGGCGAAGGCGGCTCCGAAGCCGCGACCGGCGGTGCCCAGCCCCGCCAAGATCGCCCAGGCCAAGACCGACGTCAAGGCCGCGAAGAAGGCGCCCGCGAAGAAGCGCGCGGCCGCCTCGAAGACCCCGGGCCCCAAGCCCGGACCCGCACCCACCCCGGCGCCGCCGAAGGTGCACGAGCCGAAGCCCGCGAGCGCCCGCGAGATCGAGGTCGCCGCGGAGCAGAAGCGCGCCGAGGAGCTGCTCAAGCGGCAGCAGGAAGAGGCCGCGAAGCGGGCCGCCCAGCCGGCGCCCCCGAAGCCCGGCCCCAAGCCCGCCCCGCGCACCGAGGGCGCGCCCAAGCCCGGCGGACCGCGGCCCGGCCCCAAGCCGGGCGGCAACAACCCGTTCGGCATCACTCCCGGCGGCGCCGGACCCAAACCGCGTCCCGCGGCCGAGGGCGGCGAGCGCCCCGGCGGGCCGCGTCCCAGCCCGCGCATGATGCCCCCGCGCCCGAACCCCGGCATGATGCCGTCCCGACCCGCCGGTGGCGGGCGTGACGGCGGCGGCCGTGGCGGTGGTCGCGGCGGCGGCCGTGGCGGCGGCCGTGCGGGCGGCGGCGGTCGCGCCGGCGGTGGCGGCGGCAACTACCGCGGCACCTTCGGCGGTGCCGGCGGCGGTTCCGGTCCTTCGACCGCTCCGGCCCCCTACCGCGGTGGCGGCGGCCGTGCGGGCGGCGGCGGCAAGGCCCGAGGCGGCGGCGCGGCCGGCGCGTTCGGCCGCGGCGGCCCCCGAGGCAAGAGCCGCAAGTCGCGTCGCCAGCGTCGCCAAGAGTTCGACAACCTCTCGGCGCCGAAGATGCAGTCGGGCGCGCCCCGAGGCAACGGCGAGACCATTCGCCTGCCGCGCGGCGCGTCGCTGTCGGACTTCGCCGACAAGATCGGCACCCTGCCGGGCACGCTCGTCCAAGAGCTGTTCGGCCTGGGCGAGATGGTGACGGCGACCCAGTCGGTGCCCGACGAGACGCTCGAGCTGCTCGGCGCGCACCTGGACTGGGACATCAAGGTCGTCAGCCCCGAGGAAGAGGACAAGGAGCTGCTCGCGCAGTTCGGCATCGACCTCGACGAGGAGGCCAAGACCTCCGAGTCGCTGCCGCGTCCGCCGGTCGTGACCGTCATGGGCCACGTCGACCACGGCAAGACGAAGCTGCTCGACGCCATCCGGCACTCGAACGTCGTCGCGGGCGAGGCCGGCGGCATCACGCAGCACATCGGCGCCTACCAGGTGCACGTCGACCACGAGGGCGAAGACCGCGCCATCACCTTCATCGACACCCCGGGCCACGAGGCGTTCACCGCCATGCGGGCCCGAGGCGCGAACGTCACCGACATCGTGGTGCTCGTGGTGGCGGCCGACGACGGCGTCATGCCGCAGACGGTCGAGGCGCTCAACCACGCCAAGGCCGCGAACGCGCCGGTCGTGGTCGCCGTCAACAAGACCGACCTGCCCGAAGCCAACCCGGACAAGGTCCGCCAGCAGCTGACCGAGTACGGGCTGGTCGCCGAGGAGTACGGCGGCGACACCATGTTCGTGAACGTGGCCGCCAAACCGCGCATCGGCATTCCGGAGCTGCTCGAAGCGGTCCTGCTCACCGCCGACGCCGCCCTCGAACTCGAGGCGCCGGTGGAGGGCAACGCGCAGGGCATCGCGATCGAGGCGCACCTGGACAAGGGCCGCGGCCCCGTCGCCAGCGTCCTGGTCCAGAAGGGCACGCTGCGCGTCGGCGACTCCATCGTCGCCGGCGGCGCCTACGGCCGCGTCCGAGCCATGCTCGACGCCGACGGCAACCGCGTCAGCGAGGCGAGTCCCTCCTACCCGGTGCAGGTGCAGGGCCTGGCCTCGGTCCCGATGGCGGGGGACGTGTTCCTCTCCGCCGACGACGACCGCACGGTCCGCCAGATCGCCGAGCAGCGGCAGGCCAGGCGCCGCGCCGCCCAGCAGGCGGCTCGGGCCTCGCGCACCACGCTCGAGAACCTCATGGACCGCATCGCCGAAGGCCAGCGGACCACGCTCTCGCTCATCATCAAGGGTGACGGCGCCGGTTCGGTCGAGGCCCTCGAAGAGGCCCTGGTCGGTCTGGAGATTCCCGAGGAAGTGCAGCTGCGGGTCATCCACCGCGGCGTCGGCCCGGTCACCGAGAACGACGTCAACCTCGCCGCGGCCGGCGACGAGGAGTCGGCGACGATCATCGCCTTCAACGTCAGGGCCGAGGGCCGCGTCAAGGACATGGCCGAGCGCGAGAACGTCGACATCCGCTACTACACGGTCATCTACCAGGCGATCGAGGAGATCGAGACCGCGCTCAAGGGCATGCTCAAGCCCGAGTACGAAGAGGTGGAGCTCGGTTCGGCCGAGATCCGCGAGGTGTTCCGTTCCTCCAAGTTCGGCAACATCGCGGGCTGCCTCGTCACCAAGGGCTCGATCAAGCGCAACGCGAAGGTGCGCCTGGTCAGGGACGGCAGCGTCGTCGCGGAGACGACGATCGACTCCCTGCGCCGGTTCAAGGACGACGCCACCGAGGTCCGCGAGGGCTACGAGTGCGGTGTCACCTTGAAGAACTACAACAACATCGAAGAGGGCGACGTCATCGAAGCCTTCGAGATGCGCGAGAAGCCGCGCGACTAGTCCTCTCCCGAGAAGGAACTCGTGCGACTGCTCGAAGACGACGCCGCGGCGCGGCTCGGCGAGGCCCGACGGAAGTCGGGCTTCGACCGGGCCGCGCTGTCGGCCGTCTACGGCCCCGACGCCGCCGCGGCGGCCGGGCGCGGCGACTACCGCGCCCTCCTGGCCGCCTGCGGTGACGACCCGTTCGACGTGTGGGCCAGGCTCTTCACCGTCGGCACGGCCGTGCCGGAACGGGCGGCGGCCGCGGCGCTCGCGCCGCTGGGTCTGGACGAGGCCCTGGGCTGCGGGCTGCTGGTCCGCTCGGCGGACGGCGTGGCCGCCGGATGGGGCCTCCACTTCGCGGGCGAGGCGGTGGTCTTCTCCGACCAGCGCCCGAACACCACGGGCGCACGCTCCCGCGACCACGTTCTCGGCGTCGGCGGCGCCTCCGAGCTGCTGCTCGACGCGACGCTCCGGACCGAGGCGCGCACCGCCCTCGACCTGGGCACCGGCTGCGGCGTCCAGGCACTGGCCCTGGCCGGGCACGCCGAGACCGTGACCGGCACCGATCTGAGCGAGCGGGCTCTGGCCTTCGCCGCGCTGAACGCCCGGGTCAACGGCGTCGAACTCGAACTGCTGCGGGGCGACCTGCTGGAACCGGTGGCCGGGCGCAGGTTCGATCTCGTCGTCGCCAATCCGCCGTTCGTCGTCGGCACGCCCGGGGAGGGCTGGACCTATCGGGACGGCGGCAGAGAGGCCGACGGCGTCGCCGCCGAACTCGCCGCCGCCTCGACGGATCTTCTGAACCCGGGCGGCACCATGCAGTTCCTCGCGAACTGGCTGCACGTCCGTGGCGAGTCATGGAGCGAACGGCTCGCCGGGTGGTTCCCCGCCTCCGAGGCGAGCGTCTGGGCCGTGGAACGCGAGGTGCTCGATCCGCTGGACTACGTGCGGACGTGGCAGCGCGATTCGGGCGAGAGCGGCGAGGCCGCCCAGGCGGCCGCGTGGCTCGACCGGTTCGACGAGCTCGAGGTCGAGGGGATCGGCTTCGGCATGGTCAACGTCCGCCGTACGGAGGGGCCCAGCGAGGTCCGCTGCGAGGAGGCCCGGCATGCCGTCGAGACCCCGTGGGCGGACCGCGTCGCGGAGCGGTTCGCCGTCCTCGGGGCCGACCTCTCGCCCGAGACGCTGTGGAACTCGCGGCTGCGCCTCGCCGAGGGCGTGGCCCTCCAGCAGGCGGCGGCGCTCGGCGAGGAGGGCTGGGAGGTGGAGCGGCAGTGGCTGCGGCAGCGGGACGGCATGCGCTACGCCGAGGAGATCGAGCCGCTGCTCGTGGCCTTTCTCGGCGCCTGCGACGGCACCGCGCCGGTCCGCCTGCAGGTCCAGCTGCTCGCCGAGACCTACGGCGCCGAGACCGCGATGCTCTACGCCCAGCTCCACCAGGTGGTCCGCCGCCTCGTCGAACGGGGCTTCCTGGAGCCCGTCTGACCCGCGACCGCCGCGGCCCCGCTCAGGGGGCCGCTCGGTCCGGTCAGGAGCGCAGGTACGCCAGGACGGCCTTCACCCGGCGGTGATGGTCCCCGTCCTCGCTGCGCAGCCCCAGCTTCGTGAAGATATTGCGGATGTGCTTCTCGACCGCGCCGTCGGAGACGAACAGCTTCTTGCCGATCGCGCGGTTCGAGTGCCCCTCGGCCATCAGCTCCAGTACCTCGCGCTCGCGCGGGGTCAACGACGACACCGGGTCGTCCCTACGCCTGCGCACCATCAGCTGGGAGACCACCTCGGGGTCGAACACCGTCCCGCCGCCCGCGACGCGGCGCAGCGAGTCCATGAAGTCGTCGACGTCGATGACCCGGTCCTTGAGGAGGTAGCCGACCGCGCCGCGCGCGTCGGCGAGGAGGTCGTCGGCGTAGGACACCTCGACGTACTGGGAGAGGATGAGCACCGGCGAGCCCGGTACCCGCTCCCGCGCCCTGGTCGCGGCCCGCAGCCCTTCGTCGGTGAAGGAGGGCGGCATCCGCACGTCCACCACCGACACGTCCGGCCGGTGCTCGGCCACGGCCTCCACGAGGGCGTCGCCGTCGCCGACGGTGGCGACCACCTCGCAGTCGAACTCTTCGAGGAGTTTCACGATTCCCGCCCGGATCAGGACCGCGTCGTCGGCCACCACTACCCGCACGTGTCGACCCACTCGCGTCTCGGTCGAGCGTGGACGCAGTTCATGCGCAAGGAACCTCCGCAGCGATCACCGTCGGTCCGCCCGCGGGGGAGTCGATGGTCCACTCGCCCTCGGCGGCTTTGATGCGGTCGGAGAGGCCCGAGAGCCCGTGCCCCTTCGAGACGTGCGCGCCCCCGACACCGTTGTCGCCGACCGAGATCACCAGCCTATCGCCCCAGTCGTCCACGGACACCGAGGCCCGGCTCGCCTGCGCGTGCTTGGAGATGTTCGTCAGCGCCTCGGCCACCACGAAGTACACGGTGTTCTCCACCGAGGCCCGGTAGCGCCCCCGTACGCACGTCGCCAGGTCTACCGGGACCATCGAGCGCGCGGCCAGGGCCGCCCGGGCCGCCCCGAGCCCGCGCGCGCTCGTGCACGGCCGATCGG
>Ga0079224_100017717_pt1 | contig 10047 bp, 11 predicted proteins | sample Stecom2015_FD_80414 | JGI IMG/M metagenome (GOLD analysis project Ga0079224, IMG submission 80414) | Agricultural soil microbial communities from Utah to study Nitrogen management - Steer compost 2015 | ecosystem: Environmental > Terrestrial > Soil > Agricultural land | place: USA: Utah... | reverse complement strand
ATGAGCTGGAAAATATGAGCTGGGACAAGGCGGCTGGGTGTGCATGGGTGTGTATGTGTATGTGGATGTGTATGTGTATGTGTATGTGTATGTGTGGGTGTCGCTGGGATGTGCTATCCGTGCAACAGAACACAAAAATGCGAATATTTTTAAAAAGCATCATTCCAACCACTGGTAGGTTATGGCGCACGAAGGCGGCGGTGGCGGTTATGGCACTAGCCCTCACATGAAGGCTGTCGCATGGTCGATCCTTGTGATGGGCGTCTCTCTGGCGATTGTCATCATCTTGTATGTCTGGTTTGGATGGATGTCGGGGTCAAACTTTTCCGATGGGATCATGAGGCAACAGCAAGCCCAGCTTAGAGAGCAATATGGCCTGCCGCCTGCTGAGGAAGTCCCTGAGGAGCTCTTGGAAACTCCGCCATCACTGAGGAACTTATCATAGTAGGTCCTCATCCATCTTTTCTATTTTGTCAACGTATTGCGTGCATTCGCAATCCGGCACAAGGCAGCGCCCGACCCGCAATAGCGAGCTGTCTCCGCCCTTGTTGAATTCATGGGCTTGATGTGGATGGAAGCATTTCAGACAGTTCATTCGGGGGCTAACAACGATTTCTACATGCAGGATAATTAAAACCTGTGGCCGCAAAGACAGTGGTGGGGTGTTGTTGTCTTGTCCCGGCCTGCAATCCAAGTTGCCTGTTCTTCCTGCTGGAGAACCAGTTGGCAAGCGTGGCTCCCGGTTGAAAACCCCTAGGCTACGACGAGGAGTTGCAGCCATCCACGTTGCCCAAGGCGCATAGCCGGAAACGCCTGCAGTACCGACATAATTCACCAAGTAAATTATGCATCCATGAGGATTCAACTTTGCATCAGCAGCGTCCGATGACAAAGCAGGGTTGACAAAAAAACAAAGGATTATAGAGCAATTTGCTTCTCGCAGTCATGTTAATGCGTGATTATTACGTAAAGAACTACAAATCCAAGACCCGCAGGTCAAAGCTCCTTTACTCCCGCTCTGCGAAGGTTTTCCCCGGCGGCATCAGTCACAACATCCGCTTTTTTGAACCATACCCTTTCTTTGTGAACGCTGCAAAGGGAAAACAGATTCGCGACGTTGACGGCAACAGGTACACAGACTATTGGATGGGCCACTGGGCGCTCATACTCGGACATTCGCCAAAACCTGTGGCAGACGCACTAGCCGCACAGGTGAGGAATGGCACGCTGTATGGGACAGTCAATGATGTAAGTGTAGAGCTTGCGGAAACAATCCAAAAGTTGATGCCACGGGCAGAAATGATGCGTTTTAGTTCAACAGGTTCTGAAGCAACGATGTATGCCGTCAGGCTTGCCCGTGCAAAGACTGGCCGACGCGTAATTGCAAAGGCCATAGGCGGCTGGCATGGCTTTAACACCACGCTCATGCAGACTGTCAACTACCCATTTGAAGTTGAAGAGGGTCCGGGCCTGGTGCAGGACGAGGGACAATATGTCGAGTCGATACCATTCAATAACTTGGAATCTTCTCTCAAGGTCCTGGAGACCATCAAGGATGACCTTGCATGTATCATTATCGAGCCAGTGCTAGGTGGCGCGGGTTGCATCCCACCAGCTGACGGCTACCTGCAGGGCCTGCAAGAGTTTGCAAAGAAGAACGACAGCCTTTTCATTCTTGACGAGATCGTCACTGGCTTTAGGCTTTCGTTGCATGGTGCTACGGACGCCTACAAACTTGAGCCGGATCTGTTTACACTTGGAAAAATTTGTGGCGGAGGACTGCCTATTGGGGTCGTGTGCGGAAATAAGGAGACCATGTCGCTTGCAGACCCCGTCTCAAGAAAGGACAAGGAAGCACGCTGTGCAATAGGAGGGGGAACGTTCTCTGCAAACCCGCTCACAATGACTGCAGGACTGACTACCCTGAACTTTTTGAGAAAGAACAGAACAGTCTACAAAAAGATAGGAAGGCTGGGAGCAATGGCAAGGAAGGGCCTGAGCAAGATATTTTCCGATTCGGGAATTCCATGCCAGGTCACGGGTTTGGAATCGATTTTCATGACACACTTTGGCAAGGACATGGTCAGGGATGCGGCAGACGTAGCGGCATCTGACAGGGCCCTTTTGGCAAAATACCATCTCGCATTGATGGCAGATCATGGCATATTCTTCTTGCCTGGCAAGATGGGTGCCTTCTCGTACGCCCATGACGAACGAGACGTAAGGCGGCTACTAGAGGCGACGGAAAAAATAGTCGAGTCAGGACTTTTCAAACAGCGCTCTTAATGCTACCTTCTTGGGCATCCTGGAAAACCATGCCGCATCATCGCTGACAAGCGACTCGACATTGCAGTCAAAGAGGATAAAGTTGGCCCTCAGCTCTTCCTTTCCGGACTTGAGCGTCGCCCTCAAGATGCCGCGGATGCCCCAGACTGCTGCGGCGGTTCCAAATGAAGAAAGATATCTTCCAAGCACGTCTCGGTAGTTTGCACCTTTTGGGACGACGACCAAGGGTAGCGTCCACGAGTCCCCGAACTTTTGCAGGAGCGTCCTTCTGTTGTCCTTCTTTACCACTGCCACGGCAGCTTTTAGCACGAACTGACCTGCAGACATTTCCTTGAACTTGGACATCTGTCCTGCTGTCACCCTTACGACCTTTCGGCCAGACGGAATCTTTGACGGTGACAGTTTGCGGTAACTGCCCCTTGTGTATATCAGAGGGAACTTTTTTTCGTCAAAAGTGGCGCTGACGGCTTCGCCCACGATCATGATGTGGTCGCCTATCTTTTCAATCATTGTGACCCTGCACTCGGCGTTCAGGGTACACCCCTTTATCATAGGGACATCGATATGCTTGGCGTCATATGTCTCGAAGATGCCGGGAATGCCCAGTTTGTCTATCTCTCTGGCGGAATAGGCACCGGCAACATTGACAAGCTCCGCCTGGTCGTCAGAAGCTATATTGACTCCGAACACCTGTGTTTCCTGAATGTTCCAGTACGTCGGTGAATCATGGACAAAGATTGCGATCAGCATCGGCTCATACGAAATGTGCATCGTCCACTCGGCCGCCATAACATTTCTCCCCTTGCTTCCCTTTGTGGTTATCAGGCCGACTGTTGTGGCAAAATACCGGTGTACCTTGTCCAATATTCCGGGCATTTGCAGAATTTGAAAAATGACTCCTAATATTATAGCTACCACTTTTTCAGATCTCCTGATGTCTTATTCTGCACCTGCACGATTAGAGGCCGCGCCATAAGGAATGTTACAGGGAGATGCGTCCAACAGACGGCCAAGGCTGATCCGATTCGAGCCTCAAGTGCAAGACAATTCAAATAGCCCTCTCTTGCTCCAGACTGCATGGCGACAGCCAAGATACAGACAAAGTTTGGCGACATTTCAATCGATTTTTTTCCAGACGCAGCCCCAAAGACGGTCGAGAACTTCATAAAGCTGGCCAAAAGCGGCTTTTACGACGGCCTGCTATTCCACCGCATCGTTCCAGGGTTTGTGATACAGGGAGGAGACCCAAATACAAAGAGCGAGTCCAACAGGAGCAAATGGGGAACTGGCGGCCCAGGATGGACCATCAAAGCAGAATTCAACAAGAACAAGCATTCCAGAGGCGCGCTTTCTATGGCAAGGGCCCAGGATCCAAACAGCGCCGGCTCGCAGTTCTTTATAGTGCTAAAAGATGCCAACTTTTTGGATGGGCAGTACACGGTGTTTGGGCGCGTAACCTCGGGCATGGATGCAGTCGACAAGATAGCGGAGCTGAAAAGAGATGGGGCCGATGCACCAATTGACGTAGAACAAGCGAGAATGGTCAAGGTAACAGTAAGCGACTAGCCGGAAGCCGCAACTAAGGCCTTTAGCGCAGTCACCCACGCTTTCTTGTTAGTGGCTTCGCTTATGCCTAGCATTCTGTTGATGGCAAGACCGTCGTATAGTGCAACTAAAGCTATCGCAAGGCTTGCAGCGTCGACATCCTTTCTTATGTACCCCGCGTCGATCTTGGCCTTGATGTTCTGCATGACGTGGTCATGGATCTTCAAGTGGAGTTCGTACATCGACCTTTTCAGCTTTGGGTTGCGCGCCGACTCAGCCACCATCTCAAGCATGACCCTGTCATTGCCCTGATCGCGCCTCAGGATGTTGTCATAGATCTGCTCTGCGTCCGAAGCTACGTTCTCCCTATTGACGAAAAATCCCGAGTCTTCTTTGTCACTTTTCTGTATGTTGCGTTCGCAGATTGCGATGAAGAGGTCTTCTTTGCTCTTGAAGTACAGGTAGAGCGTACCCTTGCCGAGCCCAAGTCGCTTTGCGATGTCCTCCATCTTTGTTCTGTCATATCCAGACTGCGAAAAACTCTCGATGGCCGCCTGGATTATCTTTTCCTTGAGCTCTTCCTTGTACGCATCTGTTACCTTTGGCACATCATGACACCCTCTTCGCTGGAATGACATTGACAGATCTACAGAGGGTAATAAGGATAACTGACCAGTCAGTCAGTTTCGCCTACTATTCTCCAACCTCGACGTCAGAATGAGATTCCCGATGGTGTCTGTCTGCCTCTTCCTTTGTGAGGAATTCCTTTGCGCAGTCACTGCACCTGAAGGTGCCGGACTCATACTCGGACATTGTGGCTAATAGGCTCTAGTTGCTAATATAGGTAACAGCAGCCAATCTTATTAGCCAAGGCAGCCATACTTCCACTGAGCAGGCTTGGCGATCAACTATGAATTCCTCGACTCTTTCTGCAGGCAAGTCATTGAAAAGGACAGGTCCGTGCGCTGGGCGGCAGTTGTCAACAAGAACGGTGTAATCCTGACCCAGAAGGTAAGAGAAGGCGTGAATCTTCTGCTTAGTGAAGAGGAAAACGAGCAGTACGCCGCAAGCGTAATTGTCAGACAAAGGACCCGAAGCAAATTCGAGCCAAAGATTGGCAAGATGGTCTATGCATTTGGCAGGTACGAAAGGCTACACCGGGCCACGATCCCGATCAACGAGAATTACTACATGCTAATTACACTCGAAGTCGAGGAGAAGAATTTCGATTCGATAATTATGGACAAGATCGTCCCTCTGATAGCAGAGAAAAAGAACCAGATCATCACGATGGACGATTCCATTTGATTATTGGTGTGTGCTGTTCGACTCAGGGCTTTCTGGAGGTCTTTGACGACTTCGCTTCTTAAGCTGACAAAAATCAAGATAAAGTACATTCTCCTTGTTTCCCGGTTCGTCTGGCACTGGTGATTCTCAAAGGGCATTGCTACTTATCTTTTGGGTTTGTCAATCTGAATCTCGAGTTCTTTGTAATATCACAAGAATGCCGAGAAGCTTGAAGAGATCCGGACATCATTCTCTGCGAAGTGATTATAGCAAAATCACTTATGCGCCGCCTGCGAAAGCGTACACCATTATGGACGGGCTGGCGCAGATGGGGAACCACATGATGAAAGACATTACAAGATCACCACAAAGATTGAAGAGGGGGAGCAGCATGTGTTCAGCACATTCTCCTGCGTTTCCATTGGAGTAGTTGATGAAGCGCACAATGCAGAAACATTCGAAGAGCTGCCTATGTGGGAGGTGGAAGCGATGTGCCAAGACTTTAGGACCTGGAGTTGACAAACGGTCCCAACCTGTGTCTGCAAGTTGCAGCCAAGAAGCGTCTAGATTGCATCCGGCTAGAGGCTCGGGGACAAACAAGGGCAATCTGAACTACGTCGTCTGGAAAGTCGTCGACGACTTACCAAAGCGGGACATCCTGCTTGCATACTGCGAATAGCTTTCCAGCGTTGTTTGGCAAGGCAGACCTGATGTCTGGAAAATCCGCCTAGCTTCCAAACACTCTGTCCATATATTCGGGATTTTCCTGTAATGCCTTGTTGTATGCAATGTTGGTCAGCCTGTCTGCCTCCTTGTTCTGTTCTCTTGGCACCCATCTTATCTCCACCTCAGAAAACTTGTTCTTCAACAGAACGGCCTGCTTGTAGAGAGGTATGATCCTTTTCGCCTTTATCTTGTACGTACCTTTCAGATGGTTTACGACGAGTTGCGAATCACTTTTTATTAATATTTTTTCAGAAGTGTAATTGTTGGCAACTAGCCACTCTAGTGCCTTTGTAAGGGCGGTGTACTCTGCGACATTGTTAGTTGATTCTGCAGAAAATGGTTCCCCTGCGATTCCGTAGTCACTGTGGATCGTCTTGCACTCCTTCTTGACTACAAAAGCATAACAGGCAATTCCGCCAGGGTTTACTGGCTGGCAGAGTCCATCAAAGTATACTTCTATCAACAAGGGCTATTGACCGACGAGAAATATGTCCATATCGTTTTCGATATGTCATAGAGCTTTTTTCGATATGATTCAAATAATGGCAAGAGCCATAAGAATGATGCAATACATGAGCGTTGACCTCGCATTCATTGGCACTTCTATAGGCTTTGGTGGCGTCGCTGGCTTTCTGATTGGTTATGCGATCAAGAAGGCGATCAAGATAATGATCTTCGTAATCGGCTTGTTCTTTGCGGCACTCGCATACCTCAACTATCAAGGAATTGTGACAATAAACTGGGACAAGCTGAATGCAAGTGCGTCAGACGCAACATCTGGCCTCGGAAACGCCACTGGGCAGATCGCTGGAATCTCTGATCAAGTGGCACCGACGCTGATAAACTTTGGCATACCTCTCACTGGCAGCTTTGCCGCTGCCTTTGTGCTGGGCTTCATGAAAGGCTAGTCAGGGAAAATAAACCCGTTTGTAAATTTGTCAACTGTCGATGTCTTATCTTGCCATGATGTCATAATGGTAAGTGACACTTTCGGACGCGTATTCGAGCAAAAGCAAGTCGGAGCTGGTAGAGGAGATAGTGCGCCTCAACAAAGAGCTCAGGGCAAAGAGCGAGGAGATCGCGATGCTGAAAAAGAGGCTCACGCTTTACAAGTCGATCAAATGAGGAGATCGATGGGGTGATGGAATATTACTTCTGTCCCGCTGCCAGCCAGCTGCCACAGGTGAGAAGGGTGTGGCCATACTACGCATGATATTCGGACCCGCTGCTCTCCAGAGATTGGAGACGGTTTCTGGCAAATGAAGTTGATGGAAAGTGAGGGATTACGGTGCTGAACACGCCGTCCCAAGCCCGAGCAAGAAGTTCGTACTCGAACCTATGTTCACAGAATTAGGGTAATACAGGGTCTGCGTGTACAGGATGCCCTTCACTATGATATAGCTGCGTTGTGGGTCAAGATAATTGCAAGGGCGCGGATTGTTCGCAGCCTAGCTTCTCTCTGCACCATAGTGAGGGCAGTAAATGCGACTGGCACGATAGCAGTCGCTTAGACCAGAATCGACACTCCATCCTCCGCCAGTCAACACCTGTTAGGTGGATGTAAGGAGGTACACGAAAAGGAGAAGCGAAATGCAGTTGGCATCTGTCGCAAGCAGTGTGAACACCTTTCTCTAGAGCTGGTGGTAAACCCTTCCATGCAGCGTGCTGTTGCGCGGTGTAGCAGAAGGATCGGCTGCTATGCCATTATAGAGCGTGCCCAGCTCATCAAGACTTTCAGAATCGGAACATTTTTTGGGACTGCTTACGGGAAAATAATACAGTGCCGTTTGGATTATTCAAAAGGAAAGAAAGCGAAAAGCCAGTAGAACGCCCGACAATAGCGGCACCACCGGCCGGTAAACTTTCCATACAGCAGGCGCGGGATCTGCTCCGCGATATCGAATCGGCAATGGTGCAGGAACTTGCCGCGCGGCTTGCTCTCGTGAAACAGTCTGCCACCCAGTCGCTTCAGTCGATTGAGGCGCTTGCAAACGAGATGGAGAATGAAAAGCTAAAGCTAGAAGGGTTGGAGCAGAGATACAGATCAGTGGCGGAGAACACAAAGAGGACCATAATATCGACGCTGAGGCGTGAAGCAGCAACAGAACTGCAACAGGTCCAGTCTGCTAACGATGTCAAGAAATTCAAGGAAAGGTTCGAGGCGATGATGAATCGCTTTGGGGAGGTGAGTGGCTCGCATAGCAAGGTGATAAACGCATTCATGAAAAAACACGCAAACAAAATGAGAGAGGAGTTCGAAGTACTGACACAACTCCTTAATGAAACCCGATCTGAAATAACCGATTTTGAAAAAAAGCGTGCTCCGATCGTAAAATGCAGCGGTATTCTGAACACTGCGTCACAAAAGGCATCGTCGATCAAGGCTTCTGAGGCATCCATGCAGAGCATTGAAAATGACATCAAGAGGATCCAGGGTGAACTAGAGACCCTGAAGGACGAACTTGAAAGCCTGAAGGCATCGCCGGAATTTGCCGAGGCGCAGATGGTGGCTCAGAAGGTGGCGAGCGCGGAGGCAGAGAAGGAGCAGTTCCACGCGCAACTGACAGATCACTTTTCCCACGTGTCAAGGGCGTTTACAAAATATTCCTATGGTCTGACAAGGGAAACAGAAGCCAGACTTCAAATGATGTCAGACGAGCCCTGGAAGATCTTTGACGAATCCGACATCTCTCCCTATGCTACCTTGTTGCAGGAGATTCGCAAGTCTATTGATTCGGGCAAGATCCAGCTGAAGGATTCCAACAAGATATTGCACTACTTTGACACGATAGTAAATTCTCTTCCTGAGTTTCAGAGCAAGGCACGGGCGTTAAAGGAATTGACAGATTCTCTTAGCCAGCGCGACATGAGCTTGGTGAACAAGGCGCAAGAGCTCGCAACCAGAATCACGCAACACGAAGAAGAGCTTGCCAAAGGAAGGCAAAACACGGAGCAGCTAAGGCGCCAGATTGCGGAAAAAGGCGAGGATCTTGCCTCTCAGCTAAAGGAGGCAAGCTCAATACTTGAAGAGCTCACAGGCCAGAAATATGTGCTTGACTCCTGATAGTTAGCTCTGGTATGCTTCCTCTATGACGTTTTGGAACGAAGAGAATGGGTATGCTCCTCGCATAAGCTTTGGTGTTTCTCCATCCACCAAGACAATAAAGCTTGGAGTCGCGTTGAGGCCTATGGATCTGGCAAGGTTGTAGTTCTTCTTGACCACATCCGCGTACTTGCCAGAGTCAAGGCAGTCTGAAAACGCGTCCATGTCAGAGATGCCTATGTTCCTTGCAAATTGCTCGAGGCTTCCTCTCGTTACCCAGCCAGTGTTCTCTCCATTCCAGTTGTTGTATAACTCGTCATGGTACTCCCAGTATTTTCCCTGATCTGCTGCGCAGTATGACGCTTGCGCCGCCAGTGACGAGGCTTTGTCGGAATGGTCATTTATCGGAAAGTCCTTGAACATGAACCGCACCATGCCTGTCTCGACATAATCTGCCATGAGTGGATCCTTGGTGCTCTGGTGCCAGCGGTAGCACCATGTGCACTGGTAGTCCCCAAATTCCACTATCGTAACCCGAGCATTATTGTTTCCTAGCGCAGGTGCATCGGGGATAGCGGGGGATAGCAATTGCCTCATTATCTGCTCGTTCTCATTGGCATTGCTATCATTATTGCCGTTGTTGTTACTGTCATTGACTTCTGGCAGAGATGTTCCTGTAGGAGACATGGCAAACGCAGCGACAATGCCTACCACAATTATGCCCGCTGCTATTGCTGCTATATACATCATCTTGTTTGCCATCGTTATTACCTATCTCCAGAATAGCGAGACGACTCCGAGGCCCGCAATGCAAAGCCCCCCGTACGCCACAGAGTTGACCTCTAGAAAAGCTCCAAGAATAGTCACGCCAATCCCGCTGGCGATGGTTATGATCTCTCCAATTCTTCTCTGGCTCATGCGGCGGCGCCCCCGTTGTCTGATCATCACTACCTGTGGAACTGGCTTGGTTTTATAAAATTACCTGAGGGCATAGTCCTTCACATCGGAAGGATCTCTCCTCCCTGCTCTGTATGCTGTCGTTCTCGAGCACTCTCCGTAGGAAGCAGTAGAAAAGGGTGTTCAAATGTATGCGATTTGAACCCAAAATCGATACGAACTAGCCGCGAACAAATTCGCGGATTATTTGCCTATCTGTTGTT
>Ga0079224_100017716_pt1 | contig 10048 bp, 6 predicted proteins | sample Stecom2015_FD_80414 | JGI IMG/M metagenome (GOLD analysis project Ga0079224, IMG submission 80414) | Agricultural soil microbial communities from Utah to study Nitrogen management - Steer compost 2015 | ecosystem: Environmental > Terrestrial > Soil > Agricultural land | place: USA: Utah... | reverse complement strand
CGCCTACAGGGCTACCCGGCCGCCGCGGTGCACTCGAACCTCGACGGCGACGCACGCGCCGAGCTGCGCGAACGCGCCGCGAGTGGCGACCTCAAGCTCCTGTTCGTCGCGCCCGAGCGCGTGTTCCAGGAGGGCTTCCTGCGCTGGCTGGAGCAGCAGCGTCCCGGCGCGTTCGCGATCGACGAGGCGCACTGCATCAGCCAGTGGGGGCACGACTTCCGCCCCGAGTACCGCCGCCTCGCCGAGCTGCGCGCGCGCTTCCCCGACGTCCCGGTGCAGGCCTACACCGCGACCGCGACTCCGCGCGTGCGTGAGGACGTGATCGCCCAGCTCCGCCTGCGCGACCCCGAGGTGCTGGTCGGCACCTTCGACCGGCCGAACCTCACCTACCGCGTGCTGCCGCGCGTGGACCTCGCCGAGCAGGTCGCGCAGGCGATCGCGCGCCACCCGGGCGCGGCGGCGATCGTCTACTGCATCGCGCGCAAGGACACCGAGGCGCTCGCCGCCGAGCTGCGCGCGCGCGGGATCGAGGCGGCCGCCTACCACGCCGGGCTCGACGCCGCGACCCGCACCAGGGTGAGCGCCGACTTCCGCGCCGAGCGCCTGCACGTGGTCGTCGCGACCGTCGCGTTCGGCATGGGGATCGACCGCGGCGACGTGCGCCTCGTCGTGCACGCCGCGATGCCGAAGAGCGTCGAGCACTACCAGCAGGAGACCGGGCGCGCCGGGCGCGACGGCCTGCCGGCCGAGTGCCTGCTCCTCTACTCCGCGGCCGATGCGGCGCGCTGGCGCACGGTGATGGAACGCAGTGCGGCCGAGACCGGCGCCGACGGCGAGGCGCTCGCGATGCAGCTGGAGCTGCTGCAGCACATGCAGCGCCTCGCCAACCGGCCGCGCTGCCGGCACCGCGCGCTGAGCGAGTACTTCGGGCAGGAGTACGGCGAGGAGAACTGCGGCGCGTGCGACGTGTGCCTGCACGAGCTGGAGCCGGTGCCCGACGCGCACGTGGTCGCGCAGAAGATCCTGTCGGCGGTGTTCCGTACCGGCCAGCGGTTCGGCGCCGCGTACGTGATCGACGTGCTCCGCGGCAGGGCGACCGCGAAGGTCAAGGAGCGCGGCCACGACGCGCTGCCGACCTTCGGCGCGCTCGCCGGCGTGCCGGCGCAGCGGATCGCGAACTACATCGACCAGCTCGTCGACGCAGGCGACCTCGCGCGCACCGACGGGGAGTACCCGATGCTCATGCTGACCCAGGCCTCGGCGGAGGTCCTGCGCAGCGAGCGCCGGGCGGTGCTGGTCGCGCCGAAGGGCGACCTGAGCGCGCGGCCGCGGCGCGAACGCGGGCGCGACCGGCGCCGCGGCGAGGAGCCGTCCGAGCTGACCGCGACCGAGCACGCGCTGTTCGAGGAGCTGCGCGCCCTGCGCCGCGAGCTGGCGCGCGAGGCCGGCGTGCCGCCGTACCTGGTGTTCTCCGACGTGACGCTGGAGGAGCTGGCGCGCGCCCGCCCGCGCACCGAGGAGGAGATGCTCGCGGTGCGCGGCGTGGGGCAACGCAAGCTGGAACAGTTCGGCGCGCGCTTCCTCGCCGCGATCGCCGCGCACCGGCGGCCAGAGGACGAGGCCGCGGACGACGTGCCGGCGCGCGTGCCCGCGGCGGCCGTGCGCGCGCGCGCCGACGAGCTGTTCGCGAACGGCGCGACGATCGAGGAGGCTGCCGCCGCGCTCGGCCGCGCGCCCGCCACGGTGGCGCAGTACCTGTGCGACTGGGTCGCGCGCACGCGGCCGGCGTCGATCGACCACTGGGTCGCGCCCGCGCTGCAGGCGAAGGTGGTCGCGGCGCTGCCGGCCGCGCGGGACGGCAGGCTGAAGCCGGTGTTCGAGGCGCTCGGGGGAGAGGTGCCGTACGACGTGATCCGGGTCGTGGCGGTGCACGCCGGGGGCGCGCGGGGAGGCGGAGAGGCACACGGCGGGTGACCGGTCGCTCGCGCTGTTGTCGGGAAGGGCGTCGCCCCGGTCATGGCACGATCGTCATCTCGCCGACGTGGAAGGGCAGCAGCAAGCCGTTGTCGCCCCACGGGACGACCGGGTCTTGCCCGTCGGATCGCGGAATCCCAGGGTCATCCAGCCTGCAAGCGTGTAGCTCGCCTGACCTTTGCGGTGCCATCTCTCGATCGTGCCAAGGCCCTGGTGATCAGGCCGACGAGCACGAAGTCCGCCGCACTCAGCGGGCAGAAGTGCCCGGTGTTGCCACACCGGTGGCGAACTCGTGCGCAGAACTGCCACGACCTCGCTGACCTCCAGGATGGCGGCGTGGCCGAACTCGTCGATCGAGATCCGGGTGCCCTCGGAAGCGTCGTTCTCTCCCACGGCGTTGGCCAAGCTCCGTGGGGATGAACCGGGCGACGCCCATGCTCTGGAGTGCCGGAACGATCGTGAGTGTCGGAGCCCTCAGGAAGCCTCGCATGTCGAGCACCGTCGCCGGCGAACGACGTATCGGGCCAGACAGGGGCAGGAGGCGTGGCACCGACCCGGGCAAGCTAGCTGGGGCATGGCAGTCCCGGAGGCGGACACGCCTTTCGCGGGCCCCACGCGTGTCCGTGGCAACGGGCTTTCGACCGTTTGGAACGCGTCCGACCAGCAAACCGCAGATCGAAAGCGCTGCCGCACGACGTCGCGCGCGTGCGCTGTTCCGCGGGACGCCCTACCTCGGCGCCTTCTCCGCCAGCCACTTCGGCCCGAACCACTCGACCAGCTCGGCGCGCAGCCGGCCGGCGCGCACGAGCGGGTCCTCGGCGACCAGCTTCTCCGCCTCCGCCTTGCTGACGGTGAACAGCAGGATGCCGATGACCGGGTCCTCGCCGGGACGCTCGGTCATGGGGCCGGCGAAGGCGATCTCGCCGCGGCGCGCCATCGCGGCGATGTGCGCGAGGTGCTGCTCCTGCAGGCGCGCCGTGGTCTCGGCGTCGATGCGCTCGCCGCGCTTGTCGCCGGCCTTGAGCATCGCGAACACGTAGGTGCGCATCGCCGACAGGTCCGGCATCGCGCTCGCCTTCACGTGCCGGGCGAGGAAGGCGCGCACCTCCTTCCATGCGTCGGCCGCGGCGGCGTGGTCGTAGCGCGCGCCCGAGGGGTTGGCGAACGCGTGCTCCGCGTCGTAGCGCCTGACGGTCAGCTCGCATCCGGCTTCGCGCATCGCGCGCTCGAAGGCGTCGACCGCGGCCGGCGGGATCCCGCGGTCGCGGTCGCCGAAGATGCCGAGCACGGGCGCGCGGATCGCACGCAGGCGCTCGGGATCGTCGACCAGGCGGCCGTAGTAAACCACCGCGGCGTCGAGGTCGGGCGCCGCCATCGCGAGGCGCAGCGACCAGCCGCCGCCGAAGCACCAGCCGAGCACGCCGCGCCGGCACGCGCGGATCCGCGGGTCGTCGGCGAGGAAGGCGTGCGCCGCGAGCAGGTGCGCGAGCGCCTGCTCCTCGTCGACCGCGTTCATCAGCGCCTGCGCCTGCGCCGAGTCGGTGGCGACCCGGCCGCCGTAGAGGTCGATCGCGAGCGCCGCGTAGCCGTCGGCCGCGAGCCGGTCCGCCCAGTGCTTGATGTGCTCGTTGAGCCCGTACCACTCGTGGATCACGACGACGCCCGGCAGCGGCGGCGTCGCGTCCTCGGGCAGGCTCAGGTAGGCGCGTTGCGCGCCGATCTCGACCATCGTGCCGCGCGCGGGCGGCGCCTGCTCCCTGGTCAGCTCGTGCAGCTTCTGGAACTCCGCTTCATCGAGCACCCCGGTCCAGCGCATGGGCGGGGTCTGGGCGGGCTTGTCGTCCTGGATTGCGGCGACGGCGGCCGCGAGCGCGAGGCAACACAGCATGCGCGCATTCGAGCGCGCGCGGCCCGCGACGGGCGCGCCAATCTCGCCCGAGATGTGCGCGCGCGGCGCACGACGCGGCCGGAGCACGCGGCGCGCGAACCCGGAAACCTTGCGGCCGGCCGCGCGCGACCGCCGTATCGTCCGCGGCGACCATGGCGCAGGACCCACCGCGGCGCGTCTCGCTCGCCACCAAGATCCTGATCGGCCTCTTGCTCGGCGCGGCCGCCGGGCTCGCCTGCAACCTCGCGTTCCCGAAGCCGGCCGAAGGCAGGACCTCGCTCGCCTACGACAACCTGGTGTGGTTCGCGGACCGGGTCATGAACCCGATCGGGCAGGTGTTCCTGCGCATGCTGTTCATGGTCGTCGTGCCGCTCGTGTTCTCCTCGCTGGTGCTCGGCGTCGCCAGCGTCGGCGACGTGCGGCGAGTGGGGAAGATCGGGGCGCGCACGCTCGCCTGGTTCGTCGGCTCGACCGCGGCGGCGGTCAGCATCGGTCTCCTCATGGTGAACACCTTCACCCCGGGTCTCGCGATGGACCCCGCGACCGCAGCCGAGCTGCGCCAGCAGTTCGCGCAGGACGCGGCGGCGAAGATCGAGCAGGGGCGCGCGGGCACGGGCTTCTCGCTCGACACGTTCGTCAACATCGTGCCGCGCAACGTGGTGCGCGCCGCGGGCGACGAACGCGAGGCGCTCGGCGTGATCTTCTTCGCGCTGTTCGTCGGCATCGCCGCGACCCAGCTCCTGCGCGAGAAGGTCGCGCCGCTGCTCGCGGTGCTGGAGGCGCTCTACGAGGTGTGCGTGAAGATCCTCGGCTACGCGATGCGGCTCGCGCCGCTCGGCGTGTTCGCCCTGATCTTCTCGACCACCGCGAAGCTCGGTCTGCCGCTGCTTCAGGCGCTCGGCGGCTACGTGTCGGTCGCGCTGTGCGGCCTGCTCCTGCACCTGTTCGTCGTGCTCGGGCTCGCGGTCAGGCTGCTCGTCGGCCTGTCGCCGGTCCACTTCTTCGGCCGCTGCCGCGCGCTGCTGGTCACCGCGTTCTCGACCTCGTCGTCGAGCGCGACCCTGCCGACTTCGATCCGCACCGCGACCGAGGAGTTCGGTGTCCCGCAGCCGATCGCCGGCTTCGTGCTGCCGCTCGGCGCGACCATGAACATGAACGGGACCGCCCTGTTCGAGGGCGTGTCGGTGCTGTTCCTCGCCCAGGTCGCCGGGGTGGATCTCGCCCTCCCCGAGCAGGTCTTCGTGCTGTGCCTGTCGGTGCTCACCGCGATCGGCGCCGCGGGCGTGCCCGGCGGGTCGCTGCCCCTTCTCGCGGTGGTCCTGATCCAGGTCGACGTGCCACCCGAGTACCTCGGGCTGATCCTCGGCGTCGACCGGCTGGTCGACATGACGCGCACGATGCCCAACGTGCTGTCCGATCTCATCTGCAGTCTGTGGATCGCGCGGCGCGAGGGCGTGACGTTGAAGGAGAGGAAGGCGACATGAGTCTGTTCGAGGTGAAGGACATCGACGCGATGCGCGCCGACGCGGCGGGCGAGGGCTCCGGGCTGCGCCGCGTGCTCGGCACCAAGCAGCTCGTGTTCCTCGGGATCGGTGCGGTGATCGGCGCGGGCATCTTCTCGACCCTCGGCGACGCGGCCGCGGGCAGCGCGGACCGCGCCGGCGCCGGGCCGGCGGTGGTGCTCTCGTTCCTGCTCCTCGGCGGCGTGTGCGCGCTCGCCGGCCTGTGCTACGCCGAGATGGCGGCGATGCTGCCGGCCGCGGGTTCGGCGTACACCTACTCGTACCTGACGCTCGGCCGCCTGGCGGCGTGGATCGTCGGCTGGAACCTGATCCTGGAGTACGCGATCGGCAACGTCGGGGTCGCGATCTCGTGGTCGAGCTACCTGCAGGGCGTGCTCGGCGCGTTCGGGGTGACCCTGCCCGGCTGGCTCGGGGTCGGGTGGTACGACCTGCAGGAGCAGATCGCGACCGCCGTGGCGCTCGGCGACGCCGCCGAGCGGGCCAGACTCGAAGCGATCGCCGCCGACGCACCGGGGCTGTTCGGGCAGCCGCTGTGCATCAACCTGCCCGCGGTCGCGATCACCGCGGTGATCACCATGCTCCTCGTGCGCGGCATCCGCGAGAGCGCGCGTGCCAACGACGTGATGGTGTTGATCAAGCTCGTCGTGCTCGTGCTGTTCCTCGGCGTCGGCGCGTTCTACGTCGATCCGGGCAACTGGCGGCCGTTCGCGCCCAACGGCTGGACCGGCATCCATCAGGGCGCGGCGATCGTGTTCTTCGCGTTCATCGGCTTCGACGCGATCTCGACCGCGGCCGAGGAGACCAGGGATCCGCAGCGCACGATGCCGCGCGGCATCCTCGGCGCGCTCGCGATCTGCACGCTGATCTACATGGCGGTCGGGGCGGTCGCGACCGGCATGCTGCCGTACGCGCAGCTCAAGGCGTCGAACCCCCTGGTGACCGCGTTCGAGCAGGCGCACCTGCCGGCCGTCGAACTGATCGTCGGTCTCGGCGCGGTCGTGTCGATGACCGCGGTCCTGCTCGTGTTCCAGCTCGGCCAGCCCCGCATCCTGATGGCCATGGCGCGCGACGGCCTGATGCCGCGCCGGTTCGGCGCGGTGCACGGTACCTACCGCACGCCGCACGTCGCGACGGTGCTCACCGGCGTGTTCGTCGGCCTCGCCACCGCGGTCATGGACGACGGGCTCGCCTACGAGCTGTGCAACATCGGCACGTTGCTCGCGTTCGCGTCGGTCAGCCTCGGCGTGCTCGTGCTGCGCGTCAAACGCCCCGACCTGCCCCGCCCGTTCCGCGTGCCGGCGGTCTGGGTCGTCGCGCCGCTGGCGATCGCGGCCTGCGTCTACACCATGGCCGGCCTGCCGGCGACTTCGTGGACGCGGTTCGTCGTCTGGCTCGGGATCGGACTCGTGCTGTTCTTCGCGTTCGCGCGGCGGTCTGGTCCGGCGGCCGGCGGAGTGCGATAAGGGCCGCCTAGCCGTGGTGCAGTTCCAGGACTACTACGCCGTGCTCGGCGTCCCGCGCGACGCTTCCGCCGAGGACATCAAGAAGGCCTACCGCAAGCTCGCGATGCGGTGGCACCCCGACCGCCACCCGGAGAAGGAGCGCCCCAAGGCCGAGGCGGAGTTCAAGAAGATCAGCGAGGCTTACGAGGTGCTCTCCGATCCGAACAAGCGCAAGCGCTACGACCAGCTCGGCGCGCGCTGGCAGGAGGGCGAGCAGTTCGCCGGCGACGCGGGCTGGCGGCAGGTCGATCCGGAGGAGTTCGCGCGCATGTTCGGCGGCGCGAGCGCGTTCTCGGACTTCTTCACCCGCTTCTTCGGCGACCAGATGGGGCGCGACGTGGGCTGGGGGCCGCGCCGGCACGCGCGCTACGCCGAGCGCGGCGCCGACGTGCGCGCCACGCTCGAGCTGACCGCGGACGAGGCGATCGCCGGCGGCAAGCGCGAGTTCTCGCTGACCGCCACGGGCCCGTGCGCGCGCTGCGGCGGCGTGGGCTTCCTCGGCGATCACGTCTGTCCGGCGTGCGCCGGGATCGGCACGGTGCGCACCACGAAGACGGTCGCGCTGAAGATCCCCGAGGACGTGCGCGACGGGCTCACCGTGCGCCTGCGTGGGCTGGGCGAGCCGGGCACCGACGGTGCCGAGCCCGGCGACCTGCTGCTGACGATCCAGTTGACGCCCGGCGAGGTCTACCGCGTGCGCGGCTCGGACGTGGAGGCGGACGTACCGGTCACGCCGTGGGAGGCGCTGCACGGCACCCAGGTGGAGGTGCGGACCGCGCGCGGGGTCGCGACCGCGCGCGTGCCCGCCGGCAGCCGCGCCGGCAGCAAGCTCCGCCTGCGCGGCCAGGGCCTGGCGAACGCGGCCGGCGGGCACGGCGACTTCTACATCGTGCTCCGCTACGCCCTGCCCGAGCCGCTCAGCAGCCGGCAGCGCGAGCTGCTGGAGCAGATGGCGGCGGCCGGACCGGGGCGGGTGACCGGCGGCGCGCGCATCGACGGAGGCGGGTCATGACCTCGGCCGAGGTGCGCTGGATCGCCTTCGAGGCGGTCGCGCGGATCTACCGGGTCGACGTGGAATGGTTGCTGCGTGCGGAGGACCTCGGCGTGCTGCCGAACGTCGAGCGGCGCGCCGGCACGGCGCTCCTGCCCGCCGACGACCTCGACCGGGTCGCGGCCGCGGTGCGCTGGCACCTGCACTTCGGCGTCGACCTCGACGTGATCGCCGCGTTGCTGAGCGAGGTGCCGCGGCGGTGACCGCGCGGGGGCGGCCAGCGAACTAGAGGTCGAGCCCGTGGGCCGGCAGGTAGCGCGTGCGTACGCGCTTGCCGGACGCGATGAACACCGCCTCGAACTGTTCGGGCGTGCTGCCCGGCCCGCTCCCGGTGAGCCAGGCGAGCAGGCGGCGCGCGGACGCGACGACCTCGGGGTCCTCGTCACGCGCGACCAGCGACACCAGGATCCCGACGCAGCGCTCGTCGCCCTGGCGCACGAGGCAGCGTGCCGCGAGCAGGCGCTCCTGCGGCCCCATCCCGGGCACACGTGCCACCAGCGCCTCGGGGTCGGCGGCGCCGTGCGCCTCGAGGCAGTGCAGCGCGAACACGCGGAGCGCCTCCGGCGCGAGGTCGTCGCTCGCGACCTTCCACACCGCGGTCGCGTGGTCGAGGACCTTCTCGTTGTGCACGAGGAACTCGAGTGCCGCGCGGCGAACCTCCTCGGCCCGGTTCTGCAGGCAGCTGACCGCCAGCTCGGCGTGGTCGTACTCGAGGTCGCGCGCGAGCGCGCGGAGCGCCTGCGCGGCGGCGCGCGGCTCGCCGTGGGTGACGAACACCAGCACGCGCTCGCGCAGCGCGGCGCTCGGCCGCTGCGGGAACGCGCGCACGGCCAGCTCACCCTCCTCGCGGTCGTCGGAGAGGAGCGAGCGCATCAGCAGGTCGTCCGGGATCGTCCCGCCGTCGCGCGCGATTGCGGCGAGCATGCCGAGGCGCGCGCCGCGGTCCTCGCTCTGCAGCAACTCCGCGATCTGGTCGGGGTCGATGGCGCGCAGGGCGTGTGCGACGCCGATCGCCGCGGCCCGGAGGCCGCCGCCACCGCCGCCGCCACCCCCGCCGCCGACGGCGATCGTGTACGGGATCTCGCGCGCCTCGAGCACGCGCGCGCATTCGAGCAGAGCCTTGCGCTCGCGGCCGTCGGTCGTCTTGCGCAGCAGCGCACCGATCGCCTGCTCGAGCGCGGCGCGATCCTCGCTCGCGCGCAGCCGTTCGAGCAGGCGGGCGCGGTCGCCGGGATGCCACGTGCGCGCGAGCTGCACGACCGCGGCGCGCAGCCGTGCCTCGGCGGGCGGCGTCGGTTGCACGCGCTCGCGCACGACGATCTTCGGGCCGTTGAGCATCGCCGACCAGGCGAAGCCGGCCGCGGCGACCAGGCTGAACACCATGCCGACCCGCGTCCAGCGCACCTGGTCGATGCCCCGGCGCGGCGCATCCGGCTGCGGCGGCGCCGCCTTCTGCCTGCGCGTCCTCATCGACTCAACTCCTGCCAGCCGTTGAACGCGACGTACAGCCCGGCCGACGAGCGCGCGAGGTCGATCGCCGCCGAGGAGTACTGCAGGTCGAAGTTGCCGCGCAGGTCGGCGTAGGCGGCCGCCGGCCCCTGCACGAGCGCGCCGCGGACCACCGTGGAGCCGGTGCCGCTGTCGATGTTGCCGAGGACGATGATGATGCCGTCGAAGTAGAGGTTGCCGGTGAGCACCAGGTTGCCGGTGACCACCAGGATCCCCGCGCCGCGGCTGGTGCCGGTCAGCTTGAGGTCGCCGTTGCGGTACGTCAGGCGCGCATCGCCGATCGCCGCGTTGCCGAACTGCAGGTTGGAGTAGTGGCTGCTGGTGAGCACCGTGTCGGCCACGTTCTGCACGATGTTCGTGACGTCGGTGAGGTCGATCGGCGGCACGGTCCCGAGGCTCGGCGTGCCGCCCGGACCGAGGATGCGGTTGCCCTCGGCAGGGGTGAGCATTCCGAGCAGGTCGGTGAGGGTGCCCGGCTGGAAGATCGCGAGGCCGGGGACGTCACCCGAGCCGTCGATGTCGAAGCCGCTGTCCTGCGCCGAGCCGCCGATCCGGAAGTCGAGCGACGGGTTGCTGATCGCCATCGCGGCGCGCACGTCGG
>Ga0079224_100017715_pt1 | contig 10048 bp, 5 predicted proteins | sample Stecom2015_FD_80414 | JGI IMG/M metagenome (GOLD analysis project Ga0079224, IMG submission 80414) | Agricultural soil microbial communities from Utah to study Nitrogen management - Steer compost 2015 | ecosystem: Environmental > Terrestrial > Soil > Agricultural land | place: USA: Utah... | reverse complement strand
GGCGGCGGCGGTGGGACCGAGCGCCGACGGCACGGCGATGATCATGGCCTGTGTGGGGCTGGCCGCCTTCTCCATGAGTACGAGGCCGAGCCCGCTCGTGATCACCATGGTCACCGGGGTCGTGGTGACGGCCGCCGTGCTCTCGGCGCCCTCGGCCGGTGACGCGTTCGGCAACGCCGCGGTGATGCTGGTCGTCGTCGTGCTGGGGCTGAGCAGGAGGCAGTACCGCGTCCAGGCCGAGCACGCCCAGCAGCTGCTCGAACAGACCAGGCGCGCCCAGGCCGAGCGCGCCCGCGCCGCCGCGCTCGACGAGCGGACCCGGATCGCCCGCGAACTGCACGACGTGCTCGCCCACTCCCTCGGCGCGCTGAGCGTCCAGCTGGAACTGGCCGACGCGCTGCTGAGCGAGAAAGGAGACCTGGACGACGGGCTGGAGCGGGTACGGCGGGCCCGGAGGCTGGCTACCGACGGCCTGGCCGAGGCGCGCCACGTCGTGGCCGCGCTCCGCGACGACGTCCCGCCGCTGGACGAGGCCGTCGCCCGGCTCGTCGCGGCGCACGGCGGTGACCACCCCGGGCAGATCCGCTTCGAGGTCGGCGGCACGCCGCGCCCGCTGCCGCCGCCGGCCGCCGTCTGCCTGCTGCGCACCGCCCGGGAGGCGCTCACCAACGCCGCCAGGCACGCGCCCGGCGCCCCGATCACGGTCGAGCTCGACTACCGGGCCGGCGCCGTGCGCCTCACGGTCCGCAACGTCCTCGCCGGAGGCGACCGGCCGAGCCCGGGAGGGTACGGTCTCGCGGGGATGCGCGAGCGGCTGGCCCTCGCGGGCGGCAGCCTCTCGGCCGGAACGACCGGGGAAGGCGGCTGGCAGGTGGCGGCGGAGGTGCCGGCGTGAGCGGGACGGAACCCATCCGGGTCGTGGTCGTCGACGACCAGCAGATCGTCCGGGAAGGGCTGGTGGCGCTGCTCGGGCTGCTCGACGGCGTCGAGGTCGCCGGCTCGGCGGGCGACGGAGAGGCCGCGCTGAGCCTGCTGGCCCGGACCCCGGCCGACATCGTCCTGATGGACCTGCGGATGCCGGTGCTGGACGGGGTGGAGGCGACCCGGCGGATCATCCGGCGGCACCCGGGGGTCGCGGTTCTGGTGCTGACCACGTACGCAGACGACGACTCGATCGCCGCGGCGCTGCGCGCGGGCGCCCGCGGCTACCTGACCAAGGACGCCGGGCGCGCGGAGATCGCGGCGGCGCTGCGCTCCACCGCCGCCGGCCAGTCCACCTTCGACGCCGCGGTGTCGCGCCGGCTGGTGATGGCCATGCTGCGGGCCGAGCAGCCGGACGCCGAGTGGCGCAACCCCGACGGGCTCACCCCCCGCGAGGTCGAGGTCCTGCGGCTGATCGCGAAGGGGCTGAGCAACGCCCGGATCGCCGCCTCGCTGTTCATCGGAGAGACGACGGTGAAGACGCACGTCAACAACGTCTTCACCAAGATCGGGGCACGTAGCCGGGCCGACGCCGTGCGCTACGCCCACCGTCAGGGGCTGGCGGAAGACTGATCTGGTACGAGGCGACGCTCTGGGTACTGGTGTGGCATGAAAACCATCAATGTGTGCTTCGGGGTGGACGTGGACGCGGTGGCCGGCTGGATCGGCTCGTACGGCGGGCAGGACTCGCCGAACGACATCCAGCGGGGCGTGTTCGCCGCCGAGGTGGGGACGCCGCGGCTGCTGCGGCTGTTCGCCCGGGAAGGAATCAGGACGAGCTGGTTCGTACCAGGACACTCGGCGGAGTCGTTCCCGAAACAGACGCACATGATCGTCGAGGCGGGGCATGACGTCGGCGCGCACGGCTACATGCACGAGAACCCCGTCTCCATGTCAGCCCAGCAGGAGGAGGACGTGCTGGCGCGCTGCGTCGAGCTGCTGGACAAGGAGTTCGGCGTCCGGCCGAGCGGATACACGGCGCCCTGGTGGGAGATGTCGACCCGGACCATCGACCTGCTGCTCCGCTACGGCTTCAGCTACGACCACTCCCAGTCGTACCGCGACTTCCAGCCCTTCTACGCCCGCCGCGGCGAGGAGTGGACCCGCATCGACTACGACAAGGACGCCTCGACCTGGATGAAGCCGCTCGTCCACGGCGAGGAGGTCGATCTGGTCGAGTTCTGCGCGAACTGGTACCTCGACGACCTGCCGCCGATGATGTTCATCAAGAAGTCGCCGAACAGCCACGGCTTCGTGAACCCGCGCGACCTGGAGCAGCAGTGGCGCGACCAGTTCGACTGGGTGTACCGCGAGCTCGACTACGCGGTCTTCCCGATCACCCTCCACCCCGACGTGGGCGGACGGCCGCAGGTGCTGCTGATGCTGGAACGGCTGATCCACCACATGCGCGGCCACAAGGGCGTGCGGTTCATGTCGTTCGCCGAGGCCGAGAAGGACTTCCGGGCCCGCTACCCGTTCGAGGGCAAGGCCCGCCCGGCCGACGTCCACTGATCATTCTGGCGTCGCCGCATCGCGTGCGGCCTGGTCCAGGGTCCGCGCGATCCACTCGGGCAGGGGCATGGACGCCGCCTCGGCGGCCGCCTTCCACCGCTGTTCCCGTTCGGTGCAGACCTTGACGGTGATGGCGATCCTGATGGGCGGGGAGCCCGGCGCCCGGCTCGCCCGGATCTCCCTGCGCAACCGGCTCTGCGGCCAGCCTTCCCGCTCCGCCCGCGCCAGCCATCGCTCCTGCTCGTCCCCGGGGAGAGCGGCGACCTGGGCGTGGTGCTGCAGGCTCAGCGTGTCCCGCCGACGGGACATCGGGACGTTGCGGGCGACCCAGGCGTAGTTGCGCAACGTCTTGTACGACAGACGCGTCCGGGAGACGGCCAGCCGATACCGGCCGGGGAAGGTCTTCTCGCCGTAGACCAGCCAATCGCCGAGCCACCAGGCCGAGGAACCGTTGATCACGCCTAATTGGTCGCCTATTCTGCGCCATGCGTCGAACGGCAGGTCCGTAGGAAGGGAAAGGCCGATTCTCCCGGCCCGGACGGCGGGATCGAGTCCGAGCCGGTTCGTCGGCGAATTCCCTCTCGGCCTGACGTGATCCCGCGGGGGAATCGAATCCGCGTTGAGCGCCGTGTGTCGGCGCGATAAACGTGAAGCGGGCACGCGACCAGGGTAGACAAAGCCGGTATGTCGGCGGTATATCGCGCGTTCATACCAGGTCGGGGGCGCCTCGCGCTCTTGGGCCGCATCTTGCGATGTCTTTTTCCGCCGCCATGGAAGTTTCGCTCTCGATTGCCTCCTTTTCGAGCCTCGTGCCATACTCCGCGATGCTGAATAGACAGTGATCATCCTGCCTCTTCAGTGTTCCGGTGTGCGAACTCGAACGGTGGAGGAGGCAGTCGTGCGGCTGAAAGCGCGTGCGTGGATACCGGCCGTGAATGGCCCGTCGCGCCCTTTCTTGATGCGCCGGCAGGCGACGATCGCGTTATGCGTGGTCCTCGTTCTGCTCGGCAACCTGCTGCACGTGACGCCGGCATACGCCGGGGAGCCGGTCGCCGCTGACCGCTCCCACGTGGTGCTGGCCTGGCAGGAGGGCGGCCCGCTGGTCAGGGAGGCGGCGGAGGCGGCGCTGCTGGGCACCGACGAGCAGGTCGGCGCGTTCCTGGCCGAAGGGTGGGACCGGGCCCGGCGGCTCGACGAGCGGGACCAGCTCGCGGGCGTCATCAGCGACGGCGGCCCCGCGTTGCGCGCGAAGGCTCAGGCCGCCCTGGAAGCCGACGCGGCAGGCGACGAGGACGCGATCGCCGCGTTCCTGAAGAACGGATGGCAGGGCCCGGCGGACATCGACGTGCGGGTGTCGGTGAACCAGCTGATGAGCGCCGGCGGCGAAGAGGTCAAGCAGGCGGCGCAGGCCGTGCTGGACCAGGGAGACCCCGGGAAGCTGCGGGAGTTCCTGGAGTCCGGCTGGCAGACGCAGTGGAACTCCGACCAGCGGCTCCGGATCAACCAGATCATGGCCACCGGAGGCCCGCACGTCCGCACCGCGGCGCAGAAGGCGCTGGACGCGGAGACGCCGGAGGCACTGGAGGCGTTCTTCTCGTACGGCTGGGCGGTGGCGTCGGCGCGCGACGACGAGACCGCGACGCTGCAGGACCTGCTCGGCCAGGCGGAGGCGGCCGGTGAGCTGGCGGAGCAGGAGACCGCCGGCGCGGTCGAGGAGGCCGGCCGCGCCGATGACGCCGCGGCGGCGGCGCGCAGGTCCGCCGCCGAGGCCGCCGCCGCGACCGAGGCCGCTCGCGGCGACAGGGCCGAGGCGAAGGCGCAGGCCAAGCGGGCGGCGACCGCGGCGAACAAGGCGGTCGCGGCGGCGCGGGTGGCCGTGCAGGCCGCCGCGGCGGCGGACCGGGCGGCGCGTGCCGCGGCCGGCGCGGCGGCACGGGCGGCCCAGCTGGCGTCGAGGGCCAATCAGAAAGCCGCCGAAGCCTACCGGGCCGCTGCCGAGGCGTCCGTGGACGCCGGCAGGGCGAACGTCGCACGCCAGGCGGCACAGGCGGCCAACGCGATCGCCCAGGAGGCGCGCGACATCGCCGTCAGCGCGCAGGCGGCCGCCAACGCGCTGGAGAACGGCCGGAAGGCCGTCCAATCGGCCGTGTCCGCGGCCGAGCATGCGATGGCGGCGGCGGCCGCCAACGAGGACGCCGTCCGGTACGCCAACGCGGCCGGCGCGGAGGCCGGGGAGGCGGTGGCCGCGGCGGCCAGGGCGCGGGCCAACGCCGCGCGGGCCCTCCGGGCCGCCCGCGCGGCCGAGAACCATCTGCGGGTGGCCATCGGCGCCGCGAACAAGGCACGAGACGCCGCCAACCGGGCGGCGGCCAACGCCCAGGCGGCGGCGACCGCGGCCCTGGAGGCCGCCGAGCACGCCGGCGACGCCGCGGAGGCGGCGAAACGTTCCACCGAGCATGCCAACGCCGCCGTCGACGCCGCCCAGCAGGCGCTGGAGACCGCGGAGCAGGCAGCCGCGGTGTACGCGGCGGCACGCACCGCCGACGCCGAGCGCCTGGCGGTGGCCCGCGACGAAGGGCTGGAGATCGCCCGGGAGGCCAACACCCAGTACGAGGAGCAGCAGCGCATCGCCGACTGGGACGTCGACCAGGCCGCCAAACGGGACGAGGAGACCGACCGGCTCATCGAGGTGGCGCGGGCCCCGGCCACCGAGCGGGCCGACGCCGTGGCGGCGGCCCGCAAGGCCGCGCTCAACCTGGCCTCCGGCCAGGGCGCCTGGACCAAGGAGGCGGCGCGGGCGGCGCTGGGCAGCAACGACGATCTCGTGCTGGAGTTCGTCCGCACCGGCCTGCCCCGCGCCGAGGCGCGGGACAACCGCCTCGCGGTGACCAACCTGGGCGTCACCGAGAACGCCGCGCTGGCCGCGGCGGCCAAGGACGCGCTGGCCGACAGTGACGAGGAGGTCGCGGCGTTCCTGCGCACGCAGACCTATCCCGGCCGCTACAGCGCGGACCGGCTGGAGGTCAACCGGATCCTGAGCGAGGCCAGGGCGGCCGGTGACGTCGTGCTGGCGGAACGGGCGCAGCAGGCCCTGGACGCCGACACGCCGCAGGCGTTGCGAGACTTCCTCGACACCGGCCGGTACACGGCGGCGCTCACCGGCGAACGCGTGCTGGTCAACCAGATCCTGGCCGACCCCGACAGCGGGCCGGAGACGCGGGCGGCCGCGCAGATCGCCCTGGACGGGCCCGCGCCCGGGCTGCGGAAGTTCCTCGACAGCGGCCACCACGCCGCCGCCGAGCGGGACCACGAGAACGCCGTCCACCTCGCCGTGGTCGCCGGTCTGCTCAAGAAGATCGACGAGGTCGCCGAGACGGCCCTGGAGAGCGCGCTGGAAGCGCAGAGCGTGGCCGCCCGCGCCCGCGGCGACGCCGAGCAGGCCGCGGGCTACGCCCAGCAGGCGATCGCCGCGGCGCAGCGGGCCGCCGGGTACGCCGAGCAGGCCGATGCCCACGCCGACCGGGCCGCCGCCTCGGCGAACAAGGCCGCGGCGGCGGTCAAGACCGCCCGCGAGGCGGCCACCAGGGCCAGGGCCTCGGCTCGCAGCGCCGTCCGGTCGGCCACCTGGGCGATCGCCTCCTACGAGAGGGCGGTCGCCGCCGCCAACCGGGCGGGCGCGGCGGCCCGCACCGCCTACCGGGAAGCCGTTCGAGCCGGCGAGGACGCCGAGGCAGCGGTGGAAGCGGCCACCGAAGCTTCCGAGGCCCACGAGTACGCCGTCGGCGTGGCAATCGTCGACTGCTATCACCAGTACTCCAGCGATCAGTACCAGCGTCTGGAGGACGTCTACGACCAAGAGGGCCAGTTCTACCGCAACTGCGTCGAGAACATCCTGGGGTCACCGGAGGATCTGGCCACCCGGGCGTACGTCAACTCCGGTTTCTGTGATCTGTATCCGCAGGACAGCCAGGATTACCAGAACTGCCTCAACTCCGTCCTGGATCCGGCGTTCGTCGGGACGCAGCAGCTCACCGTGACCTTGCAGGCGCTTCAGTACGGCGCCGCGTGGTTCTTCAGCGGCTTCGTACCTCTCGCCGCCGGATGTCTGGCCAACGCGGTCTGCGGTGCAGCGCTCACCGTCGCCCAGGTGGGCATGGAGATCCACCGCCTCGTCAAGGGTGACCAGGGACTGGGCAAGACACTGCTCAAGATCGGCGTGATCGCTCTGGAAGAGCTGGTCTTCTACGGGATCGGCAAACTGATCAGCGCCGGCTTCCGGGCCATCAAGAACGCCGCCACGGCCGGCAGGGCGAGTTCGAGTGCGCTCTCGAAGCTCCAGGTCGTCCTGGTCCGGACCCAGCACAAGCGGGTCCTCGCGGAAGTCCGGGCCATGCGGGCCGGTGACTACTCCAGCGTCAAGGACACCGCTTTCTTCTGGTCCGGCCGTACCAAAGTGGGTCCTGACAAATACCGGAACGCCGGACCTGACGAGGCCGCTGTGATCGCGAAGAGCCACAACGGCACCACCCTCGAGATCCTCATGGACAGCCGCGGAATCCCGCAGGCGAAATGGAGTGACGAGGCGTGGCCCGAGATCCAGCGGCAGGTGAACGACGCGTGGGACCAGGTGTCCCTGGCCTACGCCCGGGGCGCCTCCGGCGAGGTCAAGGTGGTCCTCGGACAGGACGTACGCGAGCAGAGCGTCTGGCTGAGACACGAATGCAAGGAGCTCCTGAAAAACCCCCGCGTCACCAAGATCACCGCAATCGACCTGACCACCCGGAAGCCGCGGGTGATCACCAACGAGTCCGAGTGCCTGCCGGTCGAGGCCCCGCTCGCCCTCCAGGCCGCATGAGGATCCACCCGCCCCCGTTACCGGTGCGTGCCGCGGACGGCAGCAACGGTTCGCGACGAGAAGACACCGGAGGTTCCTGACCATGAGACCACCACCCCGCTGGGCGACGCTGGGCCTGGCCGCGGCGATGGCGGCGTCCCTGTCGGCGGCACTCGGCCCCTCACCGGCCGGGGCGTCCGCGATGTCACCCCCGTCGCTGGTGGGCGACGGCCTCCACCCGTACCCGGACGCGGCGGTGATCCTGGAAGCCCAGAACGTCAGGCTGATCTCCGGCGACGGCCACATCGTGCTGGCCGACTGCGCCACCCCCGCGCAGGGCGACATCGGCCTGCTGAAGATCTGGACCACGGACGAGGCCATCGGCTCCGACGGCATCGGCCGCGTCTGCTTCAAGGTGACGGCGCCCTCCGGCGTGCTGAACCTCGCCGTTCCGGGCGTGTACGAGATCCGCGGCGACGGGCAGCGCCGGGGCACCGGCCACGAGGTGACCGCGGAGCTGCGCGGCGACGACGGTGAAGAGCTCACCGTGGAGGTGGACCCGGACGGCAGCACGCAGGTGGGCCTGGGCGCGGACCCGGAGGCGTCGCCGACCATGCTGGTACAGCTGCGCACCGGCACCGGCCCCGCGCCGGTCAGCGGCGAGCTGGCGGCGGTCGGCAAGCTCGCCGCCCCCGGCCGGGAGTGCACCGTCACGCTGGTCGCGCCGCGCTGGGCGCTCGGCGCCGCGAGCTGCCTGGCCGCCGATCCGGCCCAGCCCCGGCTGGACGAGGGAGCACCGCCCGGCGAGACCCATGTCGTGTTCCCCGGCAAGGATGCCACCAAGGTCGACTGGCTGAGCCCGCGTCCCGGCCGCGACGTGGTCCTCGCCCGGCTGGCCGCCCCGGTCGAGGGGATCACCCCCGTCCCGCCGGCCACCGCCGCGCCCACCGGTGTCGAGCTGTCCACCGCCGGATACAGCCGCGCCGGCATGTCGGACGCCGACTGGACCACCGACCGGCAGCGCGAGGCGCGGGTCACCTTCACCGACGCCACCGCCACGGTGCTGACCGCCGCGTCCGGCCCGCTCGTGTGCGAAGGGATGGCCGGTGCGCCCGTCCTCCACGGCGGCGAGCTCGCCGCCGTGATCAGTCAGGCGGGCCAGGCCGGCTGCCCCGGCACCGACGGGAGCGGCAGCTCACTCACCGCCGCCCGGACCGACGATCTCGCGACCTGGATCGGCGCCCTCACCACCTCCACGGCGGACCACAACTGGCCACTGGCCGACCTGCCCGCCGAGGCAGCCGGGGGCACCGCCGTCACCGGCAGCGCCGACAGCGCCTTCACCGGAACGGGTCTTCCCCTGACCGCCGCCGCCGGCGTGACGTGGAAGACCGGCGACTCCTTCAGCCCGGCCGTCGAGCTCGACGGCGCCACCGGCTCCCTCACGGCCGGCGGCCCCGCCGTCGTCACCGACGCCGACTTCAGCCTCAGCGTCCGGGCCAAGCCCGCCGCCGACGGCGGCACCGTGCTCTCCCAGGACGGCGTCAACACCGCCGGATTCAGGCTCTGGGCCGAGAACGGATCCTGGCGCTTCGCCATGAGCCGATCCGACGCGGCCAGCCCGGTCTGGGACACCGTCGTCGCCCCCGCGGGCAGCGCGACGGCGGGTGCCTGGTCAGAGGTCGCCGTGACCTACAAGGCGGCCACCGGCGTGGCGATCCTCTGGGTCGACGGGGAGAACGTCGCCAGCGTCCGCCACACCAGCAGATGGAAGGCCGCCGGCGCGCTGCGGGTGGGCGCGCACAAGACCGGCGCGAGCCTCGGCGGCCACTTCGAAGGCGTCCTGTCCACGGTCCGGACCTGGAACAAGCTCGCGCTCACCCCCGAGCGCAACCACCACGACTTCGACGGGGACGGCCGCAACGACATCATCATCACCGACAGGGCCGGCGACCTGTACCTGTATCCCAGCCAGGGCGGCTCGGGACTGAACACGGTCAGCGTCGCCAACCGGGTCAAGATCGGCACCGGCTGGGGTTCCCTGCGGTGGACCGTCACCGACTGGGACGCCGACGGTATGGCCGACATCGTCATGGCCGACTCCGACGGTGTCCTGTGGCTGTATCCCAACCAGAACGGAAGGCCGTCCAGCGGCAACCGGAAGAAGATCGGCACCGGCTGGCACAAGTACAACTTCGCCGCCGGCAACGCCAACAGCGACCCGCACGCCGACCTGTACGGCATCAAGAACAGCACCGGCGAGCTCTTCCACTACCCCGACGGAGGCGGCAAGACCAGGATCGGCACCAGCGGCTGGTCCAACTACCGGATCTTCCCCGGCGACTTCGACAGCGACGGCCGCGCGGACGTCATGGCCATCGACAGATCAGGCAGGCTCTGGTTCTCCGCCAACACCAACCCGGACGGCGGCGTCAGCCTGGCGCCCCGCACCCAGTCCGGCACCGGCTGGAGCAATTACAAGGTCGCGGCCATGGACCTGAGCGGTGACGGCAAGATCGACCTGGTCGCCATCGACTCCGGCGGCGGCCTGTGGATCTATCCCGGCCGGGGCGACGGCCGCTTCGGCAGCCGCTACCGGATCGGCACCGGCTGGACCGTCATAGCCATCGGCTGACCACCACGGATCCGTGGCAATACTGCCCATACCCGCCAATATCGCCACGGATCCGCGGTCATACTGGTGGGTATGAGCTCGATCCT
>Ga0079224_100017714_pt1 | contig 10049 bp, 6 predicted proteins | sample Stecom2015_FD_80414 | JGI IMG/M metagenome (GOLD analysis project Ga0079224, IMG submission 80414) | Agricultural soil microbial communities from Utah to study Nitrogen management - Steer compost 2015 | ecosystem: Environmental > Terrestrial > Soil > Agricultural land | place: USA: Utah... | reverse complement strand
TCTCTCGTGAGGCGATCGGCGTGATCCGCACCAACATCGGCCTGGCGCTCCTCGTGAAGGGGATCCTCGCCGTCGGCGTGCCGCTCGGCGCCGTGTCCCTCATCACGGCCGTGGTCGTGGGCGACATGGGCGTATCGCTGGCCGTGACGGCCAACGCGCTGCGGCTCGGAAGAGTCCGGCCGGAGCATCGCACCGTGGTGTCCTCCTCGACTCCCGCCGCGCCGGGGCGGGTAGTGGGCGCCGGGTGACCACCATTGCCCGGGTCACGCCGTCCAGCGTTCTAGGCGCACGCTGCTCGTAGCGGGCCTTTCGCTGCCTGGTACGAGAAGAGGGGTCCGACCCCCGTGAGCGTCGGACCCCTCTTTCGATTCAATCGGACCTGGTAGTGCTACCGCTCGGTGCCGTCTTCGCTGACGTTCGCAGGCCGGGCGCCACCGTGGTCGATCACCAGCACGACCCGACGGTTCTGCCACCCTTCCTGACCGGGGCCCGAAGCGTCGGGCGTGATGAGACGCTGGGTCTCCTCGCCGTAGCTGACCGCGCGGACGCGGTCTTCACCGAGCTGCGTGTTCCCCAGCAGGTAGCCACGCACGGCATCCGCGCGCGCCTGCCCGAGCTGCCGGTTGTACTCGGCCGAGCCCGACGGGTCCGTGAAGCCTTCGACCGTGATCGTGGCCTCGGGATAGTACTGCTGGGCAACGGCGCCGAAACGATCCAGGATCGCATGCGCGTCCTGCTGGAGCTCGGACTCGTCGAACCCGAAATAAACCGGAACGTCGAAGCGGAGCTGGTCCTCGAGCCGCTGCACCGTCACCTGGAACTCCTCTTCCATGTTCTGGAGCTCGGTCTCGAGCTGCGCGATGCGCTGCTCGACGTTGTCGATGCGGCCACTGAGCTGCTGCGAGACCTGCTCGTCGCCGGCCTGCATCTCGCGCATCATCTCGTCGCGCAGCGAGGCCATGCCGGTGTCCATCTCGTCCGGGCTCACCGTCGAGCAAGCGCCGGTGGCGCCGACCAGGCCGATTCCGGCCAGGATGGCGAGCCTCTTGGAGGTTCGTCTGTTGGTGCTCATACCCTTCCTTCCTTCGTGTGAATCACGGGATCCTGGTCGGCCGGGACCCCATGTCCCGACGCACGCCACTACGGAGATGCATTAAACGTGCCGCGATACATAAAACGGCTTAGGCAAAGGGCTTTCGAAGGAGTGACGCAAACGTGCGACTTCTCGCGCGACACCTCGGGTAAGTTTTCCACATTCGTGGATAACTCCGAAGTACGGGCGAAAGCGCTCAGACGGTCGACAGCTTTCGGGACTCGATGGGCTCGATCGTCTGACCTGGAATCCAACTCGTTACATACCCCGCCACCGCGCTGGCCGCGACGGAATACGGCGAGCCGAGGTAGAGCTGACCCGGGCCGGACCGGCCCGGGAAGTTCCGGTTCTGGGAGGAGATCGACACGTCGTCCGGCGAGCTGGTCACCCCCGGGCCCGCCGCGATGCACGCGCCGCACCCCGGCTCGATGAACTCGGCGCCCATACGCTCGAACAGCTCCAGGTAGCCCCTGCTCCGGCAGTACTCCCGCACCTCGATGGAGCCGCACTGGATGAAGAGCTTCACGTCCGGGTGCACCCGGCGCCCCTGGCTATCCGCCTCTGCCAGAACGCGCGCGTACATGTCCATGTCTTCCTTCTTGCCCGCGGTACACGAGCCCGCGTACGCGATGTCGATCCGGATGCGCTCGGCGCCCAGGTCGTCGATGAAGACGCCGTTGCCGGGATCGTTCGGTAGCGCGGCCATGGGCCGGATCTTCGACGCGTCGATCTCGATGACCTTGACGTATTCCGCGCCGGGGTCGCTCTGCATGCCCCGGGCGAGCTCCTCGGCACGGGCGCGGTCCATGCCCCGCTCGTTCACGAGGAAGTCCACCGACCTGGCGTCCGCGGCGATGATGCCGGTGAACGCCCCGACCTCGGCCGCCATGTTCGTCATGGTGGCGCGCTCGTCCACGCCCAGGGCCTCCACGGCCGGTCCCGCGTACTCGATGATCTGGCCGATGGCGTGGCCGTCGCGGATGTACGGATGCCGGAGGATCTCGAGCATGTAGTCCTTGGCCGTCACGTTCGCGGCCGGCTCGCCCGTGATGACCACCTTGAACGACTCGGGGACGCTCGCCCGCACGTCCTTGGTGATCCACGAGTTGAAGATCGCCGTGGTCCCGACGCCGAACGCGACCGCGCCGATCGCCCCGGCATGCGGGGTGTGGGAGTCGGTGCCGATGACGAGCATGCCCGGCTCGGCGTACTCCTCGAGGATCTTCGAGTGGCAGATGGCCTGCGATCCGAGCTGCCGGCCCATCTGCTCGCCGTAGAGCTTCACGCCCTGCCGCTCGCTGAACGTGCGCTGCTTGACCTCGAGCTCGTTCGCGACGTCGAGCAGGCCCTCCTCGATGCGCTCCTGGCTCATGACCTTGGACAGGAACGTGAGGTGATCCCTGAAGAACAGGATCGAATCGGCGTCGACCACCTTCGCGTCCTCGCCCACCTTCTCCTCGAAGAAGATCGACGCCATCGGCGTGACGTACTCGTGGCTGAAGCGGATGTCCGTGCGGAAGAAACCCGCATCTCCCGGCCGGACCCAAGGCACCCCCGTCTCGCCCCTCGAGGCGTCGGTCACCAGGTGCCGCGCGAAGATCTTCTCCGCGACGGTCATCGGCCGAGCCTCGGGCGCTCCCGGCTCCTGCGCCGCGGTGACGGGGGTCCTGACCTTCCCCTGGAGTCTCGCCACGTTGAACTCGAAGAGCCCGCCGTACTCGATGATCTGCCGGGTGATGTCGTCCTTGCCGCGCGTGAACTCCTCGAGCTGGATCTCCTCGCCGCGCCGGATGCGATCGATGATGCCGAAATCGGTGGTGGTGAGCACCCCCAGGTTCTGGCAGTTCTCGTTGTAGATGCGCTCGATGCTCTCGGCCACGACCACGCGGATGCCGGCGTGCAGCTCCGCATAGGGGCTGGCTTCCCGGCTGCTGCCCTTGCCCCGGCGCTTCCCCGCCACCGAGCAGACGAAGCCGCCGTCCCGCACGGCGTTCCGCTTCACGGGATAGTCGGTGGCGCCGGTCGACCGATTCGTGGTGCGCAGGCCCAGATACGGGAAGTCGCCCAGTCGCTCATCGTAGAAGAAGCAGATGTAGGCCGGGGTGATCTCGTCCGTGGAGATCTGGTCCCGAAGCCGCTCCCGGACCTCGTCCGAGAGCTCGAGGTCGCGTCCGTCGTACAGCTGCGCCTCGAGGGCTTCCGTGTCGTCCACCAGATACAGGATCCGCCCGTCGAATCGGAGGGTGGTGGGGCGCTTCTCGATGGGACGCACGAGGAGGTCTTGGATCATGGCTCTCACCGCAGGGTTGTGTCGGGACGGTCCTAATCTATCGAACCCCGCGCGGCACCGGGACATGCGGCGCCGCGCACCCGGTCGGGCGCGACCGATCCGCCCGCGCCGGCACCGAGCAGGCCGTGCGGTCCACGGCGAGCTCCGGACGGCGCACCCGTCTTGGACTCGGCAGGACCGCCGCTGTAGACTACTCAGCCATCGCACGATCCGCCTGGACTCCTCTTCAACGGCCCTCCTGAATGCGCAAGACGCTCGTCCGCTCGTTCGTGCTGCTCGCGATCGCCGCCTGCGGGGGAGCCGAGCAGGGTGACGACGGCTCCGGAGATGCCCTGCGCGTGGCGCTGCTGACGTCGGGCCCGGTGAGCGACGCAGGCTGGAACGCCGCGGGCTACGAGGGTCTGATGCTCCTCGAGGACTCGCTCGGTGCCGAGGTCAGTCACCAGCAGACGCGCACGCCGGCGGAGTACGACGAGGCATTCCTGGCCTATGGCTCCTCGGGGTACGACCTGGTCTTCGCGCACGGCTTCGAGTACCAGGACGCGGCGCTGCGCGCGGGCGCTCGCTTTCCCGAGATGACGATCGTGGTGTCCGGAGGGGGTCGGATCGCCGAGAACGTCGTGCCGCTGATCTTCCGACTCGAGCAGGCGAGCTATCTCGCCGGGATGGTGGCGGCCACCCTGAGCGAGAGCGGCGTCGTCGGCATGGTGGGAGGCGTCGAGATCCCTCCGGTGCAGGGCACTTTCCGCGCGTTCGAGGCGGGCGCCCTGGCCGTCGACCCGGACGTGCGCGTGCTCGAGTCCTTCATCGGCAACTGGGACGACGTGGCCGCGGCGAAGGAAGCGGCCGTGGCGCAGCTCGGGCGGGGCGCGGACGTGCTCATCCACAACGTCGACGCCGCGTCGTTCGGGGTCTTCCAGGCGGTGCGCGAAGTCGTGGAAGCGGGAGGCACGGCCTGGGCGCTCGGCATGAACAGCGACCAGAACCACGTCGCGCCCGACGTGATCGTGGGCAGCGCCGTGATCCGCGTTCCGCGGGCCTTCCTGGAAACGGCTCGCCGCTGGCGGGCCGGCGCCCTCGGCGGGGCGCCGATCTACACGGGCACGGAGGAGCAGGTCGTCGACTTCGTCTTCAATCCGGCGCTCGCGGACGAGATCCCGGCGGACCTGCGCGCCGCCGTCGAGGGCGCGCGGGAGGACATTCGCTCGGGCGAGCTGGAGGTCCCGCGCGTCCCGTTCGTCGAAGGGGAGGACGTGGGGGAGCCGGGCGCGAGCACCCCGTGAACGCGGGCGGGCCCCGGGTTCGCATGTCCGCGATCGTGCGACGGTTCGGCTCCGTCACGGCGCTCGACGGGGCGAGCCTGGAGCTGCTTCCCGGCGAGGTCCACGGCGTGCTGGGAGAGAACGGCGCCGGCAAGACCACGCTACTCAACGTGCTCGGAGGCATGCTGCCGGCGGACGCGGGCACGGTCGAGATCGATGGGATGCCGGTCCGCCTCGCCACCCCGCGGGACGCGTGGCGCCACGGAATCGGTATGGTGCACCAGCACTTCAAGCTCGTGTCGCCGCTGACGGTGCTCGAGAACCTCGCGCTCGGGTATCGCGTGCGCGGGCACGGGATGCGGCTCCCGCTGGAGGCGGTTCGGCGCCGCGTGTCGGCCCTCCAGGAGCGGACCGGCCTGCGGGTCGAGCTTCGGCGGACCGTCGCCGAGCTCGGCGTCGGAGCCCGCCAGCGCGTCGAGATCCTCAAGGCCCTCCTCCGGGAGCCGGAGGTGCTCGTGCTGGACGAGCCCACCGCCGTCCTCGCACCCGCCGAGACGCGAGCGCTGTTCGAGCTCCTCCGCTCGCTGGCGGCGGGCGGGCGTGCGGTGGCCCTCGTGGCGCACAAGCTGGACGAGGTGCTCGCGGTGGCGGACCGGGTGACGGTGCTCCGGAGTGGGCGAACGGTGCACACGGCACGCCGAGAGGAGACGGATGCGGACGCGCTCGTGCGCGCGATGGTCGGGGACGCCGCCGCCACGTCGCGGGCCGCGAGCGGCGCCGCCGTCGGGAGCGCACGGCTCGCCCAGCTACGTCCGCCCATGCCGGGGCGCGTCCCGGACCCTTCGGCGCCGACGGCGACCGGAAGTCCGCCGCCCGCGGACGTCGTGGCGGCGCTCGAAGGGGTATCCGTGCGTCGCCGGTCGGGGGGGCGCGGAGACGCCTCCTCGGGGCTGCTCGCGGGGGAATCGCCCCCCGCGCTCCAGGACGTCTCCCTGGACGTGCGACGCGGTGAGGTCGTGGGCATCGCGGGCGTGGAGGGCAACGGGCAGAGGGAGCTCGCGCTGGTCCTCGCCGGACGGCTCGCACCGGACGAGGGGCGAGCGCGAGTCCCGGCACGAACCGGGTTCATCCCCCAGGACCGCACGACCGAGGGATTGGCTCTGGACCTCGACCTCACGGACAACGTGGCGCTCGCCTTCCACGACGCTCCCTCTTCCAGAGGCGCCGGCGGGTGGGTAGGGTGGATGCCGTGGGCCACGCTGCGCGTCGCCACCGCCGATCTGATCGCCCGGTACGACGTGCGGGCCACGGGGCCGGGAGACCGCGCGCGTGCCCTCTCGGGAGGCAACCAGCAGAAGCTCGTGGTGGGCCGCGAGCTCCGTGTCTCGGGGGATCTCCTGGTGGCCGAGAATCCCACGCGCGGGCTCGACGTGGGCGCGACACGCTTCGTGCACGAGGAGCTGCGGCGGTTCGTCGGACGGCGGGACGGGCCGGCCCCGGGCGTGGTGCTGATCTCGAGCGACCTGGACGAGGTGCTGGCGCTCTCGACCTGGCTCTTCGTGATGGCGGGCGGGCGGTTGATCGAGGCGCCGGACGAGCGGCGCTCCCGCGAAGGCGTGGGGGCGCTCATGCTGGGCGCCGCTCCATGAGGGACGGCCCGGGGGATCGCGCGCCCCTCGGTGGGCGACCTCGTGCTCCGCGGGCGCGCCGGATCGCGCCCCTGCTCACCGCCGCCGGCGCGGTGACCCTCACGGCCCTGGCGGCGTCGCTCGCGCTGGCCGTCGGCGGGCACGACCCCGGCCGGGTGGCGAGCGCCCTGATCGGTGGCGCGTTCGGATCGCCGGAGATCCTCCTCTCCGTCACGCTCGTGCGGTCCGTGCCGCTCATCCTCACCGGGCTCGCGGTCGTGCTCGCGTTCCGCGCCGGCGTCTGGAACATCGGCGCCGAGGGGCAGGTCGACGCCGGAGCCATCGCAGGCACGACGGTCGGGCTCCACGCCGGCGGGCTCCCTCCGCTCCTCCTCGTGCCCGCGGTGCTCGTCGCCGCCGCGCTCGGTGGCCTCGGATGGGCGCTCGTCCCCGCGCTCATGCGGCTCCGTCTCGGCGTGGGGGAGGTCATCACGACGATCCTGATGAACTTCGTCGCCCTCAACCTCGCGGCGTACATGGTGCGGGGGCCGCTCCAGGAAGGCCGCGGCGTCTTTCCCCAGACGGATGCCATCGCCGATGCGGCCCGGCTGGGCGTCATGGTACCGGGCACGCGGCTCCACTGGGGCTTCGCGATCGCCGTGATCCTGGCCGTGGGCGTGAGCGTCCTCCTGCATCGCACGCGGACCGGATTCCGGATCCGGGCGGTCGGCACCGCACCCCTGGCGGCCGCGATCTCGGGCCGGATCGATGCGGACGGTGTCGCGTTCCGCACGTTCCTGGCCTCGGGAGCGCTTGCCGGCGTGGCCGGCGGCGTCGAGGTCGCTGGGGTGACGTTCGCGCTCTACGAGGGCCTCTCTCCGGGCTGGGGATACACGGCGATCGCGGTGGCGCTGCTCGCCGGCCTCAGCCCCCTCGGCGTGCTCGCGACGGGCATCCTGTTCGGCGCGCTCGAGGGTGGCGCCGGAGCGATGCAGCGCGTGGCCTCGGTGCCCGCGGCGTGGGTGGGCGTGGTCCAGGCGCTCGTCATTCTGGCCGTCCTCGCGCTGGACCGGGTCCGGCGGCACGGCTTGGGCGCCCTGACGGTCCCGTCGGCCGTCGTGGTCGCGCCGGCCCAGGGAGACGGCTCCGTTGGCTGAGGCGGACCTGGTCCTCTACCTGGAGGCGTCCGTGCGGCTCGGCGTGCCGCTCGCGCTGGCCGCGTTGGGGGAGTCCATCACCGAGCGGAGCGGCGTGATCAACATCGGCGTCGAGGGCTCGATCATCGCGGGGGCGCTGGGCGGCGCCCTCGGAGCGCTCGCCTTCGCGGGAGCGGGACCGGGCGTGGCGGTGGGCGCCGCGGCGGGCCTCCTCGTCGCCCTCGTCTTCGCCGCGTTCGCCATCGGGCTCGGGACGGACCAGATCATCACCGGGACGGCGGTCACGCTGGGCGGGATCGGCCTGACGGGCGCGGTCTACCAGGCCCGCTTCGGCACGACCGGCACCGCGCTCGGCCTGCCCACGCTGTCGAGTCTTCCTGTCCCGGGGCTTTCGAGCCTTCCCGTCGCGGGTCCGGCGCTCTTCGATCAGGCGCCGACCGCATACTTCGCGTATGTCGCGGCGCCCCTGCTCTGGCTCTTCCTGTTTCGCACCCGATGGGGCCTGGAGCTGCGCGCGGTGGGAGAGGCGCCCGATGCGGCGATGGCCTCGGGGGTGCGGGTACGCCGGGTCCGGATCCTCGCGACGCTGTTCGGAGGGACGATGGCCGGGGTGGCCGGCGCGCACCTGGCGCTGGCCCACGCGGGCACCTTCGCGGAGAACATGAGCGCGGGGAGAGGCTTCGTCGCCATCGCCGTGGTCGTGCTGGGCCGCTGGAACCCGCTCCTCGTGCTGGTGGCGGCCCTCCTGTTCGGCGCCGCTTCGGCGCTCCAGTTCCTGATGCAGGCGCTGGGGCTCGACGTGCCCTACCAGCTGTTCCTGGCATTCCCCTACCTTTTGACGCTGGCGGCCCTCGCGGGTTGGGTCGGTCGGGCCCGCGCGCCGGCGGCCCTGGCGTTGCCCTGGCCGGCGGAACGGGCACCGTGACGACCTTCACCCTGAGCAGCCTCTCCATGGAATCACGAGTCGACGGCTTCCATGACGGGACGGACGCGATGACGTCTTCGATGGCCGGTCGGCGCGCGGGGCGCGCCGAAGGCGCGGCCTCGACACCGAAGCCACCGCGTGTGGCCGCGGCGCTACGGACCCTGGTGGCCCGGCCGATCCGGGTGGCCTGCGTCGCCGCGATGCTGACCCTTCCCGCAGGCGCCGCGCCGGCGGCGGCGCAGACGCTGGAAGGCGCCGGCACGGTCCCGGCGGGGCTGCTTCTCCGTCAGCTCGACGGCGTGAAGCGCGTGCTCATGATCGGGGCCCACCCGGACGACGAGGATACCGGCTTCCTCGCGGCCATGGCCCGCGGCCTCGGGGCGGAGACGGCCTACCTGTCGCTGACGCGGGGGGACGGCGGCCAGAACCTGATCGGTCCGGAGCTGTGGGAGGGCCTCGGCGTCATCCGCACGGGTGAGCTCGAGGCGGCTCGCGCGCTCGACGGCGGCCGGCAGCTCTTCACCCGCGCGTTCGACTTCGGATTCTCCAAGAGCGCCGAGGAGGCCCTGACGCTCTGGCCGCGCGAGGAGCTGCTGGCGGACGTGGTCCTGGCCATCCGCCGCTTCCGCCCGCACGTGGTGGTGTCGGTCTTCTCCGGCACGCCGCGGGACGGGCACGGGCAGCATCAGGCGGCGGGCATCGTGGCGCGGGAAGCGTTCCGCATGGCCGGCGACCCGGAGGCGTTCCCGGCCCAGCTCACGGTCGATATCCGACCCTGGAGCCCCGCCAAGCTCTTCGGGACGTCGCGGCGCCGCATCGAGCCGGACACGCCGCCCGAAGAGGGCGAGATCGTGGTGTCGACGGGCGACTTCGATCCCCTGCTCGGCCGCTCCACCTTTCAGCTGGCGATGGAGAGCCGGAGCCAACACCGATCCCAGGACATGGGCGCGGCCCGGACGCCGGGGCCGCAGGCGACCAGCGTCGTGCTCATGGACACGCGGGTACCCGAAGCCGGGCCGGGCCTGTTCGCCGGGATCGACACCACGCTCGCGGACCTCGCACGCGGCCTCCCCGAAGATCGTGCGGCGTCCGTCCGGCGGCACCTGGACGCCTACCGTACCGCCATTGGCGACGCCGGGGCCGGGCTCGGGGCCGACCCCTCCAGGATCGTTCCGGACCTCCTGCGCGCGACCGGGCATCTGGACCTCGCCATCGAGGCGATGGGGGAGGTCGGCGGACCGGAAGCGGCGGTGCTCGAGACCAGGAAGGGGCTTCTCACCGAGACGGTCCTGGCGGCGTCAGGCATCGTCTTCGAGGTGCGGGCGGCCGACGACATCGTGGTGCCGGGGCAGACCGTCGCCGTGGAGGCGGTGTTGTGGAACGGTGGGCCGGCGCCCCTGGCCGCTCCGGAGGTCGAGCTGCGGTCGCGGCACGGGTGGGACGTCAGGGCCACCGGGACCGAGGGGCTGGAGGAAGGGCGGGTCCCTGCCGGGGCCCTGGCGACGTGGCGCTTCGAGGTCCACCTGCCGCCCGGCGCGGAGCTTTCGCGCTTGTACTACCTCGAGGAGGAACGGGACGGCGCCATGTATCGGTGGCCCGAGGACCCTGCGCTACGCGGGCTGCCGAGAGACCCCGCCGACGTGGTGGGGCTCGTCGCGCTCACGCTCGCGACGAACGGGGCGACCGGCCCGGGA
>Ga0079224_100017713_pt1 | contig 10049 bp, 7 predicted proteins | sample Stecom2015_FD_80414 | JGI IMG/M metagenome (GOLD analysis project Ga0079224, IMG submission 80414) | Agricultural soil microbial communities from Utah to study Nitrogen management - Steer compost 2015 | ecosystem: Environmental > Terrestrial > Soil > Agricultural land | place: USA: Utah... | reverse complement strand
CTGCGAGAAGGCGCGAACGTCGGCGACATCCAGGTCAACCTCGTCGATCGGACGGAGCGGGCTCTGCAAAGCCACGACATCGCGCGCGCTGTGCGTGCGCCGCTCGTAGAGATCGCCGAGCGCTACGGTGCGTCGGTCAAGGTCGTCGAGGTGCCGCCGGGACCGCCCGTGCAGGCGCCGCTCGTCGCCGAGATCTACGGGCCGGACTACGCGGGGCAGCAGCGGCTCGCGACGGCGGTTCACGCGCTTTTCACGTCCACGAAGGACATCGTCGATACGGACACGAGCGTCGAGTCGCCCGCGCGCCGGATCGTCGTCGACGTCGATCGTCGGAAGGCGGCGCTGCTCGGTGTGCCGCAGGCGAGCGTCGCCGCGGCGCTCGACGCCGCGCTCGGCGGCGAGGACGTGGTCTTCCTGCACGACGCCCATCAGCGCAACCCGATTCCCGTGAGGCTCGAGCTGCCGGTCGCGGACAAGGCGGATCTCGACAGCCTCCTGATGCTGCGGGTGCGCGGCCGCGGCGGGAACCTCGTGCCGCTCGCGGAGATCGTCGAGGTCGCGGAGCGCGAGTGGGAGCAGACGATCTATCACAAGGATCTGCTCCCCGTCGTCTACGTGACGGGCGACATGGCGGGGAAGCTCGACAGCCCGCTCTACGGCATGTTCTCGCTGGTTCGCCGGATCGCCGCGTGGGACGAGGGCGGCGGCGGCATCGAGCAGCACTTCATCGCTCCGCCGGAGAGCACGTACGACTACGGCATCAAATGGGACGGCGAGTGGCAGATCACGTACGAGACGTTCCGCGACATGGGCGTGGCGTACGCCGTCGGTCTCGTGCTGATCTATCTACTGGTCGTCGCGCAGTTCCGCTCGTATCTGGTGCCGCTGATCATCATGGCGCCGATCCCGCTCACGATCATCGGCGTCCTGCCCGGCCATGCGTTGCTCGACAAGGAGTTCACGGCGACGTCGATGATCGGCATGATCGCCCTTGCCGGCATCATCGTCCGGAACTCGATCCTGCTCGTCGATTTCATTCGCCACGAGGCTGCGGCCGGCACGCCGTTCGACGAGGCGGTGATCCGCGCGGCCGCCGTGCGCGCGAAGCCGATCGCGCTGACGGCGCTCGCGGCGATGCTCGGCGCGTTCTTCATCCTCGACGACCCGATCTTCAGCGGGCTTGCGGTATCGCTGATCTTCGGCATCTTCGTGTCGACGCTTCTGACGTTGGTCGTGATCCCGGTGCTCTACTACTCGTTCGGCCGGCGCGCCGCGCTCGCCGGCCGATGACGAGGGCCGCGGGCGGTTGCCTTTTTCGGCACGGGCTCGCCCGCACCGCGGTAGGGCGTTCGCGTCTCGCCTCGAGCGGTCGGGTAGCCCGGAACGCCGGCGCAGCCCGAACTTTTCTCCCTGCTTTGCAATATTGCGAATTCTCAATATTGCGAAGCCTTCGTTCAGCGGGGGCCATCGCCCCGATTCTCGGCCCGGGCACGGGATTTGCTTCCATAGGAGGCCAGCTCGGGCTCCGGTCGTTTGCTACGGGATAACAACATGAATGGCGAAGAGCGCGTGCGCGCCATGCCCGCCGCCGATCTCGGCGACGACGCGGAGCAGCGCGAGAGCCACCGAGAGGCGATGGCCTCGCTGCTCGAGCATGTGCCTTGCGAGCTCTGCGGCGGATCCGAGCTCAGCACGCGCTTCGCCGTGAAGGAGACGCGGAGCTGGTGGATCGCGAAGTGCAGGGACGACCCGCGCCTCGACCCGAACTTCGAGTTCCCGGTCGTCGAATGCGTTCGCTGCGGGCACGTGTTCGTGAGCCCGAGGCTTCGCGCCGACGTGAACGCCGAGCTCTACGCGCGCTACTGGCGGGAGACGGGGCCGAAGGCCAGGCGGGCCGACGAGTATGCGGATTACGTCTGTAGGCAGCTCGCCGCGCTCGGCGGGAAGGGCACGCTGCTCGATTTCGGCTGCGGCTGGGGCACGCAGCTCGCGGCGGCCGTACGGAATGGCTGGCAAGCGGTCGGCCTCGAGGTCGATCCGCGCAAGAGCGAGTATTGCCGCGAGCGCGGGCTGCACGCGGTGCTCGGCGATCTCCGCGAGCGTCCGTTCCCGGAGGCGAGCTTCGATGCCGCCGTCGCGGAGCAGGTTTTCGAGCATCTCTATTCGCCGGTCGAGTACATGCAGGAGCTGCATCGCGTGTTGAAGCCGGGCGGGCTTCTCTACGTCGCGGTGCCGAATCTCGGCGGCTTCGAGGCGAGGTTGAAAGGCCGACGCTGGGACATGGTGCATCCGGCGAGCCACGTCCGGTATTTCGATCGGGCCGGCCTCGCGGCCTTGATGTCCCGATGCGGCTTCGACGTGCTCCGTCCGGCATACGCGCGCCGCTTCGAGCGCGCGCCGGTCCGCAACGCCGCGCACGCGGTGAAGACGTTCATCGAGCGAAACGTGGGCTACTACCCGCTCGGCCTGGCCCTCGTCGGAAGGAAGCCTCACGAGCGTCGCCCGCCGTCATGACGGAGCGCACGATCGACGGGAGGCGGCCACGAAGTGCCGTCGAGCCGCATAGCGCGCAGCGCGAAGCGCCGCGGAAGCCGCGTCTCTGCGTGCTGTTGCCGATGCATTGGAGCGCGATCAGAGGAGGCTCCCAGTATCAGGCGAAGCTCCTGATCGAGCGGCTGCTCGACCGCTACGACGTCGACGTTCACTACCTGACCGTCGACTGCAAACCCGATCACCGGCCGGTCGGCTACGCGCTGCATCGCTTCTCGACCCGCGGCGGCATGCGTCGGCTCGGCTACTTCTTCGACGCGCTGCGGCTCTATCGCGCGCTTCGCGCGCTGCGGCCGGACGTCGTGTACCAGCAGGTCGGCTGCGCGCACACCGGGATCGCGGCATGGTATGCAAAGCGGAACGGGATCCCGATGGTGTGGCGCGTGTCGAGCGACCGCTCCGTGACGCCGCAGCCCATCCCGTGGTGGAGACTGAACCGACGGATCGAACGGGCGTTTCTCGAGTACGGGATTCGCCACGCCGACGTGATCCTCGCGCAAACGCGAGCGCAAAAGTCTCGGCTCGCTGCGCACTACGGCCGGGGGGACGCGGACGTCGTGCCGAACTTCCATCCGGGCGCGCCGCCGCCGAAGCGCGAGCGACGCCGCGGCAGCGTGGTCTGGATCGCGAACCTGAAGCCCGTGAAGAACCCGCATGCGTTCATGCGCCTCGCGGCCGGCTTCGGCGCCGACGCACCGGTGCGCTTCGTGATGATCGGGGCCGCGCTGCGGAACGATCGGTGGACGCGCAAGCTCCTCGATGCGATCGGCGCGGTGCCGAACCTCGACTACCTCGGAGCGCGTACGCAGGACGAGGTCAACGACGCGCTCGCAGACGCGCGTGTGCTCGTGAACACGAGCCATTCCGAGGGATTCTCGAACACGTTCATTCAGGCGTGGATGCTCGAGGTGCCCGTCGTCAGCCTGCACGTCGATCCGGACGGGCTGCTGAGCGATGGAGGGCTCGGGTTTCTCTCCGGCACGGAGGAGCGGCTCTCGCACGACGTCCGTCGCCTCGTCGACGACGAGCGTTTGCGCAGGGAGATCGGCGCCCGCTGCCGCGAGCATGCGCTGCGCCATCATTCGATGGAGAACGTCGACCGGATCGCGGCGATGCTCGGGCTTCCGCCGAAGCCGTCGCTCGGAGTCGCCGCTGCCGCCAATGCCGATCGGGAAGGGCCGCGCTCCCGGACGGCGACCGCGATACCGCGACCCTTTGCAGATGCGTCCGACGCTTCTCTCGGTCAATAACTACTACTATCCGCGCGGCGGCGCGGAGATCGTCTTCCTTCGTCACAACGACATGCTTGCCGAGCTCGGCTGGAACGTCGTGCCGTTCTGCATGCGGCATCCGCGCAATCGGCCGACGCCGTGGGACGTTCACTTCGCCGAGGAGATCGAGATCGGACGTGACTATCCGCTCGGCCAGAAGCTGCGCAAGGGCCTGAAGAGCCTTTACTCGTTCGAGGCGCGAGCCAAGGTGGACGCGCTGATCCGCCTCGTGTCGCCGGACGTCTGCCATGCGCACAACGTCTACCACCATCTGTCGCCGTCGGTCCTCGCCGCGGTGAAGCGAAGCGGCGTGCCGCTCGTCATGACGCTCCACGACCTGAAGCTCGCGTGTCCGGCCTACTCGATGCTGAGCCGCGGAGAAGTCTGCGAACGCTGCCGGAACGGCGGCCTGTTTCACGTCGCGCTCAGGCGCTGCATGAAGGGCAGCCTGCCGATCAGCGTGCTCGTGATGGCGGAAAGCTACCTGCATCGGCTGCTCGACAGCTACGTCGGCACGGTCGATCGATTCATCGTGCCGAGCCGGTTCTACTTGCGGAAGCTCGCGGAGTGGGGCTTCGGCGGCGAGCAGTTCCGCTACGTTCCGAACTTCGTCGATGCGTCGCGCACGCGGCCTGCCCTCGATCCCGGCAGCCGCTTCGTTTATTTCGGAAGGCTGTCACGCGAGAAGGGGCTCGATACCCTCGTGCGCGCGGCCGCGCGTGCACGCGTCGGCATCGACCTGATCGGAACCGGGCCCGAGCTCGAACGGCTCGAGGCGCTCGCGGCACGGACCCGTGCGGACGTGCGCTGCCGCGGTTTCCTGAGCGGCGATGCGCTCGAGAGCGCGATCGCCGAAGCGCGGGCCGTCGTGCTGCCGTCCGAGTGGTACGAGAACGCGCCGCTGTCGGTGCTCGAAGCGTATGCGCTCGGCAAGCCGGTCATCGCGTCGCGGATCGGCGGGCTGCCGGAGCTCGTCGAGCATGACGAGACCGGCTGGCTTTTCGAGGCCGGTGACGCGGATGCGCTTGCCGCGCTGCTGTTGCATGTTCGGGCGATGCCGGACGGCATGCTGCGTGCGGCTGGCGAACGTGCACGCGCGAAGGTGACGAGCGAATTCTCGCCTCGCCGCTATCTCGATCAGGTGGCCGCGATCTACGCCGAGCTCGGCGTCGCCTGCGGCTGAATGCATCGCGGACTAATCCGCGCTCGAGGCTCCCGGGCGCACCGGATGCGTTCCCGCTCGAACGGTGCAGCCGCGAGCGATCACTTCGAGGCACACGCGCTCCACGTCGTCGGCGATCCGCGCGTACGTTCTTTCGCGCTCGACGTAGGCGCGGCCGCGCCGGCCCATGGCCGCGCGCTCTTCCGGCGTTCGTGCGACGAGCCAGCGGACGCCGCGTGCGAAGTGCCGCGCGCCCCACGGGACGCATACGCCCGCCTTCGTCTCCCGCAGCATCGCACGCTGCTCGGGTTGATCGTTCGCCACGACCGGGATCCCGAGCGCAAAGTACTCGACCATCTTCGTCGGCGAGGCGACGTCGAGCAGAGGGGAGCGCGGGAACGGCGAGAGGCAGACCTGCGCTCTCGACAACCGCCGAAGCGCGTCGGCCTGGGACAGATTGCCGGTGATCTCGACCGAATCCGTGAGGCCGAGCGCCGCGATGCGCCGCTCGAGCGCGTGCCGATGGGCCGGATTCGCCGCATCGCCGACGAAGAGCAGCCGGGCGTTCATGCCGGCGGCGCGGAGCAGCGCGAGCATTTCGACGAGGACGTCGAGACGGCGCATCGTGTTCAGCGTGCCGAGATAGCCGAGCGTCACGGCTCCCGGCTCGGTCCGTTCCGATTCGGGACCGGCGGGCGGGATGTCGGCAAGGTCGAAGCCCGTTGGGATCGGAGACATGTTCTCGGGCGGCACGCCGTACGCGCAGAGGTCTCGCCGCATCCGCTCGGATTGCACGAACACGTGATCGCTCCGCGGCAGGATCACGCGGCGCAACAGCCATCGTGTCAGCACGCCGCGCACGATCGCGAGCCGGCCGAACATCGCGGTGCCGGACCGCGCCGTCTCGAGATCGGCCTCGGGATACGGGAACGTCAGCCAGAAAAAGAAGCGGAGGCCGCGCATCCGCGCGAGGAGCGCGGCGATCGACGCGGTCACGAACTTGTCGCTGACGAGGACGCCGTCGTATCGGGAGGCGTCGGCGGTCCGCAGAAAGCGGAGATCGTGCACGACGTCGAGCCACACCTTGCGGAGCCTGTGCAGCAGCCCGGGCCTCGAGTCGCCGGGCCCGACCCAAAGGGTCCGTCCGTGCCAGTCGTACGCCCCGACGGGAACGTGCTCGTCCGCCGCCTGCATCACGAGGTCGATCGCGTGGCCGCGTGATATCAGCTCGCGGCCGAACAGGACGTTGATCCTGACGCGATCGGTCGGGTAGTCCTCCCGCGGGAAGAAGAGCAGCCGCATCGTCCGCTTCGGCACGCTGCCGCTCCGGCTCAGTCCCGGTCCCAGATCGACAGATCGCGGCCGAGCAGCGCGGCGAGCTTCGCGTTCTCGGCGGCGAATAGCCCACGGAGGCGCGCGACGAGGGCGGGATCGGGGCGGCTCTTTTCCGTGCGCCGCGTGTTGCTGCGGCGGAGCCTCGTATCGACGCCCGCCTTCTTCAGCAGGTCGACGATCGGCGCGCCGCCCGCCTTGCGCAGCGTCGATGCCGCGATGCGCACGCCGCGCTCGACGAGCCGGCTGCGCGGGATGCGTCCCTCGTTGATCTTCGCGTCGAGCCCGCGCGGCACGAACGACGGCGAGACGCCGACGAACCTGTAGACGTCGCGGAGGGTCTGCGCCGGATCACGAAACATCTCCTCGAAGATCACGATGCAGAGGCTCGTTCGCGGGAACCACTCGAGCCATCTCGAGAGCTGGCTCGCGTACATGGACTGCTCGACGTAGCTCGGATTGCTCTCGATCGCGCGCTCGAGGGGAACGTCGGGGGCGATGCGCCCGACCCTGATCTCGTGCCGATGATGCGAGATCAGGCGCGCGACCGGATCGCGCAGCGATAGAAGAAGCCGCATCTCCGGGTTGTACCGGTAGACGCGCTCCGGCGCGTCCTTCGAGTAGAAGTAGCTCGTCGAGAACTCGCCGCGGCGCCGCGCGCCCGCGTCCTCGAAGTGCCGCTCGTACCACAGGTAGCCGCGATCGTAGTACGCGTTGAAGAAACGCAGGTCCTTGTCGTCCCCCTGCGCCATGAAGACCTCGGGATGTGCGGCGAGCATCCGATGGAGCCAAGTGGTGCCCGCCTTCTGCACGCCGATCCCGAGGAAGTCGACGCGCTTTTGGCGGGCGGCCGCTTTCGCCGCGTCGGCCGGGAGGCTCTGCACGCTAGCCATACGCGGCAGCCCGCCGCGGCGTCCCGGCCGCGATTCGCAGCACGTCGCCGAACGGCATCACGTCGACGTGCGCGTCTTCGACGAGCCAGTGGAAGAATTCGTCGAGCGCGCTCGCGCGGCCGGGGGCCGATTCGACCCACGGATGGAAACCGATCGCGACGTGCGAGCGGCGGCCGCGCGCGTCCTCGACGAGCCTGCGCCAGCGCTCGAGCATCTGCCGCGGAGAGCAGCCTTCGGACTCGTACGGCCAGTCGTCACAGGCGACCGGGAAGCGCCACAGCGTCCGGTTCGAGTCGGTCCGGATCCGATAAGGGTGCGGCTCGGCGCCGTTCTCCGCGTTCCATGCGAAGCCGGCGGACGCGAGGGCGTCGAGCACGCGCTCGTCCCACGCCGATCTCGGGCAGCGGTGCCCGACGACGGCGACGCCGAGGGCTTCGAACGTGCCGCGCGTCCGGCACAGATTGTCGATCAGCGCGTTCGTCGGAAGCCGGGTGAGGATCGAATGATCGTACGAGTGGCTCGCGATCTCGTGCCCCGCGTCGCGGATCGCGCCGACGAGCGACGGCACGTCGAGCGCGAAGCGCGCGACGACGTTGTACGTCGCGCGAATCGCGTAGCGTGCCTCGATCTCGAGGATTCTCCCTACGCCGTCGAGCTCGCGGTGTGACGCCCCGCGTCGCGCGTAGTCGCCTTCGACGTCGTAGAAGATCGTGACGATCGGCCGGCCGCGCCACGCAAGCGGGTCGGCTTGATGCGCGCATCGCGCGGCGCTTTCGAGCGCCCGGAGCTTGCGCCGCGCCCTGTCGAGGCCGAGCGTCCAGATATTCGCGTCCATCGTCGATCGGCACTCCCCGTCGGTCGTGTGTCGTTCTCGATTGACGGTCCCCGGCGCAGCAATGCAAGCCACGTGCCATGCGGATTGCCGCAACGGGCGCTTACCCGGTCCCGCGGCCGCGACGACGTACAATTCGGCGAGAGGGTCGGCTGCGACGTCAGGAGGCATTGCGATGCGGGCCATGGTGCTCGAACAACCCGGTAAAGGGCTTGCGCCGCGTGCGCTTCCGGTTCCAGAGCCCGGCGAACGCGAGCTGCTGCTGCGCGTCGAGGCGTGCGCCGTCTGCCGCACGGATCTGCACATCGTCGATGGCGAGCTGCCCGATCCGGTGCTGCCGCTCGTTCCCGGTCACGAGATCGTCGGCCGCGTCGAAGCGATCGGTGCCGGTGCGACGCGTTACCGGATCGGCGATCGAGTCGGCGTTCCGTGGCTCGGGCGAACGTGCGGGCATTGCCGGTACTGTCGTACAGGATCGGAAAACCTGTGCCCCGAGGCGCGCTTCACCGGCTACCAGCTTCCCGGCGGCTACGCCGAGTACACGGTCGCGCACGAGGACTTCTGTTTCCCGATCCCGGCCGAATACGACGCGGTAGCCGCAGCGCCGCTCCTTTGCGCGGGGCTGATCGGCTATCGCACGCTGTCGAAGGCAGGCGACGTCGAGCGGCTCGGCGTGTACGGCTTCGGCGCGGCCGCGCACATCGTCGCGCAGGTCGCGCGCCACCGCCGAATCGCGCTCTATGCGTTCACCCGTCCGGGAGACGTCGACGCCCAGGCGTTCGCGCGCGACCTCGGCGCGGTGTGGGCCGGGGGATCGGACGAGCGGCCGGACGAGACGCTCGATGCGGCGCTGATCTTCGCGCCTGCCGGCGAGCTCGTGCCGGCAGCGCTCGCGGCCGTCGCGCCGGGCGGACGCGTCGTATGCGGCGGCATCCACATGAGCGACATTCCGTCGTTCCCGTACGCGCTGCTCTGGGGTGAACGTTCCGTCTGCTCGGTCGCGAACCTGACGCGCGCGGACGGCGAGGCCTTCATGGCGCTCGCGCCGCACGTGCCGGTGCGCACGACGACGACGGTCTACCGGCTCGAGGACGCGAATACCGCGCTCGCCGACCTCAAGGCCGGCCGCTTCACGGGCGCGGCCGTGCTCGTGCCGTGAAGGACCTTGCCGCAGCCTGAACTATACTGCTCGGGCCGGTGAAGCGGCGTATCGACGGATCGATGGAGGAGCTCGCGAGTGACGCCTTGGGCACGCCGCCTGTTGATCGCCAACGTGGCGATGTTCGTCGTGATGATCGTCGGGTACCAGGTGCCGGCGCTCGCCCTGCTCGTGAATCTGCTCGTTCTCGTGCCCGCCTTCATCCTCGAACGGCCGTGGACGATCGTGACGTACGCGTTCCTGCACGCCGACGTCCTGCACCTCCTGTTCAACATGATCGGGCTCTTCTTCTTCGGGCCGCGGCTCGAGAGCGTGCTCGGCAGCGGCCGTTTCCTCGGGCTTTATTTCACGAGCGCCATCGTTGCGGCGCTCGCGTCGGTGTTCTTCGAGCCGTATGCGCCGGTCGTCGGCGCTTCGGGCGCCGTCTTCGGCGTGCTGATCGGCTTTGCGAAGTTCTGGCCTCGTGACCGCATCTACTTCTGGGGTGTCATCCCGATCGAGGCGCGCTGGTTCATCGTGCTGCTCGCGGCCTACTCGATCTTCGGCGGGCTTTCCGGGGGCGGCCGGGTCGCGCACTTCGCGCATCTGGGCGGCCTCTTGGGCGGCTGGGTCTATCTGAAGGTGCTCGAGCGGCGGTCTCCGGCCCGGAAGTTTCGCGAGAAGGCCGAGCCGAGCTACCCGCGCGCGACGCGCTCCGACATCGAGCGTTGGCGACGTATCCCGCGTGAGTCATTGCACCCAGTGAATCGTGAGGAGCTCGATAGGATCATGAAGAAGGTCGAGGAGCTCGGTCCGCAGAGTCTCGACGTCAGGGAGCGCGAGTATCTCGAGCGGCTGAGCGCGGGCGACT
>Ga0079224_100017712_pt1 | contig 10049 bp, 4 predicted proteins | sample Stecom2015_FD_80414 | JGI IMG/M metagenome (GOLD analysis project Ga0079224, IMG submission 80414) | Agricultural soil microbial communities from Utah to study Nitrogen management - Steer compost 2015 | ecosystem: Environmental > Terrestrial > Soil > Agricultural land | place: USA: Utah... | reverse complement strand
TCGCTCGAGCCCGGGAAGGCGATGCCCAGCGCCCGGCAGATCATCTGCGCCAGGATGATGAGCAGGATGATCACCATCGAAACCGCTGCCGCGACGCCGGCGTACAGGTAGAGCGCATCGAGCAGCCGGCGCAGCCAGCCCGCGCGAGTCGCCGCCCGGCTATCGGTCATGTTCGGCATCGGGTCCCCGAAGTGCAGCGGGGCGAACCCCGCCGCGATTCCCGGATGTCGCGAGCCGGGCTCAGTTGCCGCGGAACTCGTCGACCACCGCCTTGGCCTCGGGACCGGCGCCCTTGAGCCACTCGTCGGTGATCTTCTTGCCAACCTCCTGCAACCCGGTCTTGAGCTCGGCGCTCGGCGGGGCGACCGTCATGCCGCCCTTGCGCAGGCCCTCGAGCGTCATGTCGGTAAAGGCCTTGGCCTTTGCGTAGCCGTCCTTGGCTGCGGTCGCGGCGCAATCGCCGACCGCCTTGCGGGTGGCGTCGTCGAGCCCGTTCCAGGCCGCCTTGTTGGCCATGATCGTGTTGCGGGGCAGCCAGGCGTCGACCGTGTAGAAATGCGAGACGTGCTCCCAGATCTTGCTGTCGTAGCCGGTGGCGCCCGAGGTGATCATGGAATCCACCACGCCGGTCGCGAAGGCCTGGGTCACTTCGGCCGCTTCGACCTGGGTCGGGACCATGCCGGTGAGCTCGGCCATCTTGGCGGTCGTGGCGTTGTAGGCCCGGAACTTGATGCCCTTGAGGTCATCGACCGAATCGACCGCCTTCTTCACGTAAAGGCCCTGCGGCGGCCAGGGCACCGAGTACAGGTAGACGAGGTTCTGGCTGTCGAGCAGCTTCTTCATGGAGGGAAGGGCAAGGCTCCAGAGCTTCTCGGCATCTTCGAAGGACGTAGCGAGGAATGGCTGCGAATCGATACCGAAGAGCGCGTTCTCGTTCTGGTGGGCCGACAGCAGGCGTTCACCGATCTGCGCCTGTCCGGTCTGGACCGCTCGCTTGATCTCGTTGCCCTTGAACAGCGCGCCGCCCGGGTGCGTGGCGATCTCGAGCTTGCCGCCCGTGGACTTGCCGACGCAGGCGGCGAAGGCCGCCGCATTCTCGGAGTGGAAATTGCTGGCCGGATAGGCGAGCGGCATGTCCCATTTGGCGGCATTGGCAGCGCCCGATGCCAGCATGCCGACCGCAGCGGCGACAAGGATCGACAGCTTGGGTGAGCGATTCATCGCGGATCTCCTCCTCGTTGGAACACAGGCGTAGGCGGGCACTGCATCGTTGTCGCCGCCGTTTCGCCGGATTATCACCCGCCTTGGGTGAATTGCTTGCATGCTAGGCAGCTCAGCGATAAATTGTCAACGAATCGTCAACGTTTTGGAGCTGTGGATGGCCGCAAGAAAGCCGGGCAGCAGTACGAGCCACGATGCCGCTGGCCGCAAGGTCGATCGCGATGTCGTCACCATGCCGTCGATCGGCGTGCCTCCGCGGATTCTTTCTTCCGCCCATCTCGCCGAAGGCGAATGGGGCGAGCTCTCCGAGTTCGAATTCGGGCTCATCGTCTCCTACAACGCGTTCTCGCGCTGGGCAGTGCGCTGCATGGCGGCGGCGGGCATGCCGGACCTGACCATCACCGATGTGCTGGTGCTGCATCACGTGCATCATCGCGGCCGCCCCAAGAAGCTCGCCGACGTCTGCTTCACCCTCAGCTACGAAGACACCCATGTGGTCAATTATTCGCTGAAGAAGCTGCTCGGGCTCGGCCTGCTGTCGTCCGAGAAGCTCGGCAAGGAAGTCTTCTACGAGACGACCCCTGCGGCGGCGGCGCTGCTGCGGCGTTACCGGGCGGTGCGCGAGCAATGCCTGTTGCCGAGCGTTCCGACTGCGCTCGACAACGCCGCCGAACTCGCGGCGGTGGCGGCGCGACTGCGCGCTCTCTCCGGCATCTACGACCAGGCGGCGCGGGCGGCAACCTCTCTGTGAACCGATCGATCGGGGAACCCCAATGAACAGATGGCAATTCTGGATCGACCGCGGCGGCACCTTCACCGATATCGTCGCCCGTCGCCCCGACGGCTCGCTCGCCACCATGAAGCTTCTGTCCGAGGATCCCGGCCGCTACGAGGATGCGGCGGTCGAGGGCATCGGCCGGATCCTCGCCGACGGCGGGGCGCCGGTTGCCATCGATGCGAATCGGGTCGAAGCCGTCAAGATGGGCACGACGGTAGCCACCAATGCCTTGCTCGAGCGCAGGGGTGAACCCCTGCTGTTGCTGGTGACGACGGGCTTCGCCGATGCCCTGCGGATCGCCTACCAGAACCGGCCGCGGCTGTTCGACCGGCGCATCGTCCTGCCCGAGGCGCTGCAGGCCGAAGTCGCGGAGGTGCGCGAGCGGCTCGGCCACGACGGCGAGGTGATCGAGCCGCTCGACGCGGACGATGTCCGACGGATCCTTGCCGGGGCGCGCTCGCGGGGCTTGCAGGCGATCGCCGTCGCCCTGATGCACGGCTATCGCTATCCCGGTCACGAACGCCGCATCGGCGAGCTTGCCCGCGAGGCGGGCTTCACCCAGGTGTCGCTGTCGCACCAGGTCTCGCCCCTGATCAAGTTCGTCTCGCGCGGCGACACCACGGTGGTCGATGCCTACCTGTCGCCGGTGCTGCGCCGCTACGTCGACCGCGTCGCGGCCGCGATGCCCGGCGTGCGGTTGCAGTTCATGCAGTCGAGCGGCGGCCTCACGGACGCCCATGCCTTCCAGGGCAAGGATTCGATCCTGTCGGGTCCGGCGGGCGGCATCGTCGGCATGGCCCGGGTCAGCCAGTTGGCCGGCTTCGACCGGGTCATCGGCTTCGACATGGGCGGCACGTCGACCGATGTTTCCCACCATGCCGGCGAGTTCGAGCGCGCCTTCGATTCGCTGGTCGCGGGCGTAAGGGTCCGGGCCCCGATGCTCAGCATCCACACCGTCGCCGCCGGCGGCGGATCGATCCTGCATTTCGACGGCGCCCGGCTGCGGGTGGGGCCGGATTCCGCCGGGGCCAATCCCGGCCCGGCCAGCTACCGGCGCGGCGGCCCCCTGACGGTAACCGATGCGAACGTGATGCTCGGCCGGATCCAGCCGGATTTCTTTCCCAAGGTCTTCGGACCATCCGGCGACCAGCCCCTCGATCGCGATGCCGTCGTCGGGGGCTTCACGCGCATGGCCGGGGAGATCGCCGCAGCGACCGGCAGGCAGCTCTCCCCGGAAGCCGTCGCCCAGGGATTCATCGACATCGCGATCGGCAACATGGCCAACGCGATCAAAAAGATCTCGGTGCAGCGCGGCTACGACGTGACCCGCTACACGCTCGTCACTTTCGGCGGCGCCGGCGGCCAGCACGCCTGCGGCGTCGCCGATGCGCTTGGCATGTCGACGGTGCTCGCCCATCCGCTGGCGGGCGTGCTGTCGGCCTACGGCATGGGCCTGGCCGAGCAGTCGGCCATCCGCGAGCACTCGGTCGAGGCCGCGCTCGACGATGCCGGCCTGGCCGCGGCAAGCGGAATCCTCGCGGGCCTCGTCGATGCCGCGCGCCAGGAACTCGTCGACCAGGGCGAGGCGCCGGTAGCGATCCGGCTGGTGCGGCGGGCCTTGCTGCGCTACCTCGGCACCGATACCGCGATCGAAGTGCCTTTCGGTGACGTGGCATCGATGCGGACCGATTTCGAGACGGTCTATCGGCAGCGCTTTTCCTTCCTCATGGACGACCGGCCGCTGGTCATCGACTCGGTCGTGGCCGAAGCGCTGGGGCCTTCGGGCGAGGGCGCCGCGCTCGACGCGGGGCCGCCCCGCGCCGGCGCGCTCGCGCCCGTCGCAAGCGCGTCGCTCTTCGCCGACGACCGCTGGCACGAGGCGCCGCTCTACCGGCGCGAGCACATCGACGCCGGTGATGTGGTCGAAGGACCCGCGATCATCGCCGAGGCGACCGCCACCACCATAATCGACCCGGGGTGGCGCGCCCGCATGACGGAACGGGGTGACCTGGTCGTCGATCGCCACGTCGCCCGCCCCGGGCGAGTTGCGATCGGCACCCGGGCCGATCCGATCATGCTGGAGATCTTCAACAACCTGTTCATGTCGGTCGCCGAGCAAATGGGTTATCGACTCCAGAATACGGCGCACTCGGTCAACATCAAGGAGCGGCTGGACTTCTCCTGCGCGGTCTTCGATGTCGGCGGGGCGCTGGTCGCCAATGCTCCGCACATGCCGGTCCACCTCGGCTCGATGGGCGCGAGCGTGCGGGCGGTGATCGCTTCGAACCCTGTCGATTCGATTCGCCCGGGCGACGTCTTCGTGCTCAACGACCCCTATGCCGGCGGCACGCACCTGCCCGACATCACGGTCATCTCCCCGGTCTTCGATGCGCCTGGGCGGGAAATCCTCTTCTGGGTCGGCTCGCGGGGCCACCATGCCGATATTGGCGGACTGACCCCGGGCTCGATGCCGCCCGACAGTCGAACGATCGATGACGAGGGGGTGCTGATCACCAATTTCCGCCTCGTCACCAACGGCCGCATGCGGGAAGCGGAGATGCGGGCGGTACTCGCCGGCGCTCCCCATCCGGCGCGCAATCCGGAGCAGAACCTGGCCGACCTGCGCGCGCAGGTGGCCGCCAACGAGAAGGGCCGTGAGGAACTCCTGCGCATGGTCGACCAGTTCGGCCTCGAGGTGGTGCGAGCCTACATGCGCCATGTCCAGGACAATGCCGAGGAGTCGGTGCGCCGGGCGATCTCGGCGCTGCGCGACGGCGACTACACCTTGCGGCTCGACAACGGTGCCGAGATCCGGGTCGCCTTGCGGGTCGACCCCCGGCAGCGCTCGGCGACGGTCGATTTCACTGGCACTTCCGCCCAGTTGCCGAACAACTTCAATGCGCCGCGCGCGGTGACAATGGCGGCGGTGCTCTATGTCTTCCGCACCCTCGTCGAGGACGACATCCCGATGAACGAGGGCTGCCTCAAACCCATCGAGGTCATCGTTCCGCAGGGCAGCATGCTGGCGCCCGAGGCACCGGCAGCAGTGGTCGCCGGCAACGTCGAAACCTCGAGCTGCATCGTCGCCGCACTCTACGGCGCCCTCGGCGTGATGGCGTCGGCCCAGCCGACGATGAACAACCTGACCTTCGGCACCGAGCGTTTCCAGTACTACGAAACCATCGCCGGCGGCTCCGGGGCGGGTGGTGTGTTCGATGCGAGCGGCAAGCTCGTCGACGGCTTCGATGGCTGCGCGGCGGTGCAGACCCACATGACCAACTCCCGCATCACCGATCCCGAGGTACTCGAGGCGCGCTTCCCGGTGCGCCTGCTCTGGCACCGGATCCGCGCCGGCTCGGGCGGGGCCGGGCGATGGCGCGGCGGCGACGGGGCAAGCCGGGCGATTCGCCTGCTCGCGCCGATGACGGTGTCGATGCTCTCGAACGGACGCATCGAGCCCGCTTTCGGCGCGGCCGGCGGCAGTCCGGGCGCCCCGGGCGTCAACCGCCTGCTGGACGCCGAGGGCGCCGAGCGGCTGCTCGGTCCGACCGATTCGGCGCAGGTCGAGGCCGGCGCCACGATCATCGTCGAAACGCCCGGCGGCGGCGGCTTCGGCACCCCGGGCTGAAGCCGGCGGCCGGGGCAGGGATGTTGCGCGCGCCGATATAATCGGAGCTTTCCTGCCTCGGTCGATCCCCCGATGTCCGCGTATTTCACGCTAGCCGGCTCGCCGGCGCTGTCCGGTTTCCGCATTGCCCGCCTGCTCGCGGAACTGCGACGGATCGAAGCCCGGATCGACGCCCTCGAAGCGTCCTGGTTCCATCTAGGCGTCGCCGATCGGGAACTCGATTCGCTCACCCGCGCCCGCCTGCAGGCGCTGGTCGACGACGCCGCCCCCGCGCTGGCCGATGCCGGGGGCGCCGGCCAGGCGATCTGGGTCGTGCCGCGCCTCGGCACGATCTCCCCGTGGGCGAGCAAGGCAACCGATATCGCCCACAATTGCGGCTTCGAGACGGTGCGCAGGATCGAGCGCGGCATCGTCTACCGGCTCCGGCCGCGACGCGGCGTCTTCGGCGGCAAGCCGCTGGACGCAGCCGTGCTGCAACGGCTCGCCGGTGTCCTGCACGATCGCATGACGGAGACGGCGCTGCTCGAGCAGCCCGATCCGGCGCGGCTCTTCACGCCCCTCGAAGGCAAGCCCATGCAGCGCATCGCGCTGCTCGCCCAGGGTCGCGAAGCCCTCGTCGAGGCCAATCGAAGCCTCGGGCTCGCCTTGTCGGACGACGAAATCGACTATCTCGCGGACGCCTTCGGGCGGCTCGAACGCGATCCGAGCGACGTCGAGTTGATGATGTTCGCGCAGGCGAATTCCGAGCATTGCCGGCACAAGATATTCAATGCCGACTGGGTGCTCGACGGCGAGACGATGGACAGCTCCCTGTTCGGGATGATCCGGGCGACCCATGCAGCCCAACCCGAAGGCACGATCGTCGCCTATTCCGACAATGCCGCGGTCCTGGCCGGTCGCGAGATCGTGCGCTTCCATCCGTGGCAGACATTGCCCGACGGCCGCCAGGTCAACGGCCTGTACGCCGGCGAATCCGGACTGACCCACAGCCTGCTGAAAGTGGAGACGCACAACCACCCGACCGCGATTGCGCCGTTTCCCGGCGCGGCAACCGGGGCAGGAGGGGAAATCCGCGACGAGGGCGCCACCGGCCGCGGGTCGCGGCCGCGCTTTGGCCTGACCGGCTTCACCGTATCGAACCTGCGCATTCCGGGCTTCGAACAACCCTGGGAAGTCGACGGTGACGAGGCGTCCGGGTCTTATGGACGTCCCGGACATATCGCATCGGCGCTCGACATCATGATCGACGGCCCGGTCGGCGGGGCCGCCTTCAACAACGAGTTCGGCCGGCCGAACCTGCTCGGCTACTTCCGCAGCTACGAACAGGACATCGGCGGCACGAGGCGCGGATATCACAAGCCGATCATGATCGCCGGCGGAGTCGGCGCGATCGACGCCCGCCATGTCGGCAAGAACCCGCTGCCGCCGGGCAGCCTGCTGATCCAGCTCGGCGGGCCGGGCATGCGCATCGGCCTGGGCGGCGGCGCGGCCTCGAGCATGGGCACCGGTACCAATACGGCGGAACTCGATTTCGATTCGGTCCAGCGCGGCAATCCCGAGATCCAGCGGCGCGCCCAGGAAGTGCTCGACTGCTGCCAGGGGCTCGGACCGGACAATCCGATCCTGTCCATCCATGATGTCGGCGCGGGCGGACTGTCCAACGCCTTCCCCGAGATTGTCCATGATGCCGGCCGCTCCGCGCGCTTCATGCTCGCCCGGGTGCCGCTCGAGGAGTCCGGCCTGTCGCCCGCCGAGATCTGGTGCAACGAGTCCCAGGAGCGCTATGTGCTCGCGCTCGCCCCGGGGTCGCTCGGAACCTTCGAATATTTCTGCCGCCGCGAACGCTGCCCGTTCGCGGTCGTCGGGACCGTCACCGATGACGGCCAGCTGCGTCTGCTGTTCGACGAGGAGCAACCGGCCGACGGCCATCCGGTCGACATGCCGATCGAAGTCCTGCTCGGCAAGCCGCCGAAGATGTCGCGCACCGGCACCACGCGCGAACGCGGGCTGCTCCCGGTCGACGCGACGGGCCACGACCCGGGCCCGGTCGCGACCTCGGTCCTGCGTCACCCGACAGTCGCGAGCAAGCGCTTCCTGGTCACCATCGGCGATCGCACTGTGGGAGGTCTCAGCGCGCGCGATCCCATGGTCGGTCCCTGGCAGGTTCCGGTCGCCGACTGCGGGATCGGCCTGGCCGATTTCCATGGCTATGCCGGCGACGCGCTGGCACTCGGCGAGCGCAGCCCGCTCGCGGTCATCGACCCGGCCGCCTCGGCGCGAATGGCGATCGCCGAGGCCATCACCAATCTGTGCGCCGCCCCGGTCGAACGAATCGACGCGATCAAGCTCTCGGCCAACTGGATGGCGGCCTGCGGCGAACCGGCCGAGGATGCCGATCTCTATCATGCCGTCCGGGCAGCGAGCGAGTTCTGCATCGCCCTGGGCATCGCGATTCCGGTCGGCAAGGACTCCCTGTCGATGCGCACCGTCTGGCGCGACCCCGACTCCGGCCTCGACAAGTCGGTGCAGTCGCCGACGTCGTTGGTGGCGACCGCATTCGCACCAGTGGCCGATGTGCGCACGGCGAACACGCCGCAGCTCGATCCCTCCACCGAGACTGCGCTGATCCTGGTGGACCTCGCCGCCGGTCGGCAGCGGCTCGGCGGCTCGGTGTTCGCACAGGTCACCGGCCAGGTCGGCGACGAAGTACCCGACATCGAAGACCCGGCGCGTCTCGCGACCTTCGTGTCCGCGATCGCGCGCCTGCGATCGCAGGCGCGCCTGCTCGCCTACCACGACCGCTCCGACGGCGGCCTGTTCGCGACGGTTTGCGAGATGGCCTTCGCGGGACGCTGCGGAGTGGCGATCAACATCGACATGCTGACGATCGATCCCCATGCGGCCGACTGGGGCGACTACAAGATCCGCCCCGAGCAGGTCGAGGTGCAACGCGGCGAAGCCACGATTCGCGCGCTGTTCAACGAGGAGGCGGGCGCGGTCATCCAGGTGCGGGCGGCCGATCGCGATGCCGTGATGGGCGAGTTGCGCGCCCTCGGCCTGTCGGCTTTTTCGCATGTGATCGGCAAGCCGGCCGCGGGCGACGACATCAGCTTCTATCGCGACGGGCGGCGCATCTTCGCCGAATCGCGCGCCACCCTGCAACGGATCTGGGCCGAGACCAGCTACCGGATCGCATCGCTGCGCGACGACCCCGAATGCGCCCAGGAAGAATACGACGCGATCGCCGCCGACGGCGACCCGGGCCTGCACATGAGCCTGGGCTTCGATCCCGCCGAGGACATCGCGGCGCCGTTCGTCGCATCGGGTGCCAGGCCCCGGGTCGCGGTACTGCGCGAGCAGGGTGTCAACAGCCATGTCGAGATGGCCGCGGCATTCACCCGCGCCGGCTTCGATGCCTACGACGTGCACATGACCGACCTCTTCGCCGGCCGGCATCGCCTCGAGGAGTTCAAGGGCCTGGTGGCTTGCGGTGGCTTTTCGTACGGCGACGTGCTCGGCGCGGGTGCGGGCTGGGCCCGGTCGATACTATTCAATGCCGAAATGGCCGAGCGCTTCGCGGTGTTCTTCAACCGGCCCGACACATTCAGCCTCGGCATCTGCAACGGCTGCCAGATGCTCGCGCACCTCAAGTCCATCATTCCGGGCGCCCACGACTGGCCCGAGTTCGTCCGCAATCGCTCCGAGCAGTTCGAGGGGCGGCTGGTCCAGGTCGAGGTGCTCGACTCCCCGTCGATCCTGCTCGCCGGCATGGCCGGCAGCCGGATGCCGATCGTCGTCTCGAACGGAGAGGGCCGGGTGCGCTTCTCGAACGCGGAGCAGGCCGGCCGGGCCCGGGGCGCGCTGCGCTTCGTTGATGGCCATGGCGCGGTCGCGCAGCGCTATCCCGCGAACCCGAATGGCTCGCCGGCCGGACTGACCGGATTCAGTTCCGAAGATGGCCGCGCGACCATCCTGATGCCTCATCCGGAGCGCGTCCACCGCGCGGTCCAGATGAGCTGGACGCCTCCCGGACTCGGCGAGGATTCCCCCTGGATGCGGATATTCCGCAACGCCCGGGCCTGGGTCGCCTGAACCCGCCGAAGGATCGGAAGCGGGACGCGCCCGGGGCCGATATCCGCATTGGCGGCTGGCGATTTCGCCTAGAATTGTTCGACGCCCGATACAGGATGCGACCGCAAATTTCAGTCGCCGGATACGCCTCGTACGAACTCCACTCCAATCATACGCCATCGAACAGATCCTCATGATCGCTACTAACACGCGGGTACAGCCAACATTCATGCCGCTCATAGATCTCGAAGCTGGCGTGAAGCTTGCTGCAGGCATTTCAGGCGCGAACGCTCTCATCACGTCCAAGAATTAGAATATGACAATTTCTCGATGGACGCCAGCCTCCATCGA
>Ga0079224_100017711_pt1 | contig 10050 bp, 7 predicted proteins | sample Stecom2015_FD_80414 | JGI IMG/M metagenome (GOLD analysis project Ga0079224, IMG submission 80414) | Agricultural soil microbial communities from Utah to study Nitrogen management - Steer compost 2015 | ecosystem: Environmental > Terrestrial > Soil > Agricultural land | place: USA: Utah... | reverse complement strand
GAACCCGAACCGCCGACCGTGGCATCACGGATCGAGTTCCACCTGCACGACTTCCTGATCGAGTACGCCGGCGACGGCCCCGACCCACCCACCTGACCACCCCGCCCCGGCGCCCGCGGGTCTCGACTTCGCTCGACCACCACCCCGCGGGCGTACCGGCCTGCGTGCGGTCAGCCGAAGACGTCGGGCAGGTCGCTGATGCGCGCGGTGAACCGGGGCGCGCGCTTCTCGAGGAAGGCGGCCACGCCCTCCTTGCCGTCGCCGATGCTGGTGTAGAACATCGCCAGCGAGTCGGCGAGGTGGGCGTCGAGCGGGTGCGGCGCGGCGCTGTGCCGGTAGGTCATCTGCTTGGTCAGCGCGAGCGCGGCGGGGGAGCGGTCGCGGGTGAACCGGCGTGCGAGGTCGTACGCCGCGGGGAGCAGGTCGTCGGGCTCGTGCACCGAACGCACCAGCCCGTGGCCCAGCGCGGTGTCGGCGTCGAGGATGTCGGCGGCGTAGAAGAGCTCGAGGGCGGTCGGCAGACCGACGATGCGGGGGAGGAACCAGGTCGAGCACGCCTCGGGCACGATGCCGAGCCGACCGAAGACGAACCCGATGCGCGCCCTCTGCGAGGCCATCCGCACATCCATCGCCAACGTCATGGTCGCGCCGATCCCGACCGCGGCCCCGTTGATCGCACCGATGACCGGCTTGGGGCAGGCGTGGATCGCCAGGGTGACCCGGCCGCCGGTGTCGCGGACGCCGTCGTGGATCTCGGGCTCGTCGAACCGCTCGCGCAGGTCCGCCGGCGTCGGTCGCAGGGTCTCGTCGAGCCCGAAGACGTTGCCCTCGGCGTTGAGGTCCATGCCCGCGCAGAACGCGCGCCCGCTGCCGGTCACCACCACGGCCCGTACGGCGTCGTCCTCGGCCGCGCGCACGAACGCGTCCTCGAGCTCGTCGGCCATCGCGACGGTGAACGCGTTCAGCGCGTCGGGGCGGTCGAGGGTGATCGTGGCGATCCCGTCCTCGTCGAGGTGCCAACGGATCGTGGTGTACGCGGGGTCGCTCACAGGGGTCCTCTCACAGCGGGTCGGGCGGGGTCAGTCGGCCAGGCCGGAGGGCCGGCACAATCGGTCCGGGATGTCCTCGGTCCGGTCCTCGGCGATGAGCTTGAACAGCTGCTGGCTGCGCTCGGGGTCCCAGTTGACGGCGAGGTCGCGGATCGGCATCGAGCAGGTCAGCCCGTTCTCGCCGTCCACCCGCGTCATCGCCCACGCGAACCGCGCCGTGTCGAACGGGCCGGTCTCCTCGCCGGTCACGAGGAAGTCGGCGGCCGCGTGCGCCAGCTTGTAGTAGCGCACCGGGTTGAGGAACGACCACGGCGAGGCCGCCTTGCGACCCACCGCGCTCACCACCTCGCGCTGCCGTCGCGCACGGTCGATGTCGCCGAGCGCGGAGAGCTTGCGGGAGCGGGCGTACCCGAGGGCCTTGCGCCCGCCGGCCTCCTGGCAGCCGGCCTTGATGTTGAGATTGGCCAGCGGGTCGCGCATGTCGCTCTCCGGGCAGATCTCGATGCCGCCGACGGCGTTCACCAGCCCGACGAACCCGGCGAACCCGATCTCGACGTAGTTGTCGACCCGGATGCCGGTCGCCCGCTCCAGTGTCTCCACCAGCAGCGGTGCGCCGCCGAGGGCGTACGCGGCGTTGATCTTGGTCGTCCCGCGACCCGGCACCTCCACGATCGAGTCGCGGGGGATCGACAGCAGCAGGTTCGGGCCGCTCCCAACGTGCAGCAGCATGATCGTGTCGGTCCGGCGCCCACCGGCCTCCCCGGTGCCGAAGCGCCGCTTCTGCCGCGGGGTCAGCCCCTCGCGGCTGTCGCTGCCGACCAGGAGGTACGTCGTCCCCGGCTGCTTGTCGGGCCGGTCGCCACCCGGGGCCGCTTCGACCTTCTCCACCGACTGCCAGGCCAACAGCGGCACCACGACCAGGTAGACCAGCCACAGTGCGAGCAGGGCGATCAGCACCCGGCCGATGCGCGGGCGCCGCCGGCCCCCGGACGCGGCGGGAACCGGCTCCGGACGATCCCGCTCCGGACGGCTCTTCGCGGGACGGCTGCGCTCGGGACGGGGCTGCACCGGCAGCACCCGGGTGGGGTCCGGGTCACCGGGCGGCCCGTCCTCGCCATACAGCCAGTCGTAGTCCGGCGGCTCCTTGCCCATGAGCACGGACGGTACCGGCTCCGGACACGTCGGGGTCGTTTCGGCGCGCCTGACGGGCTCGGCGCCATCAGGTGGTGATACTCACCGGGACGAACAGACTCCCCAGAGAGGCCCGTCGATGCCACCCGACACTTCCCCCGGGTCGCGCGACGCTCGGATCAGGTTCCGCCGAGCCGTCACGTTGATGGTGATGACCCTCCTGCTGCCCGGATCCGCCCAGATGGTCGCCGGCAACCGCCGGGTCGGGCGCATCGCGCTGCGCACGTGGGCCGGCCTGTGGGGCACGGTCCTGTTCACCGCGCTGTTGGTCTGGCTCTGGCCCGGGCTCGCGTTCTGGGTCGCGTCCAGCACCGGCGTCCTCGGCGTGATCCGGCTGCTGCTGATCGTGCTTGCGCTGGGCTGGGCGTACCTGTTCATCGACGCCTGGCGCCTCGGCGAGCCGCTCGAGCTGCGGCGCCAGCACCGGCTGGTGATCGTCGGCATCAACGGCGCGCTGTGCTTCTCGATGGCCGGCGCGCTGCTCTTCGGCGCGCACCTGGTCAACACCCAGCGCGACTTCGTGCTGACGATGTTCGGCGACACGATCGTCCGCGACGCCTTCGACGGCCGCTACAACGTCCTGCTGCTCGGTGGCGACGCCGGGGACGACCGCTGGGGGCTGCGGCCCGACAGCATCACCGTCGCCAGCATCGACGAGGACACCGGCCAGACGGTGCTCTTCGGCCTCCCGCGCAACCTGCGCAACTTCGAGTTCCGCAAGGGCTCGGTGATGCACGAGCAGTACCCCGACGGCTACACCTGCGACGACTGCTACCTCAACTCGTTGGCCACCTGGGCGCGCGACCACGAGCAGTTGTTCGACGAGTACGACGACCCCGGCGTCGAGGCGACCATCGAGGCGGTCGAGGGGATCACCGGCCTGCGGATCAACTACTTCGCGATGGTCAACCTCGCCGGGTTCAGCCGGATGGTCGACGCCGTCGGCGGGGTGGAGATCAACGTCCGCGACCGGATCCCGATCGGCGGCATCGGCGCCCCGATCACCGGCTACATCGAGCCCGGCCAGCGCAAGCTCAACGGCTTCGAGACGCTGTGGTTCGCCCGCTCCCGCGTCTCCGCCGACGACTACTCCCGCATGGCCCGCCAGAAGTGCGTCATGAACGCCATGCTCGACCAGCTCAGCCCGACCAAGGTGTTGCGCAAGTTCGAGGCGATCACCAAGGCGAGCAGCGACCTGATCAAGACCGACCTCCCCGCCTCGGAGCTCGACACCTTCGCCCAGCTCGCCCTCAAGGCGCGTGACACCCCGCTGCGCACCGTGTCGTTCGTCCCGCCGATGATCAACACCTCCGACCCCGACATCGAGAAGATCCACGCCAAGGTGCGGTCGGCGCTCGAGCAGACGCGCGACGGGGCGGCGAAGAAGTCGAAGCCGGCCGGCGGACCCGGCAAGACGCGGAAGGCGCCGGCGACCGGTACGACCACCGGCGGCGCGGTCGGCAGCCTCGCGGAGGGGTACGCCGCCAACGACGCCGACGACCTCGACGCGGTGTGCTGACCCGCCCCGCGCGTCGTTGAGTAGGGTCGTGCGGTGCTCCCTGACCAGTCCGGCACGCCCGTCGCGGCAGCCGACGACACCCGGCTCGTGGCCGTCGTGGTCACCTGGAACCGCCGGGAGCTGCTCGCCGAGTCCCTGGCCGCGGTCCGGGGTCAGCAGCACGCCCCGGCCGTCCTGGTGGTCGTCGACAACGCCTCCGACGACGGGTCCGCCGACGATCTCGCCGCCCTGCGCCACACCCCGGGGCCCGACCTCGACGTGGTGCGCCTGGCTGCCAACACCGGTGGCGCCGGCGGGTTCGCGGCCGGCATCCAGCGGGCGCTGACCCACCGTCCCGACCTGGTCTGGCTGCTCGACGACGACACCGTCCCCGAGCCCGGCGCCGCCGGCGCGCTGGTCGCCGCCTGGCAGCAGTACGCGGCCCGGCACGGCGAGCGCCCCCGCGCGGTGGCGAGCCGGGTGGTCTGGATCGACGGCCGCGACCACCCGATGAACACCCCCCGCCCCAAGCCCGGTGCCGGCGCGCGTGAGCGGGCCCGGGCCGCGGCGGTGGACTGCGTGCCGATCCGCTCGGCGAGCTTCGTCTCGGTGGCCTTCGACGCCGAAGCGGTCCGCGAGCGCGGCCTGCCGCTGGCCGACTATTTCCTGTGGAACGACGACTTCGAGTACTCCACCCGCCTGATCCGCGGCGGCGTCGGCCTCTACTGCCCGGCGAGCGTCGCGGTGCACAAGACGCGCACCTTCGGTTCGACCGACGCCGACCCCGGCGACCGGTTCTTCTACGAGGTGCGCAACAAGATCTGGATGTTCAGCCGCAGCCGGTCCCTGGGGCCGGCCGAGAAGGTCGCGTACGGCGGTGCCACTCTGCGGCGCTGGGCGCGCACCCTCGCCCGCTCCAGCGACCGGCCGCGGTTGCTGCGGGCCGCGGCGCGGGGGATCCGCGCCGGCGTACGCGCGCCGCGGCCGACGCCGGCGGTGCTTGCCGAGGCCGGCTGGGCGCCGCACCTCGACGCGGTGCCCGCCGGACAGGACGGCGTGCCGTTCAGCCTCCTGATCAGCACCTACGGCGGCGACCGGGCCGACTTCCTGCGGCAGGCGTTCGTCTCCAGCGTGCAGGAGCAGACGCGCCGGCCGGCCGAGGTCGTCCTGGTGCAGGACGGGCCGGTCGACGCCGAGCTCGCCGCCGAGATCGAGCACCTGGTCGCCACCAGCCCGGTGCCGGTGCAGCACGTGGTCTGTCCGGAGAACCGTGGGCTCGGACCGGCGCTCGACCGGGGGCTGGCCGCGGCCTCCCACGAGGTCGTGGCCCGGATGGACGCCGACGACATCAGCGTCCCCGAGCGCTTTGCCCGGCAGCTGCCCGTGATCGAGGCCGGCGCCGACATCGTCGGCTCGGGGCTGTGGGAGTTCACCGTGGACCCCGACCGCCCCGGCGACGTCGTGGGTCGGCGGACGCCCTCGGTCGACCCGGGTGAGATCCGCCGGGTGATCGGCTTCCGCGACCCGTTCAACCACCCGACGGTGGTCTACCGCCGATCGGCGGTGCTGGCCGCCGGCGGCTACACCCACCTGGCGCTGATGGAGGACTACTTGCTGTTCGCGCGGATGGTCGCCGCCGGTGCCGTCCCGGCCAACCTCGCGGAGCCGCTGGTCTACTACCGGGTCGGCGACGGCGCCTACGCGCGCCGTGGTGGCGCCCGGCTGCTGCGCTCGGAGCTGGCCCTGCAGCGACGCTTCCGGCAGCTCGGGATCACCACCCGCCGCCAGTACCTGCGCAACGTCGTCGTGCGCGGGGGCTACCGGCTGGTGCCCGAGCATGTGAGGAAGGTCGCCTACCGGGCATTGTTGGCGAACCGGTCCGGCGCCGCCGGTTCCGGTCACCCGCGCGGTTAGACTCGCCGGCGGTCCGCAACCAACCGAGGAGTGTGTGTGAAGCCCGATCTCGTGGTCGTCGGGTCCGGGTTCTTCGGACTCACCATCGCCGAACGCTGTGCCGAGGAGCTCGGACTGGAGGTCCTGGTCCTCGAGCGTCGCCACCACCTCGGCGGCAACGCCTACTCGGAGAAGGACCCCGAGACCGGCATCGAGGTGCACAAGTACGGTGCGCACCTGTTCCACACCTCCAACGAGCGGGTGTGGGAGTACGTCAACCGGTTCACCGACTTCACCGACTACAAGCACCGGGTCTTCGGGATGTACCAGGGCCAGGTCTACTCGCTGCCGATGAACCTCGGGCTGATCAACCAGTTCTTCGGCCGCAGCCACACGCCGGCGGAGGCGCGCGCCCTGATCGCCGAGCAGGCCAGCGAGATCGCGACCGAGGACGCCACCAACCTCGAGGAGAAGGCGATCAGCCTGATCGGCCGCCCGCTCTACGAGGCGTTCATCAAGGGCTACACCGCCAAGCAGTGGCAGACCGACCCCACCAAGCTCAGCGCCGACATCATCACCCGGCTCCCGGTGCGCTACACGTTCGAGAACCGCTGGTTCAGCGACAAGTACGAGGGTCTCCCGGTCGACGGCTACACCGCCTGGCTGGAGCGGATGGCCGACCACCCCAAGATCACCGTCCGCCTCGAGACCGACTTCTTCGACGTCGCCGAGGAGTTCAAGGGCGTGGTGCCGATCGTCTACACCGGCCCCGTCGACGAGTACTTCTCCCACTCCGAGGGCCGCCTGTCGTGGCGCACCGTCGACCTCGAGGAGAGCGTCGTCGACGTCGACGACTTCCAGGGCACCGGGGTGATGAACTACAACGACCAGGACGTCCCCTTCACCCGGATCATCGAGTTCAAGCACTTCCACCCCGAGCGCGAGAAGACCCATCTGCCCGGCAAGTCGGTCATCGTGCACGAGTACTCCCGGTTCGCCGAGGAGGGCGACGAGCCCTACTACCCGATCAACACCGCCGAGGACCGGGAGCGGCTGCTGAAGTACCGCGAGCTCGCGAAGGCCGAGCCGATGGTCCTGTTCGGGGGCCGGCTCGGCACCTACAAGTACCTCGACATGCACATGGCGATCGGCTCGGCGCTGTCGATGTACGACAACAAGCTCAAGCCACACTTCACCGAGGGTGCCGCCCTCACCAGCGGGGGGATCGACGCGTGACCCAGTCCACCACCGAGACGCTCGGCACGGGCGAGACGACGCGGCGGCTCCTGCAGCGCCAGATCCTCCCGGTCGACGGCGACACCGAGACGCTGCCGCTGTACGTCGACCCGGAGCCGGCCATCCTCGACGCCGACAAGTACGAGGTCGGCTCCAACCGCAACGCCCAGGCGCTCAACGCCGTGCAGATGCGGCAGAAGGTCGGCGGCAACAAGGTCCTGCACCCCGACCAGATCGTCGGTCGGCACGCGATGCGCGTCCGGTCCGGCGAGACGCTGTCGTTCGGCACCTACTTCAACGCCTTCCCGGCGGCCTACTGGCGCCGGTGGACCGTGGTCGACAGCGTGCGCCTCACCATCGAGGTCGAGGGGCGCGGCGCCGACATCATCGTCAACAAGTCGATGGCCAACGGCCGCTCGCAGCGCGTCGACTCCGCCAGCACCGACGAGGAGGCGAGCGGCCGCTTCGAGTTCGAGCTGTCGCTGGTGCCGTTCGTCGACGGCGGCTGGTACTGGTACGACGTCATCGCCGGCGACGAGGACGTGGTCGTGACCTCGGCCGAGTGGAGCGCCGAGGTGCCCGTCGAGCGCGCCGAGCACGGCACCGTCACCATCGGCATCACCACGATGAACCGGCCGGAGTTCTGCTCCGAGCTGCTCGCCCAGATCGGCAACTACGCCGACCTGGCCCCGTACCTCGACGAGGTGCTGGTGATGGAGCAGGGCAAGCAGAAGGTGGTCGACGCCGAAGCGTTCCCGGCCGCCCAGGAGGCGCTGGGTTCGACCCTGCGGGTCATCGAGCAGGGCAACCTCGGCGGATCCGGCGGCTACGCCCGCGGCCAGTGGGAGACCCTGCGCAAGGGCACCGCGACGTACTTCATGTGCATGGACGACGACGTCGTGTGCGAGCCCGAGGGCATCATCCGCGCGGTCACCTTCGGCGACCTCGCGCGTCGCCCCACGATCGTGGGCGGCCACATGTTCAGCCTCTACGCGCGCTCGCGGATGCACAGCTTCGGCGAGATCGTGCACCCGTGGCGGTTCTGGTGGCAGTCGGCCCCCGGCGTGTTCACCGACTGGGACTTCGCCAACCGCAACCTGCGCTCCGCGCGCTGGCTGCACAAGCGGGCCGACGTCGACTTCAACGGCTGGTTCATGTGCCTGATCCCCCGGGTCACCCTGGAGGACGTCGGACTCTCCCTGCCGCTGTTCATCAAGTGGGACGACTCCGAGTTCGGGCTCCGCGCCAAGGAGGCCGGCTACCCGACCGTGACCTTCCCGGGCGCCGCGGTGTGGCACATCCCGTGGACCGACAAGAACGACGCCCTCGACTGGCAGGCCTACTTCCACCAGCGCAACCGGTTCATCGCCGCGCTGCTGCACTCGGTCTACGAGCGCGGCGGCCGGATGGTGCAGGAGAGCTTCAACCACCAGATCAAGCACCTGGTCTCGATGCAGTACTCCACCGTCGCGCTGCGCCACATGGCGCTCGAGGACGTCCTGCGCGGACCGCACGCACTGCACGAGGCGCTGGGCACCCGGCTGGCGGAGGTCAACGCATTCCGCAAGGAGTTCAGCGACGCCCAACTCAAGGCCGACCCCGACGCGTTCCCACCGATCAAGCGCACCAAGCCGCCGCGCAAGGGGCGCGACGACAGCCACGTGCCCGGCCGGTTCACCCTGATGGCCCAAGCCGCCCTGGCCCCGGTGCGTCAGCTCCGGCCCGTGAAGCCGCTGGCCAAGAAGCACCCGGAGACCGCTATCCCGGCGATGGATGCGACCTGGTACCGGATCAACAAGTACGACGCCGCCATCGTCTCGATGCCCGACGGCACCTCCGCCGCGCTCTACCAGCGCGACCCGGAGCTGTTCCGCGAGCTCGCTGCGAAGACGGTCGACATCCACCTCCGGCTGCGGCGGGAGTGGCCGCGGTTGGCGCGGGAGTACCGCGAGGCGCTGGCCCACATCACCTCGCCCGACGAGTGGGCCAAGCAGTGGCAGAGCTGACCCTGTCGCACCAGCCGGACCCCGCCGACTGGCCGTTGGAGTCACCGGCGCCCAAGGGCGGCTTGGCCGAGGTGTTCCGGCGCCGCTACCTGCTCAAGCTGGTCGTCAAGCGCCAACTGGCTCAGCAGTACGCCGCCTCGGTGCTGGGCTTCATGTGGTCCTACGTCCAGCCCGCGATCCGGTTCCTGGTCTACTACTTCGCCGTCGGCATGGTGCTCAAGGCGCACGTGGACACGCCGTACTTCGCGATCCACCTGTTCGCCGGGCTGATCATGGTGCAGTTCTTCAACCAGATGGTCGGAGCCGGTACCCGGTCGGTGTGGTCCAACCGGCGGCTGGTCAAGAAGATGGCGCTGCCACGGGAGGTCTTCCCGGTCGCGTCGGTGATGGTCGCCGGTTTCCACACGCTGCCGCAGATCGGCATCCTGGCCATCGCCTGCACGATCATCGGCTTCACCTTCGAATGGACCGGGCTGCTGGCCGGGCTGCTCGGCTACGGGATGCTCGCGGTGTGGGGGATCGCCTTCGCCCTGCTGTTCAGCGCCCTCAACGTGATGGTGCGCGACCTGCAGAACCTCGTCGGCACGATCACCTCGTTCATGCACTTCATGGTGCCGATGATCTACAGCTACAACCGGATCGCCGACAGTGCGATCGGCGGCACGATCTGGGAGGAGGTCTACCTCGCCAACCCGGTCGCCACCGGGGTCCTGCTCATGCAGCGCTGCTTCTGGTCCGGCGTGGTCGGCGACCCCTCCCAGACCCTCTACCCCGACGACCTGCTGCTGCGCGGCGCGATCATGCTGGCCATCGGCCTGGTGTTCCTCTTCGTCGCCCAGCGGACCTTCCGCCGGCTCGAGAGCAGATTCCCGGAGCGCCTGTGATGACCGAGTCGATCGTGGTGGACAACGTCACCAAGAACTTCACCATGCGCTACCACCGCACCCTCAAGCAGATGCTGGTGGCGTCGGTGCGCGGGCACCAGATCTCCGACACCTTCCGCGCCCTCGACCAGGTGAGCTTCACCGTCGAGCAGGGCGAGTCGATCGGGCTGATGGGCCTCAACGGCTCCGGCAAGTCGACGCTGCTGAAGCTGATCAACGGCGTGATGCGGCCCGACGAGGGGAGGGTGCTGACCCGGGGCCGGATCGCCGGCCTGATCGCCACCGGTGCGGGG
>Ga0079224_100017710_pt1 | contig 10050 bp, 5 predicted proteins | sample Stecom2015_FD_80414 | JGI IMG/M metagenome (GOLD analysis project Ga0079224, IMG submission 80414) | Agricultural soil microbial communities from Utah to study Nitrogen management - Steer compost 2015 | ecosystem: Environmental > Terrestrial > Soil > Agricultural land | place: USA: Utah... | reverse complement strand
TCGAGCGTCTGCGCGGGCGGCTCGGCGAGTCGGCAGTGCACGGTCTCGCGCTCGCCGCCGATCATCGTCCCGAGCGTGCATGGGCGGCGACGGAAGTGCCCGGGGTATTGCGGCGCCGAAGTGCAGAGCGACGGCCGCCGCTCGTGGGCGGGACGCGGGACACGGGTACCGCACCCGACATCGACGACGCGTGCGCGGCCAGCCCTGCGGCGGAGGCGCGCACCGCCGACACCGCAGGCTCGGGGCCGGGCGGGGCGCCGTGTTCCGAGCGTCCGCTGTGGCTCTCGCCTGCGCCCGAGCCGCTGAGCTGCGTGGCCGGCAGGCCGAGGCTCGGCGGCACGCTGCGGATGATCGAAGGCCCGGAGCGCATCGAAAGCGGCTGGTGGGACGGCGGGGACGTCGCCCGCGATTACTTCATCGCGGTCGGCCCGTCGGACGAGCGGCTCTGGGTGTTCCGCGATCGGGCCGACGGCCGCTGGTACCTGCACGGAAGGTTCGGCTGATGCGTTACGCCGAGCTCCATGTGCTCAGCAACTTCACGTTCCTCAAGGGTGCGTCGCATCCGGAGGAGCTCGTCGAGCGGGCCGCGGATCTCGGCTACGCCGCAATCGCGCTGACCGACGAATGCTCGGTCGCGGGCGTCGTTCGCGCGCTCGTCGCCGCCGAGCAGCGCGGCATCAAGCTGATCGTCGGCAGCGCATTCTCGGTCGAGGGCTCGGCCGTGCCGGGCGCGCCGCCGTCGCGCGGTTTCGATGCGGTCGTGCTCGCGCCGGACCGTGCGTCCTACGGTGCGTTGTGCGCGCTGATCAGCTCGGCGCGCCGTGCCGCGCCGAAGGGCGAGTATCGGCTCTCCGCTGAGGACTTCGCGCGCTATCTCGAGCCGTCCGATTGCCTGATCCTGTGGCGGCCCGGGCGTACGCCCGATCTCGAGGTCGGCGCATGGCTCACCGCGCATTTCCGCGGCCGCCTGTGGCTCGCCGTCTCGCTGCTACGGCGGGGCGGCGAGCGGCGCATGCTCCAACGCTCGCGAGAGGCCGCGGAGACGCTCGGCGTGCCGATGACCGCCGCAGGCGGCGTGCTGATGCACGTGCCCGAACGGCGCGCGCTGCAGGACACGCTGACCGCGATCCGTCTCAATACGCGCGTCGACGCGCTCGGTTTCGCCGTCGAGCCGAACGGCGAGCGGCACCTTCGTCCGCTCGACGAGCTCGAGCGGCTCTACGGCCCCGAGCTGCTCGAGGAGACGATCGCGATCGCGGACCGGGTCGACTTCTCGCTTCGCGAGCTGCGCTACAAATACCCGTACGAGCTCGTGCCCGAGCACGAGACCCCGGCGAGTCATCTGCGCGCGCTGACGGAGCAGGGGCTCAGATGGCGCTGGCCGGAAGGTGCGCCCGACAAGGTCCGGCGCATGGTCGAGCACGAGCTCGCGCTGATCCGCGAGCTCGAGTACGAGCCGTACTTCCTGACCGTGCACGACATCGTCCGCTTCGCGCGCGAGCGGGGGATCCTGTGTCAGGGCAGGGGATCGGCGGCGAATTCCGCCGTCTGCTACTGCCTCGGGATCACCGAGGTCGATCCGTCGCGGATGGAGATGCTGTTCGAGCGGTTCATCTCGAAGGAGCGCAACGAGCCGCCCGATATCGACGTCGACTTCGAGCACGAGCGCCGCGAAGAGGTCATTCAGTACATCTATCGAAAGTACTCGCGCGAGCGCGCGGCGCTTGCGGCGACGGTGATCACGTATAGGCCGCGCAGCGCCGTGCGCGACGTCGGCAAGGCGCTCGGCTTGAGCGAGCTGCAGGTCGATGCGCTCGCGAAGTCGCTGCAGTGGTGGGACGGCGACCTCGACGCGGAGCGGCTGAAGGAGGTCGGGCTCGATCCCGACGGTCCGCTCCTGAAACGTCTTCGAACCCTCGTCGGGCAGATCCTCGGCTTCCCGAGGCATCTGTCCCAGCACGTCGGCGGCTTCGTGATCTCGCACGGTCAGTTGAATCGCCTCGTGCCGATCGAGAACGCGGCGATGCCCGAGCGCACCGTGATCCAGTGGGACAAGGACGACCTCGAGGAGCTCGGGCTCCTCAAGGTCGATGTCCTCGGGCTCGGCATGCTGACGGCGATCAGGCGCAGCTTCGAGCTGATCAACGCGTATTACGCGGACAGAAAATTCGTGTCAGACACCTTTTCCCGCGAGGTGTCCGACACAATTCTCCCGATCTCGATCGACAAGATCCCGGCCGAGGATCCCGCCGTCTACCGGATGATCTCGAACGCGGACACGGTCGGCGTATTCCAGATCGAGTCGCGCGCGCAGATGGCGATGCTGCCGCGCTTGAAGCCGCGCTGCTACTACGATCTCGTGATCGAGGTCGCGATCATCCGCCCGGGTCCGATCCAGGGCGACATGGTCCATCCATATCTCAGGAGGCGCAACGGCGAGGAGCCGGTCACGTATCCGAGCGACGAGGTCCGGCGCGTGCTCGAGCGCACGCTCGGCGTGCCGATCTTCCAGGAGCAGGTCATGCAGCTCGCGATCGTCGCGGCCGGTTTCACGCCCGGCGAGGCGGATCAGCTGCGCCGGGCGATGGCCGCATGGCGGCGCCGCGGCGACTTGAGCCATTTCGAGAAGCGACTGATCGACGGCATGCTCGAGCGCGGTTACTCGCCCGATTTCGCGAAGCGGCTGTTCGATCAGATCCAGGGCTTCGGAGAGTACGGCTTCCCGGAGTCGCATGCCGCGAGCTTCGCGCTCCTTGTCTACGTCTCGGCGTGGCTCAAGTGCCATCAGCCTGCGGCGTTCTTCTGTGCGCTGCTGAACAGCCAGCCGATGGGGTTCTACGCGCCCGCGCAATTGCTGCGGGCGGCGCGCGCGCAAGGCGTGGACGTGCGTCCGGTCGACGTCACGGCGAGCGGCGTCGAGTCGACGCTCGAGCCGGACGAGCAGGGCGAACCGGCGATCAGGCTCGGCTTCGACCGCGTGAAGGGGCTCGCCACGAAGGCCGCGGAGTCGATCGTCGCCGCGCGCGCCGAGGCGCCGTTCGTCGACGTGCAGGATCTCGCTCGCCGCGCGGGTCTCGATGCGAAAGCGCTCGACGCGCTCGCATCGGCCGGTGCCTTGCGGCCGCTCGCGAGCCACCGCCATCGCGCCCGCTGGGACGTCGCCGGCGTCGAACGGCGGCAGCCGTTGCTCGAGACGACACGGATCCCGGAGGGCGAGCCGCTGCTGCGGCGTCCGCGCGAGGGCGAGGACATTATCGCCGACTACAAGTCGCTGGGGTTCACGCTGAGCCGTCATCCGCTCGCGTTGCTCCGCGCCCGGCTCGAGCGGATCGGCGTCGTGCCGGCGGCGGACGTGCACGCGCTCGACCCCGGCACGCGCGTGCATTCGGCCGGTATCGTGATCACGCGGCAACGCCCGTCGAGCGCATCGGGGGTCGTCTTCGTCACGCTCGAGGACGAGACGGGGTATCTCAATCTGATCGTTTGGACGAGCGTCGCCGAACGCGATCGCCGTGCGCTGCTCGGCGCGAGACTATTGGGCGTGACCGGCCGAGTTCAAAAGGAGGGGGAGGTGCTGCACGTCGTCGCGGAAAAGCTGGTCGACTACAGTTGCCTCATAGGCGATCTCACCGCGACTTCGAGAGATTTCCACTGATCGCAGAGTCGTTGACTCGTGCGCCTCGGCGAGCAGGCGGATGCCGCAGCGCGGTCGCATTGCAGTGCGAACCTTCCGACGACGTCATCGTCGCCAGCACGGCTTCCGCGGCGACCGCCTACCCGAGGCATTCGGCACACGAAGTCGAGACTAGTCGAATTTTCCGGCTATCACCTGGCTGCCGCTCGGACCGAGCGAGAAGCACGGGACGGGTGTCCCGGCACGAGCATAGGGTGGGTAGTAGAAGGGACGGCGACGGCGGTCAATAGCCGCCGACGCCGCCTTCAGATTTCGTAGTCTTCGAAGTCTTCGAGCTCTCTCTTCGCTCTCTTCTGCTCCATCAGCTCCTCGATACGGCGGCGCGTTTGTGCTTCCCTGTCGAGCCGCCGCTGCATGCTCTGCAGTTCGATTTCGTGAATCAGCTCTTCGACGTTGATCTCGACCGACGTGTCCCCGACGTTGTCCGTGATGGCGTCGACGTCCTCGTCGGTATCGTCTTCCGCCGTCTCGTCTTCCGGAAGATCGTCGTCGATCTCCGGGTCGTCGTGTTTCATCGCTTCCTCCAAAAGCAATCAGTGTCGGTACCGCCGTCACAATGCGGCGCTGTTATAAACCTAAGGTAGGACCTTGGCAATAGGGCTGCAACACGTCTGCGTACCGCCTCTCGAAGCGCGTCACAATGCACGAAAAGGACCACGACGAGGAAGCGTTACGCCGTTCGAAACCGGTCGCGACGACGCGTGTCACACGGCGCCCCGGGACACGTCTCGACCCGATGCGAGAGCCGCGCCGCGACGTCGACGAGCCGGGGGATTCGCGCCGAAGCCGATCAGGCGATCAGCTGGTTGATCTGGAAAATCGGCAGCAGGATCGCCATCACGATCGCGAGCACGATCAGACCCATGACGACGATCAACGCGGGCTCGAGCACGCTCAGCATCGTGCCGAGCAGGCTGTCCATCTCGCTCTCCTGATGGGCCGCCGCCCGCTCGAGCATCTGATCGAGCTCGCCGCTCGCTTCGCCGCTGCCGATCAGGTGGATCGTCATCGGCGGAAAGAGCTTCGATTGTCCGAGCGAGCGGCCGATCGCACCGCCTTCGCTGACACGGACCGCCGCGTCCTGAATCGCCTCGCGCATCGGCAGGTTCGTGACGACGGTCGCGCTGATCCGCAACGCCTCGAGCACCGGGACGCCGCTCGACGTCAGAATGCTCAGCGTGCGCGTGAACCGCGCGGTATTCGCGCCGCGGTTCACGCGGCCGATCACCGGCGCGCGCAATAGCCACCGATGGAAGCCGCGCCGGACGTTCTCGACCTTGAGGAGCCGGCCGATGCCGACGACCGCGAGCGCGATCACCGCGATCACGGCGAACCACCACCCCTGCAGGAAATCGGAGAGCGCTATCAGCCCGCGGGTCAACGCCGGCAGGTCCTGGTTCGTGCTTTCGAAGACGCTGACGACCCGCGGCACGACGTAGATCAGCATCATCACGATGATGCCGAGCGAAAGCGCGGTCAGCACGATCGGGTAGATCAGCGCGTGGCTCACCTTCTGCCGCAGCGCGTGCCGCGACTCCGTGTAATCGGCGAGCCGCTCGAGCACGGCGTCGAGCTTGCCGGCCTGCTCGCCGGCCGAGACCGTCGCCCGATAGACGTGCGGGAACGCGTGCGGGAAGTCCTCGAGGCCCCTCGCGAGCGAGTGCCCTTCGAGCACCTTGCCGCGCACGCCGAGCACGATGCTCTTGATGCGCGCCTTCTCGGTCTGCTCGCTGACGGCGAGCAGGGCTTCCTCGAGCGGGAGACCCGCGCGAAGCAGCGTCGCGAGCTGCCGCGTGACGAGCGCGAGGTCGAGGCTCGACATGCCGCGACGCAGCGAGAAGCCGGCCCCGGCGCGGCGCTCGCGCGCCTCGACCTCGGAGACATCCACCGGCAACAGGTTCCGCTCGCGCAGGAGCTGACGCACGTGCCGCGGCGTATCGCCTTCGAGGATGCCCTTGTGCTCCTTGCCGCTCGCGTCTACCGCGACGTATTGGTAGGCCCCCATCGTTGCTCGGTCAGTCGCTGCGCGTCACGCGCAGCACTTCTTCGAGGGTCGTGATCCCGGCGAGCACTTTGCGTAGCCCATCCTCTCGGATGCTCGGACCGCGCTCACGCGCGTACCGCTCGAGCTCGTGCTCGCCGGCGCCGTCGTGGATCATCGTCCGCATCCTGCCGTCGACCTTGATCAGCTCGTAGATGCCGGTGCGGCCCTGGTAGCTCTTGCCGTCGTCCGGACGGTACAGCATCGGCGGGTCGGCCGGATCTACGCCGAGCAGCCGGCATTCGTATTCGCTCGCGCGATACGCCTCGCGGTGCGCGGGATCGATCACGCGCACGAGCCGCTGCGCGAGCACGCCGATCAGGCTCGACGACAGCAGGAACGGCTCGACGCCCATGTCGCGCAGGCGCGTGACGGCGCCGACCGCGGTGTTCGTGTGCAGTGTCGACAGCACCAAGTGGCCCGTGAGACTCGCCTGCACGGCGATCTCCGCCGTCTCGAGGTCGCGGATCTCGCCGACCATGACGACGTCCGGATCCTGGCGCAGGATCGCGCGCAAGCCGCGAGCGAAGGTCATGTTGACCTTCGTGTTCACCTGCGTCTGCCCGATGCCGTCGATGTGGTACTCGATCGGATCCTCGACCGTCAGGATGTTGCGGCTCGCGTCGTTGATACGCTCGAGCGCGGCATAGAGGGTCGTCGTCTTGCCGGAGCCCGTCGGCCCCGTGACGAGCAGGATCCCGTGCGGACGATGGATCAGCTCGTCCATCGTCGCCTGGTCCTCGGCCGACATGCCGAGCTTTTCGAGCGTGAGCCGCCCGGCCTGCTTGTCGAGCAGGCGCATCACGACCCGCTCGCCGTGACCCGACGGGATCGTCGATACGCGCACGTCGACCGCGCGCCCCGCGATTCGGAGCGAGATCCGGCCGTCCTGCGGCAGACGCTTCTCGGCGATGTCGAGCTTCGACATGACCTTGATGCGCGACACGACGAGCGGCGCGACGGCCCGGCGCGTCGTCAGCGCCTCGCGCAGCACGCCGTCGATCCGGAAGCGGACGACGAGCCGATTCTCGTACGGCTCGATGTGGATGTCGGAGGCGTTGTCCTTGACCGCCTGCGTCAGGAGCGCGTTGATGAGCCGGATGATCGGCGCCTCGTCGTCGCTGTCGAGCAGGTCCGACGGCTCGGGAAGCTGCTGCGCGACCGCGAAGAGATCCTCGTCGTCGTCGAAGCCTTCGACCATCGTGCGCGCCGCGCCGCTTTCGTAAGCCGCCTGCAGGCGCTGGTCGAACGTCTCGGCGTCGACCTCGACGAAGCGGATCGGCGCGCCGGCGAAGCGCCGCACCTCGGCGAGGCTCAGCATCGACGCGCCCTTGCGGTAGATCGCGGTCATCGGTCTCGCGTCCGCGTCCTCGATCAGCACGCCGTTGCGCTTCGCGAACGCGAGCGGGAGCCGGCGCGCGGCGGCCGGCGCCTCGGGCAGGGCGCCGGCCGCCGCCCTGTCGAGACCGTGATCGAGACTAGTTGCCATCGTTTGCGTCGGGCTCCCCTGCGTCGCTCGGCTCTGCCGGTTTCAGCTCGAGCTCGGGCAAGAGCGGCACCGTTTCCTCGCGCATCAGCCGGATCGGCCGTTCGGACTGCTCGAGCTGGAGCTGCCTGAAGTACTCGTATTTCTCCGACGTCACGCCCTGCCGCTGGATGCTGTCGCGCAGGATCACCGGCCGGATGAACATCATCATGTTCGTCCTGACCCGCTCCGTTCTGCGCGCGCGGAACAGCCAGCCGAGACCGGGGACACGTCCGAGGCCGGGCACGCGTTGCTCGTTCTGCCGGAGCTGGTTGTCGATCAGGCCGCCGAGCACGATGATTTCGCCGTCCTCGGCGAACACCTCGGTCGTGATCCGGCGCGTGTTCGTGATCAGGTCGGCGGCACCTTGCGCGCCCGGCGCGATGCTCGACTGCTCGAGCCTGATCGTCAGGATCATGCCGTTGCCTTCGTTGATCTGCGGCGTGATCGTGAGCGTGGTGCCGACGTCCTCGCGCTGAATCGTCGTGAACGGGTTGATCGCGCCCGGCACCTGGCCGACCTGCGCGTACTCGCCGGTCCTGAACGGCACCTGCTGGCCGACGTGCTGCTCCGCCTCGGCGTTGTCGAGCACCATGATGTGCGGCTCGGAGATGATGTTGACGCTGCCGTCGCCGCGCAGCGCCGAGACGATCGCGGCCCAGCTCGTGCCCTGGTCGCGAAGGCGCCCGACCGCGAACGTCGCGCCCTCGGGGATCGCCGCCGGCGACGGCGTGTCACCCTGGGCGGCCGCGCCGAGCTGCACGATGCCCGGCGTCGTCGAGCCGAAGTTCGTGAGGCCGATGGCGTTGTCGTTGTCCGACCCGTCGATCGCCCAGGTGACGCCGAGCTCCGCGGCCTTCTCCTCGCTCATCTCGACGATGATCGCATTGACCTGCACCTGCGCGCGCGGGATGTCGATCTGGTTCACGACGGACAGAATGTTCTGCATCACGCGAGCCGGCGCGCTGATGACCAGGGCGTTCGTCGTCGTGTGCGGCCAGATCTGCACCGGCCCCTCGTCCGGCAGCGCGCCTTCCGGAGGCGCCGCGCCCGGGGCCCTCGGAGCGCCGCTGCCGAACTGCTCGTTGAGCCGCATCGCGAGCTCCTCGGCGTCCGCGTATCGCAGGAAGTGCACGCGCGTGTCGCCGCCGCCTTGCACCGGCTCGTCGAGGAACGCGATCAGCGCGCGGTAGCGCAGCCGCTCGTTCTGCGCGCCGCTCAAGAGCACACTGTTCGTACGCTCGTGCGCCTGCAGCTGCACGGGCGGCGGTCCGCCGGTCGCGGCCTGGGCGGCCTGCGCCATCGCGGTCAGCGTCCGCACGACGTCGCCCGCGAACGCGTGCTCGAGCCGGATGACCTCGATGTCCTGCTCGGCTTCGCGATCCATCGCGTCGATCACGTCGAGCAGGCGTTCGACGTTCGCGAGGCGATCGACGAGAACGATCACGTTCGAGTTCGGCAGCGCGGTCATGTGCGATGCCTGGCCCATCAGCGGCCGCAGGATCGGGACGACCTGCGTGGCGCTGATGTTCTGAACGCGCACGACCTGGGTCACGAGCGCCTCGCGGCCGTCGGCCGTCGCGGGGCTCGGCAGGGTCCGCATGTTCACGTCCTGCACGATCCGCACGAATTCGCCGTCGTCGATGTCGACGAGACCGTTCATCGACAGCATCGTCCGGAACGCTTCGTACAGCGCGTCGGCCGACAGCGGCGTGTTCGTGAGAAACGTCACGTTGATGTTGCGGACGCGCGGGTCGACGAGGAAGTTCCGTCCGGTGATCTGGCCGATCGCCTCGATCACCGTGCGCAGGTCGGTGTCGCGGTAGTTCGGCGTGAACTGCGCCCGGACGGGGCTCGCGGCGAGCGCGAGAGCGACGAGAGCGACCAGTCGTGTCAGCCGGCCGGGGGCCGTGGCAGCGCTCAACTTTCTCCCCTTTCTCGCGATGACGGGTTCATGCTGTTCCCCTCGGTGCTCTCGTTGATTCATCGTGTGGCGTTCATCAGATTCTGGATCTGACTCGTATCGATGACCATCGCGGTCGGCACGCCGTCCCGCACGATCGTGACCTGGGCCTGCGTCGATTCGCCGAGCGCATCGAAGACCTGCAGCGCCTTCCCGGGATCGTCGAGCCTGATACCGTTGATCTCGGTCACGACGTCGCCAGGCACGAGACCGAGCGCGTCGAACACCTCCCGATTGCGGCCCGGGTTCAGCCGGAAGCCGACCATCTGCGCGCCTTCCATGTGGGGCGCCATCCGGAACACCTGGTTCAGGTTCGACACGTTCTCCGATACGACCTCGCGCAGCGACGGATCCTCGCTCGGGATGGCCTGCATCGGCGGCGGCGGAGTCACGGGCGCCCGGCTCACGAGGCCGGCGCTCGCGTTCCGTCTCTCGTCGAAGCGGAGGGTCTCGAGCTGTCCGCCTCGATTGATGATGACCCGATCCCGGTACACTGCGTGCAGCTTCGCGCCGCCGGCGTTCTCGATCTCGGCCCCGATCGCATACGCCTTCTGTTCGCCACGGCCGCTGACGATGTGCGCCCGGGACAGCTCGCCGTTCTCGTCGGCCGTGACGCCCGTCAAGACCAACGGCAGCGTGGTATCGGGGGCGTCGAGCTCGGTGTTGACCGGCTCGGCGGGCGCCTGCTCGATCCGTGCCTCGCCGAAGAGGTGTGAGTTCTCGAGTGCCGAGAAGTTCGCCGCGGAACGGGTGTCATCGGAGGACGGCTGAACGATCTGGGGTGGCGGGCGGTCGAAGGCATTGTGCGGCAGTAATGCTACCGTCAG
>Ga0079224_100017709_pt1 | contig 10050 bp, 10 predicted proteins | sample Stecom2015_FD_80414 | JGI IMG/M metagenome (GOLD analysis project Ga0079224, IMG submission 80414) | Agricultural soil microbial communities from Utah to study Nitrogen management - Steer compost 2015 | ecosystem: Environmental > Terrestrial > Soil > Agricultural land | place: USA: Utah... | reverse complement strand
TGGCGGAGACGGAGGGATTCGAACCCTCGATACGGGTATAAGCCGTATGCTCCCTTAGCAGGGGAGTACCTTCAACCTCTCGGCCACGTCTCCGGAAATAGGTCGCTATTCTAGCATGATATTTTCACACCTTCAGGCCGCCGACACCGCCCAGCATGCCTATTCCGTATTCAACCTCATTTGCCGTAGTCGGGACTTTGCAGTTCATGGTAATCGTAACGTTGCCGCGCCTCGTCCAGCCTGACGCCGTTACGGATATCGTCGCGCAGACGGGATTCCTTCTGAGTAATGTCCTCGGCAATGTCCAGTAATTGCGACACTTGCGCTTGCGGCAACACCACGACGCCATCGGCATCGCCGCGTATGATGTCGCCCGGGCACACCCTGGCATTGCCTATCATTACCGGCACCTGCAGCGCCTTCAGCCGGATGCGGCCTTTTCCGGTTCTCATCCATGTGTCACGGCTGAAAATGGGATAACCAAGTTCGCGGCACAAGGCCACATCACGATTGTTCCCATCAATGACTGTGCCTGCCATGCTGCGGCGATGCGCCATCTCGGTCAGGATGTTTCCCCAGGTACCCACATCGTCCCGCCCCTGGTTGTCAATCACGATAACACTGCCGGGGGCTACGTCGTCGATGAACTCGCCGACATTGCCTTGTTTGCCGTCAGCCGACTCGTACAGGACAGTGTAGGCGCGGCCGGCCATGCGAAACCCCGGGTCGCAAGGCCGGATCTTATAGCACTGGCCGACAATCTCCAGGCGATCGAGGGCATCGCTAAGGGCTGCGCAATCAAGACGTGACGCACGTGCTACTTGTGCGTCATTTTCATCAATACTCATGCTGCTTCTCCAGATTCAATTTACAGAAAGTTCCCTTGAAGGCGACCACCGGCGCATCCGGAACGATGGGCCGGCCATCATTCGATGGAAATGCCGGCGTTGCGGATGACCGGCTGCCAGTAGTCGATGTCCCGGCGCACTTGCTCGTCCAGCTGCGGGGGTGTCATATAGCGCACCTGCACCCCGAGGTTGACCAAAGAGGTTCGCACCGCCTCGGTCTTCAAAGTCTGCTCGACGGCGCTGCTCAGCTTTGCAATGGTCGCCGCGGGCGTGCCTTGCGGAGCGAACAAGGCCACCCACGCATCAAGCTCGAAACCAGGATAGCCGGCTTCCGCAGTCGTCGGCACATCGGGCATCAAAGGAATACGTTCCTTGCTGGCGATAGCCAGCGGACGCATCGTACCCGCGGCAACAAAGCTGGCCAGCGAAGGCGGCGTCGCCACCGTCATCTGAACGTGGCCGGCCAGGACATCCTGTATCGCCGGTCCAGCTCCCTTGTAGGCGATGTGGGTGACCTCGATGCCCGTACGCTGCTTGAAAAGCTCCATCCCTATATGCGGGACGGAACCCGCTCCCGGTGAAGAGTAGTTCAACTCTCCCGGGTGCTGCTTGGCGTATGCGACCAGGGCCTCAAGCGAGCGCATCGGCATGCCCGGGTTCACGGCGACGACGTGGGGCGATACCACCAACATGGCCACCGGCGAGAAATCCTTGATGGGATCCCAAGAGAGCCGTTTGTACATGACCGGATTGCCGACATGGAACATCGAATACCCGGCCAGCAGGGTATAGCCGTCGGGGTTGGAGCGGGCCACATAGGTCGCGGCGATATTGCCGCTGGCGCCAGGACGGTTCTCGACGACGACGCTCTGACCAAGAATCTCGCCCAGAGTGGGGGAAACGATACGCGCCACTTGATCCAGAATGCCTGCCGGGGTGACGGGAACGGTGATCTTGACGGGTTTGTCGGGAAAATTGGCCGTTTGCGCCACTGCCAATCCACTGGTAATTACAGAAATGATGCCAATTATCAGCCTTCTCATTAGATGTCTCCTTGGTTTTATTGATCGCTGTAATATAATATTGGCTCCTCATAATTACACAACAACTATTTGGAATAATTGTGGAAACACCTATAGCCGGAACGGGCCTAAGTACGCCGGAACGCATCCGGCAGCTTTTGATGAGAGACATCGAACGGGGTATCTTGCGTCCCGGCCAACTGCTCGACGAAAAGCAGCTGGCGTCCCGGCATGGCGTATCGCGTACGCCCGTGCGCGAGGCATTATTGATGCTGACTATGCAGAAATTGGCGGTTGCGGTGCCGCGTGCCGGGACCTTCGTGCACAAACCGCCGGCAGACGAACTCATCGCCCTGCTGGAGTTCCTGGGGGAATTGGAGAGCGTGGCAGCCAAGCTTGCTGCCCAGCGCATGACTGTGGAGCAACGCGCTTTGTTGGCGAAAATCAATCAAGAATCGGAAGCCTTGGTATTGGCCGACGACCGCACAGGCTACGAAGCCAGCAATTTGGCGCTGCACGAGATCATCTACGTGGGCAGCGGCAACACGGTCATTCATGAGGAAATCAATAGCGCACGGCGACGACTGTCGAATTTCCGGCGCCATGTATTCGACCAACCCGGGCGGCTGCGGGTGTCGTATGATGAACACCAGCCTCTGGTGGCGTCACTGGTGGCGGGAGATGGGCCTTCAGCCGCACAGGCGATGCATGATCACATCATCGGCAAAGGGAAGGCATTTGCCGATTTGGTGTTGGTCAATAAATAAAGCGCAGGAGCCGGTCGTCGAAACTCCGGCTCCTTGCATTGATCAGTTAGCGGTTTTGTCCTGATCCAGGCCAAACGCCTTGTGCAGGGCGCGCACGGCCAGTTCCATGTACTTGTCGTTGATGATGACGGAAGTCTTGATCTCGCTGGTGCTGATCATCTGGATATTGATGCCCTCTTCCGACAGCGTACGGAACATCAGGCTGGCGACACCCACGTGGCTGCGCATGCCTATGCCTACGATGGATACCTTGCAGACCTTGTCGTCGGAGACGATTTCGCCGGCGCCCACTGCGGGGCCGATCTGGTTCTTCAGAAGATCCAGCGTACGGGCGAAGTCGTTGCGGTTGACCGTGAACGAAAAGTCGGTCGTTCCCTGCACCGATTGATTCTGCAAAATCATGTCGACGTCAATGTTGGCCGCGGCGACCGGACCCAGAATCGAATAGGCAACCCCTGGGGTGTCGGGTACGGCTAGCAAAGTGACCTTGGCTTCGTCACGGCTGAAGGCGATGCCCGAAACGACGGCAGCTTCCATTTTTTTATCTTCCTCGAAAGTAATAAGGGTGCCCGAAACCATTTCTTCGTCGAGCGGTATCAGGGGGTCAGTCAGCGAGGACAGGACACGCACCGGGACATGATATTTACCGGCGAACTCCACCGAGCGTATTTGCAGGACCTTGGATCCCAGCGAGGCCATTTCCAGCATTTCCTCGAAGGACACCACAGTCATGCGGCGCGCTTCAGGCACGACGCGGGGATCGGTGGTGTAGACGCCGTCGACGTCCGTAAAGATAAGGCACTCGTCGGCCTTCAGGGCGGCGGCGACCGCAACGGCGGAGGTGTCAGAACCGCCACGGCCCAGCGTGGTGATATTGCCTTCCTCATCGATGCCCTGAAAGCCGGTCACGATGACCACGCGGCCGGAATCCAGGTCGCCGCGTATGCGGGCGTCGTCGATGGAGCGGATGCGGGCCTTGGTGTAGGACGAATCAGTGCGCACCGGAACCTGCCAGCCGGTGTAGCTGCGCGCGGCCACGCCCTGCGACAGCAAGGCCATTGCCAGCAGCGCACTGCTGGCCTGCTCGCCGGTGGCAGCCAGCATATCAAGCTCGCGCGTATCGGGCTGGGGTGAAATTTCTTTCGCAAGACCGAGCAGGCGGTTGGTTTCGCCCGACATGGCGGAAGGAACCACAACCACCTGATGGCCGGCCGCGTGCCACTTGGCTACGCGCCGCGCCACGTTCTGGATGCGCTCAACCGAGCCCATGGACGTGCCGCCATATTTGTGAACAATCAGGGACATCTTCTACTCTGCGTTAAAGAGACACCAATCTGGATGAGTGCCGGACCATTTATGCACGGACGCAAGCGCGCCGGGCAAGCAAAACGGACTATTTTAGCCTGTTTCGCGCGGGCCGTTTTTAACGGAAGGGCTCCAGATCCAGGAATACGCGGCCTTTGGCACAGCGTATCCAGGCTTGTCCATGCTTGACCCGCATCTGCCTGTCGTGACCCAGGGCATGCAGGTCGCGCATCTGGCGCATAAGGTCTTGCAAGCGGGCATCGGTCGGCATGCGCTGGCCCAGTTCGGCCAGCCAATACCGCAAGACCAGTGCCTGCCTGGGGCCGGACAGCAAGCGCCAGGCGGCCAGCGAGAAATCCTTTTTATTCGCGCCAGGCGCCAATCCTTCAAAATCCTGTCGAGCAACCTCGTCCAGGATTTCCTTGATCTCTGCACCTTGCCTGGCGTGGCGCGCGAGGGCGCCCTGCCACCCGGGCCAGCGCTGATCCAGTTCCGGCGCCAGGCGTTCGCGAACGGCGGCGCGCGTGTATTTATCGTCGGCATTGGTGGGATCCTGCACGGCGGCCCACCCACTTATTTCATGGAATGCCCGTGCCTGATCCAGTATGGAGGCCCTTTCGATATCCAGCCAGGGCCTCAGATAGGTCAAGCCGCCGCGCCGTGACACCGGGGCCATGGCGGCCAGGCCGGTCGGGCCGGCGCCGCGCAGCAGGCGCAACAAGACGGTTTCGGCCTGGTCGTTGCGATGATGGGCTAACAGTATGTGTTCGACTCCGGTCAGGGCCGCCAGTTGGCCGTATGCCTGATAACGCGCGTCGCGCGCAGCCGACTCGATGCCACTGCCGTCATCCAGATCGACCGCTACGGTCAGGCTATGGCATGACAGGCCCAGCATGTGGGCCAGATCGTGCGCATGCGCCTGCCAACGGTCCGCCGACGCTTGCAGGCCATGATGTATGTGGAAACAATGCACGTCAAGGCCGTGGCGCCGCGCATACAAGGCGGCGTGTACGGCCAGCATGGCGGAGTCGGCTCCGCCGCTAAGTCCGACGGCGATACGGCTGGGGCGCTCCGGCAAGGCGGCCAGCGCCTGGTCCACCGCGCAGGCCATGTCGGCAGATCCGAACGATTGCCAGAAAGCCGCGGTAAGCATGCCTGCCCTAGCGCGCTTCCTGGAAGCGGCCGTAGGACATCAGGCGCTGCAGGCGCTGATCGATAAGCTGCTCGGCCGACATGCCCGATAACTGGCGCAATGAATCGGACAAGGCGCGGCTGAGCTGGCGCGCCATCACCACGGGATCGCGGTGTGCGCCGCCAACGGGCTCATTGACGATACGGTCGATCAGACCCAGTTCTTTAAGACGGGGCGCTGTAATCGCCAGGGCCTCGGCCGCCGTGGGCGCCTTGTCGGCGCTGCGCCACAAAATCGAGGCGCAGCCTTCGGGCGAAATGACGGCGTAGGTGGAGTATTGCAGCATCATGACCACGTCGCCCACCGCAATGGCCAGCGCTCCGCCGGAGCCGCCTTCGCCGATGATGGTGGAAATAATGGGTACCTTGAGTTCGGCCATGGCATACAGATTGTGCCCGATGGCTTCGGACTGGCCCCGCTCTTCGGCGCCTATGCCCGGATAAGCGCCGGGGGTATCGACGAAGGTGAAGACCGGCAGCTGAAATTTCTCGGCCAGGCGCATCAGGCGCAGGGCCTTGCGATAGCCTTCGGGGCGCGGCATGCCGAAATTGCGCATGGCGCGCTCCTTGGTGTCGCGCCCTTTCTGGTGACCGACAACCATGCAGGGCGTGCCGTTGAAGCGCGCCAACCCGCCCACGATGGACAGGTCGTCGCCATATGTGCGGTCGCCGTGCAGCTCGTGGAAATCGGTGAAGATTTCACGCACGTAGTCCAGCGTATAGGGCCTTTGAGGATGGCGCGCAACCAGCGCCGTCTGCCAGGGCGTGAGCTTGGCATAAATGCTTTTGGCGAGGGCCTGGTTCTTCTGCTGCAAGCGCCCGACCTCTTCCGAGATGTCGACGGCGGAATCGGTCTGAACGAAACGCAGCTCTTCGATCTTGTTCTCAAGTTCGGCCAGAGGCTGTTCAAATTCCAGGAAGGTATTACGCATAAGGGCTAGTTTTCCAGATTAAGGCATTCGCGTTATTCAGTACTGCACCGAGGCGGGATCAAGGCTGCGCCACAAGTACCAGGTCGCCACGGTGCGCCAAGGCGCCCACGCCTGGGCAACTTCCCTTGCCTCGAAACGCGAAACGGGCTCGCCACTAAAGTAGTGTAACGAAATTGCTTTCAGCAGACTCGCATCGTCCAGTGGAAGGACGTCGGGCCGCTGCAAATTGAAGATAAGAAACATTTCGGCGGTCCAACGACCGATGCCGCGTATGGCGCATAAATCCGCAATGACCTCCTCGTCGTCCATGGCGCCCCAGGAAGCCGGCTTTATCTTTTTCTCGGAGAAGTGGACGGCCAGGTCGAGAATGTACTCCGCCTTGCGCTTGGACAGGCCCGACAGACGAATGTCGGTCTCTGCCAGCCGGATGACACAGCGTGGCGAGGGATCTCTTCCGCAGGCTTCGGTAAAGCGTTCCCACATCGCATCCGCTGCCTTGACGGAAATCTGGTGACCGACGATGGCGCGCGCCAAGGTCACGAACGGCGAGGCCGACGGCGCCAGCCATTCGGACTTGTGGCGCGGAATCAGTTTTTTGAGGATGCGATCGCGTCCCATGAGCTGAGCGGACGCCTCATCCCAAAAACCCGGCTTTTCGCGCCCTGCGGCTGCGCTTTCTGACATGACCCTCCCCTTCCTCAAGCCCGACGCCATTGAGTGACGCCGCCCGCTTTGTCTTCGAGTTCGATTCCGCCCGCCTGGAGCTCATCGCGAATACGATCGGCCTCGGAAAAATTGCGGCTTTTCTTCGCGGCGGCGCGCAAATCGATAAGCTCCTGAATTTGATCGCCCGACAGGGACGCGGCAGCCGCCGCACCGCGATGATAGCGGCTGGGCGATTGCAGGTAGCCGGCCGGATCGGACTGCAGCAGCCCCAGTATGCCGCCCAGTGCGCGCATAAGGCCAGCGGCCTGGCCGGAACCGTCGCGGTTGGCCTCGCCGGCCAATTCGAACAGGGCGGCGACCGCCCCGGATGTATTGAAGTCATCGTCCATGGCAGCGCGAAACGCCTGCGCCGCCGGATGGTTCCAGTCGATATCGACCTGCTCGGCAGGCACGTTTTGCAAGGTCTGATACAGGCGATCCAGCGCGTTCTGCGCATCGAACAGATTGTCGGGCGCGTAATTCTGGGGACTACGGTAATGGTTGCGCACGATGAAGAAGCGCAGCATCTCCGCCTCGCGCGGGTTCACGCCATACTGCGCCTGGTCATCCGGCAGGCCGGCATCGGCCGCGATCGTGGCACGTATGGTGCGAAAGTTGCCCAGCGACTTGGACATCTTGTCAGCGTCGACCATCAGAGGGCCGCAGTGCATCCATACCGAGGCCAGCGTACCGCCGAACGCGCCTTCGCTTTGCGCGATTTCATTCTCGTGATGGGGGAACTTCAAATCGGGCCCGCCCCCATGAATATCCAGCGGCTGGCCCAGCAATGCGCGGCTCATGGCCGAGCATTCAATATGCCAGCCCGGCCTGCCCATGCCGTAGGGGGATTCCCACTTGGATTCGGGCGGCTCGCCGGCCTTGGCCGCCTTCCACAGCACAAAATCAAGGGGATCGCGCTTGGCCGACGCCACCGCCACCCGTTCGCCGGCCCGCAGATCGTCCAGCGACTTGCCGGATAATTTGCCGTAGCCGGGAAAATCGCGCACGGCATAGTTGACGTCGCCGTCCTCGGATTGATAGGCTAGGCCTTTCTCTTCGAGGCGCTTGATGATGCCCAGCATGTCGCCCACATGCGCCGTCGCCCGGGGTTCGAAATCGGGGGGTTGCACGCCCAGCGCACGCTCATCGGCATGCATGGCGTCGATATAGAAGGAAGTGACCTCGCTCATCTTGCGGCCGCTCTCCACCGCCCGGCGAATGATCTTGTCATCGATGTCGGTGATGTTGCGCACATACCTGACCTGGTAGCCGCTGTGGCGCAGCCAGCGCTGGACCACGTCGAAGCTCACCAGCATGCGCGCATGGCCCAAGTGGCAGAAATCGTAGACCGTCATGCCGCATACGTACATGCTGACCTTGCCGGGCTCTGCGGTTTTCAGTGGCTCTTTGGTGCGCGAAAGGGTGTTATAAATGTGCAGCATGTGCAGGTAATTGTCTGTCGGTAAATACGATTGCGGGCCTGATCAGTACAGGCCCGGTTGCGGTAAACTCGGCGCGGGCCGGCAAGCAAGGCTAAAATGGCGGTCGATAAGTATAGCAAGTGGGCGAAACCGACGCTGGCCTATACGGCCCGCTTTTTATTCAATGCCTATGCCATGCCAGCAACACAACCCTTACATATAGGTGCATAAGCCGTGTTTCGTATCTTGAGCCCTGCAGTAGCGATCGCCCTTGTTTTGGGCGGGCTTTCGGTCCAGGCCGCCACGGCACAGGCGGTGGCTCCTGGCCTCACGCCGCATGTCGATCTTAACGCGTCACTGAAAGATGGTCCAGGCGAGCCCACGTTCAGTGGAAAACTGTTCAATGATCCACCTCCGCCCGAAGGCGGCTGGAAGGGACTGGCCAACTTGCTGGAAGCGTTGACACCTGGTGTGGACACTGAACTTCCGCTGACCTCATCCCAGATTACCGGCCGCATCAGCCAAATGCTGGACCAGGGTCGTAGCGAAGAAGCCCTGCAAATCATCCAGAAACGGACCGCCCAACTAGAGCAGCAAGGCGGCATCGGCACCGATGTGCAATTGATGTTCCTGCATGGCCGGGCGCTGGCCGCGCTGGGCCGCGATACCGAGGCCATAGACCTCTATCTTAAAATGACCACGCTCTATCCCGAGCTGCCCGAGCCCTGGAACAACCTGGCCGCGGAATACGTCAAGCAGGGTAAGCTTGACATGGCGCGCGACGCTTTATCGATGTCGCTGGCGGCCAATCCCAATTATGGAACGGCCACGGCCAACCTTGGCCAGGTACAGCTTATGCTTGCACAGGAATCCTTCCGCAACGCCGCCCAGTTGGGCGTGGGCAGTGCCCGGTCCAAAGCCGAACAGACCGCCGAAGTCCTGAAAAAATAAACCCTCCTTCCCAGCAAACGTCCAGGCGATACCAGAATGCGTTTCTCTTCATTACTTATCCGCTCGCTCGGCCCATCGCTGCGCGTTTTCAGCCTTGCTTGCGCGACATCGCTCGCGCTGTGCCTGGGCAGCGTTGCGCAAGCGGCCTCACCATCCTCTACTCAAGGTAAATCTATGAGCTCAACTCCCCGCGTCAAACTGCAAACCACCCAGGGCGACATCCTTATCGAACTGGACGCCGAAAAAGCACCCAAAACCGTCGAGAACTTCCTGACCTATGTGAAAGAAGGTTTTTACGATGGCACTATTTTTCACCGGGTCATCAATAACTTCATGGTCCAGGGCGGCGGTTTCGACGCCGGCATGAAACAGAAGCAGACCCATGCATCCATCGAGAATGAAGCCAACAACGGGCTGAAGAACGACCGCTACACCCTGGCCATGGCGCGTACCGCCGATCCCCATTCCGCCACTGCCCAGTTTTTCATCAACGTGGCCGACAATGACTTCCTGAACTTCACTTCGCCCACGCCTAACGGCTGGGGTTATGCCGTGTTCGCCAAGGTCGTGGAAGGCACCGAGGTCGTTGACAAGATCAAGACCGTAAAAACGGGCAACAAGGGATTCCATCAAGACGTTCCGGCGGAAGATGTCGTCATCGAGAAAGCCACGGTCGTTGAATAAGCTACGGCTTGCGGGCAGGGTCTGGATCGCCTCGGATATCCATTTGGGGCCGCACACGCCAGCGACCGCCCGCGCTTTCCATCAGTTCCTGGATAAGGCATGCGCTCAGGCGGATGCCTTGATTTTATGCGGCGACCTGTTCGACGCGTGGATAGGCGACGACCTGGCGCTGTCCGCGCCGCCGCCCTGGCTGGCCGAAACCCTGGAGAAATTCAGGCAGGTCT
>Ga0079224_100017708_pt1 | contig 10050 bp, 8 predicted proteins | sample Stecom2015_FD_80414 | JGI IMG/M metagenome (GOLD analysis project Ga0079224, IMG submission 80414) | Agricultural soil microbial communities from Utah to study Nitrogen management - Steer compost 2015 | ecosystem: Environmental > Terrestrial > Soil > Agricultural land | place: USA: Utah... | reverse complement strand
TCAATTTCATCGCTGAATTCTGTCAATTCAACGTCCTCGTCCTGTGGTATATCTCTGAACACGTCTATTTCCATACCCAACAATTTTCCGGCCAAACGCACATTGTGTCCGTTTTTACCAATTGCTTTGGATACTTCTTCCGGTTTTACAAATACAGTAACCTTATTGTTTTCCTCATCGATTTCCATGCGTGAAATTTTCGCAGGACTCAATGCGCGGGCTACATATAATTGTAAATTGTTGGTATAGTTAATAACGTCGATATTTTCGTTTTTCAATTCGCGAACGATAGTGTGGATACGTGAACCTTTCATTCCCACACATGCCCCCACCGGGTCGATTCGGTCGTCATACGATTCAACTGCCACTTTCGCCTTTTCGCCCGGAATTCTCACAACACCTTTGATGGTAATGATACCGTCGAAGATTTCTGGAATTTCAGATTCAAATAATTTCTCCAAGAATTTAGGAGAGGTTCTGGACAATATAATTTGAGGTTTAATTCCTTTTAATTTTACTTCTTCTACAACCGCACGAACGGTTTCTCCTTTACGGAAGAAATCGGATGGGATTTGGTTTTCTCTTGGCAAAATCATTTCGTTTTGGTCTTCATCCATCACAATGATGTGTTTTTGACGGATGTGGTGAACTTCACCTGAAACGATTTCTCCTTCCAAATCTTTGAAACGCTCGTATAGATTTGCGTTATCATGCTCCATTATTTTTGCCTGCAAGTTTTGACGCAGAGCCAAAATAGCTCTACGACCTAAATCTTTTAACATCACAGGTTCAGAAACCTCTTCACCCACTTCAAAGTCAGGCTCGATTTTACGGGCAACGGACAATTCAATTTCCGCACTCTCATCCTGCACCATTCCATCTTCAACGACAATTCGGTTGTGCCAAATTTCCAAGTCTCCTTTATCTGGATTCACAATGATGTCAAAGTTATCATCAGAACCGTATTTTTTTCTCAATACGCTCTGCAATGACTCTTCCAAAATTGCCATCAAGGTGATGCGGTCAATGTTTTTTTCGTCTTTGAAATCACCAAATGATTCAATCAATGCTATATTGTCCATTGTTTTATGTTTTAAAACGTGATTTTTACAATTGCTTTTTTAATATCTGAATACTTAATATTTTCCTCTTTCTCTACCGTTTGTTTCCCTTTTCCGACCGGTTTAGGTTCGCGGGCAGTCCATTTCAGTACGATTCCTTCATCGTCTGCCGACACCAATTCACCTTCTAAGTCTTTCCCTCCTTCTACTTTGGTCACTTTCAGGGTTCGACCGATGTTTTTACGGTATTGACGAGGCAAAATCAATGGGTTTCCTACTCCAGGCGATGAAACATTTAGAGAGAAATCGGCTTCGTCTCGATCCAAATTATGTTCAACATGTCTGCTAATTCGCACAATTTCATCGATTGAAAGACCTTCGTCTCCATCTACTAAAATTTCAATCGCATTATCGACTGAAATCTTCCAATCTACCAAAAACAACGAAGGATTTTCTTCAATCGCTTCGTCAATTAATTTTTTTACTAATTCTTGATTCATAACGGAATAAAAAAGAGAGCTATCGGCTCTCTTTCCACAGTTTTGTTCCTTAAATTCCGTGCAAATATACAACAAATATTTGAATTTATGAATTTTACCTAAAATCAAACTTCTGACGATTGAAAACCCACACCCTTTATGGCAGCTGAAACACACTGAGTTAAGCTACAATCGGCGAAACTTTCATGGCCTACAACTTACCCCGATAGGGTTTCGGAAAGTACGTTTCAAAAGGATTTTAGAACTTACCAAATATTCAAAATATCATATCCCACAAAGACAACCAGCATGGTCATACACAAAACCATCCCGAATCCACTCGAGAGAAAATACCCCACAACAACGCCAAAGGCCGACTTTAAGGCTCGCTCTTTATTTTGACGGTCATATAATAATTCCCCTACAAAAGCTCCCAAAAATGGGGTAACGATAACCGAAAAGAGTCCAAAAGGAGCCAAAAAGATTCCGACAGCCAAACCAATCAACATGCCGGCAATTCCGTAGCGGGAGCCTCCCATTTTTTTTGTAGCAACAATTGGAACTAAATAATCCAGAAGTATTCCGGTAAGAGTGAGGACTCCAAAAATTCCCACAACCCACCAACTTAATTCAGAAAATCCGGTCAATTTAGCTATTAGCAAAGATGCAAATGCCAAAGGAGCACCGGGTAAAACCGGCAAGAATGCCCCAAAAAATCCGACCAAAATTCCGATTGCAAATAGTATTTTGATTAGAATCTCATCCACCGAGTAAAGTTATATTCTTTTTAGGAGATTTTAAACTTAAATTTAGACTGATTCAATTAAATTTGCATAAAATCTATCGCTGTGTTCGAACAAACTACCAAGCTTTATACCAACGAATTTTTCAGGTCGATTACGCGAACTGTCAGAGGACAGATAAAGGATTGGTTTGGAGAATCTGTCAACCGATCTTTGCTGCCTTTTATTGAGGTTGCTTTCTGGATTTTGGTATTGGTCTTATTCGACTATATTCTTCAAAAAATTTTCGGTGGGATTTTCTATCTGATTGGTAAAAAATTAAATGTCAATTGGATTCAAAAATTTTATAAAAACAAAGTATTCAGAACTCTATTACACTTTATAACCTTAAGCGTTCTGAAGGATTTGAATCCGTATGTATTCCAACGCTATCAGGGCATAGACGGATTCATGGACAAAATGATTGATTTATTGACCATCATTTTGATTATCCGATTGATTTTCCGTGTGATAGATTCCGTCATTGAGATCAACGATGAACACGAATCGCATACCACGGTGGGAGTTCGAACCTTTGGGCAAATGATTAAGATTTTCGCCACCTTTTTCGGTGCGATTTATTTCATAGCCACCCTTATCAATACGGATCCTCAAAGCATTCTAACCGTATTGGGGGCTTTGACTGCAGTGGTTTTGTTGATTTTCCGTGACTCTATTTTAGGATTCGTTTCGGGCTTGCAGATTTCCTCTTCTAGGTCCATCAAAGTGGGCGATTGGGTTTCGGTTTCCAAATATCAAATTGAAGGGATTGTGCGTGAAATCAATTTGGCCATTACCAAAATCGAAAATTTTGACAAAACGATTTCCACGGTTCCCACCTATGATTTGATTGCATCGGAGGTTACCAATCATTCCTCCATGATTCAAACCAATACCCGCCGAATTAAAAGGTCGATTTATTTCAACGTAAATTCCTTTAAATTCTGTGATAAAGAATTGCTCAAACGATTTGAAAAAATTGACCTAATCAGCACTTATGTGCAATTGAAGGAAGAAGAAATCCAACAAAGCAACCAAAATGTAGTCAACAAAGACTATATAATCAACGGAAGACAATTGACCAATATTGGAGTCTTCCGAAAATATGCAGAAAATTATTTATCCAATAGAACCGATATTTCTAAATCAGACAAAATCATCGTCCGCCAATTGGAACAAACAGTTCAAGGAATGCCATTGGAGATTATGTGTTTTGCCAACACATCGGAAAATGTGGAGTATGAAAGAATACAGTCCGATATTTTTGATCACTTAATCAGTGCTTCAAAAGAATTTGATTTAGAAATTTCACAACCTTTTGTAATCCTAAGAAATGACTAAACTAAGTGTAAATATCAATAAAATTGCGACCTTACGCAATTCGAGAGGAGGAAATACCCCCAATGTAGTAGAAGCCGCCATTAAAGCGCAGGAATTTGGAGCCGAAGGAATTACGGTTCACCCGCGACCGGATGAAAGACACATCCGTTACCGCGACGTGTACGATTTGAAGGCTGTCATCACAACGGAATTCAACATTGAAGGTAACCCGATTGACAGTTTTATGAAACTGGTTTTAGAGGTAAAACCCCATCAAGTTACCTTGGTTCCCGATGCAGAAGATGTACTTACCTCCAATGCCGGATGGGACACCGTTAAGCATTTAGATTTTCTAACAGAAATCATATCCGAATTCAAACAAAACGGAATCAGAACTTCCATTTTTCTCGACCCCAATCCCGCTTTGGTTGAGGCGGCGGCCAAAACCGGAACCGACCGAATTGAATTATATACGGAAAGTTTTGCCGTAGAATATGCTAAAGGAAATTTAGAAGGAATCAAGCCCTATCGCGAAACCGCCGATGTGGCACTAAAAAACGGATTGGTATTAAATGCCGGGCACGATTTGAGCTTGGACAATTTAGAGTTTTTCATTCGTCAAATCCCGGAAATTGCCGAAGTTTCCATTGGTCATGCATTGATTTCCGATGCAATTTACATGGGATTTGAAAACACCATTCAGGCTTATTTGAAACGAATAGAATTGGCAAATAGAAAATAAAATGACCGAGATTCTCCACAGCAAAGTTTATCCGCAAGTTGAAAATTCAACAGCCCCCCAAAAAGACCTATTAATCTTTCATGGTTTGTTTGGACAGTCCGATAATTTCGCAACCTTGGCCAAACAATTTGCAGAATTTTATACTGTTCATGCCATTGACTTACGCAACCACGGTAGAAGTTTTCACTCCGAGAATATGAGCTTCGAGGCGATGGCTGAAGACATTTTAAATTATTTAGACAACTACCAAATTCCGGAAGCCTATCTATTGGGACATTCATTGGGAGGACGTGCTGTCATCGAATTTGCATACAGACATCCGGAAAGGTTGGAGAAACTAATTGTTGCCGATATGGCCCCGAAGGCCTATCCACCTCACCACCAAGGGATTTTAAAAGCCTTGAATTCGGTTGATTTCAATAGGGTGGAGAAACGTTCCGATGTGGAAGATGTTTTAAAACAATACATTCCTGATATGGGTACGCGACAATTTCTTTTAAAGAACGTTTACCATTTAGATAACGGAAAATACGCCTTCCGCTTCAATTTAAAAGTTTTGACGGAATGGTACGATAAAATGGTGGGAGGTAATCTTACGGAATCTGTATTTGAGAAACCCACTTTGTTTTTACGAGGTGAAAAATCCAATTATATTCTGGATGAAGATTTTGAATTAATCCATCGACATTTCCCGAATTCAAGCATACGAATGATTCCCAATTCCGGGCACTGGGTGCATGCCGAAAATCCGAAAGCATTTTTTCAGGAAGTAGTGGACTTTTTGAATGCTTAAGTGATGTTCAGGGCATATTCGGAATAAATTTATACCTTTATCCAACACAAAATCTTCTTGTATGGGGAAAAAAAATTTCTTTTCGTCGGGTACGACTGTATCCAACGTGGACTTAGCGAGTTTGATAATGAGGGTTGTGTCGGGAAGTTTTATGATTTATGGACATGGATGGGGAAAATTCCAAAAGTTCTTTTCAGACCAGGCAATTGAATTTATGGACCCATTTGGCATCAGTGCTACGGCAACTTTAGGTTTGGTCGTTTTTGCGGAAGTAATTTGCTCTTCTTTGGTGGTCTTGGGTTTAATGACTAGAATAGCAATTATTCCTCTTATGATAACTATGGCCTATGCCGGATTTGTAGTACATGGAGCAGATGAATTCCGAAGTAAAGAACTAGCATTTTTCTATTTGGCCATTTATTTTGTGATACTGTTGATAGGTCCAGGAAAATATTCTTTGGACCGTATGATTCGCAAAAGAAGATCTACTCTATAAATTTATAAAAAAACAAAAGTCCGGAATCCCGGACTTTTTTCGCTAATCTATATTAACCTTTCCTTGTACTAATTTGAATCAAATTTAGGCTAATTCATCATTAAATACCAAAGAAACAAATCATTTTCTGGTAAAATTACCCGCAAACTTGGATAAAAAGGCAAAAAAATCCGGTTAATTGCTTAACCGGATTTGTCATTATTAATTTCAAAAATTATTTTTTGATAACTTTTTGAGTAGTAGCAACTCCATCAACAGTTACTTTTACTACGTAAGCACCTTTTTGTAAACCACTAACGTTTACATTGAAAGTGTTAGCTCCTTCAGCTTTTTGAACCAATTGTCCGTTCATGTTGAAGATTTCAACGGTAGCGTTTCCTTTCGCAACGAAAGTAGCTTGGTTAGTCCAAACAGAAGTCATTGTAACAGGAGAAGCAGTTAAATCGTTAACACCCATTGTAAATGGAGTCCAAGAAATGTTGTCGATAACTGTTTGTCTGTTAAAATCACCATCTCCAACATTTTTGATTAAAATTGTAATAGGGTCTTCTGTGTTGATTTCAGCAGATAAAGTATAAACAGTATCATCTCCTCCAGAGAAACCACCAAACACATCAGAAGTAGCAACTACTTCACCATTTACGTACAATTCTAATTGACGCTCGTTAGCTCCGGTGAAAGCTTTTCTATATTGGAAAGATAAAGTACCAACTCCTCCGGTGATAGTACCAGAGAAAGAACTATCCATAGCTCTTCTCAACATCAAACCTTTACCATCAATTGGAAAATCACCTTCGTCACGAGAGTGTGTATAAGACCATTCAATTCCGTTTACTCCAATAAATGAACCATCAGAGTAAGATCCTCCGATTTCTGCTGCGTCAAAAGTCTCTACAGTTTGTCCGAACATTGAGGTAGCGCAAAACAATGCAACTACTAAAGAATAAAATTTTTTCATTACGTCTATTTTAAAAAATTAGAATGCAAAGTTATAAAATCTATTGAAATCATAGAGTATTATTTGTCAAGAATTTATAGATTTAACAGTCCCTTTGCAGAAGCCGATTTAAACAACATATTTTCCTTAACCTCCTCTATTTATTATATTCCATTTAAATTAGTCCATCCTTGTGCCCAGGTTGGAATATTTTCGCCATTTCCTGCTCCTGTAGCCGATTCGTCGAGTAGAAAAGCTTCTGAGACATCTACAGATTCTCCCGCACTATTTTTACCGGAAATTGGTGTTGCTACCTCTACAAATTTGACTCCATTGATTTTTAAATTCCCTTCAGGAATCCAACCTAATGTTACATCATGTTGAATGTCGATTCCTTTATTCCAATTTGCTAAGACCACATTGTTAAATTTAGCTTGGGTTCCTTCTCGTAATTTCAAACCTTGTTGTTCTTCTCCAGCAGTCCCCAGTCCTATTAAGGTTAAATTATTAATTGTTGGACTTGAAACCGGCATTGCCGAATTATTACCTGCTAAATTATCGGCTTCAATCCCACGATTACCCACATTGAATGCTTCTTTTCCAAACCAATTGGAATTGGTTCCATTCCAACCTTCTGTCCAATCAAATTGATCATCTTCATTTCCGGTAGAAACTAAATAACTTGTGTTCACAGTTCCACCAAACCATTCAAATCCATCATCGCTTCCTCTGTAAGCTTGAACATATTGAATGGTAGTTCCGGCGCCAACGCCAAACATGCTTAATCCATTGAATTCTTTTTCTCCCGTTATGATTCTCCCTGCATACTCAATTCGTAAATATTGAATGAAGCCTGAACTATCATTCGGATCCGAGCCGCCATACGTTAAATCAGCTACTTCTGAAGTCGCAGTCATTCCTTTGTTGATGGGTGCTCTACCGCAAAGAACCAACCCTCCCCAGGAACCAGGAATAGCTTCAGCACTCGTTAAGACTACCGGATTATTGGCGGATCCGTAAACATTTAACTTTCCACCTTGTGCTACAGCAATGTAGGAATTGGGAACGATTGCGGTAATTTTGGTTCCAGCGGGAATGGTTAAAGTCGCGCCATCGCCAATAACTAAAGGCCCCGTTAATTGATAAGAAATTGAAGCATCTAAAACCACATTTCCTTCCAAAATGGTTCCTTTAAAATCCTCCGGAATCACTACGAATGTAGAATCATTTCCCGTACTCGAATTGTCTTCATCACTCGCACAAGAAGCTAAAAATAAGGTTGAAGAAATAAGGGAAATCCCTAAAACTCTCACAAATAATTTTTTCATTTTTTTCTATTTTAAAATTGATAATTAATGCCCAAACTGAAATTCACTCCTTTTTTATAATTCAATACCGTAACATCTCCAGTTTCATTTTCTTGAATGCGTTGATAGGTTGGATTCAATAAATTTTTTGCTATGATTCCTATTCCGAATTCTCTTATTATTTGAGTTCTTAAAATGAAGTCCAAAGTTCCCAAACCTTTTTCCACGATATCCCCTTTTCCTTCTGTACCAATCGCATAAATTCGATCCGAATAATAATTATAGGTCAAGGTGGCAAGAAGGTTTTTGCCGTGTTCCCAGTTTTTATGAAAAGAAAGATCAGCATTTAATAACCAATCCGAAGCGCCTTGAAATGCACTTTCAGAATGTGTGAAATTGGCATTCAATCGACTTCCATTAGCTAATCTCGTTTCTTCAAAAATTTTCTCAGAATTCAATTCTTGCTTTGTTTTCGCAAAAGAGACATTGGCTCCTCCAGAAATGCGAAACGGATTAGTGGATTCGGAATGATACAGGTTTTTTCGAATTTCCAACTCTACCCCAATCACATAACCCCAATCCCCAGTATTTGCATAGGACAAATCATTTGCTGCTGATGCAATGGTTAATTTATTAATTGGGTTTTCGATGTATTTCCCAAATGCATTGAGGGAAATGATTTTACCAGTTTTAGGGAAAAATTCCCACTTAAAATCTGCATTATAATCGATCGAAGCATATACAGATGGCCATCCGAAAATCGTTTCAGTCACCTCTTCAAAAGCAAATAGCGCACGTTCTTTGAACTGTGGTAAAGTATAGGTTTTACTGGCAGCAAAACGTAAATTTTGACGAGGATTCAATTCATATTTGAAAATTAAACTGGGGAGAAATTCGAACTGATTTAATTCATTTTCACCCGGAGCTCCATAATTAGTTTGCCAATCGACTTTTTGATTCAAATATTCCCCTCTTAAACCTAAAAATACGGTGAATTTGGGTGAAAATTTATATTCAAAATTGACATAAGCTCCGTGAATGTTTTGATTTCCATTGTAATACTGCGGCTCTATGCCAACACCATAAGTAGAAATCGAAAAATAACCCGATTGGAAGTTCGCCGAATTAAAAAAAGCGTCTAAATTTTCGGGATTTACTTCCAATTGATTATAGGGATAATTAACCTTGAAATTATATTGAATCGCTTCTAAATTTCGTTCTTTCAATCGGCCATTGTAACCTAAGGTTAGTTTCCCTTTAAAGGAATTATCCACCTGTCCGAATTTATAATCTACCGCTAAATTTCCCACGAATTCATCTTCGTTTAAGGAGTGGAAATAACGGTTATTGTCCGATGTAGAATTGGCAGATGACACCGTATAAAAACCTTTTGACCCTTCTAATGTATTTTGGAAACGATCGGGCATATCACTTGCTATGGTATTGTATCCAATTGCCCAATTCAAATCAAAACCTTCACCCAGTCTATGTTGTCCTAATAGTTGATTGACCCAAAGTTGATCCTGAACAAAACTTCCCCTTCTGATGAGTCCATCTGTAATCACGTCTCGGCTAAATCCATAATACTCTTCCAATTTTTGGGTAGAAGAATTCACAAATAAGGAATTAAACTTGAAAATATTTTTTCGATTGGCTTGAACACTCAAATTCAGATATCCGTTGGTATGGGTTTGATAGGAATACGAATCAAAAGATTGGAAGTTTTTCATCGCCACACCTTGGGCACTAACTCCACCTTTTGCAAATCCCTCTTTAATGGATGTATAATCATTGTCAAATGAGCCTAAAAGGTAAAAACTCAATTTCCCTTCACTACCCCATTTGAAACTATTTCCGGTTGCTAGAGAAATTCCAGAACCCAAAGCACCTGATTTTTGAGGATTGAGACTGTTTTCAAATCCAAAATGAGTAATGCTCAAAGGATTTTCCGCCTTATCAAATCCCATCCAATTAATTCCTCTTTGCAATTTAAAATTTGCATCAGAAATCGCATTGGAATTCATTCGGGAGCTCAATCCAATTTTGAAAAATCCCCTTCCGGAATGTGACTTCGTATGGATGTTGATATTTCCTCCCGCAAAATCTCCTAAAATCGCTCCTGAATAAACTTTT
>Ga0079224_100017707_pt1 | contig 10050 bp, 6 predicted proteins | sample Stecom2015_FD_80414 | JGI IMG/M metagenome (GOLD analysis project Ga0079224, IMG submission 80414) | Agricultural soil microbial communities from Utah to study Nitrogen management - Steer compost 2015 | ecosystem: Environmental > Terrestrial > Soil > Agricultural land | place: USA: Utah... | reverse complement strand
TCACTATACTTGAACCAGTTAAATCTTCTTACTTTGTAAGGACAGTTATTTGCACAGTAACGAGTACCTACACAACGGTTATATACCATATGGTTCTGTCCTTGACGGCCGTGTGAAGTAGCCGCAACCGGACAAACAGTCTCACAAGGTGCGTGATTACAGTGTTGACACATTACCGGCTGGAATGCCACCATCGGATTATCGTAGCTTGGAGTTTCTACTTTCTTGTAAGTTTCAAATGTTCCAAGATTTTGATGCATCTCGATTTCTTCTTCAAAGGTGTCTCCTGCCGAATAGTACCGGTCAATACGCAACCAGTGCATATCTCTGAATTTCCTGACCTCATCTTTTCCTACAACCGGAACGTTGTTTTCGGCATGACAAGCAATCACACAAGCCCCACAGCCCGTACAAGCATTCAAGTCAATTGACATATTGAAATGATGCCCGATAGAGGTATCAAACGGTGCCCATATATCTGCTCTTTGATCTCTAACCTCTACAGGTTGATGATCATATTCTACAGATGGAGTTGGGTTAAAGAAGTTTTTATCTTTGGTATTAAAGATTTCAATGGTGGTTTCCCGAATAATATCTTCACTTCTTCCTGCCATTGTGCTTTGCATTTGCACGCTTGCAAACTCGTGGGTACCCGATACTTTTTCTACCGACACATTTTGGATCGAAGAGAAGTTTGCATAGAGCGGATAAGCATTAACACCTGTTTGCATTTCTTTTTGGATGGCAGCAGTTTTTCCGTATCCTAATGCCAATCCTATAGATCCTTTGGCTTGTCCGGGCTGAATGATGACAGGAACTTTTTCAAGTGTAACGTTATTCATTGTTATACTCACGTAACTTCCGTCTAGAGCACCGTTTGCAACAATTTTGTTTACTACTCCAAGTTCATCGGCATCTGCCTTAGACATGGTAACATAGTTATCCCAGGTGGTTCTGGTAATAGGATCCGGCAATTCCTGAAGCCATGGGTTGTTGGCTTGTTGACCGTCTCCTAATGCAGTTTTTGTATATAAAGTTAGTTCAAATCCGCCGGCATTCTCTTGGAATGTTGCCATAGCTCCATCTGAACTGCTGGACTCTAACACTCCACTTCCATAACCGGCGGTAGATGCAAAAAATACTCCTTTGGAACTTTTCGCGAACCCGTCATGGAGCGCTTGATTCCATGTCTTTCCGTCTAGAACAGAAGTATTCCATGTATCTTTCAAATAATCATAATAGGTCTGAGTTCCACCGGTCCATCTTAGCAGACATTCTTGGAATTGTCTTGTATTGAATAGCGGACGGATGGTTGGTTGCGAAAGGCTGAAGAATCCTGATTTTAATTGGTAATCTCCCCAAGATTCCAGGTAATGCGGTGTAGCAGCTACCATTTGGGCAAGTTCTGCTGTGGCATCGTTTCGCATGGAGAAAGCAAGTGAAAATTCAAGATTTTGGTAGGCCTCTGCGAAAGCTGAACCATTTGGAAGAGAATATACCGGGTCCACGCCCATGGTAATCAACCCTTTAATAGTTCCGGACATTACGCCGTTTACAACGGCATTCACCGCGGCGTTGCTCCCTTGTCTTATAAGTTTTGGAGCATTAGCATCCATAACCTCGCTATCTTTATTAAACTGAAGTGCGAGATTTTGAGCTTCAATCCCGGGCAAATCGGTAATCAGAATACCTTTACTACCAGCACGTTGCAATTGCGCTTTAGCTGAAGAAACAGCTTGTGCTACATTTTCAGGCAATCCGGAGGTGCTTCCCCCACCTGCAATAGCTTTCAATACTTGCATTTGTTGTGAAGGCGTAACGGGCACTCTTTTATCAGCTTTAGCTCCTGCTAACGACAAGTTAGATTCAAACTGAATGTGACGCGACATTTTTCCGTTTTTCGGAATTCTGCTTTTAGCGTAAGACGAACTATATCCCCCACCTTGCCAATCTCCCAAGAAATCAGCTCCTATTGATACAATTACTTCAGCTTTAGAAAAATCATAATCCGGCAAGGCTCTCATTCCGTATTGGCTTTGGAATGCATCCAAAGCATCAGAACAAGAAACTGCATCATATTCCACATGGCGAACGTTGGGATATTTTTCTGTAAAATCTGCAATTAATTTATATGTAGATGGACTCGCCAAAGTTTGGGTTAGTAACACCACCTCTTTTCCAGCCATGGCGTTCATTTTTTGCGCCATAGCCGCATCAAATTCTGCCCACCCCACTTCATTTCCATCAATTGTCGGTCCCGCCAATCGATTTCGATCATAAAGCCCTAGGATGGAAGCATGGACTCTTGCGTTTACACTTCCATTGTGCTCAGACAAGGCATTTCGTTCAATTTTGATTGGTCTTCCTTCCCGGGTTTTGACCAACACGTTTGCGAAGTCAAACCCGTCTCCTATGGTTGAAGCATAATAATTTGCTTCTCCCGGCACGATTTCATCAGGCATAACCACATAAGGAATTGCCTTTACAACTGGACCATCACAAGCAGCCAATGTTGCGGCCGCTGTTGAAAATCCGACATATTTTAAGAAATCACGTCTAGTAGTACTAGAAGTTTCAAGCACCTCTTTGTCTCCTAAAAAGTCTTCAACCGGTATTTCTGTTGGAAACTCCTTATTTGCCAGCGCCTTAACAATTTCATTGTCCTGGTCAAGCTCATCGATACTTCTCCAGTATTTCTTGTTTGATGCCATAATTTTTAAACTCGGTTTTAAAGTTGATTTGCGATTTTATCCTCTACACCCTCTTCACGCCTATCGCTCCTCTATATTTATTATCCTTTGTTTCAGATTAAGATTTATTAGTAGTGGCACTTACCACATTCCAAACCACCCAATTCAGCGATGGTTAGTTTTTCTACGCCGTATTTCTTTGAAAGCTCTTCATGGATCTTGGCATAATACTCGTTTGAGTTTAGCGCCACATTGGTTTCTTTGTGACACTCAACACACCAACCCATTGTTAACGGGGCGAATTGCTCCATAATTTCCATTTTCTCTACTTCGCCATGGCACTTCTGGCAAGCCACCCCGGCGGCAGTAACGTGTTGCGAGTGATTGAAATAAGCAAAATCAGGAAGATTATGGATACGAACCCATTTTACCGGCTCTGTTTTTCCTGTATAAGCCATTTCATTGGGATCCCAGCCCACGGCCTTGTATAATTTTTGGATTTCCCCATCATAAAACTCTTTCGAATATTCTGCCGTGGCTGTTGATTCCGCAACCTCAGAAATACTCATATGACAGTTCATACAAACGTTTAAAGATGGAATTCCGGCAGTTTTGCTTTGTCTTGCGGAACTATGACAGAAGTTACAATCAATCCCGTTATCGCCGGCATGAATTTTATGTGAATAGTGAATGGGCTGTACAGGCTGATATCCCTGATCCACCCCAATTTGCATCAGATATCCAAAAGCGAAATAACTTGCAGCCAACAGCAGCACTACAGAAGCAACAATCACGAGGAATTGATTTTGTATAAAAGCTTTCCACAAAGGAAGTCTTTTCTCCTTTTCCTCTTCCACAGTTAATCCTTTGGCTTCGGCAATTCTTCTAAGTGTTGTGAATACCAAGAACAACATGATAATCAACAAGAAGAAAATCAGAGCTAGAGCCGAAAGCAAAATATTATTTGACACCCCACCGCCACCGGTTCCCGCCGCTGCTGAAGAAGCAACTCCTTCTCCCCCTGCAGCATCTTGCTTTGGTTGAGATTTGGGCTGATCGGTATATGCTAGAATATTATCTATATCTGTCTCAGACAACCCCGGAAAGGGAGTCATGATTAAACGATTATTCTCTTCAAATAAACGGACGGCAGTAGGATCTCCCGCCTGCACTAAAGCCTGGCTATTTTGAATCCATTTATACAACCACTGACGATCAAAAAGCTCCCCTACTCCTCTAAGAGCCGGCCCTACTGCTTTTTTGTCAAGCTTATGACAGGCAGCACAATTTGATTTAAACAATGCCTCTCCGGCGGCGATATCACCTCCTGAGTTTGACGAAGCCTCCACTTCATCTTGAGCATATATGGTAGCTGAAAAAGTTAGCAGAAATGCTAACAAAAGAAATGGCAATTTTGAGCGAAGACTTATAAAATTTACCTTTTTCATACTATGGGTTAAATGTTTGGTCAATTTTTTGGCACACTTTTAGTCATTAGAACCTGTCCAATCAACCGCAGTTACCAGAAATTAAAGAGCAAAAGTACATTATAAACTCGATTTTGAAAGTGTAAACAAAGTGTTAACCGATAATTTATAACAATTCTAAATAACAGAAAAAACCTATAGGTTACTTATAAACTTTACATTTGCAAAAAGCCTTCGTCATATGAAAACACCTTCTTTATTTAAGATAATAATACCCACCTTATTAGCGTCTTTCTTAACGATATCGACCATGGGCCAACAAGGCACACTCCTAGTTCATGAAGATCCGAAAATACAAGAGCTTCTAAAAATTCAGAAAGAATTGGAGAAGGAAAATAAACTTAGCATTGGATACACCATTCAACTCTATTATGGTGAACTTGAGCCTGCAAATGAAGTATTAAAAAAATACAAAAGACTATATCCCGACTGGCCTGCATCCATTGAATATGAAACTCCCAATTACAAGGTATGGGCCGGCAATTTTACCACAAGGATTGAAGCAGAGCGTGTTCTTCTCCTACTTAAAAAAGACTTTTCTGCCGCATTCATTTTAAAACCTGATCGGAAAAAGTAAAACGTAGTTCTTTTCAAAAATAGGTTCCGGCCCACTTAAGGGAAGGGTTTTCTTCAAAAATCCGAATTACAGCATTTCAATGGCTTTTGTAAGCCATTCTTTAACGAGCCCCCCATGAACCGGCGAAATGCCTTTTCACCACGTTTACTGCGTTTCATTTAGGTAGTGAACAAACTCACTTTCTCCGGAAATGTTCCGGCAACGGGAATCTAATCTTGCATCAAACTGATGACCAGCCAGGCTATTGAAGGAATTTCAATCGGCAATCAAAAAAGACCACATATAGCATGCAGTCTTTTTAGTTTTTACTTGTGTTACTTATTTATTTCAATGTCTTCTTGACCTCTACCTCTTGGAAGGCTTCTATTTGATCTCCTATTTGCAGATCGTTATAGTTCTTAATCTGAAGACCACAATCATAACCTTTGGCCACCTCTTTTACGTCGTCTTTAAAGCGTTTTAGTGACAGCAGTTCACTTGTATAGATAACCACCCCATCGCGTATCAAGCGAATTCCGGAATTACGGAAAATTTTACCTGACGTCACCATACATCCTGCGATTGTTCCCACTTTAGAGATTTTGAACAATTCTCTGACCTCTGCGGTTCCTGTAATTTCTTCTTTCATAACAGGAGACAGCATCCCTTCCATAGCATCTTTCAGATCGTTGATGGCATCATAAATAATGGAATATGTTCTGATATCAATTTCTTCTTTATCTGCAAGTTGACGGGCGTTCCCCATCGGTCTTACGTTAAATCCGATAATCACCGCATCAGATGCCGAGGCCAATAGTACGTCATTCTCTGTTATCGCTCCAACTGCTTTATGAATAATATTCACCTGAATTTCTTCGGTTGACATTTCAAGGAAAGAATCTGTCAATGCCTCTACCGATCCGTCTACGTCACCTTTTAGAATTATATTTAATTCTTTGAAATCTCCAAGAGCAATTCTTCTTCCAATTTCGTCAAGTGTGATGTGTCTTTGAGTTCTAACATTTTGCTCACGTTGCAGTTGCGTACGTTTTGCTGCAATGGATTTTGCTTCTTTTTCATCCTCAAAAACGTTGAATTTATCCCCGGCCTGAGGCGCTCCATCCAGTCCTAAAATTGACACCGGCGTAGAGGGCCCGGCTTCTTGAATATTTTTCCCTCTTTCGTCCTGCATCGCACGGATTTTTCCACTGTGCTGCCCTGCAAGAACGTAATCTCCGATTCGCAAGGTTCCGCCTTGCACTAAAACTGTAGACACATATCCTCTCCCTCTATCCAGGAAAGCTTCCACAACAGTACCATTTGCAATACGATTTGGGTTTGCTTTTAACTCGAGTAATTCTGCTTCAAGCAACACTTTTTCCAGCAATTCCTTCACCCCGATACCCTGTTTGGCTGAAATATCTTGTGACTGGATGCTTCCACCCCAGTCTTCCACCAGAAGGTTCATTTGCGCTAATCCTTCTTTAATTTTTTCAGGATTGGCTGTTGGTTTATCTATTTTATTTATTGCAAAAACAATAGGCACTCCGGCCGCCTGAGCGTGACTGATGGCTTCTTTGGTTTGCGGCATAATATCATCATCAGCTGCGATAACAATAATTGCCACGTCTGTTACTTGCGCTCCTCGTGCCCGCATTGCGGTAAAAGCTTCGTGCCCGGGGGTATCAAGAAATGCGATTTTCTGGCCACTGTCAAGAGTTACTCCATAGGCTCCAATATGTTGTGTAATTCCTCCCGATTCTCCTGCAATTACATTTTCTTTTCTAATGTAATCTAAAAGGGAAGTTTTCCCGTGATCTACGTGTCCCATTACGGTTACAATAGGTGCTCTGGCAGTGAGATCTTCCGGAGCATCTTCAAGAAATTCCAGACTTTCTTCAATATCTGCCGTCACGAATTCCACCTCAAAACCAAATTCATCTGCCACTATGCTCAGCGTCTCCGCATCAAGGCGTTGGTTCATGGTAACCATTAATCCAAGTGACATACAAGCAGAAATTACTTTGGTGACAGGAACATCCATCATAGTAGCCACTTCACTTACCGTGACAAATTCGGTAACTTTAAGAAGTTTACTTTCCAGTTCTTGTTGAGCCATTTCATCCTCCGTTTTTTGACGGTGGGTTTCTCTTTTTTCTCTTCTATATCGAGCAGCTCTTCCACGTGAGGCTTTCCCTTGCAATTTCTCCAAGGTTTCGCGCACTTGCTTTTGAACTTCTTCCTCGCTAGGCTCCTCTCTGGGTGCCTGAGCTTTTCTGCCTCTTCCTTTATTATCTCGATTTCCGCCGCCGTGCTGGGAAGCAGGTTTAGGAGCGTCTTTCGAAATACGTCTTCGTTTTCCTTTTCTGTCTTTCTTATCGTCTTGCTTCGTTTCTTTTTTCTTTTCAGGTCTTTCAAATTGTGACAGGTCAATCTTTTGTCCTGTAAAACTTGGACCTTCAAGTTTTCTATATTCCGTAACGATTGTCTGCGATTCTTCCGTGGCTTCTTCTTTCTTAACTTCGGGTTCAGCCTGAACGGGTTTAGGAGATTTCTGTTGAACAGGTTTCTTCTGAAACTCTTTTTTAGGAGTTTCTACCGTTTCTTCTACAACCTGTTTTACTTCTACCTCTGCAGGTTTTTCTTCTTTAGGCTCTGTCTTTTCCGCAGGGGCTTCTTGTGGAATCGGCTCTTCTTTAGTAGAAATGTCTTCCACCGCCGGCGGAACTATTTTTTCAGGCACCTCCTCAACCTCAACGGGCTTTTCTTCTGCTTTCGGTTTGGAGAGCGGAGCATCTAAATCTATTTTACCTACTTTTTTAGGACCCGCAAGTCTGGCTTCAGCTTTAATCACACGACTTTCTTGCTCTTTACGCTGTTTTTCTTGCTCACGCTCAAGTTCCAGACGCAATTCTTCTTTTTCCTTTCTCTTTTCTTCTCCTACTTCTTTAGATTCGAGGCGTTTACTTTTATCAGTCTCAAATTCTTCGAAGAGCGCCTCATATTCGTCGTTAGATATTTTTGTATTTGGACTGGCATCCACAGTAAAGCCTTTGGAACCTAAAAATTCCACAGCGCGATCCAATGAAATATTGAATTCACGTAATACCTGATTCAGTCGTTTTCTTTTTACTTCAGCCATAAATGCTATTCTCCGTTTTTCTCTTTTTAAAAAGTGCCTAAAAGTACTCAAACTTTAAGCTATTCCTCAAACTCTTTTCTTAATATTCTCACTACCTCTCTGATGGTTTCTTCCTCCAGGTCTGTGCGTGTCACAAGGTCTGCTACTTCATATTGAAGAACCCTTTTGGCTGTATCCAGCCCTATTCTATGGAATTCTTCAATGATCCAAGCATCGATTTCATCTGTAAATTCTGATAACTCAACGTCTTCATCATCCTCATTACCCTCCCTCATAACCTCAATCTCATACCCCGTCAGTTGCCCGGCAAGGCGAATATTGTGTCCACCTCTCCCAATAGCCTTACTCACTTCTTCAAGACGAAGAGAAACTTCAGCTGTTTTATTTTCTTCATCTATTTTGATTGAAGTAATTTTTGCAGGACTTAGTGCTCTTGCGATGTATAGATTGGTATTGGTGGTGTAGTTAATCACATCTATATTTTCATTCCCCAATTCTCTTACAATACCATGGATTCTTGATCCCTTCATTCCCACACAAGCTCCTACCGGATCAATGCGATCATCATAAGAATCTACCGCAACTTTTGCTTTTTCTCCGGGAATACGAACTACTTTTTTCACGGTAATCAAACCATCAAATACTTCGGGAATTTCTTGTTCAAAAAGCTTTTCCAAGAAGAGTGGGTGCGCACGAGACATAATGATCGTGGGTTTACTCCCTTTCAAGTCAACGCTCTCAATAATCCCTCTCACATTATCTCCTTTACGGAAAAAATCTGAGGGTATTTGTTTCTCCTTTGGAAGTATGATTTCGTTTCCTTCGTCATCTAAAAGAATAACGGCACGGTGACGAATATGATGCACCTCGGCATTATAGATTTCACCCTCTAAATCTTTAAATTGCTTATAGATATTGGTATTGTCGTGTTCATGAATTTTGGCAATAAGATTTTGCCTCAAAGCCAAAATTGCTCTACGTCCTAAATCAATGAGCTTCACCTCTTCAGACACATCTTCACCAATTTCAAAATCCGCTTCAATTTTTCTAGCCTCACTCAATGAAATTTCCGCGTTTGGATCTTCTACCTCTCCATCTGCCACGACAACTCTATTTCTCCATATTTCCATATCTCCTTTATCAGGATTTATGATGATGTCAAAATTATCATCGCTTCCAAATTTCTTTTTTAGAGCATTTCGAAACACATCTTCAAGTATCGCCATGAGCGTTACTCTGTCTATTAGTTTATCGTCTTTAAATTCCGAAAAAGATTCTATTAATGCAATGTTTTCCATATCCCTTGCAATTAAAATGTTATCATCACTTTTGCTTCTTTAATATCTTTATAAGGCACAACAGCCTCTTTAGTTACCGTTATTTTACCCTTGCCTATCGGTTTGGGCTCCCTCGTCGTCCATTGTAGCACACATTCGTCTTCTGTAGCCGAAATTAATTCTCCTTCAATCTTTTCTCCATCAATTTTTGTGACAGATAGTGAGCGTCCAATATTTTTTCGATACTGTCTGGGCAATTTCAGAGGCTCACTAAGTCCGGCAGACATCACTTCGATTGAAACATCATCTGTCTCATCCAGATGGTGCTCTATCGCTCTACTTATGGTGACACAATCGTCCACCGTAACCCCTTTATCTCCATCCATGATCACACGAATCCGATTATCTGAAGATATAGATAAATCTATTAGAAATAATTCCGGATGGTTTTCAAAAGCTGTCTTCAGCAGTTCTTCTACTCGTTCACGCATAAATTTTGCGAATAAAAGAGGGGACATTATGTCCCCTCAGATCGTTGTTTCATCAAAAATCGATGCAAATATACAATTTTCTTTTTATCTCTTTAAAAAACTATTCAAAGATTTCAAAATGAGTGTGTTTACTTTTGACGTGTACCAATTGAAATCCTTTCATCCGAACTTAAAGAATTTTGAACGGGGGCAGGTTTATTGCCGCTGATTTTTTCAGCCAGACCATCTCCATCAACAATAATTCTTCCTTCGTTGTTTCCTATAAAATTACCACCCGGATTTCCGTAATTATCTTTCATAAAGAAGCCCAATTGGATGTCATGGATTCCGTCATTTTCTATCTTTCCGGAAATAACAATAGCCGTATCTGCTCTATAGGTATCTGATTCTGTTGCCGTAATCAGATA
>Ga0079224_100017706_pt1 | contig 10051 bp, 8 predicted proteins | sample Stecom2015_FD_80414 | JGI IMG/M metagenome (GOLD analysis project Ga0079224, IMG submission 80414) | Agricultural soil microbial communities from Utah to study Nitrogen management - Steer compost 2015 | ecosystem: Environmental > Terrestrial > Soil > Agricultural land | place: USA: Utah... | reverse complement strand
CTCCTGGAGATGCTCGAGACGGTGCAGCCGCTTCACTTCGTCCCCGTGCACGGCGAGGTCCGTCACCTGGTCGCGCATCGGGAGCTGGCGGTGGCCGCGGGCGTCGAAAAACGCCGCGCGCACCTTCTCCTCGACGGCCAGGTGCTGGGCTTCGCAAAGCGGGAGGCGGTGCGGCTGGGGACCGTTCCGGTGGGGCGCCGCTACCTGGACCGGCTCGGTGGGGAGGCGGTCGGAGAGGAGGTGATGCGCGAGCGCCGCCTCCTCGCGGAGGTCGGGGTGATCTCGGCGGTCGTCGTGGTGGACGGGGCAGGGCGGGCCGTCCGCGATCCGGAGCTTCGCGCGCAGGGCGTGAGCGGCTTTCACGACGGCCTGCAGCGGGAGATCCGTCGGGAGGTCGTGCGCGCGCTGGACGAATTGCCTTGGGGCAGGCGCGACCGCGCGGTACTGGAGGAGGAGATTCGGCTCGCCGTTCGCCGCGCCTGCCGGCGCGCCCTCGGTCGAAAACCCATCGTTCTCCCCCTGGTCGTCGAAACCTAGGAGGCGGAGATGCCGTCGTTCGACATCGTCTCGAAGGTGGACCTGCAGGAGGTCGACAACGCGATCAACCAGGCCCGGAAAGAAGTGGCGACGCGGTGGGATTTCAAGGGCGTGCCAGCCGAGATCGAACTCGCGGCCGACAAGAAGAGCATCCTCATCAAGTCGGACGGCGAGGAGAAGGTGGAGGCCCTCTGGGAGATCCTCCTCGGACGCCTCATCAAGCGGGGGATCACCGCCAACTCGCTCGTGCGCGAAAAGAAGGAGCCCGCGGGTGGGAAGCTGGTCAAGCAGCGGGTTCTCTTGCAGCAGGGGATCCCGGCGGAGAAGGCCAAGGAGATCGTCAAGCTGATCAAGGAGACGAAGCTCAAGGTCCAGCCGCAGATCCAGGGCGACTCGGTGCGCGTGAGCGGCAAGAGCAAGGACGACCTGCAGACGATCGTCCAGCTCTGCCGGTCGAAGGCGGACGAACTGCACCTCGACATGCAGTTCACCAATTTCCGGGACTAGGCGTGAAGGCGAGAAGCGTTCACATCGTCACCTTGGGTTGCCCGAAGAACCGGGTGGATTCGGAGATCATGCTCGGTAGCCTCCTCGAGGCCGGCTGGGATCTTTCCCGCGAGCCCGAGCAGGCGGACGTGATCGTGATCAACACTTGCGGTTTCATCGAGGATGCGAAGGAGGAGTCCATCCAGGCCATCCTCGAGGCCGCGCAGCTGAAGGAGAAGGGCAGGGCGAAAAAGCTCGTGGTGGCGGGTTGCCTCTCCCAGCGCTATCCCGAGGAGCTCGCCCGCGAGCTTCCCGAGGTGGACCACTTTCTCGGAAGCGGCGCGCCCGTGGAGATTCTTCGGGTCCTCGAGGAGGATGCGCCCCGGCAGCTCTACCCGGATCCCGACTTCATCCAGAGTGCCGCCACGCCCCGTCGAAATTCGCTGCCTTCCTACACGGCCTACTTGAAGATCGCCGAGGGCTGCGACAACCGCTGCGCCTTCTGCATCATCCCCGCGCTGCGCGGCAAGCAGCGCTCCCGGCCCATCGACGACATCGTTCGCGAAGCCGAGCACCTGGTGGCGGAGGGCGCGCGCGAGATCAACCTCGTCGCCCAGGACCTCACCGCCTACGGTCACGACCTTCCGGGAAGGCCGAGGCTGCACGAGCTTCTGCACGCTCTCGGCCAGGTGGAGGGCCTGCGCTGGATCCGTCTCCACTACGCCTACCCGCGACATTTCCCCGATGCGCTGATCGAGGCGATCCGCGACATCCCCACGGTGGTGAAATACCTCGACATGCCGCTGCAGCACGCCAGCGACCGGTTGCTGCGCGCCATGCGGCGCGGCGGGACCTCGCGTTCGCTGCGCGAGCTCCTCGCCCGGCTTCGGGCGGAGATCCCGGGGATCGTCTTGCGCACGTCGCTCATCGTCGGCCTTCCCGGCGAGACCGAGGAGGACTTCGAGATCCTCTGCGACTTCGTGCGCGAGCAGCGCCTCGACCACCTCGGTGTCTTCCGCTACTCCCGCGAGGAGGGGACGGCCGCGGCCGAGATGGACGAGCAGGTCCCCGACGAGGTGAAGTGGGAGCGCTGGGAGCGGCTGATGCAGCTCCAGGCGGAGTTGCGCAAAGAGCAGCAGCAGGCCTACGTGGGGCGCGAGCTCGAGGTCCTGGTCGAGGGGCCGCACGAGGAGACCGAGCACCTCCTCGTGGGGCGCCATGCCGGCCAGGCCCCGGAGATCGACGGACAGGTGATCCTCAACGATCTTTCCGACGAGGACGTCGCCCCCGGGGACCTCGTTCGGGTGCGGATCGACGAGGCCTACGAATACGATCTGGTGGGCGCGGTGGTCGGCGTCGTCTCGAAGGCGCCGCGCCGCGTGCCCGAGCGCATCTCATTGCCCATCTTTTCCAGGTGACGGACGCCTTTCGCAAAGAGCTGGAGGTGGCGCGTCGACTGGCACGCGAGGCGGGCGCGCTCATCCTCGAGGTGGGCCGGCGCGGCTATGCCGTCGAGGAGAAGCCTGCCGGAGGCGGTCCGGTCACCGAGGCCGACCTGCGAGCCAACGACCTGATCGAGCGCGGCCTGCGCGAGGCCTTTCCCGGCGACGGCGTCGTCACCGAGGAATCCCGCGCGCGAGACGAGGGCGCCGCACGTTGCTGGTACGTCGACCCGCTCGACGGGACCAAGGAGTTCATTCGCGGCAACGGCCAGTTCGCCGTGCACATCGGCCTGGCGGTGGAGGGCCGCGCGCGTCTGGGCGTGGTCTACCAGCCCGCCTCCGACCGGCTCTGGGCCGGAGTGGTCGGCGGTCCCTGCTTCCTCGAGGAAGGGGGCGAGCGGCGTACGGTCCACGTCTCGGCCGCCGATCCTTCCTCGATCGTGCTGGCCGTCTCCCGCTCGCATCCCATGCGCCGGCTCGACCTGCTCGCCTCCGAGCTCGGCATCGAGAAGGTGGTCCGCTACGGCTCGGTGGGGCTCAAGTGCGCGATGGTCGCCGAAGGGGCGGCCCATCTCTACGTGCATCCGAGCGCACGCTCCTACCGCTGGGATGCCTGCGCGCCGGAGGCCGTGGTGCGAGCGGCCGGCGGCGTCCTCGTCGACCTTTCGGGAAACCCCTACCGCTATGGCGAGGGCGAGCTACAGAATCGGCGGGGAATCCTCGTTTGCTCGCGGGAGCTCTTGCCGGCCGTGCTTCCGGTGGCGGAGCGGATCGGCCGCGAGTCCGGCCTGCTGGGCTGAATTCGGCCTTCGCGCGTGTTGCTCGGTCGTAGGGCGACCCGGAGTCAGGGAGCTCTGGTAGAAGCGGAGGGTCATGACCTTCGACCGCGCCACTCTACCTTCCCTCCTCAACCGCGAACAGCTCGAGGCCGTGCTCCACGGCGAAGACCCCCTGCTCGTTTTGGCAGGCGCCGGCTCGGGAAAGACGCGGGTGATCACCTATCGCATCGCCGACCTGGTGAGGTCGCGCGGCGTTCCGCCGTGGAAGATCCTCGCCGTCACCTTCACCAACAAGGCGGCGGAGGAGATGCGCGAGCGCCTGCTCGGCCTGCTCGGGGAGGAGGGCGGCGAGGTCTGGATCTCCACCTTCCACGCCGCCGGCGCGCGCATCCTGCGCAGGGAAGGGGAGGCCATCGGCCTTCCCCGCAGCTTCGTGGTCTACGACGAATCGGACCAGCTCTCCCTGATGAAGCGCGTTCTCGAGGCGGCGGGTTACGAGAAGCGGCAGATCAGCCCCGGCGTCGTCTTGCGCCGCATCGACGCCGCCAAGAACCACGGCCTGGGCCCCGACGACCTGGAAAGCGAGGACGAAGCCGACGGTTGGCTCGTCGCCGACCTGTACCGGCGCTATCAGGCCGCGCTGCGCGAGGCGGGCGCCGTGGACTTCGGTGATCTCCTCCTCCGTCTCTTCGAGCTCTTCGAGACTGCGCCCGACGTGCTGGAGCGCTATCGCCGTCGCTTCGAGTACGTGCTGGTGGACGAATTCCAGGACACCAACGACGTGCAGCTTCGCCTGCTGAGGATGCTCAAGGAGGACGGTCGCGGCCTTTGTGCGGTGGGCGACGACGACCAGTCCATCTACCGGTGGCGCGGAGCCAACGTCGAAAACCTCCTCGCCTTTCCGGAGATCTTCCCCAACACCCGCATCATCAAGCTGGAGCAGAACTACCGCTCCACCCAGATCATCCTCGACGCAGCCCACGCGGTGATCGCGAAGAACCCACACCGCATGGAAAAGAAGCTCTGGACGCGAAACGGCCCGGGCGAGCCGCTCGGCTGCATCGTCGCACGAACCGAGCGAGAGGAGGCGGAGCGGGTGGTGGATCGGATCCGGGCTTCGCTGCGCCGCGGCGTCGATCCCTCGGAGATCGCCGTATTCTATCGGACCAACGCGCAAAGCCGCGTCCTGGAGGAGGCCTTCCGGCTCGGCGGCGTTCCCTACCAGGTGGTGCGGGGCCGCTCCTTCTACGAGCGCGCCGAGGTCAAGGACCTGGTGGCCTATCTGCGGCTGGCGGTCCATCCCCACTCGGACGTGGACGCGGCGCGCGTGATCAACAAACCAGCGCGGGGAATCGGCGCCACCACCCTCGGGCGACTGCAGGCGGCCGCGGCCGAATGGGGGGTGAGCCTGGTGGAGGTCTGCCGGCAGGCGGCGCAGGTGCCGGGCCTCTCGGCGGCACAGCAGCAGCGCGCTCGCGCCTTCGCCGACCTGGTGGGGCGGATCGCCTTGGCCGCCGCCGAAGGGGCCGCGGGCGATGCCGCCGAGGCGGCGCTCGTCCTCTCGGGACTCGAGGCGGCGTACCTCGACGAGGGAACCGACGAGGCCCTCGAGCGGCTGGAAAACCTCCGCGAATTCGTGGGCGCGGCGCGGGAGTGGGATGCCCGCCACCAGCCCGACCCCGACGACGACGTGACGCCGCTGGCTGCCTTCCTCGAGCAGATCGCGCTCCTCGGCGATGCCGACGATCGCGTCTCCGGCCCCAAGGTCTCCTTGATGACGCTTCACGCCTCCAAGGGCCTGGAGTTCGAGGAGGTCTATCTCACCGGCATGGAGGAAAGCGTCTTTCCCCACGTGCGTGCCCTGGGCCTCTTCGGCGCGCCCGAATCGCTCGAGGAGGAGCGCCGCCTCTGCTACGTGGGCTTCACCCGCGCCAAAAAGCGCCTCGTCTTCTCCCTGGCCCAGTCCCGCTACATCTTCGGCGAGCTGCGCTTCAACGCACCGTCGCGCTTCCTCTCCGACGTACCACCGCGACTTTTCGGACTGGAGGATCGGGAGAGACTTCGCCCGGCCGACCTCGAGGAGATCGACGAGGTCGAGGACGCCGCCTTCGACCTGGACGAGGACGACGGTTTCGAGGACGACCCCGTCATCGACTACGCCTGGGATCAGCGGCCCGAGCCGAGGAAGCGGCCGAAGCCTCCGCGGAAGAAGGAGCGGGAGGCTTCCGCGCTCCGGGCGGGGATGCCCGCCCGGCACGCCTCCTTCGGCGTGGGCATGATCGAGGCAGTGGACGGAGACAAGGTGTCCATCCGCTTCCCCGGCGTGGGCCTGAAGCGCGTGATGATCCGCTTCCTGGAGCCGGTTTGATGAAGAAGGTCCTGGTCTCGGCCTGCCTGCTCGGCCAGCGCGTGCGCTACGACGGCCGGGACGCGAGGGTGCAGAGTCGCATCCTGGCGCGGTGGCAGGCCGAGGGGCGGATCGTTCCCTTCTGTCCCGAGGTGGCAGGCGGCCTTCCGACTCCGCGTCCCCCCGCCGAGCTCCAGGGTGGAGATGGATGGGCGGTGCTCGCGGGCGGGGCCCGGGTTGCAACCCGCGAAAAGGACGTCACCGCGGCCTTCCTCGCCGGAGCCGACGCCGCCCTGCACGCGGCGCGCGCCGCGGGGGTCGAGGTGGCCGTGCTCAAGGAGAGGAGCCCTTCTTGCGCCAGCCACTTCGTCTACGACGGCAGCTTCCGCGGACGGCTCGTGGCCGGCAGGGGCGTGACGGCCGCGCGGCTCGAGTCCGAGGGGATTCGGGTTTTCTCGGAGGAGGAGCTCGAGGAGGCGGATGCCTGCTTGCGCGCCCTGGAAACGCCGGCCGGCGGATGAGACGACGGTGCGTCAGGAGCCGGTTGTCGTGACCGGCCGCAGTCGGGGCTGGTTACGTCGACAGGCACCTAGTGAATCAGCGCCGCCTCGCTCAGCGCGTGGAACTGTTCGATGTCTTCCTTTCCGGCTGCGCGGCGGATGTCGCGCGCGCCGATGAGTCCGATCACCCGCCCGCCCCGCAGCACCGCGATCCAGCGGGTGCGCGCCTCGTCCATGCGCTTGAGTGCCACCGCCACGGGATCGTCCGGCTCGCAGACGGGGACTCGCCGATCGAGGATCAACGTCACGCGCGTGAGCTTGGGGTCGAGTCCCTCCGCCATCACCTCGCGGACGAGGGCACGCTCGGTGACCATGCCGAGATAGCGTCCCCTCTCGTCGACGACGGGAAGGGCGCTGACGTCCGCGTGTGTGAGCTTCCGGACGGCCGCCTGGACGGTCTCCTCGGGCGAGAGCGTCACCGGGCTTTCCCACATCACGTCCTTGCACTTCATGGCTTCGGCCCCCTCCCATCCGGAGGATAAGCACCTCGTCCGGGGCTCACAGCAGGCGGTCGTGTCGTCCGGGCGGACGTTGCCTTGTCCACCGGGAGGGGCGTGCATAGATCGCCCTCCGCACCCGAGCAGCACGTCCAGGAGGAAGACTCGGCCATGGAACGGACGCTCGCGCTGATCCTTGCCGGCGGCGAGGGGCGCCGGCTGGACCCGCTCACGCGCGATCGAGCCAAGCCGGCCGTACCATTCGGCGGTCGCTACCGGATCATCGACTTCGTTTTGTCGAATTTCGCCAACTCCGGCATCCTCAAGATCAAGATTCTCACGCAGTACAAATCGGATTCACTCAACAAGCACATCAGCCGCGGCTGGCGTCTCTCGGCCATGCTCGGGCACTACGTGGAGACCGTCCCGGCGCAAATGCGAACGGGCCCGCAGTGGTACAGGGGAAGCGCAGATGCCGTTTATCAGAACCTCAATCTGATCACGGACGAGGAGCCGGATCATGTCTTCGTTTTCGGCGCCGACCACATCTACCGCATGGACGTGCGGCAGATGCTCCAGTACCACCGGGAGATGGCGGCCGACTGCACGGTGGCGGCAATCCCCATGCCGCGGGAGCAGGCGCCCGACTTCGGGGTGATCGAAGTCGATTCCAGCGGCCGCATGGTCGGCTTCCAGGAAAAGCCGTCGGTGGAGGAGGCGAAGACCATCCCAGGCGATCCGACGCGGATCCTCGCTTCCATGGGCAATTACATCTTCACGACCGACGCCCTCGTGCGGGAGGTCGTGCGCGATGCCGCCAGGCCTGACTCCGAGCACGACTTCGGAAAGTCCATCATCGCCCGGATGTACGAGCATGCCCGCGTTTATGTCTATGATTTCATGCAGAACTCGGTGCCGGGCATCGGCCCCAAGGAGCGCGGCTACTGGCGGGACGTGGGGAAGATCGACACGTACTTCAATAGCAACATGGACCTCGTGGACGTCGACCCCGTCTTCAACCTCTACAACGACCGCTGGCCCATCTACACCTTTCAGACCAACTACCCGCCCGCCAAGTTCGTCTTCGCCGACCGAGACAACGACCGCATCGGCATGGCCACCGATTCGCTCGTCTCCGAGGGCTGCATCATCTCCGGAGGCACGGTGCATCGCTGCGTCCTCTCGCCGCAGGTCCGCATCAACTCCTACGCCCACGTGGAGGAGTCGATCCTCTTCGAGAAGGTCAACATCGGCCGACACTGCCGCATCCGCCGCGCCATCATCGACAAGTACGTCGACTTGCCGCCGGGAACCGTCATCGGCTACGATCCCGAGGAGGATCGCCGCCGCTTCCACGTCACGCCGGAGGGCGTGGTCGTCATCCCCAAGGGCATGCACATCGAGGCAGAGCGACCGTCCTACGTGGCGGTGGAGCACCAGCGTGTCTGAGGAACGGGGGAGAGCGGGGGAGGCGGCCGGGAAGAGACGCCGTGGACCACATCTTCCGACGACCGCGCAAACCCAAGGCCGTCCTTCTGTCGGCCTCGATCGTGCTCTTCCTGATGGCCCTCGGCTGCGTGGTGGAGGCGGCTCTGGGCGAGCCGATCACCGTCGGGGAGGCGGTCGTCGCCGCCGGACTCGAGGCCACCTCCTACCGCATCGGCGCCGCGTTGCTGCTGGCGCTGCTCGGCGGCTGGCTCTTCGCGCGTTCGCTTCCCCCCAAGAGCGAGGCGGACCGGCTGACGGGGTAGGCGGCCATGCCAGGTGAGATCGCCTTCCTCTGGCACTTGCATCAGCCGCCCTACGAAGATCCGGAGACGGGTACCTTTCTCCTCCCCTGGGTGCGCCTCCACGCCACCCGCGGCTATCTCGACCTGGCCGACGTCCACCTGCGCTTTCCCCGGGTCCGGTCGACCGTCAACTTCTCGCCGATCCTCCTCGAGCAGCTCGAAGCCTACGCGGAGGGGAGGGCCCGAGATCGCTTCCTCGAGATCGCGGCGCGTCCGGCCGCCGATCTGAGCGAGAGCGAGCGGCTCTTCGTCTTGCGGCGATTCTTCATGGTGAGCTGGGAGCAGGGCATTCGTCCCTTCCCCCGCTACCGGGCCTTGCTCGAAAAGCGAGGCCGATCCCCCCGCTCGGCCGATTTTCCGCGGATCGCCCGCAGCTTCGCGGAAGACGAACTTCGCGATCTGCAGGTCCTCTTCCAGCTCGCCTGGATGGGATTTTTCGCCCGGCGGGAAAGCGAGGTGGTCCGCGAGCTCGTCACCAAGGGCGAGGGATTCACCGAGGAGGAAAAGGCGGCATTGCTCGCCGAACAGGCGCGGCTCGTGGCCCGCGTCATCCCCATGTGGAAGGAGGTGGCGGCGCAGGGCTCGGTGGAACTCTCGGTGAGCCCCTACGCGCATCCCATCCTTCCGCTGCTTTGCGATACCGAGGTCGCCCGGGTGGCCTTGCCACAGGCGCGGCTTCCCGAGCGCCTCCTCGCTCGGGACGACGCCGAACGCCAGGTCGAACTCGGGCTGGACGCCTTCGAACGCATCTTCGGCTGGCGGCCTGCGGGCATGTGGCCCTCCGAGGGCAGCGTCTCCGACGAGGCGCTGGAGGTGATGTGGCGGGCCGGAATCCAGTGGGCCGCAAGCGACGAGGAAGTGCTCCTGCGTACGCTACCCGGCGCCGACCTGCGGGAGATCTACCGCCCCTGGAAGGTGCGCGCCGACGGCGGAGAGATCCAGATGGTCTTTCGCGACCGCCGCCTCTCCGACCGCATCGGCTTCGTCTACGCACGGGCCTCGGCTCGCGACGCCGTCGACGATCTTCTGGCGGAGGTCATGCGCATCCAGAGCGGCCTGCACCACCGCGCGCTCGTTCCGATCATCCTCGACGGCGAAAACCCCTGGGAGTACTACCCGGGCTCCGGCGAGGCCTTTCTCGTGGAGCTCTTTTCACGCCTTTCACGGCGAGAGGGCGGGATCGGCACGCGGACCATGACGGAGACGGTGGACTGGAGCGGACCGATCGGTCACCTCGATCGCATCCACCCCGGCTCCTGGATCGAGGGGAGCTTCCGCATCTGGATCGGCCATCCCGAGGACGTCGCCGCCTGGAACCTCGTCCGGCAGTCGAAGGAAGCGATCGAGGAGGCCGCGCAGCAGGGGAGCGCCGAGGATGTGCTCGCCACCGCGCGCGGGCATCTGCTTCGGGCCGAGGCCTCGGACTGGTTCTGGTGGTACGGCGAGGACTTCGCCACCGAGACGCGGACGGAATTCGACCTCCTTTTCCGGCATCACGTGCAGGCGGCATTTCGCGCGCTGGGCCACGAACCACCCGCCGCATCGCTCGAGCCGCTCATCCCGGAGGGGGTCGATTTCGGGGAGGCCCTCGTCGCGCGCGAGCCCGCCGGGTTCGTGCGCCCGCGCATCGACGGCCACCGCCCCTCCTACTGGGAATGGCTCGGCGCCGGGCT
>Ga0079224_100017705_pt1 | contig 10051 bp, 4 predicted proteins | sample Stecom2015_FD_80414 | JGI IMG/M metagenome (GOLD analysis project Ga0079224, IMG submission 80414) | Agricultural soil microbial communities from Utah to study Nitrogen management - Steer compost 2015 | ecosystem: Environmental > Terrestrial > Soil > Agricultural land | place: USA: Utah... | reverse complement strand
GGGGCCCTTGCATGGAGGGGGCGGGTGGCGGGGTCCACCGGTGCGGGCAGGGAACCGGGGGCGGCGAGGTACCGATGGATGGCGGCGGCGGCCGCGCGGCCCTCGGCGATCGCCCACACGATGAGCGACGCGCCGCGATGCATGTCGCCGGCGACGAACACACCCGGCACCGAGGTCTGCCAGTCCGGCCCGCACGAGATCGTGCCCGAAGCATCACGCGACAGCCCGAGCTGCGCGAGCAGCGGCCCGTCCTCAGTGCCCTCAAAGCCGATTGCGAGCAGCACGAGGTCGGCTGGCAACTCGTGCTCGGTCCCGGGCACCACGTTCACCACGCGCCGACCGTTCTCCCGCCGTACGTCCACTTCAGACACCCGTACAGCGCGCACCGAGCCGTCCGGTGAGCCCACGAACTCCTGCACCGCCACGGCGAACCGGCGTTCACCGCCCTCCTCGTGGGCGGGGTACTCGCGCAGGATCCACGGCCAGGTCGGCCACGGGTCCCGCTCCTCGTCCCGCGTCGAAGGTGGCCGCGGGTAGATGTCGAGCTGAATCACCCCGGCCGCACGCTGGCGATGCGCGACGCCGAGGCAGTCCGCCGCCGTGTCACCACCGCCGACGATGACGACCCGCTTGCCGGCCGCATCAACCGCCGGCGCAGCAGCCAAGCCGGCCACGTGCCGGTTCGCCCCGACCAGGTACTCCATCGCCAGGTGGATGCCGCGCAGCGCGCGACCCGGAGCCGGCATGTCGCGGGCGGCGAGCGCCCCGCAGGCGAGCAGCACCGCGTCGTGCCCGGCTCGCAGCTGGTCCACCGTCACGTCGACGCCGACCTCGCAGCCGGTCACGAACTGCACGCCTTCCGCCGACAGCTGCGCCACTCGATGGTCCACATGCGACTTCTCCAGCTTGAAGTCCGGGATCCCGTAGCGCAGCAAGCCACCGACCGCGTCGTCGCGTTCGTAGACGGTCACCTCATGACCGGCCCGGGCGAGCTGCTGGGCGGCGGCGAGCCCAGCGGGACCGGAACCCACGATCGCCACCCGCTTCCCGGTCGGCGACGCCGCCTTGCGCGGCACGACCAGGCCCGCGTCGAAGGCGCGGTTGATGATCTCGACCTCGATGAGCTTGATGGAGACGGGTTCGGCCGCGCCACCGATGCCGAGCACGCACGCCGCTTCACAGGGAGCGGGGCAGAGCCGGCCGGTGAACTCAGGGAAGTTGTTCGTCGCGTGCAGCGACTCGATGGCGAGCTCCCACTTGCCGGTCCGGGCGAGCTCGTTCCAGTCGGGGATGCGGCTGCCGAGCGGGCATCCGTTGTGGCAGAAGGGAACGCCGCAGTCCATGCAGCGGGTCGCCTGCCGCTGCACGAGCCCGTCGTCGGCGGAGGGATACACCTCCCGCCAGTCGAGCAGCCGCAGCGGCACCGGCCGCCGGGGCGGCAGCTCGCGGCGGTAGCGCAGGAAGCCGGTGGGGTCAGGCATCGGCGAGCTCCGCCATCACGCTCTCGTCGATCTCCCGCCCGGCGGCCTGGGCCGCCCGGATCACCGTCACCGCGCGCTCGTAGTCGCGCGGGATGACGGCCGTGAACTCGTCCAGCGACTGCGGCCAAGCCGCGAGGATACGCCGCGCCACCGGCGAGCCGGTCTCGTCGAGGTGCCGCTGCACCATGCGGTGCAGGGTCTCGACGTGCTCACCGGTCACCGGGCGCAGGTCAACCAGCTCGGTGTTCACGCGCGTACGGTCGAGCTGCCAGACATACGCGTAGCCACCCGACATGCCGGCGGCGAAGTTGCGCCCGGTCGGGCCGAGCACGACGACGGTGCCGCCGGTCATGTACTCACAGCCGTGGTCACCGACGCCCTCCACGACCGCGGCGGCGCCCGAGTTGCGGACCGCGAACCGCTCCCCTACCCGGCCGCGCAGGTAGAGCTCACCGCCGGTGGCTCCATAGAGGATCGTGTTGCCGGCGATGATCTGACGGTCGGCACCCGCGTCCAGGTCGCCGAGGTCAACGAGCTCACCGAGGGCACCGAGCGCGTCCGGTTCCGCGGGGTCGCGAGCGAACGGTGCGGACTCGTCCGGGCGCACCACGAGACGCCCGCCGGAGAGCCCTTTCCCGACGTAGTCGTTGGCGTCGCCGAAGAGCCGAAGCGTCACGCCGCGGGACACGAAAGCCCCGAAGGACTGGCCGGCCGAGCCGTGCAGCGTGATCTGGATGGTGTCGTCGGGCAGGCCGGCGCCACCGTGCCGGCGAACCACCTCGCCGCCGAGCATGGCGCCCACGCTGCGGTGCTCGTTGCGCACCGGGAGGGAGAACGAGACCGGTTCACCGGACTCCAGCGCCGGCCGGGCGCGCTCGATGAGCACATTGTCGAGCGCCCGGTCGAGCCGGTGGTCCTGTCCGCGGGTCCGGCGCCGCGGGGTGCCTTCGGTAACGGTCGTCGGCACGTGCAGGATCGGGCTGAGGTCGAGCCCACGCGCCTTCCAGTGGTCCACCGCGGGCTCGAAGTCCAGCAGCTCCACCTGCCCGACCGCCTCGTCGATGCTGCGCAGGCCGAGCTCGGCGAGGTAGCCACGCACCTCTTCGGCGAGGAAGAGGAAGAAGTTCTCCACGAACTCCGGCTTGCCCGTGAACCGCTTGCGCAGCACCGGGTTCTGCGTCGCCACGCCGACCGGGCAGGTGTCGAGGTGGCAGACACGCATCATCACGCAGCCGGAGACGATCAGCGCCGTGGTGGCGAAACCGAACTCCTCCGCGCCGAGCAGCGCGGCGATCACGACATCGCGCCCGGTCTTGAGCTGACCGTCGACCTGGACCGTGATCCGGTCACGCAGCCCCTGCAGCAGCAGCGTCTGCTGGGTCTCGGATAGCCCGAGCTCCCACGGGGTGCCGGCGTGCTTGAGCGAGTTGAGCGGCGACGCCCCGGTGCCACCGTCGTGACCGGAGATGAGCACGACGTCGGCCTTTGTCTTCGCCACGCCCGCCGCCACGGTGCCGACGCCGATCTCGGAGACCAGCTTCACGTGGATCCGGGCCTTCGGGTTGACGTTCTTCAGGTCGTAGACGAGCTGGGCCAGGTCCTCAATGGAGTAGATGTCGTGGTGCGGTGGCGGCGAGATCAAGCCGACGCCCGGCGTGGCGTGGCGGGTCTTGGCGATCCACGGCCACACCTTGTTGCCGGGCAGCTGGCCGCCCTCACCCGGCTTGGCGCCCTGCGCCATCTTGATCTGCAGGTCGTCGGCGCAGACCAGGTACTCGGTGGTGACGCCGAACCGTCCACTCGCGACCTGCTTGACGGCCGAGCGGCGTTCCGGATCGTAGAGGCGCTCGACGTCCTCGCCACCCTCGCCGGTGTTGGAGCGCCCGCCGAGACGGTTCATCGCGATGGCGAGCGTCTCGTGCGCCTCGGCGGAGATGGACCCGTAGGACATCGCCCCGGTGGCGAACCGCTTCACGATCTCGCTCGCCGGCTCCACCTCGTCGAGCGGCACCGGCTCCCGGAGCCCGGTCTTGAGGCGGAACAGCCCGCGCAGCGAGCCGGACTCCCGCGCCAGCCTGTCCACTGTGGCCGTGTACCGACGGAAGACGTCGTACTGGCGCGACCTGGTGGCGTGCTGGAGCAGGAACACCGTCTCCGGGTTGAACAGGTGCACCTCGCCCTCGCGCCGCCACTGGTACTCGCCGCCCACGTCGAGGCGCCGGTGGGCCCGCTCGGCCTCGTTCGCGGGGTACGCGGTGGCGTGCCGGGCCGCGACCTCCGCCGCGATCTCGTTCAGCCCGACGCCGCCGATCGTGCTGCGCGTTCCGGTGAAGTAGCGCTCGACGAGCTCCTTGTCCAAGCCCACGGCCTCGAAGACCTGCGCGCCGGTGTAGGAGGCGACCGTCGAGATGCCCATCTTGGACATGATCTTGACGACGCCCTTGCCGAGCGCCTTGACGTAGTTGCGGATCGCCTTCTGCGGGCTGATGCCGGTCAGCACACCGGTGGCGATGAGGTCCTCGACCGACTCGAACGCGAGGTACGGGTTGACCGCGGCGGCGCCGTATCCGAGCAGGACGGCGACGTGGTGCACCTCGCGGCAGTCGCCCGTCTCGACGATGAGCGCCACCTGGGTGCGTGTCTGCTCCCGGATCAGGTGCTGGTGCACGACGGCGGTGAGCAGGAGCGACGGGATCGGCGCGAGCTCGGCGGTGGAGTCGCGGTCGGAGAGCACGAGAATGCGTACGCCGTCCTCAATGGCCTCGGACACGCCGCGACAGATCTCGACCAGCCGGTTGCGCAGGCCCTCCCCGCCTTCCGCAACCCGGTAGAGGCCACTCACCCGCACCGCGCGGAAGCCGGGCAGGTCGCCGTCCTCGTCGATGGAGAGGATCTTCGCGAGCTCGTCGTTGTCGATCACCGGGTACGGCAGGACGATCTGCCGGCAGCTCGCCGGACCAGGCTCGAGGAGGTTGCCCTCCGGCCCGATGGTGCCGGCGACGCTGGTGACGAGCTCCTCCCGGATCGCGTCCAGCGGTGGGTTGGTGACCTGGGCGAAGAGCTGCGTGAAGTAGTCGTAGAGCAGCCGCGGACGCTTGCTCAGCACGGCGACCGGGGTATCGGTGCCCATCGAGCCGACCGGCTCCACCCCGGTGCGCGCCATCGGCGTGAGCAGGATCTTCAGCTCCTCCTCGGTGTAGCCGAAGGTCTGCTGGCGGCGCAGCACCGAGTCGTGCGTGTACACGACGTGCTCCCGATCCGGCAGCTGGTCCAGGTGCATCAGTCCGGCGTGCAGCCAGTCGCCGTACGGGTGCGCCGAGGCGAGCTCCTTCTTGATCTCGTCATCCTCGATGACGCGGCCGGCGGAGGTGTCGACCAGGAACATCCGGCCCGGCTGCAGCCGGCCCTTCGCCACCACTTCGGACGGATGCACGTCGAGCACGCCGGTCTCGCTCGCGAGGACGACCAACCCGTCCTTGGTGCGCCACCACCGGCCCGGGCGAAGCCCGTTGCGATCCAGCACCGCGCCGACGACGGTGCCGTCGGTGAACGCGATGCTCGCCGGGCCGTCCCACGGCTCCATCAGGCAGGCGTGGAAGCGGTAGAAGTCCCGCCGCTGGGGGTCCATCGACTCGTCGTTCTCCCACGCCTCCGGGATCATCATCAGCACGGCGTGCGGAAGGCTGCGGCCGGCGAGGTGCAGCAGCTCCAGCACCTCGTCGAAGTTCGCCGAGTCCGATGCCCCGGGCGTACAGATCGGGAAGACGCGGCGCAGGTCGCCCGGGATGAGATCGGTGCGGAGCAGGGCCTCCCGGGCCGACATCCAGTTGACGTTGCCCCGAATGGTGTTGATCTCTCCGTTGTGGGCAATGATGCGGTACGGGTGGGCAAGCGGCCAGGACGGGAAGGTGTTCGTCGAGAACCGGGAGTGCACGAGCGCGATCGCACTCACCACCCGCTCGTCGACCAGGTCGGGGTAGAACGTCGGCACCTGGTCCGGTGTCAACATTCCCTTGTAGACGATGGTCCGGCCGGACAGCGACGGGAAGTGCACGCCGATGCCGCGCTCACGCGTCTCCCGCTCGGTCTGCTTGCGCACGCAGAACATCGCCCGTTCGAGCGGCAGGCCCGAGAGCAGCTCGCCAGCCGGCCCGTCCGCCGTGCCCGTCAGGCGCCGCGCGGCGAGGAAGACCTGCCGGATGCGCGGCATCGCGGCGAGGGCGCTGGCGCCGAGGCCGGTCGGGTCGATGGGCAGGTCGCGCCAGCCCAGCACTTCAGCGCCCTCGACCAGCGCGTACTTCTCTAGGACGTGTACGGCGCGGGCTGCCTGCTCCTCGTCCCTCGGCAGGAACACCAGACCGGTGGCGTAGTGGCCCGGCGGCGGAAGCTCGAAGTCGACGACATCCCGATAGAACTCGTCCGGCACCTGGATCATGACGCCGGCACCGTCGCCGGTGGTCGGCTCCGCGCCCCGGGCCCCGCGATGGTCCAACCGGCACAGCGCGGCCCGCCCTCGCGCGACCACATCGTGGGACCGGCGGCCGGCGATGTCGACGACGAACGCGACGCCGCAGGAGTCGTGCTCGTAGCGCGGGTCGTACAGACCTTGGGCGGCCGGCAGTCCCGGCCAGTGGGCGGCGTGCTGGTGAGCGCTGTGGTGGCGTCCGGGTGCCGTCATCACGCCTCCTGACATCGTCCGGATGGGGAGTCGGGACGACGTCGGCCCTAGACGCGGCTCCGCGGCGCGAGGGCTCGCGGAGGCGTTCTACGAGTGTACGCGAACGAGAACGCCTGCCTAGCAAGGAAGAGCGCGTCTCACCTAATGGTCGTTAAGGTCACACTCGCCGCCCGCTGCGGCCACCGCTTAACCCTCGGATGCGACCGGGCACGCTCAGGGATGCGGGCCCTGCGGGCTCGGCGCCGCCGGGCGGGGTCCACGCCGCGGAGGCGGCCGTGGCGCGGGCCAGCAGCCGCGGCGACAGGCGCCCGAGGAGAGCGTCGCGAGCTCGTACGCCCATCCGGTTCTGGGCCTGGAGCATGGCCCCGAGACGCCGCGACGCCCGAGCCACCCGCGCCACGCGTGCCCACCGGGCGGCGGTGTACTCGGCGAGGACGTCGGCGAGCGGCTGGGCTACGAGCGGCTGGGCTGAGGCGCGGATCAGGGCCCACAACGTCGCGGCGTCCTCGAGCGCGAGGCAAGCGCCTTGGGTGAGCGTCGGCGAGGCGGCGTGCGCGGCGTCGCCGAGCAGCAGGATGCCGCCGGAGCCGACCGGGAACCCGAAGGTTCGGGGCAGCGGCCGGAGCTCCTCGGCCGGCTGTTGGATGAGGTCGGTGGGCTTGGTGGCGTCGAGCAGTTCGGGTACCGGCGACTGCCAGTCGGCGAACCACCGGCGCAGCAGGGCGAGCTGAGTCTCCGGTGGCTCCGGGCGGGGCGCGCCGGGTGCGGTCGCGACCCAGTAGATGCCGGTGCGAGCCTCGCCGCCGGCCCGCTCGCCGAGGCTCGCGTGGAGGAACCGCTGTCCGGCGCCGAGCATCTCACCGGCGGCCGCGACGGTGTCTGGGAGCCGCGGCGCGCGAAACCACGGGACCACCGCGCGCCACGTGGTGAAGCCGGCGGACGCGAGGGCCGACCGTGGCGCCAGGCGGCGCCGGATCAGGCTGCGGGCACCGTCGGCGGCGACGATCAGGTCCGCTTCGAAGGTATGCCGGCGGGTGCCGACGGCGGGACGCTCAGCCGCAGCCGAACGGAGTGTGGTCACCTCGGTGCCCGTTCGGATCTCGATCCGCTCCCCCAGGCCGGCCATCAGCGCGTCGTGGAGATCGTCGGCGTGGACGACGACCGGCTGCTGGGCGAGATCCGCGCCCGGCTCGACCAGCCAACGCCCGTCGGGCCGGCGGATCCCGCCATCGAGCACCGGATAGGTGAGGTCACCGAGGCTGAGGTCCAGCGCTTGGAGCGCGGCGAGGCCGTTCGGCCAGAGCAGGACGGCACCACCGCTGCCGCGCAGCCGGTCACCCCGCTCCAGCAGCGTGACGTGCCAGCCGGAGCGGGCCAACGCACCGGCCGCGGCGAGGCCACCGACCCCGGCTCCCACCACCACCGCGGTCGCCATATCGCCCGATTCTGCTCGAAGTTGCTCGGTCTGCCTGCTGCGCCTTGCTCGCCGGCCTAGCCCGCTGCCAGCTGGCTGGCCGGCGACTCCTGGCAGCTACTTCTGCTCGGCGGCCTGCTGCGAAGCCTGCGCGGACTCCCCATCCGCGGGTGTGTCGCCCGCCGAGGAAGCCTCACCCGACGCCCCGCCACCCGAGTCGGCGTCGCTCGCGGCGCTGTCGCCCGCTCCCGCCGTGGCGGCGTCGGACTTGCTGCCTCGCCACGGGATCGGCGTCCCATCGGCCGTCACCAGATGGAGGTGACCGTCGTCGTCGAGGCGTACGTGCTCCTGCGGGCCGCGTACGCGTACGAAGTAGAGCAGCGCACCGAGGAAGACCAGGATCGAGACCCAGTTGTTGACCCGCATGCCGAGGATCTCGTGGGCCTCGTCGATGCGCAGTGCCTCGATCCAGAACCGGCCCACGCAGTACGCCATGACGTAGAGGGCGAACGCCCGGCCCTTGCCGAGCTTCCACCGCCGATCGACGAGCCAGACCAGGAGCGCGACGCCGAGGTTCCACACCAACTCATAGAGGAAGGTCGGGTGGAACGGCCCGCCTGCCACCTCGATCGGGTCGCCGTTCGCGTCGCGATTGGCCTCGCCGGCTGAGAGGTTGAAGTCGTAGACCGTGAGCCCCCAGGGCAGGTTGGTCGGGGACCCGTAGAGCTCGTTGTTGAACCAGTTGCCGAGCCGGCCGATGGCCTGCGCGACCGGCAGGCCCGGGGCGAGCGCGTCGGCCACCATGGTCAACGGGATGCCCATGCGCCGGCAGGCGATCCAGGCGCCCACTCCCCCGAGCGCCACCGCTCCCCAGATGCCGAGGCCGCCCTCCCAGATGGCGAACGCCTTCATCGGGTTGCCGCCCTCGCCGAAATAGGCGTCCGGCGAGGTGATCAAGTGGTAGATCCGTCCGCCGACGATGCCGAACGGCACGGCCCACACCGCGACGTCGAGCACGACCCACTTCGGCGCGCCCCGCTTGCGCAACCTCGCCTCGGTGATCGCGCAGGCGGCGATGATCCCCAACAGGATGAAGATCGCATACGCCCGGAGCGGCAGCGGCCCGATGTGCCAGACGGCCTGAGTGGGGCTCGGGATCGCCGCGAGGGGCTGGGCGGTCAGAGTCACGCGCACAACCTACCGCTTCGATGCCTGTGCGCAAGAAGCGGTCATCCTCAGCGTGACATCTTGTAGATGCGTTCGAACCGCCAGCCGGTAGGGTGACGACACCCGCTATGCGACAAGTTCAGGCCGGGCGAAGGGGGGACCGACTGAACGCGATCACGTTGGCCGACGTCCGCGCGGCATCGAAGCCGCGGGACGCGTGGTGGACCGTGCTACTGGTTGACCCGATCGCCTGCCGGCTGGTGGTTCGCGCTGCGAAGTACCGCTGGATCACTCCGAACCGCCTCACGGCCGCCGCCGCCCTCCTGGGCCTGGGAGCGGCAGGCGCCTTCGCCCTCGGCGGGCGGTGGTGGTACGTCGTGGGTGCGCTCGCGTACTACCTGAGCTTTGTTGTCGACTGCATGGATGGCAAGCTGGCCCGGCTGACCGGTGCAGGCTCAGTGTTCGGTCAGTGGCTTGACTTCATGCTCGATCGGATCTTGGTCGTTGTGTGCGCTGGCGCTTTGCTCGGCGGCCAGTACGCACGTACCGGGCAGATGATCTATCTCGCGCTGTGTGGAGCGGTCATCTTCCTCAACCTGTTCCACCAACTCAATGGCCAGATCATGAGCGAGGCACTACGGCGGGCACGGGAGAAGCTCACACTCGCGGCCGATGGTGACACTGGCGAGTCAACCAATCGCAACCAAAGATCAAAACGCTCCGCCGTGAGTCTGCTGTACCGGGTTAGGGAATCTCTGGCTCGGCGGCGAATCCGACTGGACGTCTTCAGCGCCATCGAATTCCAGATGGCGGTCTTCATCCTCGCGCCATTGACCGGGCTGATCGTTCCGGTGACGGCATTCGCATGTGGCCTGCTGCTCGCCTTTGACATCGCAGCCGTGGCCAAGTTTGCAATGAGTGCTAGGGTCCTCACCAAAGAGCTACGAGTCTCGTTGCCCCCCGGATCATCGTCCATTCCGAGTCAGACTTTTCCGGGTGAAAATCGGTTAACGTGCACTTCGTACGTACATCGTGACGTTCCGTAGCGGTCATCTGTCGCCTACCCGCTGACCAGCGCTTTCCCACTGGTCCAGGCGCCTCCGGGGCTGCCGGCCACCGGGCCCGGCGCTAGAGTTACCGCTCGCATATGGTCGATCCACCCCCACTAGCCGAAAGCAGCACCGGGTCTGTTGAACCAGGAGGAACCGTGTCGAGGAGGCCGACGGTCTACGTCGGGATGAGCGCAGACCTCATCCACCCGGGGCACATCAACGTCCTGCGACGTGCTGCTGAGCTCGGTGAAGTGACTAT
>Ga0079224_100017703_pt1 | contig 10051 bp, 7 predicted proteins | sample Stecom2015_FD_80414 | JGI IMG/M metagenome (GOLD analysis project Ga0079224, IMG submission 80414) | Agricultural soil microbial communities from Utah to study Nitrogen management - Steer compost 2015 | ecosystem: Environmental > Terrestrial > Soil > Agricultural land | place: USA: Utah... | reverse complement strand
CTGATGAAACCCGTTCAAGAGCGAGTCAATCAGGCGATTAAAGATGTGGCGGCCAGCGAACAGTTGGATTTCATTATGGATAGACGAACAGAAGCTACCCTCTTATATGCCAATCCAGCGTTGGATAAGAGTAATGAAGTGATTAGCAAATTAGGTTTGAAACCGAATCCATCTTTAGCAAACTAATTTTTTTTTATTATAATTGCGCAATTAATCAAATTTTAAAACAATAAAGAACTCAAAAACTTATAGCAGAATTATAAGACTAACAACAAAAGCATGAAAAATTTATTGAAGAGTGTCGTATTAGCATCAGGAATCTTATTGGCGAGTAACGCTGTAAACGCACAACAGAAAATAGGTCATATTAATACTGCAGAGATCGTTCAGTCTACCAACGAATTTAAAGCGGCAGAACAGGAAATGCAGGCGTTGAGTGAAACGAAACAGAAGGAAATCCAAGATATGATCAGCAAATACCAAGAACAGCAAAACGCGGCGAATGAAAAATTACGCAATCGCAGCGAAGCCAATAAAGAGGAGGTAGATGCTGAAGTACAAACCATCGCCAATACGATGCGTGAGATGGAAACAAGAATCCAGACTCAACAGCAAGCGGCACAAGAAGCTATCGGCCAAAAACAACAAGAACTGTATGGCCCTATCGAGCAAAAAGTGATGACTGCTATCACCACTGTTGCCAAGGAAAAAGGTTATGCTTATGTATTGGATATTTCATCAGGAGGTGTTCCTTACTTTCAAGGTGGCGATGATTTGACAGAAGAGATCAAAGCTAAGTTAGGCGTTAGTGCCACAAACTAATTTTCCAACCGGGAAACGAATACGGTAAACCGATTCGGTCTGCCGCAGGGATAAAAAACGATTAAGTACATCATACCGTACTTAATCGTTTTTTTTTCGGCAGTGCACACCGGCTCTCCACGGAATAAACAAGACACGCTTCAATAAAAAGGAATACTTATATTTGTTCATACCTAAAATGATAAATGATGGTGGCACAGCTTATATTTGCTTTTTTATTGGTTATCGCCATAGGCTTGTTTTATCGAAATGCCCGACGCATTTACCGAAACATCCGGTTAGGCAAAGCCGTTGACCGGAGTGATCAGTGGAAAACAAGGCTTCGCACCATGCTATTGGTCGCATTTGGGCAAAAGAAAATGTTCAAAAAGCCGATTCCTGCCCTCCTTCATCTATTCGTTTATGTAGGGTTTTGTATCATTAATATCGAAATGCTTGAAATCATCATCGATGGGCTTTTTGGAAGCCATCGGGTGTTCTCCTTCCTAGGTAATCTTTACAACGGCTTGATTTATGCCTTCGAGATATTGGCGGGACTGGTGATCTTCGGCTGCGTGTTATTTTTGATCCGGCGGAATGTACTACCGATAACCCGTTTGCGTCAGGCTGAACTTCAAAAATGGCCTAAAACTGATGCCAACCTTATCTTAATCGCAGAAATTCTACTCATGTCCGCTTTTTTATTGATGAATGCTGCGGATCTGAAATTACAGGGTTTAAATATATCGCCATATATACAGGCAGGAAGTTTTCCTGTGAGCTCATTATTGACGGGCCTATTACCTGACGACGCAGCGTCTTTGGTTATCGTTGAACGAAGCTGTTGGTGGTTCCATATTATCGGCGTTTTGCTATTTTTAAACTATTTACCGATTTCCAAACATCTTCATATCATTTTAGCGTTCCCAAACACTTATTTCAGCTCGCTAAGCCCCTTAGGACGTTTCACCAATCTTAGTTCGGTCACTAACGAGGTCAAACTGATGATGGATCCGAGCAGCACAGCGGTCCCTGATGAGAATCCCGGACGCTTCGGAGTCAAAGACGTCTATGATTTGACTTGGAAAAATTTGCTGGATGCCTATTCGTGTACAGAATGTGGACGTTGCACCGCAGCGTGCCCAGCCAATATAACCGGCAAATTGCTTTCCCCGAGAAAGATCATGATGGATACCCGCGATCGTGTCGAGGAAATTCGCCGGACTCTTCAGGCGAACACAGCGCCGGCAGATGACGGGAAATCACTTCTGGACAACTACATCACTCGGGAAGAGATATGGGCTTGTACAAGCTGTAATGCCTGCGTAGAGCAATGTCCAGTAAACATCAACCCTTTAGAGATTATCATGGGCCTTCGGCAATACGCAGTAATGGAAGAATCTCAGGCACCAGCTAGCCTTCAAGCCATGTTTGGTAATATTGAAAATAACGGTGCGCCTTGGAAATATGCCCAAGCCGACCGAGCGAATTGGAGTAAATTTTAAAGAATTATGGAGAAAGAGTTTCACGTACCCACGGTGAGCGAGATGATCGCTAGTGGAAAACAACCTGAATTGCTATTTTGGGTAGGTTGTGCAGGAAGTTTTGATGAGCGTGCACAGCGAATCACTAGGGACGTTGCCAAGATTTTGCAACATGTGGGAATCCAATACGCTATATTGGGCGCCGAGGAAGGCTGCACCGGAGATCCGGCGAAACGTGCGGGCAACGAGTTCCTCTTCCAGATGCAAGCCATGATGAACATCCAGGTCCTTGATGGCTATGAAATTAAGAAAATCGTTACGGCCTGTCCACATTGTTTCAACACCATAAAAAATGAGTATCCGGAATTGGGCGGAGACTATCAAGTCATCCATCATACTGAGCTGATACAAGGACTCATTGATGAGGGAAAATTAAAGCCAGCGGATGGTCAGCCGTTTAACGGGAAGAAAATCACCTATCATGATCCTTGCTATTTAGGCCGTGCCAATCAGGTATATGAGGCACCCCGCAAAGCATTAGTGTCCCTAGACGCCGATTTAGTCGAATTAAAACGCTGCCGCTCAAATGGGCTATGCTGTGGGGCAGGTGGTGCACAAATGTTTAAAGAGCCAGAACGCGGCACAAAAGAAATCAATGTCGAGCGAATCGACGAGGTGATCGAAAGCGGAGCAGAAATCGTCGCGGCGGCCTGCCCTTTCTGTATGACTATGTTACGGGACGGGGTTAAAGCGCGGCAAAAAGAAAAAGATGTGGAAGTGTTGGATATTGCTGAAATCACCGCCAGAGCCAACAATCTTTAAGGCATCGGTCTCCCCGACTGAAGTTTCGTCAGCGCACGCAAAAAAAAATGGATAAAACAGAAACATCTTCCATTTTATCCATCAGTGCCCAGGAGCAGATTCGAACTGCCATGCCCTTGCAGGCGCCACCCCCTCAAGATGGTGCGTCTACCAATTTCGCCACCTGGGCTTAATGCTTGGCAAAAATAACGTTTATTTTGATTTCTACAATGTTTTTTATGCTTTTTTAAGCGAGTAGTTTTGATTGATAATACTTTGAATAATGCCGTCTCCCAGTCCGATTCGTGGAGCGGTAATATTTTTAAGGTGACCGACTTTCATAATGGTTAAAAAGATCTCAGCGGCAGGTATGATCACATCGGCCCGATCCTGCTTCAAATCCAGTAGGTTAATTCTATCTTTCAGTGAATAGGCATTCAAATGCAAATACAGTGCTCGCAATTTGGCGTACGAAATAGGTTTATCTCCTTTATCATTTGCCAGACGGGATAGTTTATTGATGTTGCCGCCACTTCCAATCCCGTAAATGTGTTTATACCCCTTCGTAATCTGTCTGACCCAAAGTCGAAGATCATCCCAAGTTTCAGGGCGGTCTTGATTATCGAGAATACGGATCGTTCCTAAATCGAAAGACCGTGACTCCTGAATTTCACCATTTGCGAATAGTGAAATCTCTGTACTCCCCCCTCCTACATCTATATACAGGTACACTTTATTTGGGTCCATTGTGGTGAAATTATGCACATTATAAATGATCTGGGCTTCGACTGAACCGTCAATGATTTCGATATCCACTCCAACCTGCCGACAGGCCTCTACGATAGCTGTTCCATTGTCCGCTTCACGCATAGCTGATGTCGCGCATGCGCGATAAGCGGAAACCTTATACACGTCCATCAGGTTTTTAAACGCAGACATCGTTTTCACCATACTCTCAAATTTCCCTTCCGAAATATGCCGTTGTATAAAGGCATCATCCCCCAAACGAAGGGGAACGCGCAATAACGTATTCTTATTGAAGGTAATGGTATTTTCTTTTTCAATGATATCGGCAATCAGTAAACGGACCGCATTGGAACCGATATCTATAGCAGCGTATCTCACATTCATAGATTTAAAAGGTGCAGCAATTATACATACTTCGTATTAAGTTGATGTAAACATCAGGTTAAATCGCAAATTACTTGACCGTCTCCAGAATTTCTAGTTGCCACATAATTTGTTCTTCACTCACGAAGTAAGGGTGACCCTGACGAATTGCAGAGAAAATGGATTGAAACACCTCCATATAGTTCCCTCTTTCCGCCGGTACAAGACGAGAAATCATCTGGCCGTGTTCGTCGGGTACAGTAAGAATTCCTTCCCGGTCTTCTGCCTCTATCCCAAATTCGGGATGATCCGGCATCATGCCGCCAATGAGCTGAGCTTCCTGGAGATCCGTCCGGTACTTAATAAAGCTCCCATCAGTTCCGTGAAGTACAAAGCTGGCTTGTGGATTGGCAACCAATAAGCTGGTGGTAATAAATACATTTAAGCCCCCTTCGTAATTGAGTAATATACAGGCATAATCATCGACTTGAGAGTCTTTCCGATACGCTCCTCGTATCTTAGTCATCGCTTTTGGCCGTCCCCATAGGGACAGTACTTGATCAATTAAATGAGATCCAAGATCGTATAATACTCCGGAAGCGGGTTGTGCCTTTTCTTTGAAGCCCTTGGGACCAATCTCCGATTTAAAGCGGTCGAATCGAATGTGAAGTTCAATAGGCCGCCCCACATCACCGGCATCCAAAACAGACTTCAGTGACTGGAAATCAGAATCAAAACGACGATTATGAAACGGGAAAATTTGCTTACCCTGCTGCCGTGCAACACGAAACAAAAAAGCTGCTTCGCCAGCCGTCGGCGCAAACGGTTTCTCCAAGACGACATGCTTACCGGCACGTAGTGCTCGAACCGCATAATCTACATGGGTGTCGTTGGGTGTGTTGACGATTATCAGCTCAATCTCGCTGTCCTCAAAAAGCTGATCGACTGTATCATAACTTATAATCTGGGGGTAATCTGCCTGCGCGCGTTTGGTGTGTCGTTCGACAATTGCTCTCAATTGGAATTGAGGATGTGTCTCTATAAAAGGCGCATGGAATACCCTTCCGGACATTCCATACGACAATATACCTGTAACAACCTTGCTTTGTGGCATTTACCTTGCTTTAGTGATGCGCATGCGCGTCTGCTTGACCGCCTACCGCTACATACAACTCTGCAACCGCGTCATTTTTTGATACGGCAAAATCTCTTACTTCACGATTGGTATTTCTGGACAATCTACGGAACTGCTCTTTCACGATGCCAATTTGCTCTTGTACATGCGCCAAATATTCTTCATCGCTGTACGCTGGAGCTTCTTCAGTTAGCGCTGTTACTGGCGCAGTGTCAAGAGAATCCGATTCCAAAGAAGGGGCTTCTATTTCCGTTTGCGGTGCAGCTTCATAAAGCTGAGTACCTAAAATAGGGAAATCCATTTGGTTCTTCGTTGCCAGAACTTCCATCTCTGGAAGAATTTCGTTGAAAAACGAAGTAATCTTAGCGGCAGCATCTTTTGCCTGTGCGTTTCCGACCTTGGACACATGCTCTGCATAAGACAGTTCGTATGGCGCAATCGACCCCACTTGTCTAAAGAAAGCGTATGCATCCCCGTCTAGTAACGTAGTATGCGTATACTTTAACTGCCGTTCTTTCGCTGTATTGAACACGCAGGAAGATAATGATGTGCTTGCTAAAACTGCAATTGCCAATAATGTATTTAATTTCATCGCCTTATGTTTAAAAACACAAAAATATAAAAATATCCCTAATTCCCCCTATTTCTGATCAATTCAAATTGAATCTAAGCAAGATTACGTCCGGCATTCACCACACCGTAGATCGTTCTTCCGATCAACTTCCGATAGGTATCGGCTTTAGCATCATCAATCTGCTCATTTTCTAATAAACGGATGGCGTAATGCTGAATAATGAGCAAGGGTAGAATAATCTTTTCGCGCTCCAGTATCGACGCTTTTTCCACCGGATAGTTTTCCATCAATTCACTCATACCTGTTAACTTCAACAAATATTTCTTTGTCCGATCGTACTCGTCTTTCAATGTCGTCCAGAATTCACCAAACTGTTCGTCATCTTTCATATACGCGGTGATATCGAAATTAGACTTGGTCATGGACATCATGCAGTTGTCAATCAGCGTATTAAACATGCCGGAGGTTTCATAAAGATTTTTCACATACGACCAAAGATTATTGTCTTCTGCCCATTGTAATGCCGTTCCTACCCCGAAAAAACCGGGAATATTTTGTTTTAATTGACTCCACGAAGTCACAAAGCTAATCGCTCTCAAATCTTCTAAACGCAGTTCCCGTTGCGAATTCCGTTTCACCGGTCGGCTAGAAATATTTATGGACGACAGGGCCTTAAGGGGACTCAACGTCTCCAAATACTTCAAAAATAACGGATTGTGGCGGAGACTCATAAATTTACGATGGCTTTCACCTGCCAAACGATCCAACACGTCCTTCTGTTTCGCCGTCAACGTATCCCCTTCGCGCTTTTGCAATTCCGAGGCCATGCCGGCGTGGAGTAATTGCTCGATGTTGTAACGCGCGGAGTCTTTTGAACCGTACTGGCTACTAATGGTCTGTCCCTGAATGGTTAATTGAATATGATTGTTTTCAATTTCCTGCCCCATGGACGAATAAAAGCGTTGGGTTTTCCCACCGCCACGAGCAGGTGGGCCACCTCTCCCATCGAAGAAGATCAAGTCCACATCATATGCTCTGGCCATCTCGGTCAATTCTACTTTCGCTTTATAAATTGACCAGTTGGCCATCATATATCCTCCATCTTTCGTGCTATCGGAGAATCCCAACATGATCGTTTGCTTATTTCCCCGTTTGGCAAGATGCGCTGCGTATTGGGGGTGGGTATACAAGGTACGCATGACATCTGCGGCGCGTTTTAAATCGTCGACGGTCTCGAAAAGAGGTACAAAATCGATGGTGAGCTCGCTTTTTTTCCAGCCTGTCCATAAAAACAACTGCATCAACCCGAGTATATCCGAAGCCTCCTGACAATTGGAAATGATAAAGCGTTGCACCGCACGCTCGCTGTTCGAACGTTGTATTTCCTCAATCAATCGGATCACTTGTACCGTATCCTCTATCAAGGGGTCCACCTCTGCGCTGGTTTCTAAGTTTGCTTCCGTAAACCGGATATACTGTTCTTTTTTCTCTTCCGAGCCTTCTATTTCATCTAATTTGATGCCCGTTTCTTCCGGATAATGTTCAACCAGCCAATCAAAGGTTTGGCGCAGTACACTGCTATCCTGGCGGATATCAAGCGTGGTAAAATGACTTCCAAAAATTTGCACCTTACGTCTCAAGTCCTCCACGATCTCTACGAACAATCCATCATGTTGCTCATTAAGCACGTCGATGATTTGACTTAAACTGGTTAAAATGCGATCCGTTTCGTCGATGGGCTGATCTATCGGATGAAAGGCGTTCTCGTAAAACAATTCTTGTAATTCATCCATATAACTTTCAATACCGCGAAAAGTAATGCGCCGCTTGACTTCTCTGAAATCTCGGTAGTAACACCGAAACAGGATCGTACGTAACATACCGGCGACTTGCTTGGTGCCTTCCCAATTGACATTGGGATTCCCGTCCCGATCCCCTCCCGGCCAGAATCCGAGTTCGATTAGATGCTCGCCAGGTGAGAGACAGATGCCCAGCTCATCTTCAATTTTCGCTTGGATATCCGATGCAACATTGTAAAATACATTTTCTAAATACCACGCCAAACTCACCGCTTCATCAACCGGAGTCGGGCGTCGCTTATTGATGAATGGCGTTTTTCCCAATTGTTGTAGAAGTAAATGTATTTTCGGAATATCATTCTCCTTCAGCTCATCAATCAAATCATTAATAATGGACAATACCGGCCCAGGGTAGAACTGCGTGGGATGCGCCGTGAGCACTAAGCGTACTGACATCTCCTTTAAACGCTCCACAATCTTTTCTTTCAGTTGCCCGTTGGTCTGCGTCAACATCATCAGCGATTCAAATTCTGCCGCCTCATCACTTTTACCAACAACTTTGAACGCGGAGTCCTCGACCGCATCAAACAATACAACTTGGCGCTCAATATATTGCACGATTCGAAATAGCAAGTCTATCTGCTCATCTTCATTTTTATACTGGGCATATTGATCAAAAAAGCCTTTAATAATGGCCTCTGGCGTCAAATGCTGCTCCACCCCGCTTTCACAATGTGTGGTAAAAAAGGGCAAGATAGTACCCGTATGCTTTACACGGCGAAAGGGCAAAGTAAGAAACAAACTTTTGAACAGATCGAATCTCGTCAGAACCTCATTTTGAAAAGCTGCTTTTTTCTGGCTTAATCTCATAGTATTTGAAGGGTATCTTATTACGTTTTCTAAAATAGTCGTGTTTACAAATATATCATTTTAACACAAAAAACCATGACTAATTGTAAATATTACACCATTAACTTATTCTTATTGTTATTTTAACAAACAAAACAACCGTAGGCATTGGGCAGCGCCAAAACCGTTCAAAAAAATGGAGAACAGGTATTGTTCAAGACACGCACTTGAATTAAGCGCCACTTCCGTATCTTTGTTTTACAATAATGAAGAAAACCCAAAAGATCAGTAATTTCCTCCACAGTCAATATTTTGCGAATGGACTTCGCATCACTCTGGGCTGTATCATCCCGATCTTGGTCTGCGCTGCACTAGACAAGATGTTATTGGGGACTTACATCTCTTTTGGCGCACTTTTAATCGGATTATCAGATACCCCCGGCGCGCCGAGCCATCGACGCACAGGCATGGTAGCCTGTTTGGTCCTGTGTGTTTGTACGCAGCTACTCACCGTATTGGTGCACGAATACACCTGGTTGATGACCATCGTTATCGCCCTGGTTTGTTTTATTTTATCCATGTTTGCGGTATTCAATGACCGCGCGGCTACGGTGGGCTCGATGGGGATTCTGATTATGCTCCTTCATGTCGATAACGACTATGGATTAAACGAGGGGTTAATGTCTTCATTCTATTTTGTAATCGGTGCGCTTTGGTATATGCTGATTAGCTTCTCCATGACACAAGCACGTCCTTACCGCTTGGCTCAACAGGAATTGTCCGAGGCGGTACATCATGTCGGCGAATTCATCCGTCTACGAGGCAATCTGTATCGCAACCGAGTCGATATTGATAAAACGTACACCCAACTTATCGACAAACAGATCGAAGTCCACCAACATCAGGAACAGGTGCGCGACCTGTTGTTCCAAAGTAAACGCAATATTAAAGACACAACAACTATAGGGCGGTACCTCACGCTCATGTTTAACGATATCGTGGATTTATATGAAGAGTCACTAGCGACGCATTACGATCATGAGCTCATAAGAAAGGAATTTGGTGACACCGGAATTCTACTCGATTTCCGTCTCTTATTAGTTAAAATCGCTAGCGAGTTGGACCACTTAGCCGTTCAGCTTAACGCGAATCGCCTACCTCGACCCTTGTACAACTTCACCAATGATTTTGAAAAAACACTGGCTAAAATCGAAGAGCTACCCGCGGATAAAAAGAATAAATTCACTCTTAAAAAGATCCTAATCAGTATTCGAAAAATCACGGATTTACTTTACAAGATCTACAACTACAGCCCGATTCAATCCAACAATATCGATAAACAGGAGATTGAGAACGCGAGAAAATTTATCCAGACCGAGCATATCGATCTACGAAAGCTAAAAGACAACCTGTCGTTAAACTCCTCTGTTTTCCGACATGCGCTTCGTGTAGCTATCGTGATTTCCGCGACTTTTCTGATCTTGAACCTGGGCTTTGT
>Ga0079224_100017701_pt1 | contig 10052 bp, 9 predicted proteins | sample Stecom2015_FD_80414 | JGI IMG/M metagenome (GOLD analysis project Ga0079224, IMG submission 80414) | Agricultural soil microbial communities from Utah to study Nitrogen management - Steer compost 2015 | ecosystem: Environmental > Terrestrial > Soil > Agricultural land | place: USA: Utah... | reverse complement strand
GGCATCGGTGGCCACAACGCGCCACTGCGGCCGCTCTGTCGCCAGCGCCAGGGCTATGGCTCCACTGCCTGTGCCCAGATCAGCCACCAGCGCCTCCGGCATCTGCAGCAGAGCCAGGGCCTGCTCCACCAGCAGTTCGGTTTCCGGGCGTGGTATCAGCACCTGCGGGGTCACCTGCAGGGTCAGTGACCAGAACTCCCGCACGCCGGTAATATACGCCATCGGCTCGCCGAGGATGCGCCGCTCCAGCAAGGCTTCGAAGCGGTGGATCTGAGCCGGGCCCAGCAACTGCTCCGGCCACGCGTACAGGTGGCTGCGCGGCTTGTCCAGCGCCTGGCACAGCAGCAACTCGGCATCGATCTGTGCGCTGTCACTGCCATGCAACGCGTGTTGAGCCATCAGCAGGGCCTGGCGGATATTCATCGGCGCCTCATTCCGCCAGTTGTGCCAGCAGATCCGCCTGATGCTCGTTGATCAGCGGTTGTATCACCGCATCGAGATGTCCTTCCATAATTTCGCCCAGCTTGTAGAGCGTCAGGTTGATGCGGTGATCGGTGACGCGCCCCTGCGGATAGTTGTAGGTGCGGATACGCTCGGAACGGTCGCCGGTTCCCACCAGTTGCCTGCGCGTATCCGACACTTCCTGGGCTGCCGCCTGCTGGGCCTGGTCATTGAGCCGGGCATGCAGCAGCGACATGGCACGCGAACGGTTCTTGTGCTGGGAGCGCTCGTCCTGGCATTCCACCACCAGTCCGGTGGGGATATGGGTTATGCGGATGGCGGAGTCGGTCTTGTTCACGTGCTGGCCGCCAGCGCCGCTGGCACGGAAGGTGTCGACGCGGATGTCGGCCTTGTTGATCTCAATCTCCGCCAGATCATCCATGGCGGGCATGACCGCCACTGTGCAGGCAGAGGTATGGATGCGGCCCTGGGTCTCGGTCTCCGGTACGCGCTGCACCCTGTGAGCACCAGACTCGAACTTGAGAGCGCCGTAGACATTGCGACCCTCGATGCGGGTGATGATTTCCTTGTAGCCGCCATGCTCGCCGGGGCGCTCGCTGAGCACCTCGATGCGCCAGCCCTGCAGCTCGGCATAGCGGGAATACATCCGGAACAGGTCGCCCGCGAAGATGGCCGCCTCGTCCCCGCCCGTGCCGGCACGCACCTCCAGGAACGTGTTGCAGCTGTCCTTCTCGTCCTTCGGCAGCAGGAGCTTCTGCAGGGCCAGCTCCTGCTCCTCCAGCCCCTCCTCGATCTGCTGCACCTCTTCTTCGGCCATCGCCCGAATCTCGCTGTCCGGGTCCTTGCGCATCTCCTGTGCCTGCGCCAGCTGCTCCTGCACCTGCCTGAACTCGGCAAAAGCCTTCGCTACCGGCTCCACTTCGGCATATTCCCGGGACAGTGCGCGAAACCGCTCCTGATTGCCGATCACCTCGGCATCGCTCAGCAATGCCGAGAGCTCTTCGTAGCGATCCTGCAACTGGGAAAGTTTTTGAATAATGGAATCTTTCATCATGATGGTGTCTCTTCGCGCCCGGACGCATCCGGACCTTTCCCTGCGTTGCTGTCGCCCGCCGGACCCTGCTCTTCGCCAATATCAAGTTCATAGAGCTCCCGGGTCAGCAACAGGATCTCGTCGCGTCCGTCGGCAGCAGCTTTTTTCATCTGCACGCTGGGGGAGTGGATCAGCTTGTTGGTCAGTGCCCGCGCCAGGGACTGCACCACCGCCGCCGCATCGTCGCCCCGCTGCAGTTCACGCAGGGCTTTCTCCACTTCGCGGTCGCGGATGTCTTCCGCCCTCTCACGGAAGCTCCGCAGGGTCTGCACCGCATTGAGCGCGCGTTGCTGGCGCTGATACTCCTCCACGCCGCGTTCGATAATGGCACGGGCCTGCTCGGCGGCCTCCGCACGGCTCTTGACGCTGTCCTCGATGACATCGCGAATATCATCGATGCTGTAAAGATAGGCGTCTGCGAGTTCGCCCACCTCCGGCTCGATGTCCCGCGGCACCGCCAGGTCGACCAGCAGCATCGGCCTGTGTCGTCGCTTGCGCAATGCGCTCTCGACGGCGCCCTTGCCCAGCAGGGGCAGCTGACTGTTGGTGGAGGACACCACAATGTCGGCTTCGACGAGGCGTTCCGGAATCTCGGAGAGCAGCACGCCTTCGGCATCGAATTTTTCGCCCAGCTCCACGGCATTCTGCAGCGTCCGGTTGGCCACTACGATATGCTGCAACCCCTTGTCCCTCAGGTGCGCCGCCACCAGCTCAATGGTGTGGCCGGCACCGATCAGCAGCGCCTTGAGGGTGCCCAGGTTGGAAAAGATCTGCTCGGCCAGGGTGACTGCGGCATAGGCCACAGACACGGGATTCTCACCGATGGCGGTGTCGGTGCGTACCTCCTTGGCGATGGAAAATGCCTCCTGGAAGGCGCGCCCGAGTCGGGTACCGATCGCTCCCAGTTCCTTGGAGACGGCAAAGGCTGACTTGATCTGGCCGAGGATCTGCGGCTCTCCCAGAACCATCGAATCCAGCCCGCAGGCGACCCGCATCAAATGCCGGACCACGTCGTCCTGCCAGTGAAAATAGCTGCAGCGGCGCAACTCCTCGCCGTCCAGCCCGTGGTAGCTGCTCAGCCAGTCCAGTAACTGCTGCTCGGGTTCGCCGGTGCTGTCCTCATCGGGAAGATCCACGTCCACATACAGCTCGGTGCGGTTACAGGTGGAGACGATCACCAGTTCCTCGACACCATCGAGGGCGCGGGCGCGCTCAATGGCATCGACAACCTTCTCCGGAGGGAAGGCCACCTGCTCGCGAAAATCCACGTTCGCCGTGTTGTGGTTGATGCCCAGTAGGACCAGCGCCATAAGAACCCTTGCCTGCGACCTGATACAAATGGCCCCATGCGGATACATGTGCGGCCCAGGCGATCAAGATGGGAAAAAAGCTGGGTATATTACTAAATAACTGCCTTTCTGCCCAATTGTTAAATTCGCGATAATGCGGTTACACTGGCCTTCCGGGCCTGCTGTCCCGGAAGAGAGCATGGTTGCAAACATGAACACACTACCCACTCGCATACTGCCAGGCCTGCTGCTGGGCCTCTCGATATCGCTGGCCGCCTGCCAGGGCACAGGGGTGCCTCCCGCCGCGACGGAGGAAGTGGCAGAAGCAGCCGATTCTCCTGCGGTTGCTGAGAGTGCCGAGGGCGCTGAGGTTGCTGAAGCCACGGCAGCCCCTGAACCCGTCACCTACGGCAATTTCACCGTGGACGAACTCACCCGTGCGCTGCTCAATGAAGTGGGAGGGCAACGCGGTTACCTGCCCGATGCCGCCCGCGACTATTATGCCCTCGCGCTGGAAACCGGAGACATCGGCATCATCCGCCGCGCCAGCCAGTTCGCCTCGGCCATGGGCGACACAGAGGCGCTGGTGACACTGGGCAGGATGTGGGCCGAACAGGAACCTGCCGCCATCGAGCCACACCTGGTGCTGAGTTACCAGTTGCTGGAAAGCGGCCGCCTGGAAGAGGCGGTGGTGCACATGCGCCAGGTGCTGGATCTTGGCGGTCGCATCGACTTCACCAATATCAGCAGCCGGGCCGAAAGACTGAGCCCCGCACAACGCCAGCCCCTCATCACTGCTCTGCGGACGCTGCGGGAGGAGTATCCGGACCTGCGTTCGCTGCGCTACAGCCTGATTCTGTTGCTGGAACAGAATGAAACCCCGGCGCTGGCGATGGAAGAACTGCTCGCTTACCGCGATGCCTATGGCGAATCTGCCAGGGTCATGCTGGTCGAGGCCCAGCTCCTGCTGCAGCAGGACAAGATCGAGGAAACCTTGCAGGTGCTCGCCGAGGGCGTGGAGACCTATCCCGACAACCGCCTCATGCGCTTCAACTACGGCCGTGTGCTGGTGCAGGCCGACGACCTGCAGGGGGCCCGCGCCCAGTTCGAAGCCCTGTCCGAGATTGCGCCGGAAGACCACGAGACAATGTACTCCCTGGCACTCATCGACCTGGAGCTGGATAATCCGGAAAGAGCCAAACCTTTGCTGACCCGCCTGCTGCATGCCCGCTATCGCGCTGATGACAGCAATTTCTACCTCGGCATCGTGGCGGAGCGCGAGGGTAACCCGGAAACAGCCATCGCCCACTACCAGGCCGTCAGCCAGAATGGCTCCAACTTTGTCGCCGCCCAGCGCCTTGCCGTGCGCCTTCTGATTTCGGAGGGCAGACTGGAGGAGGCGCACGAATGGGTGCTCGCCGTCTCTGAAGGCAACCCGCGCCTGCAGATCCTGCTGGCTACGGTGGAGACAGACGCACTGCTGGCAGCCGGCCATATCGAGCGCGCCGAAGCCATGCTCACACAGCTCATCGATCGCTACCCACAGGACACAGACCTGCTCTTCGCCCGTGCCCTGGTCAGCGAGCGGCTCGGCAACATGCCCAAGGCGGAGCTGGACCTGCGTCGCATCATAGACCTGGAGCCCCAGGATGCCCGCGCACTGAATCACCTCGGTTACACCCTGGCTGACACGACCGACCGCTACGAGGAGGCGCTGGATCTGCTGGAACGGGCGGCGGCACTGGAGCCGGACGATCCGGCCATCATCGACAGTCTGGGCTGGGCACAGTACAAGCTCGGCTACTACGAGGAAGCCCTGGAGAACCTGCAGCGCGCTTACGCGGCCTTCCCGGACCACGAAGTGGCAGCGCACCTTGGTGAGGTCCTGTGGGCCCTGGGCAGGCAGCGTGAGGCCAACCGCATCTGGGAAGAGGCACTCGACGAACGCCCTGACAGCGACCTGTTGAAATCCGTCATGACCCGCCTGCGCTCCGGCGCCGACAGCTGATCGTGCGGCGGCTGTCCACCATGGCCCTGCCGGGCCTGCTCCTTGCACTTCTGACGGCCTGCGCGACACCGCCGCGCATGGACGCGCCGGTCAACGACAGCTGGCAGGCGCGGCGCGAAGTTCTGGAAAATCTTACTCACTGGGAATTCACCGGTCGCATTGGGGTCCGTGACGCCAACGAGTCACACTCCTCCCGCATCCGCTGGCAGCAGAATGGTGACCACTACACGATCAACCTGTGGGGAACCCTCAATGTGGGCGCTACGGAGATCAATGGGGGGCCGGAGCAGGTGGTACTGCAGCAACAGAATGAGCCAGCGCTGACCGCCTCGACCCCTGAGCAGCTGGTCGCCGAGCAGCTGGGCTACGAGCTTCCGGTGTCGGAGCTCAACTACTGGATCCGGGGCATTCCGGACCCGACCCATAGAAGCACGCCCCAGTTCAGCGAGAATAACCAGTTGATCGCCCTGGAACAGTCCGGTTGGCAGGTTCAGTATCTCGGTTACACCAACTTCGGCACCGAATCTCTGCCTACGCGCATCCGCATTGAGAAGCCGCCCCTGCGGCTGGACTTCGTACGCCTTGACTGGACCCTGCCCGACTCCCTTGCACCATGAACAACCTGACCCTGCTCTCTCCCGCCAAGCTCAACCTGTTCCTGCATATCATGGGCCGTCGCGCCGACGGCTACCACGAACTGCAGACCATCTTTCAGTTGCTCGACCACGGGGACGACCTGCATTTCGAGAGCAACGACACGGGCGACATCGTGCTGCACTGCAATGAGCCGGCGCTGGCGGGTCCCGACAACCTGGTGGTGAGGGCAGCACACGCCCTGCAGCGCGCGACTGGCTCACAGGCCGGCGCCCGCATCCATCTGCACAAGAGAATTCCGGCCGGCGCGGGGCTCGGGGGCGGCAGTTCCAACGCCGCGACCACCCTGGTGGCGCTCAACCAGCTCTGGAACACCGGCCTGACGGTGGAGCAGCTGTCCGGGCTGGGCGTGGCGCTCGGTGCCGATGTCCCGGTCTTCGTGCACGGCTCCTCAGCCTGGGCCGAGGGCGTGGGCGATGTGCTGATCCCCATTGATTTGCCGGAAAAAACCTATCTGGTCCTCACTCCCGACTGCCATGTTTCGACAGCAGAGATTTTTTCGCATCAACAATTGACACGGGACACGACTCCCATCAAAATGGCCGCCTTTCTGGCTGGGCAGACCAGAAATGACTGTGAAAACCTTGTCCGTCGGCTTTATCCGCCGGTAGACAGGGCGCTGGATTGGCTGGGTCGCCATGCGACTGCCAGGATGACCGGAACAGGTGCCAGCGTGTTCGCAGCATTCGATTCATACCAGGAGGCTGCCGCTGTTTTCAGCAGGCTTCCGGCAGAATTGACGGGGTTCGTTGCACGCGGTCTGCAGCGCAGCGAACTTCAGCCAAAGTAGGCAAACGCAGGCCGTTTTGCGTACAATACAGAAGTTTTTGGGGTGTCGCCAAGTTGGTAAGGCACAAGGTTTTGATCCTTGCATGCGTTGGTTCGAGTCCAGCCACCCCAGCCATATTTGATTGTCCATCAGGGCGGAACACTGCCCTGATTCCCACTTTCATGCAGCCAGAAGACCGGATCGCGTATCTCAAGTCCGATTAAAAATTCGCTCCGCACTTATTCGAAAAAAATCTCGAAAGGGTCCCCCATGGCAAACAATTTGATGGTTTTCGCCGGCAACGCCAATCCGGTACTGGCAGACAAGATCGCCAGGCAGCTTGGCATTCCCCTGGGCGATGCCAACATCAGCCGTTTCAGCGACGGCGAGGTCAATGTCGAGATCAAGGAAAATGTGCGCGGCAAGGATGTGTTCATCATCCAGCCTACCTGTGCACCGACCAACGACAGTCTCATGGAACTGCTGTTGATGGCCGATGCCATGCACCGCGCCTCTGCCAACCGGATAACGGCAGTAGTCCCCTACTTTGGCTATGCCCGTCAGGACCGCCGTGTGCGCTCCGCACGTGTTGCCATCAGCGCCAAGGTAGTGGCGGACATGATCGTCGCCGTGGGGGTTCACCGGGTATTGACCGTCGACCTGCACGCCGAGCAGATCCAGGGCTTCTTCAGCATTCCGGTGGACAACGTCTACGGATCCCCTTTGCTGACCGACGACATAGAGCGGCAGAACTACGAAAACCTGCTGGTGGTCTCCCCTGACATCGGTGGCGTGGTGCGAGCCCGTGCCGTGGCCAAGCAGTTGAATGTGGACCTGGCCATCATCGACAAGCGCCGTCCACAAGCCAACGAAGCTCAGGTGATGCATATCATCGGTGAAGTACAGGGGCGTACCTGCCTGATCGTCGACGACATGGTCGACACCGCCGGCACCCTGTGCAAGGCCGCCACCGCGCTGAAAGAACACGGCGCGACTCGCGTGCTGGCCTACTCCACCCATGCTGTGCTGTCGGGCAATGCCTACGACAACATCATGAACTCGGAGCTCGACTCACTGGTGGTCACCGACACCATCCCGCTGAGCGAGCAGTTCAGGAACTGCCCGAAAGTACGCCAGTTGGGCATGGCACGACTGCTGGCCGAATCCATCCGCCGCGTCAGCAACGAAGAATCCATCAGCGCGATGTTCGACAACACCTGAACCGGGTTGTCTGCATTGCACTGATATCACCAGGCCTGCTCATGCTTGCATGTGCGGGTCTTTTTAACACCAGCGGAACGGTTGGTCGCAAACCGCCCGCTGGCTAGACGATGTTGCGAAACATCACTTACGGAGAAATGAAATGTCCAACGAATTCGAGCTCAATGCTGAAGTCAGAACGGATCTGGGGAAAGGTGCGAGCCGCCGCCTGCGCCGTCTGAACGACCTGGTTCCTGCCATCGTCTATGGTGGCGACAAGGAGCCTGTCAACATCACGATCCAGCACAAGGATATCCAGAAGTCCCTGTCCAATGAGGCGTTCTTCTCTCACATCATCACTCTGCATGTGGGCAAGAAGAAAGAGCAGGTCGTGATCAAGGCGCTGCAGCGCCACCCGTCCAAGCCACGCATCCTGCATGCCGACTTCCAGCGCGTCAGCGCCGGGCAGCCCATCACCGTGAACGTACCCGTGCACTTGGTCAACGAAGACAAGTGCAAGGGCGTCAAGCTCGGCGGTGGCAGCATCATGCGCACGATGACCGAGTTGCAGGTCAGCTGCCTGCCAAAAGATCTGCCTGAGTTCATCGAGGTGGATGTGGCCGAGCTGGGCGTGGGCGAATCGATCCACATTTCCCAGGTGACTCTGCCCAAAGGTGTCAGCAGCGTCGACCTGATTCACGGTCACGATGCCGACAACGCCGTTGTCACCGTTCTCGCACCGCGTGGCGGCTCTGCATCATCCGAAGACGGTGAAGGCGAAGAAGCCGCAGCAGAGTAAACCTGATCACCGCTCCGGTTTCTGGAGCGCTGTCTCGTGGAGCTTTGTCGATGCAAGGCAATGCCCTGAAACTGATTGTGGGCCTGGGAAATCCAGGCCCACAATACTACCGTAACCGCCACAACGCTGGTGCCTGGTTTCTGTCCCGTGTGGCAGCGCAAGGCAACTGCGAGCTGCGCAGTGAGAGCAAGTTCTTCGGCTACACCGGCCGCATCACCCTGGCGGGTCACGACCTGCGACTGCTCTTTCCCTCCACCTACATGAACCGCAGCGGTCAGTCCGTCGCGGCTTTCTGCAGCTATTTCGATATCGCGCCGGAGAACATGCTGGTGGCCCACGACGAGATCGACTTCGATGTTGGCACGACCCGCTTCAAGTTCGGCGGCGGTCACGGCGGTCAGAACGGCCTGCGTGACATCATCAACGCCCTCGGGGGCGTGCGCGACTTCCATCGTCTGCGCATCGGCGTCGGCCATCCGGGCAACAAGGCACTGGTGGCAAACTACGTGCTCAGCGACCCGTCACGCAGTGACGAAGAAGCCATCATGGCGACCATAGATCAAGCTATTCGCACCCTGCCCCATGCCGTGGCCGGCAACTGGCAGACAGCAATGCACGAACTTCACACCAGGCCAGCCTGAAGGGCGGCTTTCACAGCACACAGATTTTATCCGGGGATTTCATCATGGGTTTCAAATGCGGCATTGTCGGGCTTCCCAACGTCGGCAAGTCGACACTTTTCAATGCGCTGACCAAGGCGGGCATCGCTGCCGAGAACTTCCCTTTCTGCACCATCGAGCCGAACTCAGGCCTGGTGCCCATGCCTGATCCCCGCCTGGACAAGCTGGCGGAGATCGTGAAGCCGCAGCGCGTCCTCCCCACCACCATGGAGTTTGTGGACATCGCCGGCCTGGTGGCTGGTGCCTCCAAGGGTGAAGGCCTCGGCAACCAGTTCCTCGCCAACATCCGCGAGACCGATGCCATCGCTCACGTGGTGCGCTGCTTCGAGGACAGCAACATCGTCCACGTGGCCGATCGCATCAACCCGGCCGCCGACATCGAGGTGATCAACACCGAACTGGCGCTCGCGGACCTGGATACCGTGGAGAAGACCATACATCGCGTGTCGAAGGCCGCCCGCAGCGGCGACAAGGATTCCATCAAGCAGGTGGCCCTGCTGGAGAAGGTGCGCGCGCATCTGAACGAGGCCCGGCCCGTGCGCACGCTGAATCTGGGCAAGGAAGAGCTGGCGGACCTGTACAACCTGCACCTGCTGACGACCAAGCCGACCATGTACATCGCCAACGTCGATGAAGATGGCTTCGAGAACAATCCCTTCCTCGACACGGTGCGCCAGATTGCCGAAGCGGAAGGGGCTTCTGTGGTCCCCATCTGCAACAAGCTCGAATCGGAGATCGCCGAACTGGACGACTCAGAGAAAGCCGAGTTCCTGCAGGAGCTGGGCATGGAAGAGCCGGGCCTGGATCGGGTGATCCGCGCCGGCTACAAGCTGCTGGGTCTGCAAACCTACTTCACGGCTGGCGTGAAGGAAGTGCGCGCCTGGACGGTGAAGATCGGCGCGACGGCGCCGCAGGCGGCCGGGGTCATCCACACTGATTTCGAGAAGGGCTTCATCCGCGCCGAGGTCATCAGCTACGACGACTTCATCCAGTACAAGGGCGAGCAGGGCGCCAAGGACGCCGGCAAGTGGCGCCTGGAAGGCAAGGAATACATCGTCCAGGATGGCGATGTGGTGCATTTCCGGTTCAACGTGTGAT
>Ga0079224_100017699_pt1 | contig 10052 bp, 9 predicted proteins | sample Stecom2015_FD_80414 | JGI IMG/M metagenome (GOLD analysis project Ga0079224, IMG submission 80414) | Agricultural soil microbial communities from Utah to study Nitrogen management - Steer compost 2015 | ecosystem: Environmental > Terrestrial > Soil > Agricultural land | place: USA: Utah... | reverse complement strand
GGCCGGGCTCTCGCGCCCCGCGACCGGCGTCGGCTGCGGGCGTGGATGGAGGACAACCAGACCTCCGCGGACCGCTTCCGCGCTGGATTGCCGCAAAGCTGGCGGTTGGCGGACAAGACGGGGGCCGGCGACTACGGAACGAATCACGATGTCGGCGTGGCCTGGACGCCGGCCGGCACGCCGATCGTGATAGCCGCGTTGACCCGCCGGGACGAAACGGACGCGGACAGGGACAATGCTGTGTTGGCCGACATCGCCCGGCTCGTCGTCGCCCGGCTCGGCTGACGACCATTTCGGCGTGACGGTGGAGGGAGCCGGGTACCCGGATGAACAGGACGGCGAGGACGATGGCTGCGCTGGCGGTGGTGGCCGCGACGGTGACGGCGGTCGTTGCGGCGACCGCGCCGGACACCGACGGCCTCACCGTGCGCCCGGCGACCGCGGATGGCCCGGAAGCCGGCACGACCGAGGAGCCGGACGGCCACGACGCCGAAGTCCTCGACGACTACGCCGCCGAACTCGGTCTGGTGATGGCGCGCTCGCGAGGGCCGCAGCCGCAGGCCTATGCCCGCCGCGTGGACGAGCCGGAGCGGCTGGAGACCTGCCCGGACAGTCCCGTGATCGAGCTGGGACCGGCGCCGGTCGAGCCCCGGTTGCCGGCTGGCTTGGTTGAACGGTTGCGCGTCCACCTGACGCCAAGGCCGGGCCCGGTGCGCGCAGCAGACGTGCTGTCCGATGTCCGGAGGCAGTACGACGCTGCCGTGGCGAGCGAGCCGAAGCGCGACGAGGCCGCGCCCGTAGACGTGATGGATACGGCCACGGCATTGAGCGACGATGCGGTGGCCGTGGCCGACGATGCGGTGGGCGTAGCCGTCGGGCGGGGGACCGCGTGCGTGTTCGTGCGGGTCGAGCCCGCCGGCGTGACGGTCTGGGTGCCTGACCGCGTCAGCCTTCAACCAGGCGAGATGGGCTGCTCACCGACCGCGGCCGCCACCGGATGAAACCAGATGACACTAATCTGAAACGGGGAGCGATGGACCACATCGATCGACGGGGGTTCACCACGGCCGCGGCTGGCGCGGTCGCCGTGATCATGGCGGCCGCGGCTGCCGGCTGCAGCGGCCCACCCGACGCCGATCCGGTAGCCCAGCGGCTGGCTGCCGCACTGCAGTCGGGCGAGTGGGGTGACGCGCCATGGACTGGCGCGACCGGGGAGGAAGTCGCCGCCGCCGTGGAAGAGATCACGAGCGGCATGGGCGAGTCGTCGCTGAGCGTCGAGGTGTCCGACGTGCGCGACGCCGGCGACGACCAGCGGGCGGCCGAGCTCCAGCTGGCGTGGGACGTCGGCGGTGAGACCTGGGAGTACACCTCGACGGCCGCCTTGGTGCTCGTCGACGACGCCTGGCAGGTGGAATGGGACCCGGCGATCATCCACCCCGATCTGGTGCCGGACGCTCGACTGGCGGCGAGTCGCCAGCCGGCCGAGCGCGGCGACATCCTCGGCGCCGACGGGGCAGCCATCGTGACCGAACGCCCGGTCTACCGCGTGGGCATCGACAAGACCAGGATCCCGGCCGCCGAGGTCGAATCCGCCGCCCGTAAGCTCGCCGCGGTCGTCGACGTCGACGCGGACGGGCTCGCCGATCGGGCCGAAGCCGCCGGGCCGGAGGCCTTCGTCGAAGCCATCACCTTGCGCGAAGCCGACGCGGTGCCGGTGTTGAGCGCCGTCGACGAGATCGACGGCGCCGTCGCCCTCGAGGACACCCTCGCCCTCGCTCCGACGCGCGAGTTCGCCCGCCCGATCCTCGGCACGGTCGGTGAGGCCACGGCAGAGATCATCGAGGAGTCCGACGGCGCAGTCGAACCCGGTGACATCGTCGGCCTGTCCGGGCTGCAGCAGCAGTACGAGGAGCAACTTCGGGGGACGCCGGGCATCACCGTGGAGATCGTCCCGCCTGAGGGCGAGCCGACGACGGTGTACGAGACCGAGCCCCAACCGGGTGCGGACGTCAGCACGACCCTCGACCCGGACCTGCAGACCCGAGCCGAGCAGGTGCTGGCCGACGTCGGGCCGCCCAGCGCGATCACGGTCGTCCAGCCGTCGACCGGCGCCGTGCTCGCCGCGGCAAGTGGCCCCGGCAGCGACGGCTACTCCACGGCCACGCTCGGCCAGTACGCGCCCGGTTCCACGTTCAAGATCGTCACGTCGCTGGCGTTGCTGCGCGCGGGACTCACTGCCGACACGAGCGTGAACTGCACCCCGACCGTCGCCGTCGACGGTAGGAGTTTCGAGAACTACGACGACTACCCGAGCTCCAGTCTCGGGGAGATACCGCTGCGCACAGCGGTCGCCGAATCGTGCAACACCGCCTTGATCGATCAGCACGACACCGTCAGCCAGGCTCAGCTCGCTCAGGCGGCCGAAGCTCTCGGTATCGGCACGCAGGCCGACATCGGGGCGCCGGCTTTCCTCGGTGACGTCCCGGCCGAAGCCGGTGCGACGGCCCATGCGGCGTCGATGATCGGGCAGGGCGAGGTCTTGGCGTCACCGTTGGCGATGGCGACGATGGCCGCCTCCGTGGCAGCCGGCAGCACGGTGGTGCCGAAGCTGGTCGACGGCGCCGAGCCAGCCGCCGCCACGCCGCAGGCTCCGCTCACCTCGGCCGAGGCGGACGTGCTGCGCGAGCTGATGTACGCCGTCGTGTCCGAAGGCAGCGCGACGTTCCTCGGCGACGTGCCGGGGGAGCGGGTCGGCGCGAAGACCGGGACCGCCGAGTACGGCAGCGAGGACCCGCCGCGCACGCACGCGTGGATGGTCGCCATCCAGGGTGACCTGGCCGTCGCCGTTTTCGTGGAGGACGGCGAGTCCGGCTCCCGGACGGCGGGGCCGCTGCTGTCGGAGTTCCTGTCGCAGTAGCTTGCGCACTCCGGGATCAGGGGAGTGGGCTGGGGATCAGGGCGTGGGCTGGCCGATGGCGCCGACCAGGTCGGCGAACCATGGCGTGGCGGGATCGAAGGCCTTGCCGCCTGCGACCCGGTCGAACTCGATGGCCCGAAGCCGCCCGCCCTGGCCCTCGTCGTGTCCGATCAGCCCGCCTTCGTGGCGCAGCGCGCACTCCACGGCCAGATCCGTGCAGCTCTTGATCAATCGCAGGTCGTCGACGTTGGCCGCGGCGGAGCGGCTGAAGTATCCGCTCTTCTGGACCATGACCTTCTCCGCGCCCAGCCGGGAGGCGAACTGGTCGGCGAACCACGCACCCGGGTTGATCTTGTCCAGCTGGACGTGTCCGAACGGGTCGCGGGGGACGTCGGCGCCGGCGGCCTCGAGCTCGGCGACGATGGAGTCGACGCCCGCACCCTCGGACAGGAAGATGTTGACGCAGCCGATGTCGTCCATCACCTTGCGCAGCCGGCCGGCCTCGGTGTCGATGTCGAGCTTGACCTCGGGCACGTAGACGCCGTGAATGTCCCAGCGCCGGGGGTCCAGTCCGATCTCGGGCACCCACTCGCGGGTCGCCAGCCAGCCGCGGTACGCCCGCGCGGTGGCTGCGGTGAGCCAGCCGCAATGCCGGCCCATGACCTCGTGGATGATGAGCATCCGCGGGTTGGACGAGTGCTCGGCGATGATGTTGCGGGCGTAGATCGAGCCCTGCTCGGCCGCCGTCCATGCGCCCAGGCTCTGCCGGACGGGCACGATGTCGTTGTCGATGGTCTTCGGCAGCCCGACGACGGTCAGCTCGTAGTCGTTCTCGGCCAGATAGGCCGACAGGCTCGCCGCCATCGTGTTGGTGTCGTCACCGCCGATGGTGTGCAGCACGTCCACGCCGTCGCGGGTGAGTTGCTCGGCCGCGACGTGCAGGGGGTCTTGCCCCTCCCGCACGAGCCCGCGCCTGACACAGTCGGCGACGTTGGTGAGTTTGACGCGGCTGTTGCCGATGGGCGAGCCGCCGTAGCGGTGCAGTCGGCTGGCCGACGACCGCACCTCCGGTGAGATGGTGATCGAGCGGCCGGTCAGCAGCCCGGCGTAACCGTCGAGGTAGGCCATGATCTCGATCTCGGGCGCGATCTCGGTGTAGCGCTCGATCAATCCGCCCACGGCCGACGACAGGCACGGCGCCAATCCGCCGGCGGTGAGCATGGCGACCCTGCGGACGGGCCGGTGCGAGCGCTCGTCGGCCGAATGGTGCGATTGAGGCGTGCTCTCGGGCATGCGGAGACCTTCTCGTCGTGCGTTCCAGGACGTTCTCGATTCGAGATGCAACCTTACCGCCGGAAATCGGCGCCTCCGCGTCCGCCCGCGCAGGCGCCGGGGGAACCGAGGCGGTGTCCGGGCTGTGGGCTACCTGCCCGGTGGCTGGCCGCGAGGTCCTACTCTTGGTCGGGTGAACTCGCCCGAAGATCGTGCCCTGTACGCCGAGCTGACCGAAGCCGTGGCCGGCCTGCCCGCGGCGCAGCAGCCGCAGTGGCCCGAGCCCGGCGCCGTCACCGAGGCGACCGAGCAACTGCGCCAGATGCCACCGCTGGTGTTCGCCGGCGAATGCGACCTGCTGCGTACCCGCTTGGCCGCTGTCGCGCAGGGCGAGGCGTTCCTGCTCCAGGGCGGTGACTGCGCCGAAACGTTCGCCGGGGTGAGCGCGGACAACGTCCGCAACAAGCTCAAGACCTTGCTGCAGATGGCCGTCGTGCTGACGTATGCCGCCAGCGTCCCGGTGGTGAAGGTCGGCCGTCTGGCCGGCCAATACGCCAAGCCGCGTTCCAAGCCTGACGAGACCCGTGACGGCGTCACGCTGCCGGCGTTCCGTGGCGACATCGTCAACTCGTTCGACTTCACCGAGGACGCGCGCAGGCCCGACCCGGCGCGGATGGTGCGTGCCTACCATGCCTCGGCTGCGACGTTGAATCTCGCCCGCGCGTTCGTCGGTGGCGGCTACGCCGATCTGCACCAGGTGCATGCGTGGAACACCGATTTCGTCCGGACGTCACCGGCCGGGCAGCGCTACGAGCGACTGGCTGGGCGCATCGAGCAGGCCCTGGCCTTCATGAAGGCCATCGAGATCGACCCCGAGCAGTTGCGCACCGTCGAGTTGTACTCGTCGCACGAGGCGTTGCTGCTCGACTACGAATTGCCGATGACCAGGGTCGACTCCCGCTCGGGCGCGCCGTACGACGTGTCGGGGCACTTCCTGTGGATCGGCGAGCGCAGCCGCCAGCTCGACGGCGCCCACGTCGAGTTCGCCTCGCGTATCCGCAACCCCATCGGGGTCAAGATCGGGCCGACCACGTCCACCGACGAACTGCTGGCCCTGGCCGACAAGCTCGACCCGGACCGGGTGCCGGGCCGGTTGACGTTCGTCACCCGGATGGGTGCGCAGCGCATCCGTACCGCGCTGCCTTCGCTGATCCAGAAGGCCACCGCGAACGGGCTGGTCGCCACCTGGATCTGCGACCCGATGCACGGCAACACCTACGAGGCGCCCAGCGGGCACAAGACGCGCCGGTTCGACGACGTCGTCGACGAGGTTCGCGGATTCTTCGAGGTGCACCGCTCGTTGGGAACCCATCCTGGTGGGCTGCATGTCGAGTTGACCGGTGACGACGTCACCGAATGCGTCGGCGGCGGCGACCCGATTGCCGAGGATGGGCTGGCCAGTAGATACGAGACCGTGTGCGACCCGCGGCTCAACCGCACCCAGTCGCTGGAACTGGCCTTCCTGGTCGCCGAACTGCTCGAGGCCACCCGGTAGGCGACCGACGTGCGCTGAGGGCGCCACCGGCTGGACCGTTCGCGGTGCTACCCGGCCGGGCCCGGGTGGGCGGCGACCAGCTCGGTGTCGACGCCGAGGGCGCCCAGCTTGGCGGCGCCGCCGGGGGTGCCGAGCGGTTCAGACCGTCCCATGAGCGGCTGCTCGAAGAACCGGGCGTTGTCCTCACGGTATTCGAGCAGGTGCTCCGGTAGATCGTCCTCGTAGTAGATGGCTTCGACCGGGCACACCGGCTCACACGCCCCACAGTCGATGCATTCGTCGGGCTGGATGTACAACGATCGCTTGCCCTCGTAGATGCAGTCGACCGGGCATTCGTCGACGCAGGCGCGATCCAGCACGTCGATGCAGGGTTCGCCGATCACGTAGGTCATGGCCCACGCCCTCTTCCATCCTTCAGCGTGCGCGAATAATTACTAGTGTCTATAGTAAAAACGTCTTGTCGTGCCTGCTGCGGCGGGGTGGCCGGGACAGCCACGTGCTGGTCCACCGGGCCGCACCATCGCGCGTCCGCAAGCTCTTCGTAGGCTGGTCATCATGGCTTTGGTCGTCACCGCGCTCGCCAGCTCGGGCCGTCGCGGCGCCGCCTCACCTTTCGCCGTCGTCGCTTCGGTGGCAGTCGTCGCCGGGGGCCTGGTGGCGGCGTTCACTGCGTCGGTTCCCTCGGAGCACGGTGCATGGGTGGCGGCGTATCTGGTGCTGGTCGTCGGTGTCGCCCAGCTCGTGCTCGGCGTCGGGCAAGCTGTGCTCGCGCCGCGGGTGGTGCCGGGTCGCCGGGTCGCGCTCGAGCTCGGAGGCTGGAACGCCGGTGGTGCGGCCGTCGTGGCCGGAACGCTGCTGGATGCGGTGTGGCTGGTCGACGTCGGTGGTGTCCTCGTCGTGCTGGCGCTCGCGCTGTTGATCCTCGGTGTGCGCGAGGCCGACCGTCGCTGGCGCGGCTGGTTGCTTGCGTACTACGCCTTCGCCGGCGTGCTGCTGGTGAGCGTGCCCACCGGCTTGGTCCTGGCCCGGATCTGACCCGCCCACCCGCACGTCAACCGCACGATCTGCGCGTTTATCGTCGTCGTATGACCACAGGCATGATCGACCTGCGCAGCGACACGGTGACCCGCCCGACCCCCGGGATGCTCGCCGCGATGAGCCGGGCGGACACCGGCGACGACGTCTACGGCGAGGACCCGACCGTCATGGCGCTGGAGGAGCGAGTCGCCGACCTGCTCGGCCACGAGGCCGCGCTGTTCACCGTGTCCGGGTCGTTGGCCAACATGCTGGGCGTTCGTGCGCTGGTCAGAGCCGGACAGGAGTTGCTGTGCGAGGAACGTGCACACGTGGTCCGCGCCGAGCTCGGTGCCCACGCCGCGTGGCATGGCGTGACCACACGCACGTGGCGGCACCCCGATGGCTTGATCGATCTCGAGGCGCTGCGCTCGCTCATGGTCCCCGATGCCGGTCCGTACCTGGTGTCCACGGCTGCCATCGCCGTGGAGAACACGCACAACTTCGCCGGTGGCACCGTCCATCCGCTGGCCGGCGTCGCCGCCTTGCGCGAGCTGGTGGCCGGGACCGGCGTGCGGTTGCACCTGGACGGGGCGCGGTTGTGGAATGCCCAGGTCGCCACCGGTGTGCCGGCGCGGGATTGTGCCCAGCACTTCGACACCGTGGCGGTGTGCCTGTCCAAAGGGCTCGGCGCACCGGTGGGTTCACTGCTCGCCGGGTCGGCGGACATCGTGGCCGAGGCGCGCGTGTGGCGCAAGCGCCTGGGCGCGGGCTGGCGACAGGCCGGGGTGTTGGCCGCTGCCGGTCTGTACGCGTTGGATCATCACATCGACCGGCTGGGGGAGGATCACGCGCACGCGCGCTCGATCGCCGCGACGATCGCCGACGTCGATCCGTCCGTCGTCGACCCCGAGCGCGTGCAGACCAACATCGTCCTGCTGAGGCTGGGCGAGCGCGCGGGCCACGTCGTCGAGCAAGCCGGCGCCGAAGGCGTGCTCGCCGGCATCGTCGCGCCCGGAGTGGTGCGGCTGATCACGCATCTCGATGTGAGCCGCGACGCCGCCGAGCGGGCCGGCACCGTACTCGCGCGCGCGATCAAAGGCTGAATTCCAGCACTCGCCCCCTTTGACGGTGCGCCCCTTATCGCTACTATTCCCATAGAACAGATAGGAATAAAGGGATTGGAGCGCGGGTGCGAACGCTCATCGTCCTGGGGCTCGTGGGGTTCGCCGCGCAGCTCGTCGACGGCAGTCTGGGCATGGCCTACGGCGTCACATCGACGACGTTGCTGCTGGCCGTAGGAACCAACCCGGCGGCCGCATCGGCCACGGTCCACCTGGCCGAGATCGGTACGACCCTGGCCTCGGGGCTGGCGCACTGGCGGTTGGGCAACATCGACTGGAAGGTCGTGGCTCGTATCGCCGTGCCCGGCGGTATCGGCGCCTTCGCTGGCGCGACGTTCCTGTCCAGTCTGTCCACCGAGATCGCCGAGCCGGTCATGGCGCTGATCCTGCTGGCGCTGGGGCTGTACGTGTTCGTCCGGTTCACCGCGTGGGGGCTGCCGAGTGAGCGGCTCGGGAAACCGCTGCGCAAGCGGTTCCTGGCGCCACTCGGGTTGGTGGCCGGGTTCGTCGACGCGACGGGCGGGGGCGGATGGGGTCCGGTCGGCACCCCGGCGATTCTGGCCAGCGGACGGCTCGAACCGCGCAAGGTCATCGGATCGATCGACGCGAGCGAGTTCGTCGTCGCCCTGGCGGCCAGCGCAGGCTTCCTCGTCGGGCTCGGGCAGGAGAACATCGACGCCGCGTGGGTGGCCGTCCTGCTCGCCGGCGGCGTGATCGCCGCGCCCATCGCCGCCTGGTTGGTGCGCCACCTGCCGCCGCGCGTGCTCGGCTCCGCCGTCGGCGGACTGATCATCTTGACCAACGTCCGAACGGTGTTGCGTAGCGACTGGATCGGCATCACCGGGACACCGCTGAATTTCGCCTACGGCGTGATCGTCGTGGCGTGGATCAGCGCCGTGGCGTGGTCGCTTCGGGCGCATCGCGCCGAACGCGACGCCCAATTGGCGCTTCGGGCGGACGAGCCCACCGGCTGACCCTGGGGCAGGTCAGCCTTCGCCGCCGGTCAGGCGACCGGCTCGCGCCGATTCAGCCGGCGCCCGACGACCGGCACCATGCGACGCAGGGCGGAAGCCAGCTCGCGTACGTCGGCGCCGGCCAGCGCGTGTGGATCGTCGGACGCGGCGGAGTCCGGGTCGGGGTGGACGTCGACGAGGATGCCGTCAGCGCCGGCGGCGATCGCCGAGCGCGACAGGGGCAGCACGAGTTCGCGTCGCCCGGCCGCGTGGGTTGGGTCGACGACCACGGGCAGGTGTGACAGCCGTTGCACGACGGGCACCGCCGAGATGTCGAGGGTGGTGGTCGTCGACGTCTCGAACGTCCGGATGCCCCGCTCGCACAGCACGATGTCGAGATTGCCGCGTTGGGCGACGTATTCCGCAGCCAACAGCCATTCTTCGATGGTCGCGTGTACGCCGCGCTTGAGCAGAATCGGCTTCGTCGCCTCCCCTACGGCTTGCAGCAGCGGATAGTTCTGCATGTTCCCGGCACCGATCTGGAGCATGTCGGCGTACTCGCTGACCAGGGGAACGTCGGCGGCATCGATGACCTCGGTGACCACCGGCAGGCCGGTGACGTCCCTGGCTTCGGCCAGGATGCGCAGGCCGTTCTTGCCCAGGCCCTGGCACGCCTGCGGCGAGGTGCGCGGCCTGAACGCGCCTCCGCGGAGCATGGCGGCGCCGGCGGCTTTGGCCATTTCGGCGGCCTCGAGCGTGCTGTCCACGGAGTCGACCGTGCATGGGCCGGCGATGAGGGTGAAGCTGTCCGGGCCGATCGTGACCGGTTGCGCCCCGGTGTCCGTCCCGACCAGGACGGTGCTGCGAGCCGGCTGATGGTCGACACTGACGAGCTTGTAGGGCGTCGAGACGTGGATGATGTCGGCGACGCCGGGCATGCTGCGCAGATTGAGCGCGCGGAATTCGTCGATGTCGCCCACCAGCCCGATGATGGTGCGACGAACCCCGCGACTGACGAACGCCTCGCCGCCGGTGGCCCGCACACGTTGCACGACGGCGTCGATCTGGGTATCGCTCGCATCGGGCGACATCACGACGACCATGGCAACCCTCCAGCCCAGCTGTGACCGTGTCGACGCTAAGGCAGGAAATCTCGAGACTGGACGCCTCGTCCGGAGAACAAGACGGTTGGTCACGATGTGGTCACCGAGTGCTCG
>Ga0079224_100017698_pt1 | contig 10053 bp, 11 predicted proteins | sample Stecom2015_FD_80414 | JGI IMG/M metagenome (GOLD analysis project Ga0079224, IMG submission 80414) | Agricultural soil microbial communities from Utah to study Nitrogen management - Steer compost 2015 | ecosystem: Environmental > Terrestrial > Soil > Agricultural land | place: USA: Utah... | reverse complement strand
TTCTATGGCCGCGCCCACCGCAACAAGGCCGACATCACGGCGGAGGATTTGCGGCGGCGTCTCCACATCACGCTCGATCACGAAGTCGAGGTGCTTGAGCATCAGTTCGCGCGCAACAAGGTGGCCTGGGTGTCCGGTGACGCCCGCTTCCTCAGCCCCAACGCCGTTGAGGTCACGGGCGAGCGCGGCGACGTGCGCCACTTCCATGGCGATTGCATCATCCTTGCTGTCGGCACTGCGCCATACCGGCCGGCGCACATTCCGTTCGATGGCGAGACCATCGTCGATGCTGACGAGATTTTGGATCTACGCCGCTTGCCGCGCGCGCTGGCTGTCATCGGCGCGAGTGTCATCGGCATCGAGTACGCGACGATCTTCTCGGCGCTCGACGTGAAGGTGACGGTGATCGAGCCGGGGCCAAGCTTGCTCGGCTTCGTTGATCGCGAGCTTGTCGACGAGTTCATTCACGACCTGCGTGATCGCGGCGTGAGTCTACGGTTCAACAGCAAAGCGGTGAGCATCGAGAAGTTGGGGCCGGAAAGCTGCCTGGTGCAGCTGGAGGACCAGCGGCAAATCTTTGCTGACATGGTGCTGTTTGCAGCTGGCCGCGTCGGTTCGACCGCGACGCTAAACTTGGAGGCGGCTGGGCTGGCGGCTGATGAGCGTGGGCGCGTCGCCGCCGACAAGGCAAGCTTCCGCACAAGCGTACCGCACATCTATGCGGTTGGCGATGTGATCGGCTTCCCGAGCCTTGCCTCAACATCAATGGAGCAGGGCCGCATTGCGGCGTGTCACGCATTCGGCGCCGAGGCGCACGCGCCGCCGGAATTCTTTCCGTACGGCATCTACTCGGTGCCTGAGATTTCCACGATCGGGATGACGGAAGAACAGGTGCGCGAGAAGCGCATTCCGTATGAGACCGGCATCGCGCGTTTCCGAGAAACTTCGCGCGGCCACATCATGGGGCTCAACTCCGGCTTCATGAAGATGATCTTCGATCTGAACACGCGGCGCTTGCTTGGCGTGCACATCGTCGGCGAGGGCGCGACGGAGCTGATCCATATCGGCCAAGCGGTGCTGAACCTCGGCGGCGGCCTCGACTATTTCGTCGAGAATACCTTCAACTACCCAACGCTCGCCGAAGCCTACAAGATCGCGGCGCTCGATGCGTTCAATCGCATGCCGGCGCTGGAGAAGCCCGCCGTGCACGATTTGCAGGACCTCGCCGCTCTCGCCGTGGCGCGCATCAACAAAGCCGCGAGCGGCTAATACCGACGCGCGCGATGGTTCTGTTGCTGCGCCGGACGGTGTAGGGTCGCCGGATGTCTGAAAAGGGCCTGCCAGTCATCGATGTTGCGCCGCTGCTTAGCGGTGGAGACGCATCGGCCACCGCAGCGGCGATTGGCGGGGCTTGCCGCGATCTGGGGTTCTTCTACGCAGCCGGCCACGCCATCCGCGCGGACACGCTGAGCGCGCTTGATGCGGCGAGCCGGGCGTTCTTTGCGCTGCCGGAGGCGGAGAAAATGAAGATTGCCATGGCGCGGGGCGGGCGCGCTTGGCGCGGGTACTTTCCTGTCGGCGGCGAACTCACCAGCGGCAAGCCGGACAAGAAGCAAGGCTTGTATTTCGGCGAAGAATTGGACGCTGGTGACCCGCGCGTGCGCGCCGGCTTGCCGCTCCATGGCGCCAATCTGTTTCCAGAGGCTGTGCCCGAGCTGAAGACGGCGGTGCTGCGGTTCATGGAGGAAGCTACGCGTTCGGCGCACGCGATCATGGAGGGTGTCGCGCTGAGCTTAGGGCTCGACGCGCAATACTTCCGGCGCACTTACACGGCTGATCCAACGTTGTTGTTCCGTGTGTTCGAATACCCGGCTGGCGACGATGAATGCTGGGGGGTGGGCGAACACACCGACTATGGTTTGCTGACTCTGCTCGCGCAGGATGAGCATGGCGGCCTGCAGGTGAAGACGCCAAGCGGCTGGATCGAGGCGCCGCCGATCGATGGCGCTTTGGTGTGCAACATCGGCGATATGCTCGATCGCCTGACCGGCGGCCTCTATCGTTCGACGCCACATCGCGTCCGCAATGTCAGCGGCAAGAGCCGCTTGTCGTTTCCATTCTTCTTCGATCCGGGCTGGGACGCCGAGATCGTGCCGCTCCCCGCGAGCGCCAATCCGCGCGACGATTCGAGCGAACGCTGGGACCGCGCCAATGTGCACGCGTTCAGCGGTTCTTACGGCGATTACTTGATGAGCAAGGTCGCGAAGGTGTTTCCGGATCTCGCGCGAGAAGTGGTCTAAACGCCGCGCTTCTGGCCGAAGAGATGGATGTGCAGGCGGTCCGAGTAATTGAATCCGTGCGCGATGACCGCGTCGATCAGCGCAGGGCCGCGTGCCCGCAGGGCTTCAGACGTCGTGCCTTCAGGCATGATGTAAACGCGCTGGGCCGGAAAATTGTAGCGCTGGGCGATCGCTGCCGCGGTCTCAACGTCGGCGGCGTCTTTGGCGACGAACTTCAGTGAGGCGGATGTCATTTGCGCGAAGCGGCTGAGCGCTTCGTGCTTGAGCGCGATTTCGGCATCGTTTCCGGAATGCGCCAGTTTGGGGGACACGACGAAGTAATCGATGCGATCGATGAGATCTTCGCTCGGAACGATCGAGCCGTTGGTTTCGATATCCACCCAGGCGCGGTGGTCGTCCTCGCGCAACGCGTCGATCAGTTCGACGACCGCTCGCATCTGGAGCAGAGGCTCGCCGCCGGTGATCACCACACCTTCGCTCGGCAGCGCCTTAATGCGCGCCGCGGTGTCCGCGACGGTCAGCGCCGCCATCTCCGCGCCGATCTCGAACTTCTTGTTGTTTTCGTGCGCGAACGGTGTGCCGACCCAATTCCAAGTGTAGGCCGTATCGCACCAGACGCAGTGCAGGTTGCAGCCTGAGAGCCGCACGAATGTACGCGGCCGGCCGATGGCTGGGCCTTCGCCCTGAATGGAGCGGAAGATTTCAGGCTCGCCTTGGTCGTTGCGCGCGAGCTTGAGCGTTCTCATCGCGCCGGCATCATCTCCACCAGCGCGCCGCCGACCGCCATGGCGATCTGCGGGAAGACTTCGCGCAGCGAGGAGTCGATGCTGGTGTAGAGCGGATTAACCGGCGACAGCGGGCCAATGCGCAGCTGAATGCCTTGCGCGACGCTATTGCCGGCGTGCTGCACAAGCGCGGTTAGGAACGGCAGGTGCGAGCCGCCGCCCGCGAGCACGACGTCGATCGTTGGGGCGCCGGCTGCTTGCGCGCGCTGCGCCACGACACGCAGGCTCGCCGCGATCGTTTGCGCCAGCGCCTGCTGATAGGTGCGGAAGTTCGGATCGTCCGCCAGTTCCTTGGCCAGCACGGTGATGTACTTGCGGCCGACCCGCATCGTGCACTTGCCGTGCCGGAATATGTCTTTCTTCAGTTCGCGCGCCGTGAGCCGGGCCGCGCGCAACGTGCGCATGTCGTCCGGATTGTTGCGATCGAAGCCCGCCTTGCGCAGCATCAATTCGATCAGGATGCGATCGACTTCATCGCCCGCCAGTGCGCTGCATTGGCGCGCCTCCTTGATCTCGCTCAGCGACGGCGGTTCGACGCTCTCGTCGAAATCGAACGCCGCCATGTCGTTGGTGCCTGCGCCGATATCGAGCACGATGACGAACCGCGTGGGTTGCGAAGTGAACGCCAGCGCGGCGGCGGCCGCGGCGTGCGGCTCGAAAATGCCGGTTTCCAGCATGCCGTTGCCAGGTGCATTGGCGGCGCGGTCGAGCGCTTGCTTGCACTGAGCGATGGAGATGCCTTCGCCTTGCAGCAAGAATTGGCGGCTCAGAAGCGCTGAAACGGCGGCGGCTTCGTTGAAGATGGCTTCGAACGATTGATCGATGCCGCTGCCGGGGCGCCAGACAGGGCTGGTGTAGCGGCGCTTCGAGTTGATGACGCCGCTCGGCATATTCGGCGCGAGATCGAGTGACTCCCGGATCAGCTGATCGAGATAGGCGATGTAAAGCACCAGCGCGTCGCGATGCGTGAAGGTGCCCGTCGGATCCATCGACGGACGCAGCTTCGTACGCAGCGCTTCCTGCACATTGGTGGCGCCGAGCACCGTTTTGAACGAGATCAGCGGATCGCGCGCCGTATCGACGCCGCGATGGGCGTGCTGCAGCGCCTGCGGGCCGAAATAGACGCGCCCGTCATCGACATAGATCACCGAGGGCGTGAGCAGCGGATGTTCGGCTCCCGAAATGGCCCCAATCGGCAGCGGCTTCACACCGACTTCCAGCGGCAGCATCGGGTCAAGGCAGATCGCCGCCTTCGACAACGCGGTGCCGAAGTCGATGCAAATCCTCGCGCGGGAGGTCCAATCGCGTTCGCCGGTATCGTCCATCTTTAGCCCTATACGACGCCGGCGGGCTGAGCGCCAATGCGTCGTTCCACGGCAGCTGCGCGCGCGCTGTGAAGAAGATTTTATCCACAGCCCTCAGGCTGGACGCGGCAACCGTAACGAGGCGCGCAAACCGCCTAGGGGGCTGCGGCTCAACAGAATATCGCCGCCGTGACTGCGGGCGACATCGCGCGCGATGGCGAGCCCAAGGCCGACGCCTTTTTGGTTTCGCGACCGCGTTTCGTCCAGGCGCGAGAAGGGCCGGAAAGCTTCTTCGTAGAGTTCTTCCGGGATGCCCGGCCCGTTATCGTCCACCGACACAATGGTGAACTGATCGCTGCTCGCGATTGAGACGCGGACCTTGTCGCCATGGGCGACGGCGTTGTCGATCAGATTGACCAGACAGCGCTTCAGTGCGCGCGCCCGTCCCGGGGTTGAGACGCTTTCGGCTGGGCCTTCGACCGCAACATCAGCGCCGTTCCGCGCGGCGTCGGCGACGATCTCGTCGACGGCCTTGGTGATCTCGACCAGTTCCGGCGCTTCGTCGGCGAGGCCTTTGGCGAAGGCGAGGTATTCGTCGAGCGTCTGCTCCATCTCGGCGAGGTCGCGCTTGATGTCGTCGATTTCCGGCGATTGCGGCATCATCGCAAGCTGCAGCTTGAGGCGCGTCAGCGGCGTACGCAGATCGTGGCTGACACCGGCGAGCAATTGCGAGCGCTGATCGATGTGCTTCTTGATCCGTTGCCGCATATCCTGAAACGCTAGCGTCGCGCCGCGGACTTCGCGTGCGCCGCGGGCGCGGATGTAACCCGTATCCTCACCGCGCCCGAAACGCTCCATCGCGTCGGCCAGCTTTTCGATGGGCCGGACCTGGTTGCGGATGAAGATAATCGAAACGATCAGCAGAAAGATCGTGGCGCCGGAAATCCACGCCACGAACAACGGGCCGGAGCGCGCCTGCACGCGGTCGCGATAAGCTTTGAGCTGCAAAACGCCATTTTCAATCGGCACGCGGATCAGCACTTGCGGGCCGGGGCAGGTTGAATCGTAGAAGACGTCGCGGTTGATGTCGGTCTGTAGCGCGCGCAGCAGATAGCGGTCGAGCGTCGATCCCCAAGCGCGGCAGCGCGGCACGGCGAGTTCGGCGCCGGGCTGCAACTCGATCTCAAGCCTCAGCGGGCGCATGGCGTATTCGCGCAGCTGCTCGAAATTTTCCTGGGTCGGATTGCGTTCATAAAGTTGGATGACGAGCGCGACGTCGGCGGCGACGCCTTGGCTCATGCGTTTCGAGGTCGCTTGCCAGTGATCGTCCAGGAACACGAGCGTGATGATCAGCTGGAGCAGCGCCGCGGGCGCGACGATGATCAGGAACGTCCGCCAGTAGAGGCCTTTCGGCAGAATGTCGCGAAAGCGCAAGCGTGGTTTGGGCGTCGCGGTCATCAATCGGCCGCCAGCCTGTAACCGACCCCGCGCACGGTCTGCAGGAAGACTGGCGCACGCGGGTCAACTTCCATTTTCCGCCGCAAGCGCGTCACTTGTACGTCGACCGAACGTTCAAGCCCGGCGCCGGTGCGCTTGGCCAACTCCTCACGGCTGATCACTTCGCCGGGCCGGGCGGCGAGAATGCGCAGCAGCGCGACCTCGGCTTCGGTGAGGCGGACCAGTGCGCCTTCGCGTGCGAGTTCGCCGCGGGTGTTGTTGAAGCTGAAGGGGCCGAAGGTGACGATCTCCGGCGTTTCACCGCGCGCGGCGATGGTGCGCCGGAGGATGGCGTTGATGCGCAGCGCAAGCTCCGCCGGCTCGAACGGCTTTGGCACATAATCGTCGGCGCCGATCGAAAGGCCGCGAATGCGATCCTCCGCCAAGCCGCGCGCGGTGAGCAGTACGATCGGCACCTTGGACGTTTTCCGGACGCTTTCCGCCAGCGAGAATCCGTCTTCGACCGGCATCATCACGTCGAGGATGAGAAGGTCGAAATCCATGCCGTCGAGAAGCTTGCGGGCGCCGGCCGCGTCCGCTGCCGCCGAGACCCGGGCGCCGGCCTGTGAGAGGTATTTCTTGAGCAGTTCGCGGATGCGGTCGTCGTCGTCCACCAGCAGCAAATGGGGCGGGCGATCGAGGGCGTCGAAGGCTGGCGCGGTATTCATGTGCGGCGACCCCGGCAAACGCGGCTTTGCCTCGGTTCGTTACACCCCGGGATGGCCGCCGTGGAGGCAAAACATTCTAGCCCGGATGCTGGTTTGTTGACACTCATGCCGCGAGACACACAATACCCTGAAAAACCAACCCTGTTGCACCGCACAATTCCACCGGTGCAGCCGATCGGCAAGTGTCGATCATAGAGGAGGAAGTGCATGGCGGCTCAGCCTTTCGACGATCGTGATGGCTGGATTTGGATGGACGGCGAGTTCATCCCGCATCGCGACGCCAGAATCCATGTGCTGACGCATGCGATGCACTACGCCTCCGCCGTGTTCGAGGGCGAGCGCGCCTATGATGGCGTGGTGTTCAAGAGCCGTGAGCACAGCGAGCGGCTTCATACCTCAGCCAAGCTGCTTGGCTTTAATCTTCCCTATAGCGCCGAAGAACTCGACCGGGTGAAGGCTGAATTGGTGTCGCGCCAGAAGACGCCAAATTGCTACATGCGTGCGATTGCCTGGCGCGGCTCGGAGCAGCTGGGTGTCTCGGCCAAGCGCGACGACGTCCACGTCGCCATCGCCTCCTGGGTGTGGGGTGACTACTTCGCCGACAAGATGAAGGGCGTGCGCCTGATGATTGCGCCGTGGCGCCGGCCCGCGCCCGACACCGCGCCCATCGCCTCGAAGGCCGCGGGGCTTTACATGATCTGCACGCTCTCGCGTCACGCCGCGACAGACGCGGGCTTCGATGACGCCATGATGATGGATTGGCGCGGGCAGATTGCCGAAGGCACCGGCGCAAACATCTTCTTTGTGAAGGATGGCGTGCTGCACACGCCGTATCCGGATTGCTTCCTGAACGGCATCACCCGCCAAACGGTGATCGGCCTCGCGAAAGCGCGCGGCATCGAAGTCGTTGAGCGCGCGATCTGGCCTAGCGAACTCGCAAGCTTCAGCGAGTGTTTCCTTACTGGGTCCGCCGCCGAGATTACGCCCGTGCGCGAAATCGCGGGGCTTCCGTTCAAACCAGCGGCGATGACCGAGACCATCCTGAACGACTTTGCTGGCCTCACGCGCCGCAAAAGCGCGGCATAACAGGAAGTTCCACGGAACTAAGTGCAGGGCGCCTCGTTACCGGCTGAGAGATTTCTCGACCGGAGATGAGCCATGGTCGCTTACAGATTTGATCCCGACTACACGATCGCCGGGCGTCACTACGCACACCCACTGATTCAGTGGAGCACGATTTTTGCCGGCGCGGTCGCCGCGATCGCGGTCGGGTTTCTGTTGAACGTGCTTGGTCTGGCGATCGGCGCGTCTGCGTTCAACCCATATGAGATCAACAGCCAGGACGAGGCCATCTCTATTGGCGGTGGGCTCTATGTGATGTTCGCGCAGCTCGTGGCGTTTCAAGTCGGCGCTTACATAGCCGCGCGCGGTTCGCGCTATCCCGAGCATTTCGGCGGCTTGCTCACGGGCTTTCTCGTGTGGGCTCTGGCCGTTGCATTCGCTGTGTCGCTGGCGACGTTTGCTGCCGGCGCGTTGTCCAGTGGCGACGCCATTCCGTCCGGTGTTGCCGAGACGATCGGCGAATTGAGCGATGCGACCGACGGGCAGGGCGCGAACGCTGCTGATCTGGCGGCAGCTGAAGATACCGCTGACGCGCTTGCTGCGCTCTCATGGTGGACGGTTGGCGCGCTTTCGCTCGGTCTTGCCGGCGCCGTGGCCGGCGGTTGGCTCGGCTCACATCATCCGAAGTGGGAAACGCGTCCGCGTCTCGACGACGCGACCGCTTACCAACACGCGCCCAAAGTTTGAGGAGAATGCATCGTGGAAGAACTTGGCAAAGGCTGCATTCTCTGGGTCATCGGCATCCCGCTGCCGATCATCATTCTGCTGTTTCTGTTTGGGGTGCTGAATTAGCCTAGCAACGAAAACGTGACAGCGATCATGCCTACAATGCAACCAACGATCATCGCTATTGCGACGACACGAGTGATTAGAAGCTCACGCTTGAACTTCTTGACCTCCTCGTCGGTTGGATTGTCACTCATCGGTTGTCCTGGTCAGAGTCAGTCTCCGGCGTCATGAAATGACCGTGCAGCGTGGCGATTGGCTGTGTCTTCTCGCCTTGCCACGCTTCTGCCTGCACGTTGGCGATGCGGCGGCCGATTTTTACGACTTTGGCGCGGGCGAACGTATCGACGGGCTTGCCGGAGCGGAGATAGTCGATGCCGATGTCGACTGTTTTCGGGAAGCGTTCGCTTTTTGAGGCGATCGCGAGCTGGGTGAGCGCCGTCACCTCCAACAAGGCGCCGACAACGCCGCCGTGCAGCGCCGGCAGGAGCGGATTGCCCACGAGGTGTTGGCTGAACGGCATAACCAGCGTCAGCTCATCGCCCTTCAGTTCGGCGCGAATGCCGAGGAAGCGCGCATAGGGAATGCGCTCGATGGCGGCGGTGACGCGTTGTTGCGGCGTGTCGCTCATTTCTTCTTCCGCAGGTTCGCGCCGAATTTCCGGCCGTTGTTCGAATTCACCATGAACGCGGCGGCGACATGCGCGATCGGATTGTCCGGCGTCTCGTCGTACGCAACCGCACGCACGAACGCGACGCTGCGGCCGAGCTTGTAGCAATGCGCTTCCGCCAGCACGTCGCGCTGCGGCGTGGCCGGGCGCATGTAGTCGATGCGAAGATCGATCGTCGCGACGGTCGTCGGCCGCTCCATCGCGGCGACCGCCGCGGTGCCGCAAAGCGTATCCAGGAATGTCGTGATGACACCGCCGGCGATCACGCCGGTTTCGGGATCGCCGATGAATTCTTCCCGGTAGGGCACGAGGCCCCAAACCCGAGCCGGCTCGATCTTGGTCACCTCCATGCCCAGCGCCTTTGCCTGCGGCGTGAACTGGATCATGGCGCGCACGCGCTGCAGCGGATCGTCGTCGGGGGCGGCGTAGGAGGTCGGCTTGTCGCTCATCCTGCGGTGCTACCAGGGGCGGGCGCGCCCCGCCACTGTCGTAAGTTGACGTTTCGTCACTTTTGTGACGTTGTAGGATGACGAACGAGTCATCCGGGGAAGAAGATGAGCGAAGCGGCGGCCAACGTCGAACCGATTGGCAAGCGGGAAAAAACCAAGGTCGCCAACCGGCAGGCAATCCTGGTGGCGGCGCGGGCGGTGTTTGCCGAGCTTGGCTATGAGGCCGCCACCGTGCGCGACATCATTCGCGGCACCGACCTCGCGAGCGGCACCTTCTACAATTACTTCAAGTCGAAAGAGGAAGTGTTCGACGCGCTTGCCGATGACGGCGCGCGCCGTTTCCGGCCGATCCTTCGCATGGCGCGCGAGAACGCGAAGAGCTTTGACGACTATCTGCACTCGGCGTTCGTCGCCTACTTCCACTTCATCGTGCAGGACAACCAGATCGAAGGCCGGCCGATCGACGAGCGGCGCCCGCACATCCTGCGTATGGATACGCCGGAGATGGTGGCGGTCTATCAAGAGGTGCGCC
>Ga0079224_100017696_pt1 | contig 10054 bp, 11 predicted proteins | sample Stecom2015_FD_80414 | JGI IMG/M metagenome (GOLD analysis project Ga0079224, IMG submission 80414) | Agricultural soil microbial communities from Utah to study Nitrogen management - Steer compost 2015 | ecosystem: Environmental > Terrestrial > Soil > Agricultural land | place: USA: Utah... | reverse complement strand
TCCGGTGGCTGCGGGCGGAAACGCCGACATGAGCCACGTCGCCCAAAGCCACATCCACTGCGCCTCGCACACTCAGACTCTCTGCAAATGGGGACCGCGTCAGGTACAGGCCCCACGCCAGGCCGAGTGGTTTCGTCGCGTGGTGCGCCGTTGCGCACTACTGCGCGGCGTCTGCATCCGTCCGCCCCCCATCGCCGCGGCACAGTTCCGACCACGCGTCGAGAAACCGGTAATACGCCCGATCGACGGGTCGGGCGCGGGGGAGATCCGCCTGCATGTGCGCGAGCAAGGCCGCCGCGCGGTCGCGTTCGTTGAGGCTCAGGGCCGCGGCGACGCCGAAGCCGCGCAGCATGTGGTCCCAGATGTGGACGCCGCTGGCGTGCGCGAGCTGCACGCCTTCCTCCACCTTCGGCAACGCCCGCCGAGGCGAGCCGACCAGCGTTTCGTACATCGCTTCGGTGCTGATGGCGGTCAGTCGTATCAGCGGGGAAGCGGCGTTGACGTGCGCCGTGGCGCGCAGATTGTCGACGGCGAGGCCGGCCTCGGTATAGCGTCCCGTCCACATCCGGTAGAAGGCCAGGATGTAGCCGGCCGATATGGATAAGGCGGGGTCCGGCGAGCGCAGCGTCACTTCCTCGACGCAGCGCTCCCACCGGCCGATATCCGGATGATCCGGTTGGTGCGCCACCAGGGCTGCGAATAGTGCATAGGCGACGCGCGGTTCCAGCGCCGGCGGCGCCCCTGCATCGATCAGTTCTTGAAATCGGGCGATCCACGGATCGAGCTTGTTCAGGTCGGCGAACTCGAACTGGATTGCGTCCACCGCCGCGCAGCAGGCGGCGAGCATGCCCGATCGGTCGCCGGCCGCACGATGACCCGCAAAGGCTCGCTCCAACGATCCGAGCGCCTCGCCCGGCGCGTACGGCAGGCGCGCGAGGCCGAAGAGCTGCAGCAGCGCGGGGTCCGTGGAAAGCAGCTCGTCCGGCAACCGTCGCAGCCAACGCTCTATCGTCGCGCAGCGCCCCTGGTGAATGAGCGTATGACCGTGGAGACGTATCCGCCGCACGGCCTCTTCCACCTCGTCGGCTTCCAGCAAGAGCTCGGTAGCCTCCTCGACGCGGTCGGCCGCATCGAGCACCGCGGCGGCCTGCCGTTTCAGGTCGCGCAGCGCGTCGGCGTCGAATTCCTGCTGCGCCCGAGCGAGCAGGAATTCGCGGAAGAGCGGATGGTACTGGTAGGCCGAACGCCGCCGCGCCAGGCGCTCCACGAAGAAGTGGCGACGATTCAGCTCGTGCAACAGACCATGCGCCGACCGTCCGGTCAGGCGCTTGGCCGCCGCCGCGTCCACGTCGGGCAGCCACGCGGTCCGCATCAAGAGATGTCGGGAGGGTGCATCGAGCCGGTCAACGATCTCCGCGGCAAAGTAATCGAACAGCGCCTGCGTCGTCGTCGCCCCCCGATCCGTCATGCGCCCCACCTCGGTTGCACCCCGCTGTTCCAGCAGCAGAATCAACCCGGCGACCCAGCCGCCTGCCCGCGCATGCAGCGCCGCGCGGCGCTGTTCGGTCGGCGGCCGGCCCTCTTGCAGCCCGACGATGGCCTCGGTCTCCTCCTCAGTGAGGCGCAGATCCTCCCAGCCCAGCAGGCCCAGGAGCCGATTCGCACGCAGCCGCGCGAAGGCCGAAGACGGCGGCTCGCGACTGAGCACGACGATGTTCCGTCCCGCCGGGATCTCCTCGGCAATCGCCGCGAGCAACCCGTGCAGCGCCGCGTCCGTCGGCAGGTCCTGATAATTGTCGAGCACCAGCAGGCCGCGCCGCCGCACAAAGAGAGCGCGAAAAAAATTGAGCGAAAACACCTCGAGTCCCGCGGCGTACTCCGGTGCGAACCGGGGCGGCGCTCTTCGCCGTCCGCTCGCCGCCGCGAGGTGGTGAAAGAAACTCCCGATATCCCTGTCGCTGCGATCGATCCGGTACCACAGATGGGCGCCGGCGCCATGTTCGAGATAGCTCGCGAGCAGCGTCGTCTTGCCGGCGCCCGGCGGCCCGGTGACCCAGATCAAAGGGTGATCACATAACCGGTCCAGCGCCTGGAACAGGCGCGCGCGCGACAACACCTCAGGCAGTCGGGGGCGGGTGATCTTTCCGGACAACGCCACCCGGTCAGACTACGCAACGCCGCCGAGGGTCACAAGCCGCCCACTCATATCGTTCTGCACGTCGCAGGGAGATGGCGGCGCAGAATCCCATGCAGGCAGGGGGGTCGCCGTGAGAATATTCTTCAGGAGAACGCCCCGGCCTCCCCCGATATCGCACACACTCTTGGAATGTGCTGTTGGCTCATGAGCTGTTCCCGCCGAACGCTCATTGCGCACAGTGGCGCTCGGCCGAAAGAACTATCTGTTCGCCGGCTCTGATGCCGGCGGTGAGCGCGCCGCCGCGGTCTACTCACTGCTCGGCGCCGCCAAACTCAACGGGCTCGACCCGGACGCCTATCTGCGCTACGTGTTTACGCACATCGCCGAGCATCCGATCAATCGCATCGAGGAGCTACTGCCATGGCGCGTCGCCGATCAACTCAACGGCACAGAGCGCCGCGCCGCCTGAGTCCACCTGCGCCCGCCTGCCCATGGCCGCAGCTACAAGAGCTGATCGCCAGCGGCGGCACGATCAGCATCGGAGCGATCCATCCCATCCCCTGCGCTGCAATCGCAAATGACGAGCACAACATGCTCGCAGCGCTGGTTCGGCGCGACAAAGAATCCTTGGTTGATATGCTGAAACGCCTGGATGGCGCCGTCGGTAAGGCCCTTGAGCATGACGAGTTCACGGATGAAATCAATCCGCCCCCATCGTCAACATGGCCCTGACCGGACGCTTACTAGCGACCGCTGCGCCCACGGCTACCTAACGATCGTCCGGCCGCCTCAAGCATCGCCGCCTTGCGCGCCGTGGCCTGCAATCCGGGCGCGGCAATCGCCCCGACGCCCTGCGTGTTCTACCGACACGTCGTCGCCGCCCGTTGCGTTTTGCCGAGCTTGTCTTCGCTATCCGTCGGCAGAGAATGGCTGCATGAACGCGCAGCATTCGCCAGGCACGCCGGCGAGCAATACGCGCTACCGCGCGCGGCGTGCGTTACACCTGCTTGTCTTGGGATTGTCGGCGACCGGGTTGCAGGCGGCGGCCCAGGAGCAGACCGAGGCGGTCTGGAAGGAGCAGGAAATCAGCTTCCAGTACAGGAGCTTCAACGCGATCTACTCATGCAGCTCACTGCAGCAAAGGGTCGTTTCGATCCTGCGCGCGGTCGGCGCGCGGGACGATCTCGAGGTGACGCTCCAGGACTGCGACGGACATTTCATGTCCGACTTCATGTCCGACGATCCCATGGACGCCAGACGCGCGGATCCTTCGGACACCTGGCGCTCGCCGTCGAGCCGCTCATGGAACGATCCGACCTGGGGCTCTCGCACCGATAGATTCAATCGACGCTCGCGACGCGAGCAATCGGTTCAAGTGCGCGCACGGGTGAAGACGCCCACCGAGGCGACGCCGGAAGCGCTCGCCCAGGCGAAAAAGGAGAAGAGCCGGCGCGAGCTGATCGCGCGCGTGAGCGGCAACCCGGCGCCGCTGCTCGAGAGCGCAGACCCGTTCCCTGCGCAGCGGATGCAAGTCACGCTGTCTCGCAAGACCATAGGCATCGAGCCCGAGGAATGCCAATTGCTCGAGCAGATGTCCGATAGCGTTTTCCGCAAGCTCGACGTCGATATCGTCAGTCGGAGCATGTCGTGCGACCCGAGGTCGCCGTCACGCATCCATCCGAAGCTTACCGTCGAAGCGCTCGTCCCGCTGGCCGTTGGTGCGACGGCGCTTCCGCAAATACCGGCGGCGGGCCAAGGCGAGTCTACGCGGGACGGCTCCGGCGGTTCCGGGTCGTCGCAAGCTCCGCAGCAAACACGGGAATCCGAAACTCCTTCCGATCCGGAGTGAGCACGCTGAGGCGACTGCTCGATTGCAAGGACGGCCAGCGGCGCAGTTGATGGAACAATAGAACACGCAGTGTAAGATTCTCGACCGTCACTGCGCAGCGAGCCGCTCTTGATGGAAATGACGCTCCCACCGATCGTGCGTCGCGCTGAGGCGTCCGACGCTGCAGCGCTCGCAAAACTTGCGGCGACGACATTCACTGAAACCTTCGGGCGCCTGTATTCGCCCGAAGATCTCACTGCATTCCTTGCGACCGCGCGTTCCGAGGAGAGATATCGGCGAATGTTCTCGGAGCCGCGAACGGCCTTATGGGTGGCTGCGGAACGCAACGGCGAACTGATCGGTTACGTGCTCGCCGGCCTCTGCAAGCTGCCGGTGCAGAATCTCGCCCCGCAAGCCGGAGAGATCAAGGAGCTGTACCTGCTATCGGCCCATCAGGGTCGGCAGATCGGCACGCGCTTGCTTACCACAGCGCTCGAATGGCTCGAAGCCGAGGAGTTCTCCCCGCTTTACCTCGGGGTCTGGTCCGAGAACCTGGGCGCTCAGCGCCTTTACGGCCGGTTCGGGTTCAACAAGATGGGTGAGTACGACTTCCCCGTCGGCAAACACGTCGATCGTGAGTTCATCTTGATCAGGCGCTGATTCTGGCGAGGCTCATCGAGCCTGATCAGGATCACGATTGCATGTTCGGCCCGATCAGTGGAAGGCGGACGCCCGGCGAAGCTGGGCGTCCGTCTTTCGCAATCGCGCGTCCTCAAATGAAGCGCCTTGGGACGCCGGATCCGATCAGGGGCCGAGCGTCACGACCGGCGCGAATCCGCCGTAGATCATCCGCGCGCCGTCGAACGGCATGGGGTTCGTCTCGGGGTTCATGCGCGGATCGCTCTTCATGAGATCTCCCATCTTCGACATGGCGGTGTCCCGGGTCTTCTTGTCCGGCCATTCGATCCACGAGAACACGACTGCTTCGTCGTCCTTCGCCTGCACGGCGCGGCGAAAGTCGGTCACTCTGCCGTCGGGCACGTCGTCGCCCCAGCATTCCAGGACCCGCGTCGCGCCGAGCTCCATGAATACGCTGTCGCCGCTTTTGGCGTGCTCCGTAAACTTTTCCTTGTTGCTCTTCGGGACTGCGATGATGAATCCGTCTACGTAAGCCATAGTGGTGCTCCTGTCGGGTGTTTGCAGGATCAGGGCTGTTCGTTTCGTCCCGCCCGCTGCGCATTGAGGCCAGCGGTGTGGCCTGGCGCGACTCGAACGTTTTCACGCGGATGAGAGTTTCCTTTTCTTTGACGAACGGCAGGCTCGCAGCCGCCGCGGTCGTCGCGTCTTGCGCCGACGCGACCTCGGATTGCGCTGGGTCCTTGTGCAGCGTGGTTCCGACGGCCCGCAATGATCCGGTCCGACCGAATCGAACGAGTTAACGTAGCAGCGCTCTTCCCGCAGAATGACCACGGCAGCCGGCGAAACAGGCCCTGCGAGGGCGCGCTGGCCGGAGTTGGAACGAACAACACCGACGGAGGAGCGAACATGAGCGTGATCCTGTCCTGGCTGATCTTGTCCTTTGCAGTGTGGCTGACCGACGCGCTGCTGCCCGGCTTCCATGTAAAAGGCGCCAAGAGCGCCCTGATCGTCGCGGCGATCTTCGGCGTGCTCAATTTTCTGCTTGGCTGGCTGCTGTTCGCGATCTTCACGGTAGCGACGCTGGGGCTCGCTTGGCTGCTCGCCTTCATTACGCGCTGGATCATCAACGCGATTCTGCTCGTCCTGACCGACAAGCTGACCGATCACCTGAAGATCGACAGCTTCGGTTGGGCGCTGGGCGGCGCGGCCATGATGTCGGCGATCGGCACGTTGGGCGAGTGGCTGGTCCGCTCGATCTTCTGAGGAAGGACAAATGTAAGGTCTTGCAAGTGTGTTTATCCGAAACGCCGCGTTGTGCGCCCGCGCTGCGTTGACCTATATGTGTTGACTTACTCAACCAGTTTCATTCTGCTTGATCTTGTCGCTTGATCCCCGCTTGCTCAGGCCCATCGCCACTTCCCACGTGATCGATTGACTGGCGGCCTGAACGTTCATTACGGGAGACTATGGCCATGTCGAAATCCACGACCGACCGCTCCACGCTGAGCACCGGCGCCCCGGCGTCGAGTGACCGCAATTCGCTCACAATCGGTTCTGACGGTCCTATTCTTTTGCATGACGTGCATTTTCTGGAGCAGATGGCTCACTTCAATCGGGAAAAGGTTCCGGAGCGTCAGCCACACGCGAAGGGATCGGGCGCCTTCGGCGTGTTCGAGACCACGGCTGACGTTTCGGCGTACACCAGAGCTGCACTCTTTCAGAAGGGAGCCTCGACCGAGATGCTGGCGCGCTTTTCCACTGTGGCGGGCGAGGCAGGGAGCCCGGACACCTGGCGCGACGTACGCGGCTTTTCGCTGAAGTTCTATACCAGCGAAGGCAACTACGATCTGGTAGGAAACAACACGCCCATCTTTTTCGTACGGGACCCGATGAAGTTTCCGCACTTCATCCGCAGTCAGAAGCGACTGCCCGATTCCGGTTTGCGCGATAACCACATGCAGTGGGACTTCTGGACGAGCAATCCGGAAACCGCGCACCAAGTGACGTATCTGATGGGTGTGCGAGGCCTGCCGCGTACTTGGCGACACATGAACGGCTATGGCTCCCACACCTACATGTGGGTGAATGCACAGGGCGAGAAGTTCTGGGTCAAGTACCACTTCCACACCCAGCAGGGCATGGCGTTCTTCAGCAACGCGGAGGCGGCCGCCGTGGCCGGCGCCGATGCAGACTTCCATCGTCGCGACTTGTTCGAGGCTATTGCACGAGGCGAGTACCCGAAGTGGACGCTGTCCGTCCAGGTCATGCCCTATCCCGAGGCCAAGACCTATCGGATCAATCCCTTCGACCTCACCAAGACCTGGCCGCACAAGGACTACCCGCTCTTCGAGGTCGGCACGATGACCTTGAACCGCAATCCGGAGAACTTTTTCGCTGAGATCGAGCAGGCCGCCTTTTCGCCGGGCGCCACCGTGCCCGGCATTGGTCTGTCGCCCGATAAGATGTTGCTGGGGCGCGCCTTCGCCTACAACGACGCCCAGCGCAACCGCATCGGGACGAACTTCCACCAGCTTCCGGTGAACCAGCCGAAGGTGAAGGTCAACACGTACATGTTCGACGGCCAGATGGCCTATCTTCATAGCGGCGCCGCACCCACTTACGCGCCGAACAGCGGCGACCGGCCCTGGGCCGATGCAACAGGACCGGTCCCCGATGGATGGGAGTCGGACGGCGACATGGTGCGCAGCGCCTACACCCTTCGCCCCGACGACGATGATTTCACACAGCCGGGGATTCTGGTCCGCGAGGTGTTCGATGACGCCCAGCGTGCAGCGTTGGTCGATCAGGTGGCCGGCAGCCTGCTCGGCGGCGTCCGTTCACCGGTCCTGGAACGCGCCTTCGAGTACTGGAAGTCGATCGATCCAGAGGTCGGCGGTCGTATAGAGCAGAAGGTCAGAGCGGGGAGCGGCGCCAAGCCCGCCGAAGGCATGGGCGAACGCTAACGACCGATGAAGTCCCTACACCGGCGCGGCCTGAATGTGGTGTTGCGCAGCCTTGGGCTTCCGTGGTATCAAGCACCCATGCAATCGAGCTTCCGCCGCTACTGGTTCTACTTTTACTTTGGGCGTCCGAACCTTCTGGCGGAAGGACTGAACTCGACCTGACGATCCGTTTCCCGAGTCACCCAAAAAACCGCCAGACCACTGGCGGTTTTTTTTTGCCGCCGACGGATGGCCCACTGGAGCCGAAGATAAATGAACATCCGCACCGACGACTTGCGCATATGTAACATCAGGGAGCTGGTTACGCCCGAGCAGGTGATGCACGAGCATCCGATCACGGAGCGCGCTTCGACGAGCGTCGACCGGGGAAGGCGGGCGATGCAGGAGATTCTTCACGGGCGGGACGACCGCCTGGCGGTCGTCATCGGACCATGCTCGATCCACGATCCGGAAGCGGCGCTCGAGTATGCGCATCGTCTGCAGGCGCAGCGCGAACGCTTCAGCAGCGATCTGGAAATCATCATGCGGGTGTACTTCGAGAAGCCGCGCACCACCGTCGGCTGGAAGGGGCTTATCAACGATCCGGATCTGAACGGCAGCTTCAACATCAACAAGGGCCTGCGCATCGCGCGCCGCCTGCTGTGCGACATCAACGAGCTGGGTTTGCCGGCCGGATGCGAGTTCCTCGACATGACCGTGCCGCAATACATGACCGAGCTCGTCGCCTGGGGCGCAATCGGCGCTCGCACCACCGAGAGCCAGGTGCACCGCGAGCTGGCTTCGGGCTTGTCGTGCCCCGTCGGCTTCAAGAACGGTACGGACGGGAACGTGAAGATCGCCATCGACGCCGTGCAGGCGGCGGCGCATCCACACCATTTCCTGGCCGTGACCAAGCAGGGCCGCAGTGCGATCGCCGCCACCGCAGGCAACGCCGATTGCCACGTGATACTGCGCGGCGGCAGGACGCCCAACTACGATGCGGCGAGCGTCGATGATGCTTGCAAGGCCCTGGCGGCGGCGCGCCTGCAGCCGTGCGTCATGATCGACCTCAGTCATGGCAACAGCAGCAAGCGCCCGGAGAACCAGCCGATCGTCGCCGCCGACATCGCGCGGCGCCTGGAAGCCGGCGAACGACGCATCACAGGCGTGATGGTCGAAAGCCACTTGAAGGCCGGTCGACAGGACTTGGTCGCTGGTCAGCCGCTCACTTATGGCCAGAGCATCACGGATGGTTGCATCGATTGGGAGAGCTCGGTCAACTTGCTCGAGCAGCTGGCGCGCGCCGTGCAGCGGCGACGCCTCGGTGGGGGCAAGACGTCTGTCAGTGAGGGTGAATTGGCCGCTGTTTCTTGACAGCGATTCGAGGTCGCCTTTGGCTGCGACGGCTCATCGTTTACGGCGGTCGATACGGATTGTGATGCTGGCGCTCAGTCGGCGCTCGGTCTGAGAGCGGGGGTGCTCTGAAGCCGGTATGGAAGGCGCGGACGCTTTTCCGCGCCTTCCGCAGCGGTCAGCGATCGTTACGCAGCTGAACCGAGTTCGTCACTTTGCGCACACCTTCGACGTCGCGCGCGACCTGCGTGGCGCGCGTGCGCGCCTCGGCGTCGTCTACGAAACCGCTCAGTTGCACGGTTCCTTCGAAAGTCTCGACTTCGATCTGGTGAGCCTTGGTCACGGGGTCCGCAATCAGCGCCGATTTCACTTTCGCCGTGATCACGCTGTCGTCCACCACGCGTCCCGCCTCGGCGGCGCTGCGCTCCACCGGTCCACCGTCTTCCTGGGTCGAGCTGCATGCGGCGACTCCGCCAGCAGCCAGCGCAACCAGGAATGCTGTAGCAACTTTGCTCGTCATCATGAAACTCCTGCAACGATCGAACTCGTTGTCATTGCCTACATGATAAAAAGCGTTCTGGCCCTGGAAGTTCCTCGATCGATCCGAGTGACGCCATCTGCAGACAGTGCAGGCGCTTCGATACGCAATTTCTACGGACGCGATCGAAGGCGGGTCAAGCAGGCTGCGTTCGGAGGTGTGGATCACATGCAGGGGCGCAGTAGTCGAGTGCGCCCGTAGAATGCAAAAGCGGCGCGGTGGTCAAGCCACCGCGCCGCTTCCGTTTTCGGAGATCAACCGCAGTTGATCAGAGTGGTCGCGCCAAGTGTGTAACGGCGGGGCTCGCCTCCTGCCACATGGCTAACACGCGCTCGGTCGCGCGCGTGCTGACATCCGATGATGAGGACTCAACGGCGACGCTCGTCCGCGCCTCGGGGGCGTCGGTGCGTACGTTCTGCGAGAACGCCGAACCGAGAACCAGGAGCGCGCCGGCTGCGATCAGGAGTTGCTTCTTCATGGTGTTCGGAATCTCTCGTGAATCAGGCGACGGCGACGAGCGGGCGCTTCATGTGCGTGATGCCGTCGGCGAGCAGCGGGCGCTTCATGTGCGTGATGCCGTCGGCGAGCAGCGGGCGCTTCATGTGCGTGATGCCATC
>Ga0079224_100017695_pt1 | contig 10054 bp, 14 predicted proteins | sample Stecom2015_FD_80414 | JGI IMG/M metagenome (GOLD analysis project Ga0079224, IMG submission 80414) | Agricultural soil microbial communities from Utah to study Nitrogen management - Steer compost 2015 | ecosystem: Environmental > Terrestrial > Soil > Agricultural land | place: USA: Utah... | reverse complement strand
TACCTGTTGATGAGACATTACGAAGGAATGATGAAAAGCGGTAATATGAAGAATAACCCTTCTAATTACCAAGTAGCTTAATATGATTCAATACAAGACTTCGGAAGAAGTTCAGTTAATAAAACAAAGTGCTGATATACTTGGCAGAGCTCACGGAGAAGTAGCTAAGTATATCAAGGAAGGGGTAAAGACCTCTTATCTTGACAAGATTGCTGAAGAGTTTATAAGGGATCATGATGGCGTACCTTCTTTCAAGGGGTACAACGGCTTCCCTTCTTCACTTTGTATCTCTGTGAACGAAGTAGTAGTTCACGGTTTTCCCAGTGATTATGAATTGAAAGATGGCGATATAATCTCAGTAGATTGTGGAGTCTTTCACCAAGGTTTTCATAGCGATTCCGCTTATACGTACCCTGTCGGTGAGGTTTCCCCTTCTGTTATTGCATTATTAAAAGCCACTCGAGATTCGCTCTATTTAGGCATCGAGCAAGCCGTAGCTGGCAAACGAATCGGTGACATCGGTTGTGCTATCCAAAAATTTGTCGAGGCAAAAGGCTACACGGTGGTCAGAGAGCTGGTAGGACATGGATTGGGTAGAAAACTACACGAGGCTCCCGAGGTTCCCAACTACGGAAAAAAAGGTAGCGGTGTCCCGTTAAAAGCGGGGATGGTGATTGCAATCGAGCCAATGATCAATCTGGGTACGCGGAATATCGTACAGGAACGAGACGGGTGGACTATCCGAACTGCAGATCGGAAACCTTCAGCTCACTACGAGCATACGGTAGCAATATTTGAGAATAAGACAGAGGTCTTGACGACCCACAAATACATAGAAGAGAATTTTAAATTCTAATATGGCCAAACAGACATCAATCGAGCAAGACGGAACCATCGTAGAGGCGTTGTCCAACGCCATGTTTAAAGTGGAACTGGAAAATGGACATCAGTTGATTGCTCACATTTCCGGTAAGATGAGGATGAATTACATCAAGATCCTTCCCGGGGATAAAGTCAAATTGGAATTATCTCCCTATGATTTGACAAAAGGCAGAATAGTATATCGATATAAATAGACTGACATGAAAGTAAAGACATCTATTAAGAAGAGAAGTGCTGACTGTAAGTTGATCCGAAGAAAAGGAGTACTGTACGTCATCAACAAGAAGAATCCTAAGTATAAACAAAGACAAGGTTAATCATGGCTAGAATTGCGGGTGTAGACATACCAGACAATAAGCGCGGCGAAATCGGACTTACCTATATCTTCGGAATAGGCAGAAGCGCCGCCAAGGCGATCCTGAGCAAGGCCGGTATCTCTGTAGACAAGAAAGCAGGAGAATGGAACGACGAAGAGTCAACCGCTATCCGTAACATCATCGCCGAGGAATTCAAAACCGAAGGTGTATTGAAGTCAGAGATCCAATTGAACATCAAGCGTCTGATGGATATCGGATGTTACAGAGGTTTGAGACACAGAAAAGGACTTCCTGTACGTGGTCAAGGCACTAAGAACAACGCCAGAACAAGGAAGGGTAAGCGTAAAACAGTTGCCAACAAAAAGAAAGCAACTAAATAAAACCTGATTTAGATTATGGCTCAGAAAAGAAACGATAAAGCAAAAGGTAAAAAGAGAGTAGTAAAGGTAGAAGCTGTCGGACAAGCTCACATCAGAGCATCCTTCAACAATATCATCATCTCCATTACCAATAATGCAGGTCAAGTGATCTCTTGGGCTTCTGCCGGTAAAATGGGTTTCAGAGGTTCTAAGAAAAATACTCCTTACGCTGCTCAGATGGCCGCTCAAAACTGCGGTCAAGTAGCTTACGACTTGGGTCTGAGAAAGATCGAAGTTTTCGTAAAAGGTCCAGGCGCTGGTCGTGAATCCGCGATCAGAACATTGCAAAACGTAGGATTGGATGTGACCACGATCATCGACGTGACTCCAATGCCGCACAACGGTTGTCGTCCTCCTAAGCGTAGAAGAGTTTAATTTTAAAAAGCTAAAAGAATGGCAAGATATACAGGTCCCAAAGCTAAAATCTCCAGAAGATTTGGAGAAGCAATCGAAGGGCATAGCAAGGCGCTTCAGAAGAAAAACCATCCTCCAGGCCAGCACGGCCGCGGAAGAAGAAAGAAGCAGTCTGAATATGCAATTCAGTTGTCTGAGAAGCAAAAGGCAAAATACATCTACGGCGTATTGGAAAGACAATTTGCCAAGATGTTTGATATTGCTTCCAGAAAGTCTGGTATCACCGGTGAAACTCTCCTTCAGCTTCTAGAAGCCCGTTTGGATAACACCGTGTACAGACTGGGAATCGCCCCAACACGTCGTGGCGCTAGACAGCTTGTTTCGCACAAGCACATCTTGGTCAATGGCGAAGTGGTCAACATCCCTTCTTATACTCTGAAGCCAGGTGACGTAGTTTCCGTAAGAGAGCGTTCTAAATCTCTGGAAGCCATCACCAGCAGCCTGGCAGGCAAAGCAGCAAACAGATATCCTTGGTTAGAGTGGGATAATGCTTCTTTGGCAGGCAAATTCGTCAGTGTTCCTGGTAGAGATGATATTCCTGAGAATATCAAGGAACAGCTCATTGTCGAACTTTACTCTAAGTAATTTTATTATTTTCAGCTAAAAACAGAACGAGATATATGTCCATACTAGCATTTCAAATGCCCGAGAAAGTGGTGATGGAAAAAGCCGATGACTTTCATGGCTTGTTCACTTTCAAACCACTCGAAAAAGGCTATGGAGTTACCATCGGTAATGCCCTGAGAAGAATATTGCTTTCTTCTTTGGAAGGATACGCCATCACTTCGATCAAAATCCCCGGAGTGGTTCACGAATTCTCAACCATCGAGGGCGTAGTAGAAGACGTGACTGATATCATTTTGAATTTGAAGCAGGTGAGATTCAAGAAAGTGCACGAAGCATTTGACGGAAAAATCACTGTCGAAATCAAAAATCAGTCTGTTTTCACCGCAGGGGACATTGCTAAGTTCACTTCTTCCTTCGACATTCTCAATCCGGAGTTGGTTATCTGTCACATCGACGAGACCAAAAACTTCGAGATCGAGATCACCGTCGAAAAAGGGAGAGGTTACCTACCAGCTGAAGAATCCAAACCAAAAGAGCAGGTTTTTGGACAAATCGCAATCGACGCCATCTTCACACCTATCAAGAATGTGAAGTACAGCGTAGAAAACACCCGGGTAGAGCAGAAGACTGACTTCGAAAAGCTGATCCTTGAAGTTTCTACAGATGGATCTATCCATCCTGAGAAAGCACTTCAGGAATCTGCCAAGATTTTGATCCAGCACTTCATGCTATTCTCTGATCAGACCATGGTCCTTGATTCTACCGGTGTAGCCGAGCCAGAGCCTATTGATGAGGAATTCCTTCACATGCGTAAGCTTCTCAAGACCTCTTTGAGCGACCTCGACCTTTCGGTGCGTGCGTTCAACTGTCTGAAGGCTGCCGACGTGAGAACTCTTGGCGATCTTGCCAGACTTGAGATTTCAGATATGATGAAATTCAGAAACTTCGGTAAGAAGTCTCTTGCTGAACTCGAGCAGCTGATCCAGGAGAAGAGTCTGACCTTTGGGATGGACATTTCTAAGTACAAACTTGACGAAGAATAATATACAATGAGACACGGTAAGAAATTTAACCACCTAGGAAGAACTGCCCCGCACAGGAAGGCAATGCTTTCTAACATGGCAACTTCCCTGATTCTTCACAAGCGTATTTCAACTACGCTTGCCAAGGCTAAAGAATTAAAGAAGTTTGTTGAGCCTCTGGTGACCAGAGCTAAAGAAGATTCCACTCACAGCAGACGTATCGCTTTTTCTTACCTGAAAAGCAAAGAAGCCATCAAGGCTCTTTTCGGAGAGGTTATTGAGAAAGTAGGCACCCGTCCAGGAGGATACACCAGAATTATCAAGACTGGTTTCCGATTGGGTGACAACGCTGAGATGTGTATCATCGAGCTGGTAGATTATAATGAACTGATGCTGAAAGATGCTCAGCCTGCTAAGAAGACCACTAGAAGATCACGTAGATCTGCTGGTGCTGCGACTGATGCGCCTGCAGCAAAAGCTACTTCTGCTCCGGCCGCTGAAGCTAAAACTGAAGAGCCAAGTGCTCCAGATGCATCCGCTGAAAGCGAAAAAGAAGAAAAATAAGTTGAAGATTACTTCAATATCAAAAGGATTGGACTCACGTTCAATCCTTTTTTTATACCCAAATCGCTTATCCTCCTTCCCGAGAATTGGTTAACTTTGCGCAACTTTCAAGAAAATGATCAAACAGAAAGCAACACTTCTTCTAGCTGATGGAACGGTGTTCCACGGCTCACTCATTGGTAAACCTGGTACTAACGGCGGCGAAATTTGCTTTAATACCGGCATGACCGGCTATCAGGAGATCTACACGGATCCATCCTACACCGGCCAGATCGTGGTCACCACTACCTCTCATATTGGAAATTACGGTGTACACGCAGAAGAGATAGAATCCGACCATCCTTGCGTAGCGGGCATCGTCGTGAATAGCTTCTCGGATGTTCACTCTAGAGTGGACGCCTCAGGCACCTTGCAGGAGTACCTCGTTAACTACGGAATTACCGGCATTGCCGACATCGACACCCGAATGCTGGTGAGACATCTGAGATCCCAAGGTGCGATGAATGCAATCATCAGCTCCGAATATGAGGAAGATCTGGATGGACTGAAGGCCGAACTAGCTAAGGTGCCGGATATGGCCGGCCTGGAGCTCTCATCGACCGTCTGCACTCAAGAGCCTTACTTCATCGGTGACGAGACTTCTTCCATCAAAGTGGCCTGCATCGACTACGGAATCAAAAAGAACATCCTGAGAAATCTTGCCTCCAGAGGAGTGTATTGCAAAGTATACCCGGCGAAAGCGAAACTTGCCGAGATGGAAGACTGGAATCCTGATGCCTACTTCCTCTCCAATGGTCCCGGTGATCCTGCCGTGATGGAATATGCGGTCGAGACAGTCAAAGAAATTCTCGAAACCGGCAAGCCTGTATTTGGTATTTGCCTTGGACATCAACTCCTTGCCGAAGCAGTAGGCATCAAAACCTACAAGATGCACCACGGCCACCGAGGCTTGAATCACCCGATCAAAAACCTCCTGACCGGGAAGAGTGAGATTACCTCTCAAAACCATGGCTTCAACGTGGTCAGAGAAGATACCGAAAATCATCCGAACGTGGAGATCACCCACGTCCACCTCAATGACAATACTGTAGCCGGAATAAGACTGAAAGACCGACCCGCTTTCGCAGTCCAGTATCACCCCGAATCGTCCCCCGGCCCGCACGATTCACGCTACCTTTTTGACGATTTTATCGCGCTAATTAATCAAAACTAATCTCATAAACCTTTTAAAACTATGACGTTGATTCAATCAATTCATGCAAGACAAATCCTCGATTCCCGAGGTAACCCAACCGTAGAAGTGGATGTATACACCGAAAACGGCGCGTTTGGCCGTGCGGCAGTACCAAGCGGAGCCTCTACCGGCGTCAATGAAGCAGTCGAACTCCGAGACGGAGACAAAAGCAAATATTTGGGAAAAGGCGTCTTGAAAGCCGTTTCCAACGTGAATGACATCATCGCTCCAGAACTGGTGGGAATGGATGTATTTGAGCAAAACACCATCGATCAGATCATGATTGACCTGGACGGTACCTCTACCAAGAGCAAGCTCGGTGCTAACGCGATCCTTGGAGTTTCTCTGGCAGTAGCCAAAGCTGCTGCAATGGAGGCTGGTCAGCCGCTTTACCGCTACATCGGCGGGGTCAACGCCAATACGCTTCCTGTACCGATGTTGAACATCATCAACGGCGGATCTCACTCGGATGCACCGATTGCTTTCCAGGAATTTATGGTTCGTCCGGTAGGCGCTCCTAGCTTCTCTGAGGCGATCAGAATGGGTGCTGAGATTTTTCACAACCTGAAAAAAATTCTTCATGACAAAAACCTGAGCACAGCAGTGGGCGATGAGGGCGGCTTTGCTCCAAACTTCTCTGGAGGAACTGAAGAAGCGCTTGCTTGTATCCTCGATGCCATTGCAAAAGCCGGTTACAAAGCGGGCGAAGAAGTGACCATCGCATTGGATTGTGCTTCGTCTGAGTTTTACAAAGACGGAAAATACGACTACTCCAAGTTTGAAGGCCCGACAGGGAAAATCAGATCCCGTGAAGAGCAAGTGGCATATTTAGCTGAATTGAGCGAGAAGTATCCAATCGATTCCATCGAAGACGGTTGTGCAGAGGAAGACTGGGCCGGATGGGCGATGTTGACCGCTAAGATCGGCGACAGAGTGCAGCTGGTAGGTGATGATCTTTTTGTTACCAATGTGAAATTCCTACAGAGAGGTATCGAAGAAAAATCTGCGAACTCTATCCTGGTAAAAGTAAACCAAATCGGTACTTTGACTGAGACCTTGAACGCAATCAACTTGGCTCACAAGGCTGGCTTTACAGCAGTGATGTCTCACCGTTCAGGTGAAACCGAAGATTCCACCATTGCGGACCTCGCCGTGGCTGTAAACTGTGGACAGATCAAGACTGGTTCTGCTTCGCGTTCTGACCGCATGGCCAAATACAATCAGTTGCTCAGAATCGAAGAGCAATTGGGTGAATCAGCTGTCTTCAAAGGCAGATTGAAGTAATTCAATAGTCTAATTTCTTTTTGACAGCCTACGAAGGTAGGCTGTCTTTTTTTTGCACCATTTTTGTACCTTGGCCCTCGAATTTCGACTTGATTATGAAGAAGCTTCTTAAATACAGCAGCAATTTTTACGTCTTGGTCAGCCTGTTTTTTTTGTTCTGGATGCTTTTCATTGACTCAAACAACTTGGTGAATCATTTTAAGCTGAGCCAAAAATTGAATCAATTGGAGGATCAGAAGGAGTTCTATCTGGAGAAAAAGGAAAAAATCAATGCAGAACGCGAAGAATTGATGAGCAATCCGGAACTCCTGGAGAAGTTTGCCCGTGAGAGGTATTTGATGAAAAAACCTACTGAGGACCTATATGTCATTGTCGAAAAATAGTCTAGCCGTATTCGCCCTTCTCGGGCTTTTTTTTATTTCTGAGCAGGCCTCTGCCCAGCGGGAGATTTACTCAGATTCGATCCCCTTCAAAGACCGCCTGTATTTCGGAGGGAATTTCGGACTGCAGTTTGGGACAGTCACCTTGGTCGATGTGTCGCCCTTGGTGGGAGTGATGATCACTCCCAGGCTGTCAGGAGGCGTGGGTGCCACGTTTCAATATTACGACGACAGCAGATTCCGCGGTGCCGATGGCACCTCCTATGGCGGGCGGGTTTTTGGACGGTATAATATTTTGCCCAACATATTTGCCCAGGCGGAGTATGAGTCTATCAACTGGGAATCCTTTGATTTTTCGGAAAACGAGTACCGCCGTGGCTGGTCGAACGCCTTGTTTCTGGGAGCCGGTTATTTCATGCCGTTCGGCAGTAGAGGTGGAGCAAATTTCACCTTCCTTTACGACGTGCTTCATGATAATCAAAATTCCTATTACGCCGAACCTTATGTGATACGTGTCGGTTTTGTCCTTTGAAGATCCAAAACCCAACCGCATGGATTCCTTGATCAAAAAGATTCATCAGGCTCACCAAAATGCTCCTGATTTTCCTCCCCCGAAAACCATTCAGCAGTTTTTTGAAGATTTGTTAGGGTTGCTCTTCCCCGAGTTTTCGGTGCAAAACATCCGAGAGGAGGAGGATGTGAAATCCACGATGCAGACCCTCCAAGCTCAGCTGGCCAAGATCCTATCGCGAAATCCCCACCTGCATGCCGGTGATGGAGAGGAAGTGGCTCAGGCTTTCTTCGAAGGTCTGGAGACCGTGTTTGACTGGATCAATCAGGATGTCGATGCGATGTATCGGGGAGATCCCGCCGCCAAGTCCCGGTCCGAGATCCTCAGGAGCTATCCCGGTTTCTTTGCCGTCTCTGCCTACCGTATAGCACATCTGCTACATGAGTTGGGTATTGCCCTAGTCCCCCGAATGATCACCGAATATGCCCATAGCAGAACGGGTATTGATATTCACCCCGGTGCCAGGATTGGTCAATACTTCTGCATCGACCACGGCACAGGAGTCGTCATCGGTGAGACGACCGTCATCGGAGACCATGTGAAGATCTACCAGGGTGTGACACTGGGTGCTTTGAGTGTAGACAAGGCCGACGCCGACGTCAAGCGTCACCCCACGATAGAGGATCACGTAGTGATCTATTCGGGTGCGACCATCTTGGGAGGAAAGACAGTCATAGGAAGCCATAGCGTGATCGGAGGGAATGTGTGGTTGACCAAATCTGTTCTCCCAGGCTCCAAGGTCTACTACCAGACTCAGATGCACCACGAGGCAGGGACAGTGACGGATCTCTATGTCTTCAAGAATGATTTGGAGTAGGAAAGTGATGACAGGAGAATCCCAATTGGGGAGGGGCGTTGCACAGCTCAATCCCGATGATTTCAGGTGCTCAGTGACTATATTTTCATCTCGAAGTTGAGGACATCAACAGGAGTAAATGAATTTTTTGACGACAAAGAAACAGTAACACGCAAAACATGAAACTCTTTGAACTGATTGGCAAGACGCCCCTAGTCGAACTTGACCATATCCCACAAAATCCCCGGGTAAAGATCTTCTGCAAGATGGAAGGGCAAAATCCCGGAGGAAGTGTCAAGGACCGCGCAGCATACAACATGATTCGCTCGGCCCTGGATCGGGGCGAGATCAAATCCGGTGACAAGCTTGTTGAAGCCACCTCCGGGAATACCGGCATCGCTTTGGCCATGGTTGCTAAGGTTCTCGGTCTCGACATGACCCTAATCATGCCCGACAACTCCACCAAGGAGCGCGTGCTGTCCATGGAGGCCTATGGGGCAACAGTTATCCTGACGCCCGCTGCCCAGACCATCGAGTATTCACGGGTCTTGGCAGAAAAGATGCGCGATGAGGATGGCTACTACTTGCTCAACCAATTTGCTAATCCCGACAATTACCTCGCGCACTACTACACCACCGGCCCGGAGATCTGGGGCGATACCAACGGCAAGATCACCCACTTCGTCTCCGCCATGGGGACGACGGGGACCATCATGGGAGTATCTAGGTTTTTGAAGCAAGTCAATTCAGAAGTACAGATCGTCGGGACCCAGCCCACGGAGGGATCAAGTATTCCTGGTATCCGTCGATGGTCCAAGGAGTTTTTACCGGAGATCTTCGAGGCCTCCCGGGTAGACCGCGTGATCGATGTCAGTGAGGTTCAGGCGACCGAGATGACCCGCCGCATGGCTAGAGAGGAAGGAATCCTGGCCGGCATGAGCAGCGGTGGTGCTTTGCACGCGGCGATCGAGCTCTCCAAAGAACTGGACGAAGGATTGATCGTCTGCATCGCCTGTGACCGCGGTGATCGGTATTTGAGTTCGGATCTGTTTGGGTGAGGAGGATTGGGAGGTTGGGAGGTTGAAATGTTGGAAAATTGGAAGGTTAAAAAGTTGTAAAGTTGTAAGGTTGGAAAGTTGAGGTTCCTGAAGGTTGGGAGGTTGGGATGTTGAATTGTTGGTAAATTGAAGGTTGTAAGGTTGTAAGGTTGTGAGGTTGAAAAGTTGTAAGGTTGAAACGTTGAGGTTCCTGAAGCTTAGGTGGGTGAGGAGGATTGGAAAACTGGAAGATTGAAAACTTGTAAGGTTGAAAAATTAGGTTTCCCTAAGAATGGGGCTTAGGTGGGTTATTTGCAGATTTTTATATATCCTCTTTGGTGCCGGTATGTTTTAATGCCAAATCTCAATTCGATGGTTGGATAATCACCGGTCATCGGTGGTCGGACATACCAATGCCATAGGCATAACCGATTGTTTAGCCAGCCTGTAAGCTCCCCCGATTGTCGGCCATTTGAAAGTTGAATTGAAAACATCAACTTTAAATGGTTATTATGAAAAAATCGAGATTCACAGAAACGCAGATCGTCAAAGCGATCAAAGCTCATG
>Ga0079224_100017694_pt1 | contig 10054 bp, 9 predicted proteins | sample Stecom2015_FD_80414 | JGI IMG/M metagenome (GOLD analysis project Ga0079224, IMG submission 80414) | Agricultural soil microbial communities from Utah to study Nitrogen management - Steer compost 2015 | ecosystem: Environmental > Terrestrial > Soil > Agricultural land | place: USA: Utah... | reverse complement strand
GGCTGACCGCGCGCCCGCTCAGCGGTCGTGCACGTTGACCCCCATGCCGGTGCGCAGCGCCTCGGGGCTCAGCTCGCCCTCGCGGTAGAGGAGCTGGTGCCGGTCGGCCGGCATCAGGGTCCGGATCAGCCGGAGCGGCCGGTCGCCCGAGTAGGCCAGCCGGTCGTGCACCATCAGCGGGACCCCCGGGCCGACCGAGAACAGGGTCGACTCCTTGAGCGAGGGCATCCGGGCGCCGATCACGTCCCACGACCCGGTCTGCGGGTAGCCCATCTCCTCCAGCAGGGCCCGCACGCCGCCCTGGATGTCCTCCGGGCCGACCAGCTCGGCCCCCTTGGGGTTCTCCAGGGTGAGGAAGCGCGGGTAGTAGGCCATCTGCCGCTGCCACAGCCGGCCGTTGAGGTAGCGGTCGCAGCGGCGGATCACCACGGACCGGTCGTCGCCCGCGCCGAGGCCGAGCAGTTCGGCGACGGCGTCGCCGGCGGCCTCCACCATCACCCGGAGCCGCTGGTGCGGTTCGGCGTCGCGCTCGGCCTCCACCCGCTCGACGTAGGAGGCGTAGTGCTCGTCGTCCTCGCCGTCCGCGGAGCCGCCGGCCAGGTGGGTGACGGGGGCGTAGCTGCGGACGGTGCTGCCGCTGCCCTGCTTGACGTCGATCCGGCCGCGGCTGGTGAGTTCCTGGAGCGCCCGGCGGACGGTGTTGCGCGAGGTGCCGTACCGCCCCATGAGCTTGTCCTCGGTGGGAAGCGCGGCCCCGGGAGGATAGCGCCCCTCGTCGATGTCCTCCATGAGGTCGTGGGCGATCTCCAGGTGCCGTGGCTCCATAGTCCGCTCCCCGTCGCCTATTCGTACCAATGATTCTACTCACCGGCCTTGACGGGACGCGAACAAGGGCCGATGGTAAGAATTATAGGAATGAATCCGATCAAGCTGAACAGGAGAACAGGACGCCCTAGAGATCTTCAGCGCACACGGGTTCATTTCCTCTCCCCCGGGGCCGCCCCGGGACCGCGCGGGCCCCAAGACCTCCCGCACGGAACGAAACGAGAGGAGGAAGAAAATGCCCCTGTTCATCGGGATCATCACCGTGGTGCTCGTGCTGTTCTTCAGCGCCTTCCTCGGCCTGCTGATCGCCGCCTCCATCGGCATCAAGCGCAACGACCGCGGCCACTACCGCGCACTCCGCTCCGGAACCGCGCACCGCTCGTTCTCCGGCGCCGGACGCGCCCTGTCCGGTGTCCGCTTCCCCGACCAGGTCGCGATCCCCCTCCCCCGCCAGGAGGCCGGCGGGGAGACCGACGGCGACGAGAACGGCTCGGCCCCGGGCCGGGAGCGGACGCTGATCTGACCCCGGGGCCGCTCCGCCCCGGTGCGCGGGGTCTCCGCGCCCCCGCGCCTCTCCGCCCCGCCGCCCGGAGCATTCCGGGCCGGCCGGGCGGGGGCTCCGAACACCCGGCCGAGAATGACCACGGCGACGAGATCCGGGCGCCCGCAAAAACGGACACCGGCCCCGTCCACCCCTTTTCCACCCTCTTTTTCGACCGCGGCCGCGGGGTGCCCGGAACGAATTCGAACCGCGCTTTTCCGGCACCCCGCCGGCTGCGCGTTCGTTCATCGGCCGGTCCGGACCGCGGTCCGGACCGGCCGATGAACGAACGCGATGAGGGCCGCCCGGGATCTCCCGAGCGGCCCGGCCGGAATCCGGCGAAATCCGGCGGACCGGATCAGTCCATCGCGGCCAGCAGGTCGGCGACCAGGTCGTCGGCGGACTCGATGCCCACCGAGAGCCGGACCAGGTCGGCCGGGACCTCCAGCGGCGAGCCGGCGGTGGAGGCGTGCGTCATCCGGGCGGGGTGCTCGATCAGCGACTCCACGCCGCCCAGCGACTCGCCCAGGGTGAACAGCCGCGCCCGGTCGCAGACCCGCAGCGCGGCCTCCTCGCCGTCGCGCAGCCGGAACGACACCATGCCGCCGAACGCGCGCATTTGCCGCTCGGCGACCTTGTGCCCGGGGTGCTCCGGCAGGCCCGGGTAGAGCACCTCGCGCACCGCCGGGTGGCCGGAGAGCGCCTCGACGACCTTCTCCGCGTTGGCGCAGTGCCGGTCCATCCGGACGCCGAGCGTCTTGGCGCCGCGCAGGGTCAGCCAGGCGTCGAACGGCCCGGCGACCGCGCCCATGGTGTTCTGGTGGAAGGCGATCCGCTCGCCCAGCTCCGGGTCGGCCGCCACCAGGGCGCCGCCGACCACGTCGGAGTGGCCGCCCATGTACTTGGTGGTGGAGTGCACCACCACGTCCGCGCCGAGCAGCAGCGGCCGCTGCAGGTAGGGCGAGGCGAAGGTGTTGTCCACCACCAGCAGCGCCCCGCCGTCGTGCGCGATCTCCGCCATCGTCTCGATGTCGGTGATGTTGAGCAGCGGGTTGGTCGGCGATTCGGTCCACACCGCGACCGTGGACGGGCGCATCGCGCGGCGCACCGCGGCCGGGTCGGTCTGGTCCACCGCGTCCCACTCCAGGCCCCAGCGCTCCAGCACCTTGGAGAAGAGCCGGAAGGTGCCCCCGTAGGCGTCGCCGGGGATGATCACGTGGCCCCCGGGGCCGGCGATGGTGCGCAGCAGGGTGTCCTCGGCCGCCATGCCGGAGGCGAACGCCAGCCCGCGGGCGCCCGATTCGAGCGCGGCCAGGCACTCCTCCAGCGCGGTCCGGGTGGGGTTGGCGGTACGCGAGTACTCGTAGCCGCCGCGCAGCCCGCCCACGCCGTCCTGGGCGTAGGTGCTGGTCTGGTAGATGGGGACGACCACCGCACCCGTCTCGGCGTCGGCCTCCTGGCCGGCGTGGATCGCCAGCGTCTCAAACCCGTCGAACGTCATGGCACCACACTAGATCGTCGGCCGCCTCCCGCGCCCCGTCCTTCCCTGTGATGAGCACGGGTTTCACCGCGGGCCGGGTCAGGGCTGGGAGGCGGCCGGGCCGCCGGGGCAGGCGCCGCCCGGACGGGACGGGTGCGGGCCGTCGGGGCGGTCGCCCGGCGGGCGCAGCGGGGGGATCCAGCCCGCTTCCGCGTCGTGCCGGCGGACGATCCGGCCGGGCACGCCGGCGATCACGCTGTGGTCGGGGTAGGCGCCGGGGCGGACCACGGTGCCGGCGGCCACCACGCAGTTGCGGCCCAGCCGCGCCCCGGGCAGCACCACCGCGTTGGCGCCGAGCCAGGTGCCGGAGCCGATCCGCACCGGGTCGTCCACCGGCCACTGCCGCCCCACCGGCACCTCGGTGTCGCTGTACACGTGGTTCTGGTCGGTGATGTAGACGTAGGGGCCGGTGAACACGTGGTCGCCGATCTCGATCGAGCAGTGCGCGACGATGTGCGACCCGCGCCCGATGGTGCACCCGTCGCCGATCCGGATCAGCGGCCGCGGGCCCAGGTCGAGGCCGGGCAGCATGCCCGCGGCCAGGGTGATGTCCGCGCCGATCAGGGTGTGCGAGCCCAGTTCGATCCACGGCTCGCCGAAGACCGTCGCGGTGGGGAAGGCGATCGAGGTGCCGGGGCCGTAGCCGGCGAAGCGGCGGGCCGCCCGCGACCCGTGACGGATCTCGGCGCTGCGGCGCGCCCAGGACCACGCCGCCCGCATCATCCAGGAGAACAGCCGTGACACCCGGAGCCCCATATCTACCGACCGGTAATGACGAGGTGCACTGTAACCGGCGGCGGGCGGCCCCGGCGAAGCGCCCCCGGTTCTTTCCGGGCCCCTCCCCTCCGGCCCCCGCCCGCGCCGGACCTCGGCCCCGCGCCCGCCCTCGGTGCAGCCGACCCGCGGCAGCACCGCCTCGCGATGAAGCCCGCCTGCATCGGGCCCGCGCTGTCGTCTTTCCCCGGCCCTTCCCGCCTCCGGCGACGCGGTCACCTCCGGTGGGCCGGGCGAAGACGACGACACGGGACTCGACGTCACCGGGGGGCGGAACACCGCCCGCCCCATCGGCCTCCCGCAGCCGGTCGCGGCGGCGCCGAGCCCCGGCTCGACGCCTCTGCCCGGCCCGCGGCCTCGCTGCCCCGTACCGGGCGTGCGGTCAGGACCGGGAAAGCGGCACCTGCGGGCGCAACGAAGTGCGCGGCATCGCAGAACGGGCTGCACCGCAGGTGGGGCGGGCTGCACTGCGGGCGGGCGGAGCAGCGCGGACAGGCGGAGCGGCGCGGGCGGGGCCGCCGGATCGGGGCCCCGCCCCCGGAGCTCGGCCGCTCCGGCCGCCCCGCGCCTCCTAGCCGGCCAGGTGGGCCAGGACGTCCTGGCGGGTGAGGACGCCCGCGGGCTTGCCGTCGCGGAGCACCACCACCGCGCCGGCGTTCTGCAGCAGCCGGACGCACTCGCTGACCGGCTCGCCGCCGCCGACCACCGGCAGCGGCGGGCTCATGTGCTCCGAGATGGTGTCCTCCAGGCGGACCCGGGAGGTGAACAGCGCGTCCAGCACGTCGCGCTCGGCGATGGAGCCGACCACCTCGGCCGCCATCACCGGCGGCTCCTCCTTCATCACCGGGAGCTGGCTGACCCCGTACTCGCGCATGATCTCCACCGCGGTGCCCACCGTCTCGTGCGGGTGGACGTGCACGAACTCGGGCAGGTCGCCGGCCTTGCCGCCGAGCACGTCGGCGGCGGTGGGCTCCTCGGTCTCGGCGCTGAGGAAGCCGTAGTCGGCCATCCACTCGTCGTTGAAGATCTTTCCGAGGTAGCCGCGGCCGCCGTCGGGCAGCAGCACCACGATGACGTCCTCGGGGGAGGCGGTGGCGGCCACCCGCAGCGCCGCCTCGACGGCCAGCCCGCAGGAGCCGCCGACCAGCAGCGTCTCCTCCTTGGCCAGCCGGCGGGTCATCAGGAAGGAGTCCTTGTCGCTGACCGCGACGACCTCGTCGCAGACGGACTGGTCGTAGGTCTCCGGCCAGATGTCCTCGCCGACCCCCTCGACCAGGTAGGGGCGGCCGCTGCCGCCGGAGTAGACCGAGCCCTCCGGGTCGGCGCCGATCACCTTGACCCGGCCGCCGGAGACCTCCTTGAGGTAGCGGCCGGTCCCGGTGATGGTGCCGCCGGTGCCGATGCCGGCGACGAAGTGGGTGATCCGGCCCTCGGTCTGCTCCCAGATCTCCGGGCCGGTGGAGCGGTAGTGCGACTCCGGGTTGTTCTGGTTGGTGTACTGGTTCGGCTTCCACGCACCGGGGATGGTCTGCGCGAGGCGGTCGGAGACCGAGTAGTAGGACTCCGGGTGGTCGGGCGCCACGGTGGTCGGGCAGACCACCACTTCGGCGCCGTAGGCGCGCAGCACCGCGAGCTTGTCCGCGCCGACCTTGTCCGGGCAGACGAACACGCAGCGGTAGCCGCGCTGGGCGGCGACGATGGCCAGGCCCACGCCGGTGTTGCCGGAGGTGGGCTCGACGATGGTCCCGCCGGGTCCGATGAGGCCGTCCTTCTCCGCCTGCTCGACCATGCGCAGCGCGATCCGGTCCTTCACCGACCCGCCGGGGTTGAAGTACTCGACCTTGGCCAGCACGGTCGGCGCCAGCCCTTCGGTCACCTTGTTCAGCCGCAGCAGCGGGGTGTCTCCGACGAGGTCGATCAAAGACTCGTGCACCCGCATGAGGGTTCTTCCTTCCGACGCCATTGTCCGAGGATCGGCCCTGGTTGCGGCCGTTCTCCCCTGTCGGAGCCGACATTACCGTCCGGTGGCGGCCACGCGGGGCGTACCGCGGGCGCGCAGGGGGCACCCTCCTAGTGGGGCGCGGCACCGCGCCCCATCGGCATGGTGATCGCGGTACGGGCGGGAGGCGGGAGATGCTGCTGGCGGCGAGGGGGCGGAGGATCGCGACCGCCGCGGCCTTCGGGGGCGGCGGTCTGACCCTGCTCGGGGCCGGCACGGTGGCGCTGCTGTACCTGCAGGCCAAGCTGGCGCACCGGGCGGTCGGCTTCACCGAGTGGCAGCGGCCGCGGGTGCGCCGGGTCTACGGCGAGGGCGAGGGGCCGCCGATCTCCTTCGCGCTGCTCGGCGACTCCACCGCGGCAGGGTTCGCGCTGACCGAGGGGCCGCTGACCCCCGGGGTGCTGCTCGCCGAGGGCATCGCGGCGGTCGCCGACCGGCCGGTGCGGCTGCGCAACATGTCGGTGGTCGGCGCGGTCTCCGCCGACCTGGACTCCCAGCTGGACCGGTTGCGCGGCGCCCCGGTCGATGTGGCCGTGGTGTTCATCGGCGCCAACGACGTGATCCGGCTGACCCGCCCCGCCGACTCCGCCGACCACCTGCGCGGCGCGGTGCGCCGGCTGCGCGCGGGCGGCGCCGAGGTCGTCGTGGCCACCTGCCCCGACCTGGGCAGCGTCCGCCCGATCGGGTGGCCGCTGCGGTCCGTCGCGCGGCGCGCCTCCCGCCGGCTGGCGGCCGCGCAGACCGTCGCGGTGGTGGAGGCCGGCGGGCGCACCGTCTCGCTGACCGACCTGCTGGCCGACGAGTTCTGGGCGCGCCCCGAAGAGCTGTTCGGCCCGGACCGGTTCCACCCCTCGGCGCGCGGCTACGCGGCCGCCGCATCGGTGGTGCTCCCCTCGGCCTGCGTGGCCCTGGGCCTGCTGCCCGAGCTGGAGGAGGCGGAGGAGGCGCCGGAGGAGGTCCTGCCGGTGCACCGGGCCGCGGCCGCGGCCGTCGACCGGCCGGGCACCGAGGTCTCCGGGACCGAGGTGGCCGGGCGGGAGCGCGGGCCGCTCGGCCGCTGGGCGATGCTGCTGCGGCGCCGCCCCGAGGCGCCCGCGGAGCAGGTGCCGGCGGCGGCCGGGGCGGGTAGCCCGACCCCGGGCGGCGACCTGGAGGACGGCACAGGTTAACGTGCCGGTAATAACGTGATCTCCTGTGCGGGCGCCGCCCCGCACACCGTCGAGAAGGGCCGCGAGCATGCCTGAAGCCGTCATCGTCGCGACCGCGCGCTCGCCCATCGGGCGCGCTTTCAAAGGGTCGCTGAAGGACCTGCGGGCCGACGACCTCACCGCGCAGATCATCACCGCCGCGCTGGCCAAGGTCCCCCAGCTGAACCCGGAGGACATCGACGACCTGCTGCTCGGCTGCGGCCTGCCCGGCGGGGAGCAGGGCAACAACCTGGCCCGGGTGATCGCGGTGCAGCTCGGCCTGGACACCGTTCCGGGCGCCACCATCACCCGGTACTGCTCCTCCAGCCTGCAGACCACCCGGATGGCCTACCACGCCATCAAGGCCGGGGAGGGCGACGTGTTCGTCTCCGCCGGCGTGGAGATGGTCAGCCGGTTCACCAAGGGCAACAGCGACTCCCTGCCGGACACCAAGAACCCGCTGTTCGCCGGGGCCGAGGAGCGCACCGCCAAGCGGGCCGAGGGCGGCGCCGCGGCCTGGACCGACCCGCGCGAGGACGGCGAGGTCCCGGACGTCTACATCGCCATGGGGCAGACCGCGGAGAACGTGGTGCAGCTGCGCGGGCTCTCCCGGCAGCGCCAGGACGAGTTCGGCGTGCGCTCGCAGAACCTCGCCGAGAAGTCCATCGAGAACGGCTTCTGGGAGCGGGAGATCATCCCGGTCACGCTGCCCGACGGCACCGTGGTGAGCAAGGACGACGGCCCCCGGCCCGGCACCACCTACGAGAAGGTGTCGCAGCTCAAGCCGGTGTTCCGGCCGGACGGCACGGTCACCGCGGGCAACTGCTGCCCGCTGAACGACGGCGCCGCAGCGGTGGTCGTCATGAGCGACGCCAAGGCCCGGCAGCTGGGCATCACCCCGCTGGCCCGGATCGTGTCCACCGGTGTCAGCGCGCTGTCCCCGGAGATCATGGGCCTGGGCCCGGTCGAGGCGTCCCGCCAGGCGCTCAAGCGCGCCAACATGACCGTCTCCGACATCGACCTGGTGGAGATCAACGAGGCGTTCGCCGCCCAGGTGCTGCCCTCCGCCGACGACCTGGGCATCGACATCGACTCCCAGCTCAACGTGAACGGCGGCGCGATCGCGGTGGGCCACCCGTTCGGCATGACCGGCGCCCGGATCACCGGCACCCTGCTCAACGGGCTGCAGTTCCACGACAAGACCTTCGGCCTGGAGACCATGTGCGTGGGCGGCGGCCAGGGCATGGCGGCCGTCTTCGAGCGGCTCAGCTGAGCGCGGGCCCTGCGCGCGGAATCTGCGCCCGCGGAACCGGGGCCGAGCGGTTCCGGCGGGCCCGGCGGGGCGTCCCGGAGGGGCGCCCCGCCTCGTCCTGCGCACCCGCCTCCGGCGTTCCTCCTGTTCGGGGACGGGAAGAGCATCCGAAGGTAAAACCCGGTCACCAGGTCTTGTCCGCACCGGGTTCCTGATGCAGGGTCGCAGGTAAGTGCCGCTCACACTCGGAGGTGCACAGATGTCGGTGACCCACTCGCCGGAGATCCACGCGCAGCTGCTCGACCGCATCCCGTCCGTCACCGGTCGCGAACTCCACGAGTGGTTCGACACCCTTGACAGGGGTCCAAGCCTGACCCGCTGCTCCGAGCGGACCAACTGGTTGGCCGACGAGCACAACCTCAGCCACGGCTACGCCCAGGCCATCGTCCAGGAGTACGTCCGCCGGCGCCGCAACCGCACGCCCGTCCCGCGCCAGCGCTGACCGCGCGCCCGCGCCCGTCCAACGGCGAGGGGCGCCGCACCCGATCCTCCGGGTGCGGCGCCCCTCGTTCGTTCGCGGCCCGCCCGGAGCAGCGGGCTGCTCCGGGCGGCGCGGCCGAGGCGGCCGGGACGGCTACTCGGCGAACATCGACTTCAGGATCCAGATCAGGCGCAGGATCTCGATGTAGAGCCAGACCAGGGTCACGGTCAGGCCGAAGGCCAGCTGCCAGGAGAACTTCTCCGGCAGGCCGGCCGCGATGGCGTCGTCGACCTGCTTGAAGTCGATCGCCAGCACCGCGGCGGCGATGACGATGGCGACCAGGCTGATGATCAGGCCGAGCGGGCTGGCGGCGCGCAGCCCCAGGCCGCCGTCGATGAAGAAGCCGGCGACGAAGTTGACCAGGATCAGCGCCAGGAAGCCGATCGCGGCGGCCGAGACCACCTTGATGAAGGTGTTGTTGACCCGGATGATCTCGAACTTGTACAGCGCCAGCATGGTGCCGGCGACGAACAGGGTGCCCATCACCGCGGGGAGGACCAGGACGCCCCGCTCACCGTCGGAGACGCCGGACGCGGCCAGCTGCATCTCCAGGATCGCGCTGAACCCGCCGACGAGCAGGCCCTCGAGCGCGGCATAGGTCAGGATCAGGGCGGGGTTGGTGGACCCCTTGAAGCCGATCACCAGGCCGAGCACCAGTCCGCCGAGCGCACCGACGAAGGTCAGAGCCATGCCCAGGCCCGGGTTGGACCAGCTGAGGAAGAAGGTGAGGGCGGCGAAGACGACGACGGTGCCCAGGGTGAACCCGGTGCGCATCACGACGTCGTCGATGGTGACGGGGCGGCCGCCGGCGGGCGCCATCGGCGGCTGCTGGTAGCCGGGCTGGGGGTGGCCGGGCTGGCCGTACCCCTGCTGGTACCCGTACTGGTCATAGGGCTGCTGCTGGTAGCCGGGCTGGCCGTACGGCTGCTGGTAGCCGTACTGGGGCTGCCCGTACCCGACGCCCTGACCGGACTTCATCGCCCGCTTCAGGACGGGATTGGAGCTCCTCATCCGCATTGTTCGCGCAAGCCTTTCCAGGGCTGTGGGTCTACTGCCTTCAACGTAACGGACGGGCGGCCGGGCGGGTTCCCCGCGCTTTGTCACGGCTCGGACTCGACTCGCCGACCCGCAGGTGACCGGGGTGCGGCGGTGCCGCCGGAACGGCGCGCCGACCGGGCGGGGGTTGACAGCGGCCCGCCCCGCGTCCCATGCTCGGCGCCATGAGCCCACAACCCCGCCTCCTCCCGGCGCTGCGCCGGAGCGAACTCGGCCGTGGGGTGCGCCGCGGCGCCGCCGGTGTGATCCGGCGGCGCGGCCGCCTGGGCTCGCCTCCCTTCTCCTGTCGCTGAGCAGGGCCCCGTCCGCCCCGTCTTCTCCGCGCGGACGCCGCTGCTC
>Ga0079224_100017693_pt1 | contig 10054 bp, 11 predicted proteins | sample Stecom2015_FD_80414 | JGI IMG/M metagenome (GOLD analysis project Ga0079224, IMG submission 80414) | Agricultural soil microbial communities from Utah to study Nitrogen management - Steer compost 2015 | ecosystem: Environmental > Terrestrial > Soil > Agricultural land | place: USA: Utah... | reverse complement strand
TGGTCGCCGAGCTCGCGGACGCGCTCGATGGCGAGGGGGCGCAGGGCCGGGTCGTCGTGGTGGCCCTCGGCGAGCCAGAACCACAGCGCCTCGTTCTGCGCCGGCGTGGTCGCCTGCATGAAGCCGATGTTGACGATCGAGGCGCCGAACTGCGGCGCGAGGTCGAGGAGCCGGTGCGCGTCGGCGAGGTTGCGCTCCCCGTGCTCGACGTCGACGACGCTGCTGCGGGTCATGGAGATCGAGGAGATCGCCAGCCCCTCGTCCTTGAGCACCTGCGCGAACTCGGCGACCCGCTCGTCGCTCAGCTGCGCGAGCGGCACCCAGGCGTCGGTCGGGTCGATGTGGTCGAACCCGAGCTCGCGGACCTGGCGCAGCTGCTCCGCCCAGACGGATGCGGGTGCGTCCTTGATGTGGCCCCCGTCGGGGGCGGTGTTGCCGAACGAGAGCATGTTGCACGCAATCGGCCAGTTGTCCGCTGTGAACATCGCTGTCCTTCCTGGTTCCTCCGCTGTGTGGACCTTGCGTCCTATAGGATATAGGCCGTAACGTAGATCACGTCAACCGCCAGAGCCGGGCGACCTGGACACCGGCCAACGATGACCGAGGAAACCGACGATGACCTATCTGCTCAACAACCCCGACGAGTTCGCCGCCGACGCCGTACGCGGCTTCGCCGCCGCCCACCCGCGGTACGTCACCCAGGTGCACGGCGGTGTCGTGCGGTCCACGGCGACGCCGCAGGGCCAGCCGGCGCTCGTCGTCGGCGGCGGCTCGGGCCACTACCCGGCCTTCGCCGGCTGGGTCGGCCCGGGGCTCGCCCACGGCGCCCCGTGCGGCAACATCTTCTCCTCCCCCTCGTCCTCGCAGGTCTACTCGGTCGCCCGCAGCGCCGAGAACGGCGGCGGCGTCCTCCTCGGCTTCGGGAACTACGCCGGGGACGTCCTCCACTTCGGCGTCGCCGCGGAGAAGCTCCGCGCCGAGGGGGTGGACGTCCGGATCGTCACGGTGAGCGACGACGTCGCCTCCAACTCCCCCGAGAACCACCGCGACCGCCGCGGCATCGCCGGCGACCTCCCGGTCTTCAAGATCACCGGCGCCGCCATCGAGGCGGGCGCCGACCTCGACGAGGCCGAGCGGGTGGCCCGCAAGGCGAACGACGCGACCCGGTCCTTCGGCGTCGCCTTCGACGGCTGCACCCTCCCCGGCGCCGACGAGGCGCTCTTCCACGTCGAGGACGGCGTCATGGCCCTGGGTCTCGGGATCCACGGCGAGCCCGGCATCCAGGACGTGCCGCTGGGACGCGCCAGCGAGGTCGCCGACCTCCTCTTCGAGCGCGCCGTCGCCGAGGAGCCCGAGGTCGCCGAGGGCGGCTACCAGAAGCGGGTCGCGGTCCTCCTCAACGGCCTGGGCACCGTGAAGTACGAGGAGCTCTTCGTCGTCTACGGCCGGATCGCCGAGCGTCTCGCCGAGCACGGTCTCACCGTCGTGGGCGACCCCGAGGTCGGGGAGTTCGTCACGAGCCTCAACATGGCCGGCCTCTCCCTCACCCTCGTCTTCCTCGACGAGGAGCTCGAGCGCTACTGGACCGCCCCGGTCGACACCCCGGCCTACCGCCGCGGCACCCTGCCGGAGACCGAGCGCGAGCCGCGCACATGGGTCTACGAGCCGGGCCAGGACGAGATCCCCGAGGCGCAGCCGGACTCGCAGGAACTCGCCGGGAGGATCGTCGAGGCACTCGGCGTCCTCGAGGAGACGGTCCTTGCCCACGAGGCGGAGCTCGGTCGGCTCGACGCCGTCGCCGGCGACGGCGACCACGGCCAGGGCATGGCGCACGGCGCGCGGGGCGCCCACCGGGCCGCCCGCGAGGCCGTCGAGCGGGGAGCCGGTGCCCGCACGACGCTCGTCCACGCCGGCAGCGCGTGGTCCGAGGCGGCCGGCGGGACGTCCGGTGCCCTGTGGGGCGCGGCGCTCACCGCCGTCGGCCGTGCCGTCGACGACGCGCGGGGCGCGAGCAGCGCCGACGTCGCCGCGGCCCTCGCGGCCGCCGTCGACGCCATCGGACGCCTGGGCGGCGCGCAGGTCGGCGACAAGACGATCATGGACGCCGCCGTCCCGTTCCGGGACCGGCTCAGCACGGAGTTCGAGGGCTCCGGCGACCTCGCCGCCGCAGTCAAGCAGGCCGCGGCCGACGCCCGGACGGGCGCCGAGGGCACCGCCGACATGGAGGCCCGCCTCGGCCGGTCCCGGGTGCTCGGGGAGAAGAGCGTCGGCACGCCCGACCCCGGCGCGACCTCCTTCGCCCTCCTCGCCGACGCGCTGGCCGACTGGCTGGCCGCGGCGGACTGACCAACCACCACCAGAGAAAGGGGTGCCGACCATGGCACTACGCATCGCAGTCGGCTCGGACAACGCGGGCTTCGACTACAAGGAGGCCATCAAGAAGGACTTCGAGGCCGACGACCGGGTGGTCGAGATCGTCGACGTCGGCGTCGTGAGCAGCGAGGAGGGGACCTACTACCCCAACGTCGCCATCGCCGCCGCGGAGAAGATCGCCAGCGGCGAGGTCGACCGCGCCCTCCTCGTCTGCGGCACCGGCCTCGGCGTGGCCATCGCCGCGAACAAGGTCCCCGGCGTCCGCGCGGTCACCGCGCACGACTCCTACTCGGTCGAGCGAGGCGTGCTGTCGAACAACGCGCAGGTCCTCACCATGGGCCAGCGCGTCATCGGGCTCGAGCTCGCGCGCCGGCTGGCCGGCGAGTGGCTCGGCTACGAGTTCGACGAGAGCTCGGCCTCGGCCGACAAGGTCGCCGAGATCGACAAGTACGAGGCGCAGCAGGACGCATGACCGTCTGGATCGGCACGAGCTGGAAGATGACGAAGACGCTGGCCGAGGCCCGCGACTTCGCCACCGCGCTCGGTGACGCCGGGCCCGAGCGCTGGCCCGGCGTCCAGCCCTTCGTCATCCCGCCGGCGACGGCGCTGACGACGGTCCGTGAGGTCCTCGGCTCCGGCATCCTCCTCGGCGCGCAGAACGCGCACTGGGAGGATGCCGGCGCCTGGACCGGTGAGGTCTCGGTTCCGCAGGTGGCGGACGCCGGCGCCCGGATGGTCGAGATCGGCCACTCCGAGCGGCGCGAGCACTTCGGTGAGACCGTGGCGACGACCCGCCTCAAGGTCGCCGCCACCCTGCGGCACGGCCTCGTGCCCCTCCTGTGCATCGGGGAGCCCGAGGCGGTGAAGGACGCCGGCGGGTCGGCCCAGTTCATCCTCGACCAGGCCGCCGGTGCCCTCGACGGGCTCGCGGAGGAGGCACTCGCACGCGTCCTCATCGCCTACGAGCCCATCTGGGCCATCGGCGCCGCCGGGCGGCCGGCCACCCCCGAGGAGCTCGCGGAGCCGTTCCGTGCGCTCACCGAGGCGTACGGCGGGCGGGTCGCGGCCGTCCTCTACGGGGGCTCGGTCTCCCCCGCCAACGCCCGCGCGCTCCTGCGCATCGACGGCGTCGACGGGCTCTTCGTCGGCCGGGCCGCCTGGCAGGTCGAGGACTTCCGCGAGCTCCTCGACATCGGCGCCGAGCGGGCCGCGGAGCTCGCCTGACTCACCGCCGGGTGAAGGTCAGGTGGGTGACGCCGCTCGGCGTCGAGACCGCCTCGACGTCGTAGTCCTCCTCGAGCCCCTCGAGCCCGTCCCACACCCGGGAGCCGCGGCCGAGGACGATCGGGACGACCGCGAGGTGGATGTGGTCGACGAGGCCGGCGGCGATGAAGTCCCGGGCCACGGCGGCGCCCCCGCCGATCCGGACGTCCCGGCCGCCGGCGGCCTCCTGCGCGACCGCCAGGGCCTGTGCCGGGGACGCGTCGAGGAAGTGGAACGTCGTCCCGCCGGCCATCTCGAGCGGCGGCCGCGGGCGGTGGGTGAGGACGAAGGTCGGCGTGTGGAAGGGGGGTTCGGGCCCCCACCAGCCCTGCCAGTCGTCGTCGTCCTGCCAGCCCGGCGGGCCGAACTTGCCCGCGCCCATGATCTCCGCGCCGATCCCCGGCTCGTGGCGCCGGGCGACGGCGTCGTCCACCCCCGCGCTCCCGGCGCCGGCCCCGACGAGGTAGGCACCGAAGCCGGTGGCGAACATCCACTCGTGGAGCCGTTCGCCGGCGTGACCCATGGGCAGCTCGCGGCTCTGGCCCTCCCCGGCGGCGAAGCCGTCGAGGGAGACCGAGAGGTTGTGGATCCGGGTCCTGCTCATCGGTCCTCCTCCGTCGTCGGATCTCTTCCCCGTGCCGACCTCGCCCGGCCGTGGAACTCATCGCCGGCGGCCGGTCGGCACGCGGCGCCGCCGGGGGCCGCCGCGAAGCGCGACGGGCGGTCCATCGGCGGGCGTACGCTCCGCCCATGGACGTCGTCGACTGGCTGCTCGACTCCGACCCCGCGCTGCGCTGGCAGGTGCTCGCCGACCTCACCGACGCGGCACCCGATGCTGTTGCCGCGGAACGCGCACGCGTCGCGACGACCGGCTGGGGTGCCCAGCTGCTCGCCGAGCAGGCGGAGGACGGGCGCTGGGACGGCGGCACCTACCGGCCGGGCTGGGCCCGCGAGGACCGGCCGTTCTTCGACGCCTGGACGGCCACGCACTTCGCGCTGCAGCAGCTCGTCGACCTCGGGCTGGACCCGACCGCGCCGGAGGCCCGCCGCGCGGTCGCGCTCGTCCGGGAGCACGTGCGCTGGGAGCACGCGGGTGAGCCGTACTTCGCGGGCGAGGTCGAGCCCTGCATCAACGGTGTCGCGCTCCGGACGGCGGCGTATCTCGGCGAGGACGCCGAACCGATCGTCCGCACGCTCCTCGCCGGCCGGCTCGCCGACGGCGGGTGGAACTGCTGGGCCGAGCACGGTGCGACGGTCTCCTCGTTCCACTCGACCATCTGCGCCGTCGAGGGGCTGCTCGCGTGGGAGCGTGCCGGCCACGCGGGCGAGGACGTCCGGGAGGCACGGCTCTCCGGCGAGGAGTACCTCCTCGAGCGGGGCCTGTACCGGCGCCGCTCGGACGGCACGGTCCCGGACCCGCGGATGACGATGCTCTCCTACCCCGTCCGCTGGTTCCACGACGTGCTCCGCGGCCTCGAGCACTTCCGGGTCGCCGGCCGTCGCGACGCTCGGCTGTCCGACGCCGTCGAGCTCCTCCGCGGCAAGGCGGACCCGCGCGGCCTGTGGACGCTGGAGAACGTCCACGAGGGGCCCACGCTGCTCGACCTCGGGGAGGGTGAGGGCTTCCCGAGCCGGTGGGTGACCTTCCGGGCGCTGCGGGTCCTGCGCTGGTGGGACGGCACCTGACGGCGGAACGTCGAGGACCAGGGTCGGGATCAGGGATCCACCCGATGCGCGCACCGCGCCCCCGCACCTACCGTCGTGCCATGACCACGTTCTTCGACTCCGTCCGCCGCACCGGCTTCCGCCGCGGTCCGCAGCGCGTGCTCGGCGGCATCGCCGCGGGCCTGGCGAACCGGCTCGGGGCGAGTGTGACGCTCGTCCGTCTCCTCGTCCTCCTCGCCTTCCTCCTGCCGGGGATCGGCCTCGCCCTCTACCTCGTGCTCTGGGCCCTGCTGCCCTGGCAGGACGGCTCGATCCCGCTCGAGCGCCTGCTCGCCCGTTAAGCCGTTGACCGCGGCGCACCCGCGCCGTACGGTCCCGCGCTAGCGGGCGTCCCGCCCGGGTCCCGACGAAGGGTGCAGCATGTCGTTCCAGGCCTACCTCGACGCCGTCGAGAAGAAGACGGGGCTCACCCCCCGCCAGCTCCTCGAGGAGGCGACCGCCCGGGGGTTCGGCCCGGGCACGAAGGCCACGCCGATCGTCCAGTGGCTCGCCGAGGAGTACGGCCTGGGCCGCGGGCACGCGATGGCGATGGTCCACGTCATCACCAAGGGCGACCGGATCAGCGACAAGCACGTGGGTTCCGGAGGTACGCACGCCGACGCCTCCGACCGGCTGTGGCTCGACGGCAAGGACTCCCTGCCCGCCGACTGGTGAGCCCGGACCCCGCTCGTCAGCCGAGCGGCCGGACGCCGTCGAACGGGGTGATCAGCGCCCAGCCCGCCTCGGTGTCCGGGACGGCGAAGTCCGTGTCGCGGAGGTAGAGGCGGACCTGACCGGTGGCGGCGAGCGGGTCGCCGTCAGGATAGGGCCCGCCGGAGCACGTCCGAGGCGTGGAGGCGACCGCGAGCCGTTCCCCCGGCTCGACGCCGCCCTTGAGGACCGCCGCCACCTCGACGCTCCACACGGTGGCGAGTGCGCCGAACATCCGCCGCTCCCCGACCTTGCCGGCCACGGTGGCGTCGACGACGACGTGCGCCGTCCTGGCGCGGGCGGCGTCGTCCGGGTAGCTCATCCAGCTCACGCAGGTCTGCGCGGCCGCGGCCTGGCAGCCGGCCAGCGCGACGAGCACGGTGAGGAGGACGGGCAGGGTGCGCGCGGCACGGGTGCCCCGGTCGTGCACCGCGCCGTCGACGTCCATGCCCTGCCTCTGTCGCGACGTGCCGCGGTCTTGCACGCCGGCAGGCTCAGGGGTCGAGGAAGAGCGCGGCGGCGGTGACCGTCGCGAGCACCGCGAGGACGCGGACCGCCCGGCTGCGCCGCTCCCCGGGGCGGGCCGCCCCGCACCCGGCGGCGAGGGCCAGGCTCAGGGGCACGAGCCACCAGCCGAGGACCCCGTAGTCGTCCCACGGCCAGTGGGACACCTCCCCCACCGACTGCAGCTGCGGCAGGAAGGCGACGACGACGGCGAGCGGCACCGGTACCGCGAGGACGAGCATGAGCCAGGTGAGGACCGACCACCGGCGGCTTCGGGCCGCGACGGGGATCTGGGGGGTATCGACCATGGGTACGCCTCTTTGCCCTCGACGACGACGTCACCTGCCCCCGAGTACGACGGTACCGCGTATGGGCCTCACCTGTCGCCGACTCGGCCGTGCGACCGTCAGGCTCCGACGTACGCGGCGAGGTGCTCGCCGGTGAGCGTCGACCGGGCGGCGACGAGCTCGGCGGGCGTACCCTCGAAGACGACCCGCCCGCCGTCGTGCCCGGCACCCGGGCCGAGGTCGATGAGCCAGTCCGCGTGGGCCATGACGGCCTGGTGGTGCTCGATGACGACGACGGTCCTGCCCGACTCGACGAGCCGGTCGAGGAGCGAGAGCAGCTGCTGGACGTCGGCGAGGTGCAGGCCGGTGGTCGGCTCGTCGAGGACGTAGACCCCGCCGGTCTCCCCCATGTGCACGGCGAGCTTGAGGCGCTGCCGCTCACCGCCGGACAGGGTGGTGAGCGGCTGCCCCAGCGTGAGGTAGCCGAGGCCGACGTCGGCGAGCCTGGCGAGGATCTTGTGGGCCGCCGGGGTGCGGGCCTCGCCGTCCGCGAAGAACTCCTCGGCCTGCTCGACCGGCATCTCGAGGACCTCGGCGATGTTGCGCCCGCCGAGGGTGTACTCGAGGACGGCGGCCTGGAAGCGCCGGCCCTCGCACTCCTCGCACGTCGTGCTCACCGTGTCCATGAACCCGAGCTCGGTGAAGATCACCCCCGCCCCGTTGCACACGGGGCAGGCGCCCTCGGAGTTCGGGCTGAAGAGGGCCGGCTTCACCCCGTTCGCCTTGGCGAAGGCCTTGCGGATCGGCTCGAGGAGCCCGGTGTAGGTCGCCGGGTTGGACCGTCGCGAGCCCTTGATCTGGCCCTGGTCGACGACGATGACGCCGTCCCGTCCACCGAGGTTGCCGTGGATGAGGGAGCTCTTGCCGGACCCGGCAACGCCGGTGACGACGGTGAGCACGCCGAGCGGGACGTCGACGTCGACGTCGTCGAGGTTGTTCTGCCGGGCACCGCGGATCTCCAGGACGCCCGTGCGCTCACGGACCGTCTCCTTGAGCGCCACCCGGTCCCCGAGGTGCCGACCGGTGAGCGTGCCGCTGTCCCGCAGCCCCTCGAGCGGCCCCTCGTACACCACCTCGCCGCCGGCGCTGCCCGCGCGGGGTCCGAGGTCGACGACGTGGTCGGCGATCGCGATCGTCTCCGGCTTGTGCTCGACGACGAGCACCGTGTTGCCCTTGTCCCGCAGCTGGAGGAGCAGCGCGTTCATCCGCTCGATGTCGTGGGGGTGCAGGCCGATCGTCGGCTCGTCGAAGACGTAGGTGACGTCGGTGAGCGAGGAGCCGAGGTGGCGGATCATCTTCGTGCGCTGCGCCTCGCCCCCGGACAGCGTCCCCGAGGGGCGGTCGAGGGAGAGGTAGCCGAGGCCGATGTCGACGAACGAGTCGAGCAGGTGGCGCAGGTTCGCGAGGAGCGGGGCGACCGACGGCTCGTCGAGCTCGCGCACCCACTGGGCGAGGTCGCTGATCTGCATGGCGCAGGCGTCGGCGATGCTGATGCCCCGGATCTTCGACTCACGGGCGTGGGGGGCCAGCCGGGTGCCCTCGCAGTCCGGACAGGTCTGGTAGACGACCGCGCGGTCGACGAAGGCCCGGATGTGGGGCTGCATCGCGTCCCGGTCCTTGGCGAGGATCGACTTCTTGATCTTCGGGACCAGGCCCTCGTAGGTCATGTTCGCCCCGCCGACGGGGACCTTGGTGGGCTCCTTGTAGAGGAAGTCGTGCAGCTCGCGCTTGGTGTAGTCGCGGATCGGCTTGTCCGGCTTGAGGAACCCCGACTCGCTGAAGAGCTTGACGTACCACCCGTCCGGCGCGTACCCCGGGACGGTGATGGCGCCCTGCGCCAGTGACTTCGACTCGTCGTAGAGCTGGGCGAGGTCGATGTCGGTGACCTTCCCGCGGCCCTCGCAGCGCGGGCACATCCCGCCGAGCTGGTTGAACGTCGCCTTGACCGCCTTCTTGCCGCCCACGGAGATCGCTCCGGAGGAGGTCACCGACGGGACGTTGAAGGAGTAGGCGTTGGGCGAGCCGACGTGCGGCCGGCCGAGCCGGCTGAAGAGCGTGCGGAGGAAGGCGTTGGCGTCGGTCACCGTGCCCACCGTGGACCGCGGGTTGGCACCGAGCCGCTCCTGGTCGACGGTGATCGCCGTCGTGAGGCCGTCGAGCAGGTCGACGTCGGGGCGGGCGAGCGAGGGCATGAAGGCCTGGAGGAAGGTGCTGTAGGTCTCGTTGATGAGCCGCCGGGACTCCGCGGCGATCGTGTCGAAGACCAGTGAGCTCTTCCCCGAGCCGGAGACCCCGGTGAAGACCGTGAGCCGGCGTTTGGGGATGTCGACGTCGACGTCCTTGAGGTTGTTCTCCCGCGCGCCCTGGACCCGGATGAGGTCGTGCTGGTCGGCGGTGTGGGCGGCAGGGGTCGGCGTCGGCATGCGGTGGTGCCCTCCTGGGGACGGTGGTCAGGAAACCTGCTGGAGACGGACGGTGTTGCCGGCGGGGTCGCGGAACGCGCAGTCACGCATGCCCCAGTCCTGGTCGGTGGGCTCCTGCATGACCTCGGCACCCGCGGCCTGGACCCGGTCGAACGCGGCGTCGACGTCGGGGCTCGCGAGCATGATGCTCGCGAAGGTGCCCTTCGCGATCATCTCGGTGATGACGCGGCCTTCGTCCTCGGTGATGCCGGGGTCGGCGGTCGGCGGGTAGAGGACGATGGCGGTCCCCGGCTGGGTCGGCGGGCCGACGGTGATCCAGCGCATGGTGCCCCGGCCGACGTCCTGACGGACCTCGAAGCCCAGGGCGTCCCGGTAGAAGGCGAGCGAGGCCTCCGGGTCGGTGTGCGGAAGGAAGCTGGCGTGAATGGTGATGTCCATGGCCGTCACGCTAGTAGCGGCTCCCGCGCCGTGGCTTCTCGATTCCTGATCGGTCGGGCCACCCGTTTCGCCACGCACGGGGGGACCCCGGTGGCCGACCGTTCGGACTCGGCGCGGTAGACGCTCGGGGGCATGCCGACGAGCTCGGCGAAGCGGGTGCTGAAAGTTCCGAGGGAGGAGAAGCCGACGGCGAAGCACACGTCGGTGACGCTGAGCTCGCCGCGGCGCAGCAGCGTCATCGCCCGCTCGATCCGGCGCGTCATGAGGTAGGAGTACGGGGACTCGCCGTAC